>Ga0181537_10004764_pt1 | contig 11177 bp, 10 predicted proteins | sample PEATcosm2014_Bin_39_FD_119765 | JGI IMG/M metagenome (GOLD analysis project Ga0181537, IMG submission 119765) | Peatland microbial communities from MTU Mesocosm Facility, Houghton, MI, USA - PEATcosm2014_Bin23_10_metaG | ecosystem: Environmental > Terrestrial > Soil > Wetlands > Peat | place... | reverse complement strand
GTTAGGGGCATCTAAAAGAGTTGAATGAATAACTTGGGTAAACAAACTTTGGATAAACAATCTCTCGGTAAACAGATTCTGGATCTGCGAACTCCCGATCAGCAGCGTTTTTTCTTCGAACATTACGGCCTGACCGAGCACGATCTGGAACACTACTTGTCGGCCGCGCTTTCCGCGGGCGGCGATTATGCCGACCTCTATTTCGAATATCTTTCCTCCACCTCGCTGATGGTAGACGAGTCGATGGTGAAGTCGGCGTCGCAGGGCATCTCTGTAGGCTGCGGGGTGCGCGTGGTTTCCGGCGAGCGGACGGGCTACGCCTATACCGACGATCTTTCTTCCGACCGAATCCTGCACGCAGCGCGCACGGCGGCTTTGATTGCCAGCGCCCCGGCGAAGGCGACAGTGGCTGGATTTCAGAAGGCGGCCGCGCGGAGTTTGTATCCGGTGACGCTGCCCTCCGTGGACGCGGAGATCAGCGCCAAGGTCGAACTGGTTATGCGCGCCGACAAAGCGGCGCGGGCCTATGACGTGCGAATTAAGGAAGTGCGGGCGAGTTACGCCGACGAGTTGCGCAACATTCTGGTGGTGGGGTCGGATGGAACCTTCGCGGAAGATTCGCAGCCCCTGGCGCGCATGAACATCTCGTGCATCGCCAAGACCGAGGGAAACTCGGCGCGCGGCACATCGGGCGGCGGCGGCCGGGTTGCGCTCGATTTCTTTTTCGGCGAAAAGACTCCGGAATATTTTGCCAAAGAGTCGGCGCGGCAGGCGATCCTGCAGCTCGATGCGCGCGAAGCTCCCGCCGGCGAAATGGAAGTCGTGCTCGGTCCGGGATGGCCGGGAGTTCTGTTGCATGAGGCCGTCGGGCACGGGCTGGAAGCTGATTTCAACCGCAAGAAAACTTCTGCCTTCGCAGGGCTGATTGGCAAGCGCGTGGCCAGCGAGAAGTGCACGGTGGTTGACAACGGAACAATGCCGTGGCGGCGCGGGTCGCTGAATGTTGATGACGAAGGCGAGCCCACGCAGGAAACCGTGCTCATCGAGAATGGAATCCTGAAAGGATATCTCAGTGACAAACTTTCTTCCCGGCTGATGGGAATTTCCGACACAGGCAATGGCCGCCGCGAAAGTTACGAGCATATTCCCATGCCGCGCATGACGAATACCTACATGCTGGCGGGGCAGGATGATCCGGGAGATATTATCCGCTCGGTGAAGCGCGGGATTTATGCCGTGAATTTTGGCGGCGGCCAGGTGGACATCACGAACGGAAAGTTCGTATTCTCGGCCTCCGAGGCGTACATGATTGAAGACGGACAGATCACCGCGCCCATCAAGGGCGCGACCCTGATTGGCAACGGACCCGACGTGCTAACCCGGGTTTCGATGGTCGGCAACGATCTGAAACTCGACGAAGGCGTGGGCACGTGTGGCAAGGACGGGCAAGCCGTGCCGGTAGGCGTAGGCATCCCGACGCTGAAGATCGACCGCCTGACCGTCGGCGGCACGGCGAGGAAAGATCCCGGCGGGTTCATGCAGTAGTGTTCAACCTGTCTGGAGATCCAGATGGAAGGTCAATGGCTGACTACATATATGAGTGTGAAGTGCGTCGTTTTCAGACCGACCCGACTACTGGCCAACGCAGATTGATGTGGGTCAGAATGCCCGTATCCAAAGCGATGCAGCTCGGCGACGACCCACAGACCCGATGTCTCGAATGGCCGCGGCCCAGTTAGATTGCACAGGGCGGGGCCTGGCGGTGTACCCGCCGCGCATGCGGAGCATCGCGTAAAGCATAGCGGTTGCTCTTTGGGTTTCTGTTTCGAGGGAACCAAGTCGTTGCACCCCGACGTTCTGAATTAGACATTTCTTGGCGCTCTAGAACTATAGCAACCGTACAGCCACTCCCTGCGCCTTCAGCATTTCCACCGCCTTCTTGTCGAACGACACAAACGTTTCCGCCCCCAGCCATCGCCCTTCATACGCAATCACGCCATCCGCGAAGTCTCCACCCGCATCCAGCATGGCCAGCCCCGCTTCTACCGCGGGGCGGTTCGTTTCCACGTTGTCCGCCGAAGTGAGCGACCGGATCGTGTCAGCCACCTCCGCAGCCTTGAAGCCATAGACCCGACGCAACACCCACACGAGTTCGCAAAGCGCCGACAAGGCGACTACAAGCAGGCTGGAATTCCGCAGCCACTTGGCCGCGATCTCTGCCTGGGCCCTGTCATCGCGCACTACCGCTCGCACCAGAACATTGGTGTCGACCGCCGCTTTCATTTCCGGCCTTTTATCCCCGCCCAGCCATTGGCCGCAGCTTCGTTAATCTCTTCGATGGTCGCAACTTTCTTCGTCTTCCCTGCGAGCCGGCCGATGAAGTCCTCGATCGTCCCCGAACGCTTGGCCGCGCGGATCATGCCCCGGCCGTCAGGAAGCAAGTCGAGTTCAATCTTTTCTCCAGCCTTAATTCCCAGGTGTTCGAGCACCTTTTTCCGAAAGGTTACTTGCCCCCGCGTGGTTACTGTAATTGTGGCCATCGGTAAATCCCTCAATTTAACCTCCATTGTAATGCAATTCTGCATTATTCGTAATAAAATCGTTCGAGATGGCCTTTCATGCCCTCTATGGTGGTTTAGCCTCGTTGTAAGCTCCTTCGCCAAACAGGACAATCCCCCACATTTGCTGGGATAATGAATGTATGCCATCAGTTCAAGCCGAAACTGGAAACCCGAAACTCGAAACTGACCTCCGCGAAATCGCGCAGGACATCGTCCGCCGCGCTATGGATGGCGGCGCAACTGCCGCCGAATGTGTGGTCCGCGAAGGCGACGAATTCTCCACGCTGGTCCGTTTGGGGCAGGTTGAAACTCTGAAAGAGTCGGGGTCCAGGTCGATTGGAATGCGGGTGTTTTTCGGGCAGCGTGCTGCCAGCACCTACTCGAGTGACTTTTCGCGCGCCGGTCTCGACCGAATGGTGGCTTCCGCGTTGACCCTGGCGAAGATTACCTCGGAAGATCCGTTTGGTGGAATTCCGGAAGCGTCGCAACTCGGCTCGATCGCAGGCGATCTCGACTTGTACTATGACGACGTCTATTCACTCGCTGGTGCGGATCGCATCGACTACGCGCGGCGTGCGGAAAAAGCGGCGCTCGATTTCGATCCGCGCATCAAGAACTCAGAAGGCGGATCGTTTGACGCGGCCACCGGCCACAAAGTTCTGGCCAATTCGCATGGGTTTGTCGGCGAGTATCGCCGGTCCTATTGCTCGGTCGCGGCCGTGCCGATCGCGCAGACCGAGTCAGGCGCGATGCAGCGCGATTATTGGTACTCCGTCGCTCGCACGCTGTCGAAGCTGGATGCGCCGGAAAAAGTGGGCAAGATTGCGGCGGAACGCACGCTCCGCCGGCTGGGCGCCCGCAAGGCCAAGACCGCGCAAGTACCGATTATTTTCGATCCCATGGTTTCGACTTCGATTCTGGAGCATATTTTCGAAGGAGTGAACGGAGATTCGGTATATCGCGGGGCATCGTTTCTCGCCGGCCAGCTGGGGCACAAAATTGCGGGAGACAACGTCAACATCATCGATGATGGGACGATCGTGGGCGGCTTCGGAACCAGTCCGTTCGATGGCGAAGGCGTGCCCACACGGCGCACCGTAGTCGTCGAGAACGGCGTGCTGAAATCTTATTTGCTCAACACCTACACCGCCAAGAAACTCGGGCTTCAGACCACGGGGAACGCGTCGCGCGGCCTGGCCGGGACGCCGGGAATTGGGCCGGGAAATTATTTTCTGCAAGCGGGTTCGAAGGCACCGAGAGAATTGATTGCGGATGTGAAGGAAGGGCTTTACGTCACGGAATTCCTGGGGCAGGGCGTGAACCTGGTGACCGGCGACTATTCCCGCGGGGCTTCGGGGATGTGGATATCCGGCGGCGAGTTCGCCTATCCGGTCGAAGAGATCACGGTCGCGGGCAATTTGAAGGATCTGTTCTTCAACATTTCCGAGATCGCGAACGATCTCGAATTTCGTGGCTCGGTCGCGGCGCCCACGATTCGCGTGGACGGGCTCACCGTCGGCGGCGAGTAGGATTCTCATGTGGGGCGGACACTCCTGTCCGCCAGCTCTTGGAGTCGCACTACACTTGGCCAGGGAGAGCAACCCGATGAAATTCGCCAAAGTGGTTTTCTGGATTGCCGGCATCTGGGGCGTTCTGATTCTCACGCCTCTTTATTTCATGTTTGATGCCATCGGTCGCAATGATCCTCCGGCCATCACTCACCCCGGCTTTTATTACGGATTCATCAGCGCGGGCCTGGCCTGGCAGTTTGCGTTCATCGTAATCGCGCGCGACCCCGTGCGCTTCCGGCTGCTGATGATTCCGGCGATGCTGGAGAAATTCGGCTACGGCGCTTCCTTCCTGGTTCTGTATCTGCAGCACCGCCTTCATGCGTCGGACCTGGTGTTTGGCGGAGTAGATGTGCTCTTCGGGTTATTCTTTCTGCTTGCGTTCTTTCGAACTTCCGCTTAGACATTCCTGTTCGGTGAATTCGCTTTGCATCCGCGTGCGGTATGGGAGATTCCATGAATCGAAGACCGTTGAATCGAAGATCATTTTTGAGGTGGGCCAACCTGGCTGGGTTGGCGGCCGGGCTTCCTTCTCTGCCAGCGTTTGCAACCACCGCGCATGAGGCGCAGCCTGAAGATTCCTCAGCCGCCGCGAAATCTCCATCAACAGCCAAGCTCGCCTCGCCCGACACCATTCTGCTGAAGGACTACCGCCCGAAATCCATCTACAAGATTCCGGTCACTGAGATTGCGCGAGCGAAATTTCCCATCATCGACATGCACTCGCATCCTTACGCCAGGACGGAAAAGGAGATTGACGCGTGGGTTGCCACTATGGATGAAGTTGGAATCAACAAGACCATCATCTTGACGATGGCGACCGGCGCGGAGTTTGATGGGATCGGCAGAAAGTACGCGAAGTATCCTGAGCGCTTCGAGATGTGGAGTGGCCTCGACTTCTCCGGCTACGACAAGCCCGGCTTCGGCGCAGCTGCCGCGAAAGAGTTGGAACGCTGTCACCAGGCCGGGGCGCGCGGCGTGGGCGAGATTCACGACAAGGGAAAGGGACTGCGCTCGGGTAAATCGAATGCGCCCGGGATGCATCCGGACGATCCCCGCATGGATTCAGTGTGGCAGAAGTGTGGTGCGTTGGGCATGCCGGTGAGCCTGCATGTGGCCGACCCCATTTGGATGTACCAGAAGATGGACAAATATAACGACGGCCTGATGAACGCTTACGAATGGCGGCTCGACAATCAGCCGAATATCGTCGGCCTGTCGGGCATGGTCGACATTTTCGAACGCACGCTGGCGCGCCACAGAAATACGACCTTCATCGCCTGCCACTTTATGAATCTCGACTACGATCTGGCGCGCCTGGGCGAAGTTCTCGAACGAAATCCGAATCTGTATGCCGACATCTCCGCGCGGTATGCGGAGACGGGACCGATTCCGCGCTTCGCGGCGCAATTTTATGCGAAGCATGCCGACCGGCTGGTGTATGGGACTGACATGGGATTCGACAAGGCGATGTACCGCGTGACCTTCAGAATTTTGGAATCCTGGGACGAACATTTTTACGAGAACGAGCAGTTTGGGTATCACTGGGCCCTGAATGGATTTGGGCTGAGTGACGCGATTCTGAAACAGGTGTACCTGGAGAACGCCGCGACCCTGCTGGCGGCGCGGAAAGTTTAAGACATCCACGAATCGCCGCGTGTTGTCATCCTGAGCGCGTCTTTTGCGCGAAGTATCTATGCAACTTGCCGGCCCATGGCGCTGCTTGCAACTTACACAGGTCCTTTGCGCAAAAGCGCAACTCGGATGGCAAGCGGTCGAGTATGTAAATCGACAATCCCAGAATCCCGGCCTACAATTCCTTTCATGGGCAGCCTGGGACAATTAACTCCGGTTGAAAAAGAACGCGACTCCAGCCGCTTGATTATTGCAATCACCATGGCTGTTGTGATTGGGGGAGCGCTGCTCGCAGCGTTTCTGCTCCGCCCGCCGCCCAAGGTTGCGAAAACGGCGTCGCCCTACATCGCCAGCCTGAAGCTTTCCGATTTCAAGATGAGTACGGCCGAGAATTTCGTCGGCGCGACGGTCACCTACGTGGATGGAACCGTGACCAACGGCAGCGACAAGACGGTTACGCACGCCGTGGTGGAAGTTGTCTTTAAGGATGAAATGGGGCAAGTCGCCCAGCAGGAAGAAACTCCGTTACAGGTGATCCGGACCAATGGAGCCTATCCTGAACCGGTAGACCTCAACGTTACTCCGCTGGCTCCCGGCCAGACTCAACCTTTCCGGCTGACCTTCGATCACATTTCTGCGCAATGGAACCGGCAATATCCAGAGATCCGGGTTACGGATGTGGTGGTGAAGTAAGGACTGTATCCCTCGCCCGCTATCAAATCGTAGCGTACGCCCTGTCATCCTGAGCGAGCGGCGGCCAGCGAAGCGTGGCTGCCGCGCAGTCGAAGGATCCCTACCCGAATAAAATGGATTGGCGCGGAGAGGAGCTCTTTTAAGCTCTCGCATTCCCGCTACAATCTTTCCATGTCTGAGAGCAAGCCATTTCGATTAACAGAGTCGGTGAAAGCTGCGGGTTGAGCTTCTAAGCTGAGTCCGGCGGCGCTGGACACGGTGCTTGGGAAATTAGCCCGGCAACACGACCCGAATGTTCTGGTCGGCTTCGATCATGCCGACGATGCCGGAGTGTATCTGATCGCGCCCGACCAGGCGCTGGTGCAGACGGTAGATTTTTTCACGCCGGTTGTCGACGACCCTTACACCTTCGGGCAGATCGCGGCCACGAATGCGCTGAGCGATGTGTATGCCATGGGCGGGAAGCCGCTGACATCCCTGGCTCTGGTGTGCTTTCCCGAAAAAGCTGAACTGGACATTCTGGAGCGCATTCTCGCCGGTGGGTTGTCGAAAATGATCGAAGCGGGATGCACCGTGATCGGCGGCCACAGCATTCGCGACGAAGAAACCAAGTTCGGATATGCCGTCACCGGAGTCGTGCATCCGAAAAAAGTTCTGGCAAATTCCGGCGCCAAGCCTGGTGACGCCCTCGTATTTACCAAGGCGCTGGGCACAGGCGTGATCTCCACGGCAATAAAAAAGCGCCACGCCGAACCAGAATGGATTGACGCCGCGGTTCAATCCATGACTACGCTGAACAAAGCTGCTGCCGAAGTGATTGTCATCGGCAATTACCGAGTAAACGCCATGACCGACGTCACCGGTTTTGGCCTGATCGGGCACGCCCGCGAAATGGCGCTGGCCAGCAATGTCGCGCTGCGGTTTTTCTCGCAAGACATTCCAGTCTTGCCCGGAGCCCTGGAATGCATTCGCGCCGGCTTCGTGCCCGGCGGTCTTACCGCAAACCGGGACTTCGCCGAATGCGTCGTCGGCTACGAAGCGCCGATCGCCGATGATCTCAAGACTCTGCTTTTCGATCCGCAAACCGCTGGCGGACTCCTCATCTCGATCGCGGAAGACGACTGCGAAGAACTGGTTCTGGAATTACAAGACGCTGGAGTACCCGCGCGCTACATCGGCAATGTCACTGAATCCCAGAAGCCACTCATCCGCATCTACTAGTGAGTAAGCCGGATAACTTTCAACGCATTCTCTGAAAAGGAAATCACGATGCAGATTCGCGAACTCGGTCGCAGTGGTTTGAAAGTCTCGGCCCAGGGCCTGGGCTGCATGGGCATGTCGGAGTTCTACACCGGATTCGACGACGTCGAATCCCTCGCGACGATTCACCGCGCGCTCGAACTCGGCATCAACTTTCTCGACACCGCCGATGCTTATGGGCCACATAAGAATGAAGAACTGGTCGGCCGCGCGATCAAAGGCAAACGCGACCAGGTCGTGCTGGCCACCAAGTTTGGCATCGTGCGCGACCCGGTGAATCCGAACGTGCGCAGCGTCAGCGGCAAGCCCGAATACGTGCGCTCGTCGTGCGAGGCCAGTTTGCGGCGGCTTGGAGTGGAGACCATTGATCTCTATTACCAGCACCGCGTCGATCCCGCCACGCCGATCGAAGAAACAGTCGGAGCCATGGCTGATTTGGTGAAGGCCGGCAAGGTTCGTTATCTGGGCCTTTCCGAGGCTTCGGTCGCGACCCTGCGGCGCGCTGTGAAAGTGCATCCGATTGCGGCGCTGCAAACCGAGTATTCGCTGTGGACGCGCGATCCGGAAGGCGGAATTCTCGCGGCCTGCCGCGAGTTGGGGATTGGATTTGTCGCGTACAGTCCGCTAGGGCGCGGGTTCTTGACGGGCCAGTTCAAAAAGTTCGACGACCTGCCGGCAGACGACTATCGCCGGTTCTCGCCGCGTTTTCAGGGCGAGAATTTCCAGAAGAATCTCGATCTGGTGCGGCGCGTCGAGGAGATCGCCCGCGAGAAGCGATGCACCGCGTCGCAACTGGCGCTGGCCTGGGTGCTGGCGCAAGGTTCGGATGTTGTTCCCATCCCCGGCACGAAGCGCCGGAAATATCTGGAGGAGAATGTGGCGGCGGATGCGGTTGGTTTGTCAGAGGAAGACCTGCGAAGAATCGACGAAGCGTTTCCAGCCCAAGCGGCGGCCGGGACGCGCTATCCGGAGCACATGATGGGCTTGATCAACGGGTGAGCGGTGTTAATCCTCATTCTTGCAATCGGAGGTGCACCTTTCCTGCCTTAGTGATGCTGGCGATGAAAGGGGGCGCTTGCCTCTGGCATAGCAGCATGATCTCGGGCAGGGCAGTGGTTAGCATCACCGCCATCTCGGCGCCGCTGTAATTTCCTGAAGTGAAGTAGAATTCCCGAACCCGGTAAGTGACGACAGCCGCCTTCTCCAAGTCATTGAATCGGATGCGTTTGTCTTTCGTAATCAGAATCCAACCTCTTTCCCCGACGATCGGCAGCCACGCGGTATCTTGCGTTCCTGGAGAAAAGTGTTGGCCGTGACGTTCGTGCTTGATGCCCTGATGCACAAGGGCATCCAAGATAGGTTTGCAGTTGTGAAGGTTCTCGTCGAGAAAGAGAACGAAATCTTCAGGCAGCGATGGCGGCCGTCTTCTGCTCCCAGCGGATTGCTTCTTCGATCTGTTTGGGCTCAACTCCATATTCAGAAGCGAGATCAGGGACCGATTCGCGCGCGTTGAACCGCGATGCAACGACTGCCGTGGAAATTGCCGTGCCGGTGATCACCGGCTTGCCAAATCCTACTGCGGGATTCAATTGAATGAGCTTCGGCTCGGTCGGCTTTCGTTCCATCACGAAGGGGTGAAGTTTAAACAGGCCGTTGGGGTCCTGTTCTATGCGCTCGAGGTAAAACTTCATAACGCCGGGGATCAGAATCTGTGTATCGTGTCTCGATAGATTTACGACGCTCCCAAGGTGCTCGATAAATAGGTCCCTGCCGTCGGTCTGGAAGGCCTGCTCGATCAACGGATGCTTGTGCTGGACATACTGGGCCAAAGCCTTCAGCGCTCGGCGAACCTTTGGAACGCGCACGTCATAAACAGCTCGCATGCTGCTGATCATGTGACATTCGAGCAGGTTGTGGAACGACAGGCGCGCCGGTTCCCTTCCCGCCAACCGAACCAATGGGGTTGCAGAGGCGTCCTCGCGTGTCCAATACCTAAGAGTATTAAGGGGCACCCTAAGGTAATTGGCGGCTTCGGAAATCCCATAGATCGGAACTTCCATGATGTCGCTTCGTGACTTCACGCGGCCTCCTATTCTCAAGATGCTGTGATCATCGTATTGCATCGTAGCACGCCCTAAGTTGCAAGATACTCAGTAGCTCCCACTACTGAATCAGCGTCCCCCCGTTGCCCCCATTCGGCTCCGCCTCCGGCGCCAGAACCACGGCAGCCGCCACGCGGTCGCCGGGTTCCAGATTCAGCAGGCGAACTCCTGACGCTACGCGGCCGGATTCACGAATCGTCGCCGAGTCCATGCGGATGATTTTGCCGTAGTGGCTGATCAGCATGACTTCGGACGATTCATCCACCTGCGCGATGGCGACGACTTTGCCGACGCGTTCCGTGGTCTTCACGTTGATCACGCCTTTGCCGCCGCGGTTGATGAGGCGGTATTCGTCGGCGGGCGTCCGCTTGCCGTATCCGTTTTCGGTGACAGAGAGGATGAGGTCGCCTTTGACGGCGGCATCAATGGCCTCTGGTTCGCCGGAGCCTGGTTCGCCTTCGGCTTTATCCTTGGCTGGCGCGGGTGCGCCCGGCTTGGTCGTGGTGGCCATGCCGACTACGTAATCTTTTTCTTCCAGGTCGATGCCCCAAACCCCGTAAGCGGCGCGGCCCATGGGGCGGACGTGGCTTTCATCGAAGCGCACGGCCATGCCTTCGTGCGAGGCGATGAAGACGATCTGGTTGCCGTTGGTGATGCGGGCGGCGACCAGTTCGTCTCCGTCTTCAATGGCGATGGCGTTGATGCCGCTGGAGCGCACGTGGATGAACTCGCGCAGTTCGCATTTCTTGACCAGGCCCTTGCGCGTGGCGAAGAAGACGTATTTGTTGGCTTCTTCCAGATTGCGCACGGCGAGCATCGTCTTGGTGGTTTCGCCGGGTTGCAGGCCGATCAGGTTGCCGACGTGTTTGCCTTTGCCGGCGGCGCTGACGTCGGGAATCTCGTAAACCTTGAGCCAGTAAACGCGGCCCTTGTTGGTGAAAATAAGAATATAGGCGTGCGTCGATGCAATGAAGAGATGTTCGACGAAATCTTCGTCGCGCGTCTTCATGCCGGTGCGGCCCGTGCCTCCGCGGCGCTGCATGCGGTAAGTGGAAATAGGCGTGCGCTTCATGTAGCCGGAGTGGCTGACGGTCACGGCCACCTGCTCGTCGGCGATGAGATCTTCGAGAACGATTTCAGCTGCTTCGTCTTCCAGGCGCGTGCGGCGGGCATCTCCGTAGAGCTTCTTCACTTCTTCCAGCTCTTTGATGATGACTTTGCGCAGCTTCGACTCGGAGCCGAGAATAGATTCGAATTCGGCGATGTTGCCGCGAACGTCTTTCAGCTCGTTGGCGATTTCGTCGATGGAAAGTTTGGTCAGGCGATGCAACTGCAGTTCGAGGATCGCGTCGGCCTGG
>Ga0181537_10004763_pt1 | contig 11178 bp, 10 predicted proteins | sample PEATcosm2014_Bin_39_FD_119765 | JGI IMG/M metagenome (GOLD analysis project Ga0181537, IMG submission 119765) | Peatland microbial communities from MTU Mesocosm Facility, Houghton, MI, USA - PEATcosm2014_Bin23_10_metaG | ecosystem: Environmental > Terrestrial > Soil > Wetlands > Peat | place... | reverse complement strand
CGCGCGCCACGCGCATCGAGGTCGTCACCGAGGGGGTGCTCACGCGCATGCTGCAGGAGGACGCAGCGCTCGAGGGCGTGGCGGCGGTGATCTTCGATGAGTTCCACGAGCGCAGCCTGCAGGCGGACTTGGGCCTTGCGCTCACGCTCGATGCGCGCGACAACCTGAACCCCGGGCTGCGCGTGCTCGTCATGTCGGCCACGCTCGATGGGGCGGCGGTCGCACGGCTGCTCGGGGATGCGCCGCTCGTGAGCGCACCAGGGCGCGCCTTTGCCGTGACGCCGCGCTACCTCACCGCAGGGCTGCCGCTGCTGCCCGGCGTCGGCACGCGCGGCGAGACGCCCGAGCGGCGCGTCACGCAGCTCATCCTGCGCGCGCTCGCCGAAGAGACGGGCGATCTTCTGGTGTTCCTGCCCGGCGCCCGCGAGATCCGGCGCGTGCAGGCGGCGCTTGCCGGCGGCGTGCTCCCGAGCGACGTGCGCGTGCTGCCGCTCTTCGGGGACCTCGCAGGCGCAGAGCAGGACGCAGCCCTCGCCCCGGCGCCGCCGGGCGTGCGCCGGGTCGTGCTCAGCACCAACATCGCCGAGACCAGCCTCACGATCGCCGGGGTGCGCGTCGTGGTCGACTCGGGGCTCGCGCGCCGTGCGCGTTTTGATCCTGCCACCGGCATGAGCCGCCTTGAGACGCAGCGCATCTCGCGCGCCGCGGCCGAGCAGCGCCAGGGTCGTGCCGGGCGCACCGGGCCCGGGGTGTGCTATCGCGCCTGGGGCGAGGGCGCCCAGGCGTCGCTCGCGCCGTTCACTGCGCCTGAGATCCTGGAGGCAGACCTCGCGCCGCTCGCCCTGGAGCTTGCCGGCTGGGGAGTGCGCGAGGCGGGCGAGCTGCGCTGGCTCGACCCCCCGCCTGCGGCGCAGCTGGCGAGCGCGCGCGACCTGCTGCGCGAGCTGGGCGCACTCGATGATGCGGGGCGCATCAGCGCGCACGGGCGGCAGATGCGTGCGCTTCCCGTGCACCCGCGACTCGCCCACATGCTGCTCGCCGCCGCCAAGCTCTCCGCGGTCGGGCTCGCCGGGGAGCTCGCAGCGCTGCTCGCCGAACGCGACCTGCTGCGCGGCGCGGGCGCGGCGCGCGATGCCGACGTGCGCACGCGTCTTGAGCTGCTGCGCGGGGAGGCGCAGCGGGATGGGGTGGATCGCGGCACGCTCGAGCGCGCCCGGCGCGCAGCGCGCGACCTCGCCCGCCAGGCCGGCGGCGGGCGCGGCGCTGCGGGAGACACCGCGCACGCCGGGCTGCTGCTCGCCTTCGCCTACCCCGACCGCATCGCGCAGCGCCGCAGCGGCGAGGGCGGCCGCTACCAGCTCGCCAACGGCCGCGGGGCGAGTTTCACGGAGGCGCAGTCGCTCGCCCAGCAGGAGTTCATCGTCGCGGTCGACCTCGACGACGCGCAGCGCGACGCACGCATCCTGCTGGCCGCGCCGCTCGCACGCGCGGACCTCCTGCAGCACTTCGCACCCTCGCTCAAGCGCGCCGAGGTCATCGGCTGGGACGCCCGCACACAGGCGGTCGTGGCCCGGCGCACCGTGTCCCTCGGCGCGCTCGTGCTCGAGGACAAGCCGCTCCCGCAGCTGCCCCCCGGGGCAGCCCTGGCGGCGATGCTCGCGGGCGTGCGCGCCCTCGGCCTCGCGGCGCTGCCCTGGGACCGTGAGGCACAGGACCTGCGCGCGCGCCTCGCCTTTGTGCGCGCCACGCTCAGGGATGACGCCGCGCGCTGGCCGGACATGAGCGATGAGGCGCTCACGGCGACGCTCGAAGAGTGGCTGGCGCCCTGGCTCGAGGGTGTCACGCGCCGCGAGCAGCTCGCCAGGGTCCCCCTGGTGCAGGCACTGCGCGGCCGCCTCACCCATGAGCAGCAGCGCGAGCTGGAGGCCTGGGCCCCGACTCACCTGACGATGCCGAGCGGCTCGCGCATCCGCGTGGATTACCGGGACGAGAGTGCGCCGGCGGCCGCGGTGCGGCTGCAGGAGGTGTTCGGGCTCGCGACGACACCCTGCCTCGGGCGTGCCCAGGTACCGGTGACCCTGAAGCTGCTGTCCCCGGCGCAGCGGCCGCTGCAGGTGACGCGCGACCTCGCCAGCTTCTGGCGCGGCGCCTACGCCGAGGTGCGCAAGGACATGCGCGGGCGCTACCCGCGCCATCACTGGCCCGAGGATCCCCTCGAGGCACAACCCTCGCGCGGCGCGCCGCGCCGGCGACGCTGAAGGGTGTGCGCCGAAGGGCCCGCGCCGATCGGGTATATTCGCGGCTCGCGCCTTCGGGCGACGGAAAGGAGTGACGCCACATGATCTCGGGACGGGAGGCGCTGCAGGCGCTGCGCGAGGGCAACCACCGCTTCGTCAGCGACCAGCGCCGCGACTACGGCGATAACACCGCGCGGCGGCGGGCGCTGGTGGCCCAGCAGGAGCCCTTCGCGATCATCCTCGGCTGCTCGGACGCGCGCGTGCCGGCGGAGCTGGTGTTCGACCAGGGGCTCGGCGACCTGTTCGTGATCCGCGTGGCCGGCAACATCGTCGCGCCCTCCCAGGTCGGCAGCGTCGAGTTTGCCGCCGAGGCCTTCGGCACGCGCCTGGTCGTGGTGCTCGGGCACACCCGCTGCGGCGCGGTCCACGCCACGCTGGAACAGCTGGCGCGCCCGTGGCGCGAGCAGTCGCGCAACCTCAGCTCCATCGTTGACCGCATCCGCCCGGCGGTCGAGGGCCTGCTGGATGGCAAGGCGGCCGACGTTGCCGAGCTCGAGCAGCGCGCGGTGCGCGCCAACATCCGCATGTCGGCCGATCACCTGCGGCACGGCTCGCAAGTGCTCGAGCAGCTGATCCGCAAGGACGGCCTGCTGGTGGTCGGGGCGGAGTACTCGGTAGACAGCGGGGTGGTGGAGTTCTTCGACGGCATGCCGCCGGACTGAAGGAGCCGGGCGCCTGCCGCCTGCCCGGGGAAGTCCCGGTGCGGCGGCTGCGGGGCCGTCGCACCGGGTGGGGCCGCGCAGCCTCGTGAATCCTGAGGATGCGCGCCAGAGCGGGCCTGCGGCCCGGATTACTTCGCCATCTTCGCCTTGGCCGCGTCGCAGTCGGCCTTGGTCATCTCCATGAAGCCCTTGCCCTTGCAGGAGTTCTGGCCCTTGCAGGCGTTGTTGGCGCTCTTGCAGGCCGACTGGCCCTTGCAGGAGTTGACGCCGTCGCAGTGGATCTTGGCATCCGCCGCCTGGGCGGTGCTGATGAGCGCCGAACCGAAGAGCATGGCAGCGGCGGTCGCCACGGCCACGCCGGAGTTTTTCAATCGCATGATGTAACCCTCGTTCAAGTTGGTTTTCCGGGGCGAGCCCGGGCATGGCAGTAGACCGGGGCCTCGTGACATTTGTTACGCCGGCGTACCTTCAGCGTGCCGCGGCGGCGGCCGTTCCCGCCTGGCGGCGGCGGAACCAGCCCTCCAGCCAGTGATCGACCGACACCACGCCGGCCCCGGCGATCGCCAGCCACAGGAACAGCGCCAGGTACTCGGTTTCGTCGAAGCCGAGGAGGGTCTCCAGCGAGTCCACGTCCGCCCACTTGGCTGACTTGATGGCGACCAGCATGGTGATACCCAGGGCTCCGGCTGAGATCCGGGTGAGCAGCCCGAGAAGCAGAAACAGGCCGCCGAAGAACTCGACCCCGGAGACGAACGGGGCCAGCAGGTGCGGCGCCGGGATCCCCCAGCCGACGAAGTTCTCGGTGACCGTGGGCAGGTTCATGAGCTTGCCCCAGCCACTGAGCAGGAACACCCAGCCCACCACGATGCGGGCGAAGAGGGGGGCGAGCCAGGTGAGGTGTCCGGCCACGCGCCGGGGCCACTCGATCAGCCACTGCACGAGAAACTTCAACATCGGGTGCTCCTGTCGCGTTTAGTGCACGTTCGGCCGACTAGACCGGGGGCCTGCCGGCGATATTGCCGGAAGGGGCGGGAAGCCATGCGTATAATCGCGCGCGGCTCCCCGCCAACCCATGCGCAATCCCCAGCCCGATTCACCGGTCTTATCAATAGGTGGGCGACTGCCCGCAGCCGGCCCGGGTGCGCCGATCACGCGCCTGTTTGAATCGCTGCGGCCCGACCTGCTGCGCTTTGCGCACTGGCTGGCGCGCGACCGGGCCCTGGCGGAGGACATCGTGCAGGAATCACTGCTGCGCGCCTGGCGCTACCGCGACGCGCTCAAGGACCCGGCTGCCGCCCGCCCCTGGCTGCTGACAATCGTGCGCCGCGAGCATGCCCGCATGTACGAGCGCAAGCGCCTGGAGCTGGTGCCGCTCGAGGACATTGCCGAAACCTACGCGGACCCGAAGGCCGCGGACACTGAGGATGACCTGTTTGCATTGCGTCACGGAATCATGAGGTTGCCGCTCGAATACCGCGAGCCGCTCGTCCTGCAGGTGCTCGGGGGCTTCTCCACCGAGGAGATCGCGCAGGAGCTGAAGCTCTCCTCCACGGCGGTGCTGACGCGCCTGTTCCGGGCGCGCAACAAGCTGCGCGTGCTGTGCGGCATGGCCGGTGTCCCTGACGCCGCAGCCCCCGAGGCCGCCCCGTGAACTGCGAACAGGCACGCCTGCTGATCGGCGCCGACCCGCGCAGCGGCGCGGCCGAGCTCGCCGCGCACCTGGGTGAGTGCCCCGCATGCGCGCGGCTGCGCGATGAGATGCTCGCCTTCGAGACGCGCATCGAGCGCGCGCTGCAGCAGCCCCCGGACCTGTCGCGCGTGCGGGCAAGGCGGCCGGTGGCGCCGTGGCGCGAGTGGGCGCTCGCGGCGAGCGTGCTCCTCGGTACGGCGGCCCTGCTCGGGGTGTGGCTGCTGCGCCCGAGCGACACCCTGGCGCACGACCTCGTCACCCACGTGCAGCACGAGCCCGACAGCTGGCTCGCGGCACAACAGGTGAACGCCCAGGGCATCGGGAATGCACTGCACGGCGCGGGCGTGGCGCTCGACCTCACGTCCGACAAGATCACCTACGCGCAGAGCTGCTGGTTCCATGGCCACTACGTGCCGCACCTGGTGGTGCAGACGGCGCAGGGACCGGCCACGGTGCTCATTCTGCGGCACGAGCAGGTGCCCGGGGCCCGCAGCTTCCATGAGGCAGGCCTGAATGGCGTCATCGTGCCGGCCGAGGCCGGGCGCGGCAGCATCGCGGTGCTCGCCCACGGCGCCGGCGTCGAGGCGCTGGCGCGCGAGATGCAGCAGGACGTGCGCTGGCTCCCGGAGCCGCCATAGCCCTGCGCCGTTCCGGGGGCAGCGAGCCGCGGCTCGTCACCGCGCGCGCCGAGCGCGCGGTGCTCGCCGCGCTGCGCGAGCTCGAGCCGATCTTCCATCGTCCGCAGTACTTCGCCTCGCGCAGCGCGCTCGCGCACCTGGTGAGCCCGCAGTTCTGGGAGATCGGCGCCTCCGGCCGCCGCTACAGCCGTGCCTACGTGCTGAAGACCCTGGCGCAGCGGGCGGCGGCGCGCGCGGAAGGGCCCTGGGAGACGAGTGACTTTCACTGCCAGGCACTCGCCCCGCACGTGTTCCTGCTCACCTACACCCTGAGGCAGGGGCAGCGCCTCACGCGCCGCTCGACGCTGTGGCAGCGCCGTGCGCGCCGCTGGCGCATCCTCTTCCACCAGGGCACCGTCGTCGAGGAGCCATAGGAGTTGCCGGATGAGTGGTATCAATCGTCGCGAACTGTTGCTCGGCACCGGCGGTGTGGTGGCGACGGCGATGACCCGCGGCTCGCTGGCCGCCCCTGAGCCCATCCCGCCGGCGCCGGTGGCGCGGGTGGCGGTGGTGAAGGACAGCTACTTCGGCGAGACGCTGAGTGATCCTTACCGCTGGATGGAGAATGACAAGGAACCCGAGTGGCTGCCGTTCCTCAGGGGCCAGAACGCCCACGCGCGCGCGGTGCTGGCGCGCGTGCCCGGGCGTGCCGCGCTCCTGAAGCGCATCCAGCAGCTCTCCGGGGACACCGCGGTCACGCGCTCCGTGCAGCGCGCCGGTGGCGTGCTCTTCTACGAGCAGCGCCCGCTCGGGGCGGACAACTTCAAGCTGTTCGTGCAGCAGGGCGGGGTGAGCCGCGTGCTCATCGACCCGACGCTCAAGTCCGGCGCGAACTCGCACCTCTCGCTCGACTGGTGGCGTGCCTCGCCCGATGGCAAGCGCGTCGTCTACGGGATTTCCCGGGACGGCAGCGAGGACTCGGTGCTGCACGTGCTCAACGTTGCCGACGGCCGCGATCTCGGGGAAGAGATTCCCGACACCGAGGGCGCCGACCCGCAGTGGCTGGATGACGGCAGCGGCTTCTTCTACAACCAGCTCACCGGCAAGGTCGACACCCCGGAGCGCTACCTCGACAGCCAGGCGCGCTTCCACCGCCTCGGCACCGACCCTGCGCTCGACCCGGTGCTGATGAAGCGCGGGCTCGACCCGCAGGTTGCCTTCGAGCGCATCCAGGTCCCCGCCATCGCCACCTTCGAGGGCTCGCGCTACGCGCTGCTGATCCTCTCGGACGTGCGCAGCGAGACCCGCATCCTCATCGCCCCGCTCGCCGACGTGCTGGCGCAGAAGGCGCACTGGGTGCCGGTGGCGGACTTCGCCGACGAGGTCACGGATGCGCACCTCGACGGCGAGGCGCTCTATCTGCTCGCCAATCGCGGCTGCCCGCGCGGCCGGGTCCTGAAGAGCACCGTGGCGGCTCCCGCCATCGCCGGCGCCACCGAGGTGGTGCCGCAGAGCGAGTGGGTGATCGAGCACCTGGCCCTGGCGCGCGACGGGCTGTACCTGCCGATGCTGGACGGGGGCCTGGCGCGGCTGAAGCGCCTCGGGCGCGACGGCCACCTCACGCAGATCGCGCTGCCCTTCGATGGCACGCTCGGGGGGTTCTCGAGCGAGGCCTCCCTCGAGGGCGGCCTGTTCTCCTTCACCGGCTGGCTCGAGCCCTCGGACATCTGGGCGGTGGACGCGCACGGCAAGGTGGCCGCCACCGGGCTCACGCCCCGGCCGAAGATCGACGTCAGTGCCTACGAGAGCAAGCGGCTGTTCGCCACCGCGCGCGACGGTACCCAGGTCCCCTACAGCATCATCTACCGCAAGGGGCTGAAGCTCGACGGCAGCACGCCGGCCTGGATCTGGGCCTACGGCTCCTACGGCAGCGTCGCCTACACGCCCTCCTTCGCCGGTCGCACGCTCGCGCTGATGGATGCCGGCTTCATCGTCGGCTACGCCTACGTGCGCGGCGGCGGCGAGTACGGGCGCGACTGGCACAAGGCAGGCCAGCTCGCCAACAAGCCCAACACCTGGCGTGACCTCATCGACGTGTGCCTGGACCTGTGCGCCCGGAAGTACACCTCGCCGGTGCGCCTGGCCATCAGCGGCCGCTCGGCCGGTGGCATCGCGGTGGGACGTGCACTCACCGAGCGCCCCGACCTCTTTGCCGCGGTCACCGACGGCGTCGGCTGGTCCAATCCGCTGCGCTACGTGGCCGAGCAGAATGGCTACGGCGAGGAGCCCGAGTGGGGCCGCATCGACGAGGAGTCCGGGTACCGGGCGCTGAAGTCGATCGACAGCTACCAGGCGGTGCGCCCGGGCACGGCCTACCCTGCGGTGCTGCTGACGACCGGCGTCACCGACCCGCGCGTGGCGCCCTTCCACGTCGGCAAGATGGCCGCGCGCCTGCAGGCCTGCACCACCTCGGGCAAGCCCATCCTGCTGCGCGTGGAATTCAGCGCCGGGCACGGCATCGGCTCGACGCGCTCGCAGCAGGACCAGGAGGCCGCGGACACCTACGCGTTCCTCCTGTGGCAGACGGGCGTCAAGGGCTACCAGCCCGCCTGAGGGGGCAACCCCGCAAGACATCAACGCACGCCAGCAGGGAGATCCGACGATGAAAAGAACGATCGCACTCGCCACCGCCGCCTGCACGCTGTGCGCGCCGGTGGTGTTCAGCCAGGACGCACTCACCTTCGGGCTCAAGAGCCAGCAGCTGCTCGCCGAGAACGACAAGGTGCGCGTGATCCGCTTCGCCCCGCAGCCCGGGGACAAGACCCCGATGCATTCGCATCCCGACTACGTCGTCTACGTCATCAAGGGCGGCAGGATGAAGTACACGCTCCCCGATGGCACCACCACGGTGAGCGAGCTGAAGGCCGGGCAGGTGCTGCTCAAACCCCCGGTGGTGCACGCCGACGAGGCCATCGACGCGGTGGAGACCATCATCGTGGAGCTGAAGAAGTAGCCCCCGCCGGCGCCAGGGCGTCGTTGGCGAGTGGCAGGATGAGCCGGCTCGGGTGGCGGGCGTCGTGGAAGATGCTGACGTGCGCGATCCTCGCGTCCGCGAGGCGCTCGTAGCCGATGCGGCCGCCGGTGTTGTAGTTCTTCTGGTAGGCGGGTGAATTCAGCGGCGTCACCACCAGGCGCAGCCGCGCCCCGGCCGGGATGCGCCAGGCGGCCCAGTTGAACTCGAAGGGGATCTCGACCACCTCGCCCGGATGCAGCAGCTCGGACCTGAACACGCTGTTGCGGAAGCGCGCGCGGCGGATGTCCTGTCCGAGCTGCACCGCCGTGCCGTCGGCCTGCAGCAGCATCACCTGCGCGGACAGGTCGAAGTCCGGGGCGTCCGCGGCACACTCGAGCAGCAGGCGCATGTGCCCGGCGAAGGTGGTGTCGGTGGCGAAGGGCTCGGAGTGGAACACCAGCGCGCGCTTCTGGTACGCACGGAAGGTGCTCAGCAGGTTCTCGTCCGCCGCGTAGCGGGCCACCTCCAGCTCGGGCAGCTCGTGCGGGTCGCTCACCAGCTGCGCCGGCGGCTCGGCGCGCGGCACGGCTGCCGCAAGGCTCCCCGCCTGGAACACGCCGCGCGGCGTGCCCTGCGGGTCAGAAAGGCTGAGCACCAGGTCCTTCCCGGAAGAAGCCGCCTCGAGCGTGGGAGCATGGCGCCAGGCATTCTCCCCCATGACGTAGAAGGCGACGCGCTGTGACTGGAAGAACGCCGGCAGGCTGGCGCGCCCGAGCGCCCAGTCGTACCAGTCCGCGTGCAGCTTCTTCATGTCGATGACGGCGTTCTCGGGGATCGCGAGCCCGTTGATGTCCTTGCCCGGCACCTGGGTGCCGCCGTGGTCCCAGGGCCCGATGACGAGGTAGTGCTTTGCCACGGCGGCCGCCGGCGCGTGCGCGACATGGCCGCGGTAGTAGCGCAGTGCGCCGGGCTGGTCGTCATCGAAGAAGCCGGTGGCGGTGAGCACCGGGAATTCCATGGCGGCGTAGTCCTGCGCCTTGGGCTCCGCTGAGAGGTTGAAGGCTTCATCGCCCACGTGGTCGAGCCACACGTGCATCATCGGGGCGTGGTTGCCATGTGCGTCGGGCATCCACCAGTCATCGGGGGCGATGCCGATCGCGGTGTCGAGCTCGGTGAAGGGGCGCTGCGCCGCGTACTGCTCCAGCATCTTCCCGGACCAGTACTGCGGGTTGGCGATGAACCCGGGGTTCAGGGCGCGCCCCGAGGTGTAGCCGAGGATCACCGCGGTCCAGGCCTGCGGGATGCCGTTGCTGTTGGGGACATCCCACCCGGGGTAGATGGCGACGTAGGGCGCGATGCCGGAGAGGTGCGGCGGGTGCTGGGCGGCGGTGCGCCACTGCGTCATGCCAACGAAGGAGCCCCCGTACATGAGCACCTGGCCGTTGCTCCAGGGCTGGCGCGCGATCCACTCCACGAGGTCGTAGCCATCACGCCCCACCTGCAGGCCGAGGCTGTCGCTCTTGTCGCCACCGGAGCGGCCGCGCCCGCGCACATACGCCTGCACCCACACGAAGCCGCGCTGGGCGAAGTAGGGCGGCTCGCCGCGGCGGCTGCCATCGATGTCGTACTGGGTCAGCGTCAGGATCGCGGGCGCCTTGCCCGCAAGGTGCGAGGGTCGCGTGATCCAGGCCTCAAGCTGCACCCCGTCGCGCATCGCGATCATGCGGCTCAGCTCGATGTCGTACCCGGGGCCGACCTCGGCGGCGCAGGCGGTCCCGAGTAAGCCCGCGAGGATCAGTGCAGCACAGCAGGTCAGGCGCATGGAGTTCCTTTCTGGGCGGCGGCTCGGCGGGAAGTCACGGCGTCCTCGTTCCGGTGCCGCAGCGGCAGCATCTTATTTCACGGGGCAGCTGCGGCGCCAAGTGCCACGCCGTGTGGCGATCGGCTCGGGGCGTGCCGCGGGCTCTCGGGAACCGCAGACCGGGTGCAGGGGCTCGGGCCCCGGCTTCAAGGGGCCGGCACGCCAGTTTGATTGCAGCGCAGCGCGCGCATACCCTCTGTCAGGAGCTGTGAGGAGAGTCCTGACATGACGTGCATCGGAAGAACCATCCTGGGCGCGGTCTGCGCGGTGCTGCTGGCCGGCTGCTCGACCTCATCACACGTGCTGCTGGGCACGCCGCGGCCGCCCATCACCCCGGATCAGGTGCGTATCTATGCGCAGCCGCCGGCGCACTACGAGCAGATTGCCTCCATCAACGCCAACAGCAGCGCCTCGCTGGCACTCACCGGGCAGCAGAACATGGACAAGGCGCTGGAGCGTATGAAGGCCGAAGCGGCCAAGCTCGGCGCGAACGGCATCCTGCTGCAGGGCGTTTCGGATGCGCAGACCGGCTCCATCGGCACCGGTGTCGGCAGCAGCAGCTACGGCTCGCACAGCTCCGTCGGCGGCGGCGTTGGGGGCTCCTTCGCACTCACGAGCAAGGTCACGCAGGGACTTGCGATCTACGTGCCGCCCGACCAGGGCGGCGCACCGGGTGCGCCGTTCCCGCTCATGGCACCGCCGCCGCCCCCGCCCGCAAGCGGCGCGGCAACGCCGGTGTCACCGCCCCCGCACTGATTGCCGACGCGACGCCGAGTTGCCAGGCCCTCGGGCCGACTGACTGCAGGCGCAGAAGCAACACACGAGGGTTGGTATGGGCCCGGTAGGATTCGAACCTACGACCAAGGGATTCACTTCGCCCCGCGGTTTCCCGTGGGAGTGGACTATCTCTTCACCCGTGCACGTGGGATGTGCGTGTGGGTGCGGGATGCTCAAGCCTGTCATCAAGGGCGCTGCAGCCCTCAGGTAGTCTCTGCACCTTCCGCCGGTGTACCGGCGGCTCGGCTCAGGATTGCCATG
>Ga0181537_10004761_pt1 | contig 11178 bp, 10 predicted proteins | sample PEATcosm2014_Bin_39_FD_119765 | JGI IMG/M metagenome (GOLD analysis project Ga0181537, IMG submission 119765) | Peatland microbial communities from MTU Mesocosm Facility, Houghton, MI, USA - PEATcosm2014_Bin23_10_metaG | ecosystem: Environmental > Terrestrial > Soil > Wetlands > Peat | place... | reverse complement strand
TGCTCGCCGCAGGATGTCGAGGCGCGGCGCATCATCATTTGGCGTATGCCGGACCAGCCACTGGACGATGTCGACGCGATCCACCCTTAGATGTCGCAGCTCGGCCTCGATCAGCAAGCGGAGGCGCGCGGGGCTGAAATCGGTCTCGTCAAAATGCGGCACTCCGATCTTGACGATCGTCTCGATCGGGCGGCCGGGGCGCAGCCGGCGGAGCTCCTGGAGGGCGGCGCAAAAAAGCTCGTAGGTGTCATATTCATGCGATGAGTGAAAACTGGTGACCCCGCGGTCGAAGAGCGCCAGGAGGAGGTCGACAGCACTTTTCACATCAAAACGCGCCGGCGACAGCCGCATGGAGCCGAAGCACAACGCGCTCAACGCGATCGACGACTGACCGAAGCGGCGGCGTGGTATCAGGCCTTCCGTGGCCTGCACTTTAGGCTTCCGCTCCGGGCGCCCGATCCGTGTAATAGCTCTTCCATAGGAGACGGTCGCCGGTGTGCTGCGCCACGTAATCCCGCCGGCCGTGCAATACGTCTTGGTCCCTGAACAGAACCACATCGCCATCGCGCATGGTGAATTCGAGAACGCGACGGCTATCGACGAGGTATTGCAGAAAATTCTGAAAATCCTCTCTTAGTCGAGCAATGACTTTGCCTTGATCGGGCAGTACCCGGTAGTAGTTCCAGTTAACCTTCAGCTGGTCATCCTGGTATTGCAGGATGGGGGTCACGCGCTCGCAACCCTGCTTGCCAAACCGAATCGGGATCGTCGTCAGCGCTTCAAACAGCGCCGAGGCTTCAGCTTTTGCATGGGCGGCCAGGGTCCCGGCATCGATAAACAGGCTGCCACCGCCAGAGGCTGCTTGCCTCGCCATGTAAAACAAGACGATATCGCCCGAATCGGGCAGGTAGGCGCCATCCGTGTGCAGCGGCTGGCCGACATTATGATAGCGGTAGGTGTCTGGCCGGTTCGGTTCAAACCGTACATCCGACCACACGCTCTCATTATATCTCCGCTCGCCCGTATCCCCATCCTCGCTGGTCGTCACGGGCGATCCAAGCGCGCTGCCGACGCGCAGCCAATAGTCCAGAGGATCCCCCGAAGGGACGACATTGCGGAGCCGAAGCACTTGATGTCGGGCCATTTTATCGCGGGCGATTTCAATCAATCGCGCAGCCGTTTCGGCCGCACCATCATGTGTCGCGAACCAGTCTCGACTGGTCGGCATCCCCCACCACTCCCCCCAGAGCGTGTCAAATTTTATCTTTTGTCGATAGGACGGTCAATTCTGGGCTGAAACAGCTCCGCTGACTTCGCGCCTAAGCAGAAGGATCCGCAAAAATCTCATTCGTCTTCTGCGCGATGATCCGACGGCGCGCGCCTCCGGATCATTGGCAACGTCAGGCTGAAGTCCCTCTTGCCGCTGCCTGCACTGTACTTGAATATCCATGACCATGAGCGGGTCGCGCCGACCGCAAGGTGGAATCACGGGGCGACAGCATGAAGGCCTGCCCCGGGTGGTCGATCTTCGGCACGGCTTCTATGCAATGACGAACGGTAGGGAGACGCACGATGGCTGAAATCCTGGGGATCGGGTGCACCCACCGGCCGCTCATGCTGCGCCGGAATGAGGATTGGACCTTTATGATGAAGGCCTCGCTCGACGACCCGGCGATGCCCGAAGAAATGAAAAGTCCGGCATCGTGGCCGGAAAAACTGCGCGAGGAACTGGGCAATGATTGGGGCGCGGCGACCGCGGCGCGCTACCGCGAGATCTATCGCGCGCATTTCGCCGAGGCGCGACGGGCGCTCGACGCGTTCAAGCCCGACCTGATCGTCATGTGGGGCGACGATCAGTACGAGAATTTCAAGGAGGATATCGTCCCGCCCTTTGCGGTGCTGGCGTATGAGGACCAGGACATCCAGCCCTGGGCGCGCCGCCGCTCGCCCGAGAACCCGTGGAACGAGCCCAAGGACAAGAGCTTTCGCGTGCGCGGCCACCGGGAAGCCGGCAAGTATCTCGCCTCACGGCTGATCGAGGCCGGGGTCGATGTCGGCTATGCCTATAAGCCGCTGCACCATCCGATGGGGCACGCGTTCGAGAATACCGTGCTGTTGTTGGATGACGAGCGGCGCGGGTTCGACTATCCGCTCGTGCAGTTCAGCGTCAATTGCTACGGGCGGCGGGTTAACGCGGCGCGTGGGCTGCGTTTGCCGCTGGCGATGAAGGACGATATCCGCAACCTCGACCCGCCCTCGCCCAACCCACATCGCTGCATGGAGGTCGGCGCGGCGACGGCGCGGATAATGGCCGAGAGCCCGTGGCGCGTTGCGCTGATGGCGTCGTCGAGCTGGTCGCACTCGTTCCTGACCGAGAAGAACTGGCAGCTCTGGCCCGACGTGGCGGCCGACCGCGCGTTGTTCGATGCGTTGGAGACAGCCGACTACGCCAAGTGGCACGAATACAAGACCGACCAGATCGAGGAATCCGGCCAGCACGAGGTGCTGAACTGGTTCTGTCTGCTCGGCGCGATGGAAGCGCTCGGCCGCAAGCCCGACAAGGCAAGTTTCCTCGAATGCTGGGCTTTCGTGTCGCCGGTGGTTTTTGCGTATTACCACGCGTGAAGGGCGCTGGGGTGGCGACATTGCGTCCTTCGAGACGCGGCCCTGCGGGCCGCTCCTCAGGATGACGGGCGTTCGTGATGCCATCCTGAGCTTTCGTCATCCTGAGGAGGCTGCGAAGCAACCGTCTCGAAGGACGCGTTGCGGTAAATCTACGGGAGGAAACCATGGCTGGTCTTGACGACATCATCGACAGTGAAGCGCAGCAACTGGCGACCGGTTTCACCTTTACCGAGGGGCCGCTCTACCACCCCGAGGGGTTCTATTATTTTGTCGATGTGCGAGAGTCGAAGTTCTACCGCATCAAACCCGGCGAGAAGGTGGAATTGCTGCGCGAGAATACCGGTGACGGCAACGGCACGACGTTTGATCCGCAGGGGCGGCTGGTGCTGTGCGAGGGCGCCAACCGGCGGATCACGCGCTGGCCGGCCGATGGCAAATTCGCCTCGCACGAGGTGCTGATGGACAAATTCGAGGGCAAGCGCCTGTCGCGCCCGAACGATGTGCTGTGCAAATCGGACGGCAGCCTTTACTTCACCAACCCGGGAATGCGCGTGCCGCTCGGCGACCGCGAGCTCGACCCCGCCGCGATCTATCGCATCATGCCGGACGGCTCGAACCGTCATGTCGCCGATTTCGAATACCCGAACGGGCTGGCCTTTTCGCCCGACGAACGCGTGCTCTACGTCGCTAATACGCGACACGCGGCCTACATCCATCGGCTCGAGATGGATAGCGCCGGCAACATGGTGCGGCGCTCGATCTTCGCCGACATGTCGTCGGACGAGAAGATCGGCGTGCCGGATGGGATGAAGGTCGATGTCGAAGGCCGTGTCTATTGCACCGGTCCCGGCGGCACCTGGGTGTTCGCGCCAAACGGCGACCATATCGGCACGATCAAGACGCCCGAGGTGCCGGCCAATCTGGCTTTTGGCGGGCCGGACATGAAGACGCTGTTCTTTACCGCGCATACCTCGGTGTATTCGTTGCGGGTCAAGGTACCCGGCCTGCCGGGTCATCCCTGGAAGGGATGAGGCTCTCCCCGTGATCGCGGGAGCCGAAGGCGACGCGGCAAAACGGAACGAGATTGCTTTGCTGCGCTCGCAATGACACCGAGCAAACGGCCGGTTCCCTTCGCGCCATGGCGCCTATAGGCTCATGCGGCATGAGGCTGGGGATCCCCGATTTGATCTCGAATTCGTATTTTCCGGCGCTCGCCGCGGCCGAGCTGGGGCATTTCGCGCGGCATGGGCTCGATATCAGCGCCGAGCTGATCTTCCCGGTCGACCGTGCCTATCAGGCGCTGCGCGATGGCGAGGTTGATTTTGTCGCTGGTGCCGCGCATGGCGCGCTTGCTGCATTCCCGGAATGGCGCGGGGTCAAGCTGTTGGGGGCATTGGCGCAGGGCATGTACTGGTTTCTGGTGATGCGCGCCGATTTGGGGATCGCGCGCGGCGACCTCGCCGGACTCAAGGGAAAACGCATCGGCGCGGCGCCTTGGGTGGAGATGGGGTTGCGCGGGCTGCTGATCGCCGTCGGGCTCGATCCTGTCCGCGACGAGATCACGATCGCCCCGGTGCCGGGAGCAATTGGGGCGACGACCAATTTCGGGTTGGCCGCCGCGCAAGCCCTGGCCGACGGCAAGATCGACGGGTTCTGGGCCAACGGCATGGCGACCGAAATCGCGGTGACCAGCGGAGTTGGTTCCATCGTGCTCGATGTCAGGCGCGGCGACGGGCCGGCTGGCTGCTTCGACTACACGTTTGGCGCGCTGGCAACGACGGAGCGGTTGATCGAGGAAAACCCGGATATCGCCGCCGCGGCGCTGCGCGCGCTGATCGACGCGCAGGCTGATCTCAAGGCCGATGTGAGTCACGCGACAGTGGTGGGCGAAAAGCGCTTTCCGGCGCGCGAAACCGGGCTGATCGCGCAGATCATCGCGCGCGACCTGCCCTATTACGGCACGACGATCAGCGAGACAGCGGTGGCCGGCGTGGTTGGGTTCGCTCGGGCGCTTGGTATTATCAACCGTGATGTTGAGGGTCGCGATATTGTCGCGACCCAGTTCAGCGATTTATGGGGGCAGGCATGAGAACGGGCGCCGAATATCGCGAGGCGCTGCGCGACGGTCGCGTCGTCTATGTGATGGGCGAAGGCCGTGTCGACGATGTGACGACGCATCCGGCGACGCGCGGCGTCGTCGACGAATATGTCCGCTGGCACGATCTGCACCGCGATCCCGACTGGGCCGATACGATGTTGGCGCCTCCGGACGCGGAGGGCCAGCGCACGCCCTGGGCGCTGACCGGGCCGCACAACGCCTCCGATCTGATCGGCATGGGCCGGTCGTTCGCGAAGACTTGTTTTCTGTCCGCCGGCAACATTACGCACGACCCGGCCTACGGAAACCTGATCGCGCTCGGCATCATCAACGCGGTCGCCGAGCATGGCGCCGGCGCGGAACACGTGGATCGCGCGAAGGCCTATCACACGATGATCGCGCGTACCGGCCGGTTCCTGACCTTTTCCGGCGGTTCGCCGCCGATCGGCTACCGTTTGCGCCCCGACCCCAAGGATCGAGCCGCGATCAAGCTCGTGCGCGAGACCGACAAGGGCATCGTCCTCAGCGGCCGCATCGGCATGCACACCAGTCCCTGTTATGCCGAGGACATCTTTGTCGGCTCGCTTTGTGGGGTGCAGCTCGACGGCCATCCGGTCAGCTTTGTCGTCGAGGTCGGTGCGAAAGGCGTGACGACGCTGTGCCGCAAGATCGCGGCGCGCGACGCAAACCCGTTTCTGTCGCCGCTGTCCAGCCGGTTTGACGAACTCGACGGGACGCTGTGGCTCGACAATGTGCTGATCCCGTGGGAGCGCGTGTTCCTGATCGATCCCGGGCCGGAGGCGGTCGCGCGCTGGCTGATGTGGCATCACCTGCACGGCTGGGGCGCGCGGGCCGAGTTCAGCCTTGGCCTCGCGCTCGCGCTGAGCGATGCGATGGGCCTCACGGAAAACGCCCAGACCGTCGAATACCTGATCGACCTGCTGGCGGTGGTCCAGACCATCCGCGCCTGCCAGACCGCCGCCGCGCACGAGCCGGAGCCGACCCTCACCGGGTTTTGCGCCCCAAACCAGCGACACGTGATGGCCGGGGGCATCACCCTGTTCAAGGCGCGCCAGCAGATCGGCGAGATCCTGCGCATGGTGCCGGGCTCGTCGCTGGTCGTCGCGCCATCGAACAGCGATATTTCCGCCCCCGCTCTTGCCGCCGGGCTCGACGAGGCTTTCGCCGGTGGCGGCTACACGACGGCACAGCGCAGCGCGTTGCTGCAGCTCGCTTGGGACCACGTGTCGTCGGGACTCGACGGCCGCGAGTCGGCATTCGAGCTTCACGCCAGCGGCGGCATGCCGACGTGGCGCGGCCGGCTGCGCAAGACCTTCACCGACTACAATTCGCTGGCCAATGCGGTGCTGAAGCAGCTCGATTGCGACATGCCGGCAATCGATCTCGGCTCGATCCCGGCGGCGCCGCTCGCGCCGCGCCGGATCAACACGCCGCGATCGCCGGCGCTGGAGGCGAAGCCATGAGAACCGGCGCCGAATACCGCGCGGCGCTGCGCGACGGCCGCAAGGTCGTGATCATGGGCGGCGGCGAGATCGACGACGTGACGACGCATCCGGCGACCGCCGCGATGGTCGAACAATATGTTGCCTGGTACGACCGGCATTTCGACCCGGACTGGAAAGATACGCTCGTCGCGCCGGACGGTAGGCCGTGGTGCTTTGTGCTGCCACGAACCAAGGAAGAAGTTCTGGCGATCGGCCGCTCGATCACCAAGACGATCTTCCTTAGCGCCGGCAACATCACGCACACGCCGCATTACGGTCACTTGATCGCGATGGGCGTGCTGGTCGCGGCCGAGACGCGCAATGCCGGGCCGCATCATGCCGCCAATGCCGAGGCCTATCGCCGCGAAGTCGTGGAAACCGGGCGCTTCATCACCTTCTGCGGCGGCGCGGCGATCATCGGCCAGCGCATGCAGCCCGAGCCGGCCGACCGGGTCGCGGTCAAAAAGGTGCGCGAGACCGACAAAGGCATGATCGTGCGCGGTCGGCTCGGTATGCACACGAGCCCGGCCTATGCCGAGGATGTCTATATCGGCCACCTGACCGGGGTGCAAATCGACGGCCATCCGGCCGGCTTCATCGTGCCGGTCGCCGCGCCGGGCGTGACCACGCTGCTGCGCCGGCCGGCGGTACGCGAGTCCAACCCGTTCATGGCGCCGCTGTCGAGCCGTTACGACGAGCTTGACGGGCAGATGTGGCTCGACGACGTGTTCATCCCGTGGGAGCGCGTATTCGCGGTCGATCCAGCGCCCGAGGGGCTCGCGACATGGCTGCGCTGGCATCACCTTTACGGTTGGCTGGCAAAGGCGGAGTTCACCCTGGGTCTTGCGCTGGCGCTGTCCGACGCGCTGGGGCTCAAGGAGCATGACGCGACGGTCGAGTATCTGGTCGATCTGGTCGCAGAGGTTCAGGTCGTGCGCTCATGCATCGCCGGCGCCGAGCATGATCCGGAATTCACACCGACCGGGTATTGCGTCCCAAACCACGCGCATCTCGGGGCGGGCGGCGTTTCGCTGTTCAAGGCGCGCCAGCGCATCTCCGAGCTGCTGCGGATCATTCCGGGCTCATCGCTGATCGTCGCGCCGGGCGACAGCGATCTGCTGATCCCCGAACTGGCCGAGGGCCTCGAAGAAAGCTTTGGCGGCGGTGGCTACACCGCGCGGCAGCGCGCCGCACTGCTGCAGCTCGCCTGGGATCATGTGTCGTCGGCGCTGGACGGACGTGAATCGGCGTTCGAGCTGCATGCCAGCGGTGGCCCACCGGGCTGGCGCCATTGGCTGCGCCGCAGCTTCAAGGACTACAACAACCTTGCCAACGCCGTGCTCGATTTCATCGACCTCGACATGCCGGCGATCGATGTCAGCGGCATCGGCACCGCGCTGCCCGCCGCGCGCCGACCGGTCAGCCTCCCGCTGAAGAAATAGCCGATGTCTGTCCCGTCGCCGCTAACGCGGTTACCGGACCATAAACTGACGCTCGGGCTGTTCCTGCCGATGCAGCAAGGCGCATGGAGCCCCTCAACCGCGCCGCGCTCGACATCGTGGACCTTCGACTACATTGCGCGCTGCACGCGCCGGGCCGAGGAGCTCGGCTTCGATCTGGTGTTCGGCTTGGCGCAATGGCTTGGCAAGGGCGGTTATGGCGGCGACATGCATTTCCGCGAGCACGAGGTCGACCCGATCATCGCCAACGCGGCGCTCTCGTCGCTGACCAAGACGATCGTGCTGATCAACACGGTCCATGTGCTCTATGCGTGGCACCCACTGCACCTCGCCAAGTTCGGCGCGGCGATGGATCACATCAGCGGCGGGCGCTGGGGCATCAACGTCGTCACCGGCTACAAGCCGAGCGAATACCGAATGTTCGGGCTCGAACCGATCGAGCACGACCATCGCTATGTGATGGCCGACGAGTTCACGACGATCATGGAGCGGCTTTGGTCGGAAGACGACGAGCTGACCTTTGACGGAAAATTCTGGAAAACGGAAAAGGCGTTTCTGGCACCCAAGCCGGGCCAGCGGCGACCGTTTCTCGTCAACGCCGCGTCGTCGGGCGCCGGGCTCGACTACGCGGCACGGCACTCGGATCTGATCTTTATCACCAGCCCGACCGGCGCCGACCCGGAAAAGGCGTGCGAGGCGCTGCCCGCCGTCAACGCCCGGATCAAGGCTCTTGCCTATCGGTACGGACGGCAGGTCAAGACCATCATCAACCCGCACGTGATCTGTCGCCGGACCGAAATGGAAGCGCGCAAGGCCTATCAGACCATCCTTGAAAACGAGGACACCGTCGCCGCCGATAATTTCGTGCAGACCTTTGTCAGCGGCGATACGGCGTCGTGGCGCGGGCATAGCCGCGCGCAATGGGTGATCGGCGGCAATGTCCATCTAGTCGGCACGCCCACGCAGATCGTCGAGTGGTTTGGTAGGCTCAGCGACGCCGGGTGCGATGGCGTCCAGGTGAATTTCTTCGATTATCTGCCCGATCTCGAATTCTTCGGCAGCGAAGTGCTGCCGCTGATGAAACAGGCCGGGCTGCGGAGGTAGCGATGGTGGATACCACAGTCGCGATCATCGGCGCCGGCAGCGGCGGGGTTTATCTGGCCGCCATGCTCGGGATGCTCAGGGCCAGATTGCGCCTGACCGACCTCGACGACAGCCGTCTCGCGGACATCCGCGCGCATGGCGGGCTCGATGTCGAGACTGGCGGCAAGACGACATTGTCGGCGATCGAGCGGGTGACGACCGATCTCGCGGCGGCGGTCGATGGCGCCGATGTGATCGCGGTGTGCACCGGCGGGCTCTATCAGGAAAATGTCGCGCGCGGCCTTGCCCCGCTATTGCGCGACGGGCAGACGATCCTGCTGATCCAGGGCAATACCGGCGGCGCGCTGGTCTTCCGCCGCGCGCTCGATGCGGCCGGCAGCCGCGCCGCGGTCGATATCGCCGAGATGGACAACTACCCCTATTCGTGCTGGCGCGACACACCGACCCATATCCGGCCGATTGTCGCCAAAAAGGCGCTGCAGATCGCGGCGTTTCCCGGCAACCGCACCGCCTCGGTGTTCGCGCGGCTTGGGCCTTTGTTTCCGCATGCCATCGCCGCGCCGACCATTGCTTCGACCAGTTTTATGAACGCCAACGCGATGCTGCACGTCGCCAATTGCGTCGCCAATGCCGGCAAGATCGACCGCGGCGAGGGTTATAAATTCTACGCCGAGGGCGTGACCCCCGCCGTGGCGCGGCTCTACCGGGCGATCAATGCCGAGCGGGTCGCGGTCGCCGCGGCGCTCGGCGCGCAGGTGCCGTCGCTCGAAGACTGGTTCGAGCGCACTTACGGCGTGCGCGGCGCCAACCTCTCCGAGACCTGCCAGAAGCTGACGACCAACAGCGACGGCCCTTATCAGGCGACCGGCACGCCCCGCTCGTGGGACCACAAATACATCGCCGAGGATGTGCCCGTCGGGCTGATGCCGATGCGCGCACTTGGCGAAGCAGTCGGCGTGCCGACCCCGGCGATCGATGCGGTCATCAAACTGGCGCAGACCCTTGCCGGCAGCGATTTCGCCGCCGACGCCCGCACCCTCGCCCGCATGGGCCTCGCCGGCATGGATGCCGGGCGGATCCGGCGAACGCTGGCGGAAGGGTTTGGCTAAAGTACCGCTAGCAACCGGAAACGCTCGCAATAGAGCATCATGTCGGGGGCGAATTGGCCGAGCCGGGTGAAATAGGTGCGGTGTGCTCGCCGCCAATATTCGAGCGTACGGTCGCCCTCGCCTTCGTCATGCGCGAAGGCGGCATCGACGTGATTGAACCGCCGTTGGGTCAGCTCCACGGTCTCGATGATAGCGCGCGGCCGGCCGGCGCCGTCGACCAGGACCATACGCTCACCCACTTGGCTGAGCAGCCCCTCGCTGATGGCCCAGCACGTCGCCGTCTTTGTTCCGGCGAGCACAAGCGCTGTCAATTCGTCGGCAAGCCGGGGATTGTCGCCAAAAGAAAAGGTGTTGAGCGCACGCCAATCTTCCTCTCCCGCATCGCTCACTTTTTACCCTTTCTGGCGAGGAAATCCTTGAAGCCGTCGCGCGGATGGCCGGATTGGAGCCAGGTCGCGCGCGCCTCGTCTTCGAGCGCGTAGCGCTCGTGCCAGTTGAGGCCGGCACCTTCGTGCAGCAGGCGCTTGATGCCCTGCACCATGCGCGCGTCGTTCTTGGCGATCGACTGTGCCAGTTCGATCGCGCTGTCGCGCAGTTTGGCCTGAGGCACGATCATGTTGAGAAGGCCGATGCGCTCGGCCTCCTCGGCAGGGACGACGCGGCCGGTGTAGAGCAATTCCTTGGCTTTCGGCCAGCCGACAAGCAGCGGCAACGACCACGTCGAGTTGACCCGGCCATAGCTTGCCGCCAGAAAGCGGAATTGCGTCTTCTCGCAGCCGATGCGGATGTCGAGGCTCGAGGACAGCAGCGCCGCGCCGCCATAGGCAAGCCCATTGATCGCGCCGATCAGCGGTTTCGAATAGTCGGCGATATGCCAGGAAATCTCGCCACGGCGCGCCTGGCGCTCAGCCAGCGCGTCGGCCCCGAGATCGGCCATTTCATGGATGTCGGCGCCTGCCGAGAAGGCACGCTCGCCGGCTCCGGTGATGATGACCGCCTTGATCGCGTCGTCATCCTCGAAGCCGGTCAATGCCGCATCGACCTCCTGCATCAGATCGAAGCTCAGCGCGTTCAATTTGTCCGGCCGGTTCAGCGTAACGAGTCCGACCCCGTCGAGGCTCTCCGCGATGATGAAATCGTATTCCATGGCCGGTGCTCCTTCCCTGACGCTCATGCTGGTCGATAGTATCAGCCTCGGCGATCGATACCAGGGAGACCGGTGATGCGCACACAGGCGGAGAAGGCGGCCGCATTCCGGGGGCTGCACGAACGGCCGG
>Ga0181537_10004760_pt1 | contig 11180 bp, 9 predicted proteins | sample PEATcosm2014_Bin_39_FD_119765 | JGI IMG/M metagenome (GOLD analysis project Ga0181537, IMG submission 119765) | Peatland microbial communities from MTU Mesocosm Facility, Houghton, MI, USA - PEATcosm2014_Bin23_10_metaG | ecosystem: Environmental > Terrestrial > Soil > Wetlands > Peat | place... | reverse complement strand
TTTCGCGGCTGTCCGGGTGACGCAAAGATCACCGCGGATATAGTGTTGCAGCTTAATCGATGCTCTTTTATCGAGCCAAATGCTATCAACGTGCAGACGATGGATCATGTTGTATATCTGAATGGTCTCGTGAGATCTAGCTTAGAGATCAGCGCGGCTGAGTCGATCGCAGGTCAAGTCCCAGGCGTGGCGCGAGTCGTGAACTCGATCGTCGCTTTCACTCGGTGATCGGAATCGCGCATCCGTCACTGTGCAGCAGGATTCAGTTCTACTAGTCGACGCCGACACGCGGGCTGCGCCGTTCGAGGTACAGCACGTCGCGCCATCGGCCGGCCATCGGTCCGTAACCCATGCGGCCGATGCGCCGGCGCAGGCCGAGCGCCTCGAAGCCCAGTGACCGGTGCAGTGCGATGCTGGCGGTGTTCTCGGGAAATATGCCGGTCTGCAGGGTCCAGTAACCGCGCTCCTCGGACTGTGAGATCAGCTCCTGCAGCAGCCGGCGGCCGACGCCGCGCCGGTAGTGCGTCGGCGCCACGTACACGCTTTCTTCGGCAACGCCGGCATAGACGCAGCGGCCGGAGGCACGGCTCAAAGCGGCCCATCCCAGCAGCGTATCGCCGGCAACGGCCACCAGGCACAACTGTGCGACATGGGCGCCGATCCACTGCTCGAAGCTGTCGGGTGCGCGGCTCTCAAAGGTCGCATGCCCGGTGTCGATGCCGGCCTGGTAGATCGCGCGTACCGCGGCCCAGTGCACGGCTTGCAGCGGCTGGATGATCACCGGTCAAAGCGCATCGACAGGTCGATGGCGTCGATGTTTTTTGTCAGCGAGCCGACTGAAATGAAGTCCACGCCGGTCGCAGCGATGGCAGCGATGCGCTCGAGCGTGACGCCGCCGGAAGCCTCCAGCAGCGCCGGTCGGGGTTGGGTGCGATTGAGCGCGACGGCGCTGGTCATGCCGGCGAGTTCGAAGTTGTCGAGCAATACACGGTCGGCGTGCGCATCGAGCGCCTGGCGCAGCTGCTCGAGGGTCTCGACCTCCACTTCGACCGGCAGCGCGCCGCTGCGGCCGCGCGCCGCGCTCACGGCGGCGCCGATCGAGCCGGCGGCGGCGATGTGGTTTTCCTTGATCAGCACCATGTCGTACAGGCCGAGCCGGTGATTCTCGCCGCCGCCGCAGCGCACCGCGTACTTCTGCGCGCTGCGCAGCCCCGGCAGTGTCTTGCGGGTGTCGATAATGCGGCACCGGGTACCGGCCAGCGCCGCCACGTAGCGCTGCGTGATGGTGGCGGTGGCCGACAGCAGCTGCAGGAAATTCAGCCCCGTGCGCTCTCCGGTCAGGATCGAGCGCGCCGGGCCGGCAAGATCACACAGCGTGCCGTTGGCGGGCACCGCTGCGCCTTCGGCAAAGTGCCAGCGGATCTGCACCGCCGGATCGAGCTGGCGAAAGGTCGCATCGAACCAGGGTGCACCACAGAGCACCGCGGCTTCGCGGCACAGCACCTGCGCACGGGCCTGAGTCGCTGCAGGGATCAGGGCGGCGGTGACATCGCCCGACCCGATGTCCTCGCACAGCGCGCGGGACACCTGGTCGGACAGGTCAGCGGGCGGGCCGCTCAGAACGGCAGCGGGTGATTGGAGGCGCCCATGCACAGCAACAGGGGAATCGACAGCACGAAGTTGATGCGCGAGGCCGTGGCCGCGGTCTTGCGCGCCTTGGCCTTCTCCTCGTCGGTGGCCGGCACGATGCCGAGGATCTTCTTCTGGTTCGGCCAGATGAATACCCAGACATTGAAGGCCATGATGGTGCCGAGCCAGGCGCCGATGCCGATCACCAGGCCGTAATAATCCTGGCCCAGATGACCCAGCGTGATGGCGTTGCCAAGATTATTGGCGCGCGCCAGGTACCACACCCCCGACAGCCAGGTGACCACCGCCGCCCAGCGGAACCACAGCAGGGCTCGCGGCGCGATGTACTTGGTGACGCCGGCGCCGCCGGGACCTCCCTTATCCGCCGCGGCCGCCGCCAGGCCGGGTGTCTGCACCACGTTGAAGTAGTACAGCAGGCCGATCCACATCACGCCGGCGACAATATGAATCCAGATCGCAAGGCCGAGCTCCGCAAATCCGGTGGGTGGAATCGCCAGGGTCACGATCAGGGCCAGGACGACGCCGGTGATGATGGCGCCGCGCACGGAATTCAGAGGGTTCATGTGGACCTCGCTTAAGTTGTTGTTCTGCTTGACCGTCGCCGCAAAAATGCGGTTTGAAGAATAGGCCAGCGCACCCCATAATTCAACGTACTCGTCATGGCAGGTGAAATACGATGGATGTTAACGATCGGATCCGCAAGGAACTCACCACCTCCCCGGTGGTGCTGTTCATGAAAGGCAACCCGGACTTCCCGCAGTGCGGATTTTCGGCACAGACGGTCTCTGCGCTGCGCAACCTCGGCGCCCAGTTTCATTACGTCAATATCTTCGATGACCCGGAATTGCGCGAAGCGCTCAAGCGCCATTCGAACTGGCCGACTTACCCGCAGCTGTACGTCAAGGGCGAGCTGATCGGCGGCTGCGATATCGCGCTCGAGATGTATCGCAACGGCGAACTCAAGCAGCTGCTGCAGCAAGCGGGCGCGCTGGCGGCGGTCCCGGCCTGAGATCAGCCGACATCGGCTGGCCCGGATTCGTCTTCCGGCTCCGGTGGCGATGCCGTGAGTTCCTGCCAGCCGAGCTGGCGCGCACGTTGCTCGGCGCGCGCGTAGCTGCCGGCCAGCTCGTTGCAGATCAGGCAGAATAAGTCTGCTGTACGTTCGGCATCGTAGGTGGCCGAGTGCGCCGAGGCCTTGTCCCACGCAAGGCCTGCGACCGTCACCGCTTTCGCCAGCACCGTCTGGCCCAGCGCCGCACCGGCCAGGGTCGCCGTATCAAAGCATGAGAACGGATGGAACGGATTGCGCTTCAGCGCCGTGCGCGTCACCGCCGCGTTCAGGAACGCCAGGTCGAAGGCCGCGTTATGGCCCACCAGCACTGCGCGCCGGCAGCCGTGACGGCGGATCGCGGTGCGCACGGCGCCGAAGATGCGGCGCAACGCGTCGTCCTCGCTGATCGCCGGACGCAGCGGGTGCCATGGGTCGATCTTGTTGACCAGCAGCGAGGCCGGATCGAGGCGCGAGTTCTCGAATGGACGCACATGGTAGGAGTGCGTTTCGCCACGGTACAGACGGCCGCTGGCGTCGATGTCGATGAGGACGGCGGCGATCTGTAACAGCGCGTCGGTCCCTGGCTGGAAACCGCCGGTCTCGACGTCGACCACCACCGGCAGGAAGCCCCGAAAACGCCGCACCATCAGCGGCGGGGCTGACGCGGCGGCCGGTGCGGGCGGCGCGGCCGGTGCGCCGGGTGGCGCCGGCGCCGGCGCGGCGTCCGCCACTTCCACCACGATCACGATATCCGGTGGCGGCGACTCGCTCATACCGGCGCACCCTGCAGCCGCCAGGCGATCGGCTCGCCGGCGCGCAGCGGCACCAGTTCGCCGTCATCGAATGGATAGCTGGCCGGTGGCGACCAGGGCTCGCGCAGCAGCGTGACCTGCTCCTGGTTGCGCGGCAGGCGGTAGAAATCCGGGCCGTATTCGGAGGCAAACCCCTGCAGCCGCTCCAGCATGCCCTCGGCGTCGAAGATCTCCGCATACAGTTCGATGCCGGCATGGGCCGAGAAGATGCCGGCGCAGCCGCAGCCGGACTCCTTGGCCGCGCGCGCATGCGGAGCGCTGTCGGTGCCCAGGAAAAACCTGCTGTCGCCGTCGGCCAGCACATCCAGCAGCGCGCGCCGGTCGGTTTCGGTCTTGAGCACCGGCAGGCAGTACAGGTGCGGGCGCAATCCGCCGCTGAACATGGCATTGCGATTGTGCAGCAGGTGCTGCGGCGTGACCGTGGCCGCGATGCCAGGCCGGGCGCTGCGCACGAACTCGACCGCCGCGCGCGTGCTGACATGCTCGAATACAATGCGCAGCGCCGGGTAGCGGCCGGCGAGCGGCGCCAGCACCCGGTCGATGAAGCGCGACTCGCGCTCGAACACGTCGATGTCGCGATCGGTGACCTCCCCGTGCACCAGCAGCGGCAGATCGAGCGTCGACATCACCTCGAGCGCCGGCGCGATGCGCGCGATGTCGGTGACGCCGGCGTCGCTGTGCGTGGTCGCGCCGGCCGGATAGAGCTTGCAGCCGAAGATCGCGCCGCTGGCATGGGCGCGCTCGATCTCGGCGGCGCTGGTGTTATCGGTCAGGTACAGCGTCATCAAGGGCTGGAAGCCCGAGCCCGACGGCACAGCCTGCAGGATGCGTGCGCGATAGGCGAGTGCCTGCGCGGTGGTGGTGATCGGCGGTACGAGGTTCGGCATCACGATGGCGCGCGCAAAGCGCGCCGCGGTGAACGGCAGCACGGCCCGCAGTGCGGCGCCGTCACGCAGGTGCAGGTGCCAGTCGTCCGGCCGGCGCAACTGCAGTCGCTGCGGGAGCGTCATGCGGAGTTCGCCCGCTGCTGCAGTTTTTGCGTCAGCAACAGCTCGAGTGTGAAGCGCACGCCGAAGCCGGTGATCTCGCTGCCGACATGGCCCAGACCGCCGCGGCGCGTGGCCGACGACAGGTCGACGTGCACCCAGGGATTATCATCGCCGATGAAGCGCTTCAGGAAGCGTGCCGCGAGGATGTGGTCACCCTTGCCGTCGACACTGCATTGCATGATGTCGGCGATCGAGCTCTCCAGGTCGGTATCGAAGTCCTCATCGAGCGGAAAATTCCACACCCGCTCGCCGCTGGCGGCGCCGGCGGCTACCAGTGCGCCGGCCAGCGCAGCGCGATTGGTGAACACGCCGCTGTAGCGCTCGGTCAGTGCGTACACACAGGCGCCGGTCAGGGTCGCGTAGTCGATGGTCAGGCGTGGATGGGTGCGTGCGGCGAGCGCCAGCGTATCGGCCAGCACCATGCGGCCCTCGGCGTCGCTGTGGATGACCTGGATCGTGACGCCATTGCTGGCGCGCACCACTTCCTGCGGCCGATACGCGGTCGGGCCGATGTTGTTCTCGGTAATCGCGAGCCACGCATCGACGTTCATCGGTGCGCGCAGCTCCGCCAGCGCCACCAGCGAGGCGAGGGCGACCGCGCTGCCGGCCATGTCGGTGTGCATGTCCAGCATCGCGCGGTGCGGCTTCAGGTTGATGCCGCCGGTGTCGAACAGGATGCCCTTGCCCACCAGCGCGACATCGGGCGCGCTGGCGGCGGCGCGAGCGCGCTGCCGCGCCGACGCCTTGCGGCCGCGCCAGCGCAGCTGCGCGATGCCGGCGGTGCGGGCGGCGTTACCGCGCGCCACCGCGAGGAAGGCGCCGGCGCCCAGGCGCTGCAGCTGCGCCTGCGAGTACCAGCGCAGCCGCAGTCGATGGCAGCGCGACAGCTCGCGCAGCAGGCGCCGGTAGGCGCCGACATCGAGTTTATTAGTCGGCATGGCCGTGAGCGCCCGCACCAGGTTGCCGGCGCGTGCGCTGGCCGCGATGCGATCAATGTCGAGCGGCGGTACGGCATACAGTTCGATCGCCTGCAGGCGCCAGGCGCTGCTGCGCCGGCTGCGATAGACCGGCAATGCGAAGCTCTCGGTCCATGCCGCGGTCAGCAACGCTTCATACCAGAGCGCCGCCTCGGAGACCGCACCGTTGACGAGCAGGCCCACGACGGCCGGTTTGCGGGCGGCCAGTTCGCGCAGCAGCCTGCCGGCGAGGGCGAGGCGCTCGAAGCTGCTGGCCCCTGCTTTGACATAGCCCAGCAGCGCCGCAGTTTGACGCTCATTGGCGAGCGTGGTGCTGCGCAGGCTCAATGGCGCGGGTTTGTCGCGTCGCTGCAGGCCCTGCCAGCGGGCGGGCTCGGGCAGGCGGCGCAGGAACGCCGCATCGTCAGCAACCGTCAACACCACCAGTGCGTCGAGCACGCCGGCTCGCCGCCCACCGGGCAGCGTTCGCCGCCGCCGCAGCACCGCCAGGGTGCGGTCGGGCAGCGCCATTTCAGACGGTCTCCAGCGACCGCCGCGATTGCTTGACCATGCTAATTAAAACTCGGATCATGCCGGCCGTCCAAGGCGGGGCCGGTGCGCCCGCGCGATCCTAACACAGCGTCGCGGGAAGCCTTTTAGCACTAGAATTGCATGCATGAATGATGTGACACCCCCCCAGGACGTGACAGCGTCCCAGGACCTGGACCCAGTTGAGACACGGGAATGGCTCGATTCGATCGACTCGGTGCTGCGCGCCGAGGGACCCGAGCGCGCCCACTTTCTGATCGAGCAGCTGATCGATCGGGCGCGGCGCTCCGGCGCCTATCTGCCGTATCGGCCCAATACCGCATACGTCAATACCGTGTCGGTCGGCCAGCAGCCGGAATACCCGGGCGATCGGGCGCTCGAGCGGCGCATCGAGGCGTACATCCGCTGGAACGCGATCGCGATGGTGGTGCAGGCGAATCGCAAGTCCGCCGAGTACGGCGGCCACCTGGCGAGCTACGCGTCCTCGGCGACCTTGTATGAAGTCGGCTTCAATCATTTCTGGCGCGCCCCGAGCGACCAGCATCCCGGCGATCTGGTGTACATCCAGGGGCATTCGTCACCGGGCGTCTATGCGCGCGCCTACCTCGAAGGCCGGCTGAGCGAGGACCAGCTGGCGCACTTTCGCCAGGAGGTCGGCGGCCACGGACTGAGTTCCTATCCGCATCCGTGGCTGATGCCCGACTTCTGGCAGTTTCCCACCGTATCGATGGGCCTGGGACCGATGATGGCGATCTACCAGGCGCGCTTCATCCGCTACCTGGAAAACCGCGGCCTGGTCGCGCCCTCGGATCGCAAGGTGTGGGCATTCTGCGGCGACGGTGAGATGGATGAGCCGGAGTCCATGGGCGCGCTGACGATGCCGGTGCGCGAGGGGCTCGACAACCTGATCTTCGTGGTCAACTGCAACCTGCAGCGCCTGGACGGTCCGGTGCGCGGCAACGGCAAGATCATCCAGGAGCTGGAAGCGGCGTTTCTGGGCGCCGGCTGGAATGTCATCAAGGTGATCTGGGGATCGCGCTGGGATCCGCTGCTGGCACGCGATACCCGCGGCATCCTGCAGCGCGTGATGGAAGACTGCGTCGACGGCGAGTACCAGAACTTCAAGGCCAAGGGCGGCGCCTATACACGCGAGCATTTCTTCGGCAAGGATCCGGCGCTGAAGGAAATGGTCGCCAACATGTCCGACGAGGACATCTGGCGGCTGAATCGCGGCGGTCACGACGCGCTGAAGGTGTTCGCCGCCTACCAGGCGGCGGTCAACACCAAGGGGCCGCCGACCGTGATACTGGCGAAGACCGTCAAGGGATTCGGCCTCGGCAAGGTCGCAGAGGGCCAGATGGTCGCGCACCAGCAGAAGAAGCTCGACCTGGCCGCGGTGCGCGAGCTGCGCGATCGCTTCAATATCCCGGTGCCGGACCAGGATCTGGAAGACCTGCCGTTCCGCAAGCCGGCGCCGGACAGCGACGAGATGCGCTACCTGCAGGCGCACCGCAAGACCCTCGGCGGCTACCTGCCGGTGCGCCGGCCGACCGCGCCGCCGCTCACGGTGCCGCCGCTGGAAGCGTTCAAGTCGATCCTCGAGGGCACCGCGGAGCGCGAGATCTCCACCACCATGGCGTTCGTGCGCATCCTCACCGTGCTGCTGAAGGACAAGGGCATCGGCAAGCACATCGTGCCGATCGTGCCGGACGAGGCGCGCACTTTCGGCATGGAGGGACTGTTCCGCCAGATCGGCATCTACTCCGCGGTCGGACAGCTCTACACGCCGGTGGATGCCGAGACGCTGATGTCGTATCGCGAGGATCGCAAGGGCCAGATGCTGGAGGAGGGCATCAACGAGGCCGGCTCTACCTGCTCCTGGATCGCGGCGGCCACCTCGTATGCCAACCACGGCATCGCCATGGTGCCGTTCTATATCTATTACTCGATGTTCGGCTTCCAGCGCGTCGGCGATTTCATCTGGGCGGCCGGCGACATGCGCGCACGCGGCTTTCTGGTCGGAGCGACTGCCGGCCGCACCACGCTGGCGGGCGAGGGGCTGCAGCATCAGGACGGCCATAGCCAGCTGGTGGCCACCACCATTCCCAATTGCCGCGCCTACGATCCGACCTTTGCCTACGAACTCGCGGTCATCATCCAGGACGGCATGCAGCGCATGTATGTGCAGAATGAAAGCGTGTTCTATTACATCTCGGTGATGAACGAGAACTATGCGCAGCCATCACTACCAGCCGGAGCCCAGGACGGCATCATCAAGGGCGGCTACCTGCTGCAGGCCGGCGGGCGCGGCAAGCTGCGCGCGACGCTGCTGGGCAGCGGCACCATCCTGCGGGAATGCATCGCCGCCGCCGCGATCCTCGAGAAGCAATTCGGCGTGATGACCGACGTGTTCTCGATCACCAGCTTCAGCGAGTTGCGGCGCGAAGCGCTCGAATGCGAGCGCTGGAACCTGCTGCATCCGGCCGAGCCGCCGCGCGTGCCGTTCGTGCAGACGTTGCTTGCCGGGCGCGACGGCGCGCTGGTGGCCGCGACCGACTACGTGCGCAACGTGCCGGACCAGATCCGGCCGTGGCTGGCGCAGCCGTACGTGACGCTGGGCACCGACGGCTTCGGACGCAGTGACGCGCGGGCGGAGCTACGCGCGCACTTTGAAGTCGATCGGAACTTCATCGCCCTGGCAGCACTCAAGTCGCTCGCGGATGCCAGGCGCATCGAGCGCAAGACCGTGGTCGAGGCGCTGGCGACCCTCGGCATCGATGCCGACAAGGCCGATCCTCTCAACAGCTGAGCTTCAAGGGGATCGACTTGGCCGCGAAAGAAATACTCGTGCCCGACCTGGGCGACTTCAAGGACGTGGCCGTCATTGAAGTGCTGGTGAAACCGGGCGACAGCGTGCAGGTCGATACGCCGCTGCTGACGCTCGAGACCGAGAAGGCGACCATGGACGTGCCGTCCACGGACACCGGCGTGATCGAGAAGGTGCACGTCGCCAAGGGCACCAAAGTCTCCTCCGGAACGCTGATCGCAACGCTACAGGCCAGCGCCGAAGGCAAACCCGCCGCCGCCGCGGCCAGCACCGACGCGCCAGCCCCCGACCCCAACGCGGCTGCCGCTGCCGCGCCGAAGGCCGCTGCGAGCGTCGCAGGGGTGACTGGGTCGCCGGCCCGTCCCGCGGCTGCTGCCGCCCCTGCCGCCAGCGCCGCAAAACCGGTGCCGGCTGCGCCGCAGAGCGCGACGCTGCCCGCAGCGGCAGCCGCCGTGCCCGCTGCGGCTGCTGCATCCAGCGGCACGCCGGCGCCTTCGGGCGAGGCGGGCTTCGCGCACGCGCACGCCGGACCCTCGGTGCGCCGTTTCGCGCGTGAACTGGGCGTCGATCTCGGCCGGGTGCAGGGTACCGGCCTGAAAGGGCGCATCACCGACGCTGACGTCAAGGCGTTCGTGAAATCCCTGATGGTGCCGGGCGCGGGTGCGGGTGCGGGTGCGGGTGCGGGTGCGGGCGCGGCCGGCAGCGGGGCGCTGCCGAAGGTCAACGTACCCGACTTCGCGCAGTTCGGTGCGGTCGACATCAAGCCGCTGGGCCGCGTGCAGCGCATCTCCGGGGCGCGACTGCACGCGAGCTGGGTCAACCTGCCGCATGTGACCCAGTTCGACCAGGCCGACGTCACTGAACTGGAGCAGGCCCGCAAGGCACTCAAGGCCAAGGCCGATGCGACCGGCATCAGGCTGACGACGCTCGCCTTCGTGGTGCGCGCCTGCGTGCGGGCGCTGCAGCAGTTCCCAGCGTTCAATTCATCGATCGATGCCAGCGGCGAGAACCTGGTCTACAAGAAATATATCCATATCGGCTTCGCCGCCGACACGCCCAATGGCTTGCTGGTGCCGGTGATTCGTGATGCCGACCGCAAGGACATCTATGAAATCGCCCGCGCGCTGGGCGAGCTGTCCGCCAAGGCGCGCGGCGGCAAGCTCAGCGGTGCCGAGATGCAGGGCGGCAGTTTCACCATCTCGAGCCTGGGCGGCATTGGCGGCACCGCGTTCACGCCGATCATCAATGCGCCCGAAGTCGCCATTCTCGGCGTGTCGCGCGCCGCCATGCAGCCGGTGTACCGCGATGACAAATTCGTGCCGCGGCTGATCCTGCCGTTGTCGCTGTCGTACGATCATCGCGTGATCGACGGCGCCAATGGCGCCCGCTTCACCAGCTACCTGGTGAAGTCGCTCGGCGATGCGCATGCGCTGACCGAGGCGGTGCCGTGAGCCGCGCACAGATCGTGTGCCCGGACCTGGGCGACTTCAAGGACGTGCCGGTCATCGAGGTGCTGGTCAAGCCCGGCGACAGCATCGAGCTCGAGACGCCGCTGCTGACTCTCGAGACCGACAAGGCAACCATGGATGTGCCCTCGACCGCCGCCGGCAAGGTGGTCGAAGTGCTGGTCGGCAAGGGCAGCAAGATCTCCAAGGGCACGCCGTTGCTGGTGATCGAGACTGGCGCGGCAGAAACCGAAAGCGCCGGCAAACCCGCAGCATCCCCGCCAGCGCCGCCACCGGCGGCGCAGGCCACCGCTGCATCCGAAAAGCCGGCAGCCGCGCCACCGGCCGCCGCGCCAGTACCAGCGCCCACGCCAACGACGGCGGCAGCTGCGGCCCCGGCACCGACCCCGGCTGCCGCTGCGGCGGACAGCGAGCCGGAAGCCTCGCGCAGCACCCAGTTGCTGGTGCTCGGCGCCGGTCCCGGAGGCTACACGGCGGCATTTCGCGCCGCAGATCTGGGGCTCAAGGTCACGCTGCTCGAGCGGTCGGAAACCCTGGGCGGGGTGTGCCTGAATGTCGGCTGCATTCCCTCCAAGGCGCTGCTGCACGCCGCCAAGGTGATCGAAGAGGCGCAGGAGATGGCTGCGCACGGCATTACCTTTGGGCCGCCCACGGTGGATACCGGCAAGCTGCGCGCCTGGATGGTGAGCGTGATCAGGAAGCTGACCGGCGGCCTGAGCGCACTGGCGAAGCAGCGCAAGGTGGAGGTGCTGCACGGGGTAGGCAAGTTCATCAGCCCGCATGTGCTTGAAGTCACCCAGGGCGGCGCGAGCGAACGAAT
>Ga0181537_10004759_pt1 | contig 11181 bp, 14 predicted proteins | sample PEATcosm2014_Bin_39_FD_119765 | JGI IMG/M metagenome (GOLD analysis project Ga0181537, IMG submission 119765) | Peatland microbial communities from MTU Mesocosm Facility, Houghton, MI, USA - PEATcosm2014_Bin23_10_metaG | ecosystem: Environmental > Terrestrial > Soil > Wetlands > Peat | place... | reverse complement strand
AGTTGATAGAGCGCGTCGTTCGCAACGACGAGGTCGTCGGTTTGATCCCGATCTGCTCCACCACCTTGGAATCGAACGCGCTGGATGCGGAGTTTTCATGACTTCGCTGGTGCCAAGAGTTTGGGATCGGATCTGTGGATTGGCGCCTGAATACGGAGGGCTGCGAAGATAACCTAAGGGACCGCGGCTGCATCCATTGCTAAACACCCGGCGTTAAACCTTGATAAACCCAAGCGTTTGGGTTTCAATCTTCCAGGGTGAGCAATTGGAAGAAAACCTTGGAGAAATTGATGGCGGAAAAGAGTGACGCCGGCATCGACTTCGATGATCTCTGCAACCTCCTCACCAGACTTGGGTACGCAAGGAGGCAGAGCGGCAGCCACAATATCTTCAGGAAACCGGGCTTTGACCTGATAAACCTCCAGAACTCTGGGGGAAAAGCAAGGCCCTACCAAGTGCGCCAGGTCCGCGATCAGCTAAGAACTCAAACACTCCCATGAAGCCTACCGCCAAAGATTACGAAGTTCGCATTTGGTACAGCAAAGTTCCAGGCGACGAATGCTACGTCGCACAAGTCAACGATATGCCCGGTATCATGGCGCATGGGGATTCCCGCGAGGCCGCGGCAAGGGAGATCCAAGAAGCTTTGCGGCTCGCTCTCGATTCCTACGCAGAAAACAAGGAGGAACCGCCGGCTCCGAAGAGTGCCGCCGCAGCATCTCTCGGGCGGATTGGGGGAAGTGCGAAGAGCTCCAAGAAATCGTTGGCGGCACAATTGAACGGACGCAGGGGCGGTCGGCCAAGGAAGAAGGGGCGGAAATTAAAGGTGGGTGTTTAGCACCCAAAGACCGGAGAGGTTTAGCACCTCCAAAGGTTGTTCGCAGAAAAAGTTTAGCACCCCTTCGTTCGTGCTAAACCAACGGGTGCTCCTGGGACCTGAGTCGCCCAGGTCAACCAAACCATATTTCGGGAAACACCCCATAGCCGGCTGGCACCAGAGTTTGTAAGCTCCGGGGTCGGTGACGGAAGGAGGAATCGTCCCCTTGGCAACGATTCAAAACACATCATGATTATTCTCCAAGACACAGAGAAGTTATACGGTAAGAAGCTAGCCGCGCTGGATGGCGAAATCGGGCACATCAAGGACTTCTATTTTGATGATGATGCCTGGGCGATTCGCTACGTGGTTGTCGACACGGGACACTGGCTGACCGGGCGCCTCGTGCTGCTCACGCCACACGCATTCGCGAAACTGGACCAGCACGACCACGCCCTTCAGGTAAATTTGCTTAAGAAGCAGATTCAAGACAGCCCATCGATCGCCTCGCATGAAACGGTTTCCCAACAATTCGAGGAGCAATATTATCGTTCCTACGGCTGGCCGGTATACTGGCAGGGAGGCCAAATGTGGGGCATGAGCGGAAATCCACTGGCCTTGTCTTCGCAGCCCCGGGATATCGAGGTTCGCCGGTCGCAAGAACCCGTCGCCGACCGGCACCTGCAGGGCACCAAGGGAGTGGCCGGCTACCATGTTCATGCGGTAGACGGGGCGCTTGGCCACGTGAGGGGGTTTCAGGTTAACCCCATAAGCTGGGCGATTCAGGAGATGGTGGTCGAAGCCGGCCCCTGGCATCTTGGAAAACAGATCCTCATTTCACCGAGCGAAATCGAGAGTATCAACCTTCAAGGTAAGAGTGTTCTCGTGAAACTTAAGAAGGCTGACATCCGGAGCGTCGACGAAATCGAAATCGTCCAGTCCAATGCTTGAATTCATAGAACGAGCCCATTCTACAGTTGGGGCACGGAGTGCTTCACCTCCCCCCAGTCAGAACAGGGGATGGGTTTGACGATTGTTTGGGGCTAGCAAGCGTACGCAAAGGGGTGAGTTTTGGAGCGCCACCCACTGCGTCCTCCACTAGATTCCATGGTCATGCTCGAATTTCGACACGGTCAATTTGCTGGTGTTTGGCCACTCTTAGGTATTTTCCTGTTTCGCGCTTCGAGCAGCTATTGCCGTGAGAGGAGATCGAATTCCCGCTTCTCGTGGGCGTACGACACGGCGCATTTGTGGGTCACGGACTTGTGGCTTTCAAGGTTCGTAGCACTGAAAGTATCGTGCTCCAACTGCGTGTTGTTGCCGGGGCGCCGAAGAGTTCGTCAATCTGGCCAAGGTAGGAGATCGTCCGCATGTGACGCCGATATGCTCCAAAAAGAAGTCGATCTTTCGACGCAACAATCCGGACAAACGGTTCCCCGCTTCTCGGGATGGCAATTGGCAGCGAAATCCTGTGGCGACTGGGTTTCGATAAGATGCTCACAAATCTAACAACATCCTGCTTCGGTGGCTCAGGTCCAAAGGGATTCTCCATCTCCAATTGCGAAAGGTCTCTGGCGTCGCATAAAGCGATTTCCGCTTCAAACGGCAGCTTCCGCCGCAATTCCGCAAGAAATTTTGTGCGAGGGCCAGGCTTTCGAACAATGAAAGTGCCTGCGGCGCCGACATTCAGAACATCATAGACGCCCAGTTCTCTTGCGAGCACACTCGGGCGAAAGGTCCTGTGCCCTCCGACATTGATGCCACGGAGGAAGACAATCAGAGCCGTACGCGTGTGCATGCCGAAGGCAATTAAGTTGTTTAGATTCGCCGGGCTATGCGTCGATCAATACCGTTTAACACACTCCGATTCAACTGCGCGATTTGCTCAGGCTGTGGCTCTGTCTGGCTGGTGCCAATTTCTCGCACTTGTTTGCGGTCGTGATTGGGTCCTTGTTTAGCACTGCAAGCGCCTGAGACACCGTGGGAAGGAATAAAATCTTTAGCAGTCTTGAACCAACACGTAGGTAACCTTTTAGCGACGAAATCGATCGCGTGTTTATCGCTCGGTTTCTTGGTTCGTAGAAAATGTTCAGAACCCGTTGGTTCGTGCTAAACGACGACCTGCTCCACCATCCAAAATTCAGACGCGAGGATAAACGCGGGCCGGTGACCACATTACCGCATGTCTCACCTGAACCTCTGAATGCTTCTTGGTTCCCGGCGGGATCCGAGAGTCCCCCATAAGACCTGCAACACCTAACTCTAGAAGAAAAAGGATAAGAAAAATTGCCCCGGCGAACAACCTTTGAACAAGGCGACGAGATATCGCGAGCGTCTCTTCGCTGATCGTTAGCCACGAATAATCCACAAGCCAACGTATTCGGCCGAAGGACACTTCGGAGTCAGCCGGCTCCGACCAACGGCAGTGGTCAGGAATGAATCCCTCCGAAGCAAGATTCCTTATGAAATAATCCTTTCGCAATGGCGAGAACGTGTCGCGGGTGGCGCGAATCGTCGTGAATTCATCGGACACTTCGACACGGACGTGGGTGTCCAAATGTGGGAAGCAGAATTCGTGGCAATGGGATCTGACGAGAGAATCTCTCACGGCGACCTCGATTATTTGGAACGATCGAGGCGGGGAATTCGCAGACCGGTTTCTCGGGTCGCTTCCATAGCGCCCATATTATTGGGTGCCTTGGATCCGTCCTAGTTAAGAATCGCAGCAGGAACGATAAGATATTGTTAACGCTTTCTAAGGCGCCAGGTACAGAAGGGTGCGTTGTTGAAGTGGGGATGGGCAATCCAGCCTAAACTAATATGCCCCAATCTCTTAATGCAGCTACTTCGAGGCCGACTCCAAAACTTGTTGGAGGGAGTGTTTAGCACTCAATTTCCTGTTTCGTAGAAAATGTTTAGCACCCTTTCGTTCGTGCTAAGCCAATAGGTGCTCCACCATTTCTCCTCTAAAGCAAATTGAAGGAGTTTAACTCGGGTACGCGCGCATACACTGCGTGACCCTGCCCAACAGCCGGACCAGTTCGGCCTGTTCGGCGTCCGTGAGCGTTTCATCAAAAACCTTCATGACCATGGCATGACGTCTCAGCAGCTTCTTGCAGAGCCGAAGTCCCTGCGGGGTTAGCCCCACGAGCCACGAACGTCCGTCCTCGGGATTAGAGAAACGCGCAAGATATCCGTCTTCTTCCAACTCATCGAGCAGACCGGTCAAAGTTCCATTTGGAAGGTGGGTCTTTTCGACCAAGCGATTGACCGTACAGTTCCGCTCCTCCTGCAATGCGTGGAGGATGCTCGCCGCTCCCGGCGCCAAGGACGCGAGGCCGATGGCGCGCAACGTCAGGTCGTTGAAGCGTCGAAACCCAAGCGTGGCCCTTGCCAGGCAAAAAGGAAGGTCTTCCAGGACACTGCACGTCGTCTCGTCGGGTTGGGTAAGGGGCATTTACTTCGACTTCGAAATAATCTTGTCACCTCGTCAATTCATTCCTGTATAATTGGAAGCCCGCCACCCCTTAAGCGCCGATCTCTGCGATGGCGCAACCCCCCCAACCGTCAGTCTGCCCCTACGCAAAATGAGCTACCTCCGTCGAGTCATGAACCCAGTCAAGCTAGTCGCCTTCGTCGTTCCTTTCGCCTTCGCCGCGTCCGGCCTGGCGCAGGACGGCACAATGTACCCCCTCGATGCTCCGGCCGAGCCCAATGCCATCGCATTGAATACCGGAGGCGTCGCGGACCAGCCGGCAAAGGAGAGCTGGTTCCGCCAATGGGGTGAGCCGATGGTGCACAACGTCACGACTGCCACGCTCACGCCCTTCCTGCCCGATCCGGCCAAGGCCAACGGCACCGCGGTCATCGTGGCGCCCGGCGGCGGATTCCGCTGGCTCTCCATCAACAACGAGGGCTGGAAGATCGCGAAGGCCCTCAACGAGCGTGGCATCGCCGCATTCGTGCTCAAGTACCGCCTCGTGCCGACCCCACCGACGCTGGAGGGCCTCAAGGAATCGATGAACCGGACCTTCGCTCCCCCGACACCGGCTCCTGCCGGCGCCCCTGTGGCCGAGACGCCGCGGCCGCCGAAGATGGATTTGACCAATCAGTTGCAGGACGCCGAGGCCGCATATGCCCTCATCCTGAGCAGGGCCAAGGAATGGAATGTCGATCCGAACCGCATCGGCATGGTCGGCTTTTCGGCCGGAGCTGGGCTTACGATGCACTGCTTGATGAATTCCAAGACCATGAAGTTCGCGTTCATCGCCCCGATTTACGGCGGCATGGGACCGGTCGACGTGCCGAAGGACGCACCTCCCCTGTTCGTGGCCATAGCCTCCGACGACTTCCTGTTCCGCGGCCAGTTTGGGTTGATTAAGTCGTGGTTCGATGCCGGCCGACCCGTCGAATTTCACCTCTACCAGAACGGCGGCCACGGCTTCGGAATGGGCTACCCCGATCGCACGACCTACTGGTGGTTCGAGGTCTTCACGCACTGGCTCGACGTGAACGGGTTTCTCAAACCAGCGAAGCCGGTAAACAAATCGCCGTAGACCCACACGGGGTGGCGAGCAATCGTTCGGTTAAGGCCCCCTCGCCACAGTCACATCGATGATATTCCTCCGTCCACTCTTTCTTGGCTTGTTCGCGACGGTCGTCGTAGCGCAGGAAAAACCGGCCGAGGCCTCGCCTGATCGCGCCCGGGCCAACTTCGCGCGCCCCATCATTCTGGCCGCAGACGATGTCCGGCAGTTTCCCGAGCCTCCCTCGGGCTACCGCGACCTTCCGAGTACGGGACTTCGGGGCCGGCTCGAAGCTTTCGAATATGACTCGGCCGTGACCGGAACGCGCCGCAAGGCCCAGGTCTACCTGCCGCCCGGCTACTCGCCGGAGAAGAGATATCCCGTCCTGTATCTCCTGCACGGGATCGGCGGCAATGAATATGAGTGGACGGGCTACGTGAAAGCCCACGCCATCATCGATAACCTAATCGCGGCAGGCCGCGCCGTGCCAATGATTGTCGTGCTGCCCAACGGAAGGGCGATGGCGGACGACCGCCCCCCCGCCAATCCGTTCAATCCTGAAAGCGTCAAAGCTTTTGCCGCTTTCGAGTACGATCTGGTCGGCAGCCTCATTCCTGCGGTCCAGGCCAAATACTCGACGCTCAACGACCGTGAATACCGCGCCCTCGCCGGTCTGTCGATGGGCGGAGGACAGACTCTTAACTTCGGGCTGGGCCATCTCGACACTTTTTCGTGGCTCGGCGCGTTCTCGTGCGCGCCGAATACCAAGCCGCCCGCCGATTTATTGCCCAACCCGGATGCCGCGCGCGCCCAGCTGAAGCTCCTCTACCTCTCGTGCGGCAACAAGGACGGTCTCATCAACTTCTCACAGGCAGTGCATGTCTATGCCAAGGAGCACGGCATTCCCCACATTTGGAACGTCGATGACCATGCCCACGACGGGGAAACCTGGGGCAGCAACCTGTTTCAATTTACCCAGCGGATATTCCGTTAAGGCAACCCACCACCGGCGGGCCGACACCGCGCCACAGCCCAGCACCAGAACCGAGGCAGTGTTCAGCTCTCAATTTCTTGGCTCGTAGAAAATGTTTAGCGGCCTTTGGTTCGTGCCAAACAGCGACCTGGTCCACGATCCCAGACTCGAACCGTCTGCCAAGTATCCGCCGCAGCTGAGTCTAATTTCCGCCCTTGGCTACCGAAATCGCGTCTTTGCATTCGGGATTCACGTCAGGTAACAGGAAAATCCTCCGCGCTTTCGGACTGAATAGTGTTTCGTTGCGATAACGCTCACGAATCACGCCCATCCGATGGTCGAGAAGATCCTCATTGGCATTCGCAAACGCCTCCCAATCGGGTGTCGCGGGTTCGTTTTGCATTCTTTGAAAGACGACGACGAGGTAGAACCACGTGATCGTTTCGTGGTATTTCGATTCGGTACCGATATGGCGGACAAACGCGCGAAATTTTTCACGGAATCGAGCGGCTCCGTCTGCAAAATCGGAGTCATGAAGATAGATCCACGCTAGCCTGACGTGATCTCTATGTCGAAGATCACTTCCTGGAATTTCTAGGCTTTCAAACGAAGCCAGAAATTCCGCGTCACTCATCGCTGAAGTTTGCACCTGAGGAAAATGGCATGAACCAAAGCCAGAGACAGGACGGCGCCTAAGAGCAGATAAAGACCGAACGGCTTTATTCCCAACGAATGGTGAACGATGATTGCGCCGGTCAAATCAAGGAGCAGGACGGATGCTCCGAAATAAAATGTCTTTGGGAAGACGAACAAGACAGCACCGAGCATTTCGGGAAGAGCCAGCGCAAAGCGGATCCAGTTGGGAAGACCGGTGGCCTTGAAGGCGATAGCCTCACGTGGCGAAAACGTCAGTGCTGCGGCTGGCAGGAAGAGGCGTGCCGCGATTAGAACCGATGCTATCGCAAACGCCGCCGCATAAGGATGGCGGGAAGCCGGGCTCTCGCCGCTCATCGCGAGGCTTCCTTTAGCCTGTGGCTATTCTTCGCCGTAAGCGTCAGGCCATACACCTTCTTGAGGTCGTCTATTTGGAGCAGCGTTTCTTTGCCAAATGGCAATTCGCCCTCGTAGACATGCAGGAGGATTCCTTCGAGAAGATCACCGACGGTGAGGTCCTTCAATTCGGCGATGGCTTTGAGCACCTTTAGCGTTCGCTTCTCTATTCTGATGCCGGTTTGAACGCGTTGAATGACTGCAATATCTTCGGTACTCATGTACCAAGGTACAATGGTAATTAATTCCCAGGGTCAACCACGATTTTCGTTCCCTGATCGTAATTACCTCCGAGCCCATTGCTTGTGCAATTCTAGCAGGCAGCTGTTTTGAAGAACGAATGCAGCTTCTGGCACGACAGGCCATACCGGATCTACTTTGCACACGAAGGTAACGGCGCGGCTATGCGTGTGTGCGAAGCAAGGCGCGTGTTAAGATAACGTGTCCCGCTAATGCGCCGCCGACGCAAACGGGTATCACAAGAGCATATGGCAAATGATAAGGCAGTAGCAGCTTCTGGGTTAGGTCGCGCCAACCGAACGGAACCGGTGCGGAAAGAATCGCCACACGGACGACGTTTAATAGCAGGACAAACCCTATGATGTTCCCGGCCCAGGCCGCGGCCTTGGAGCGCTGGCTGAGAGGCGCCAGGACCAGCGCAGCGACGCCCGAAAAAACATCCCAGTTGGCTCCGGTCCAGGTCATCGTTTCGGGAATGACTCCTTGGTGCACCCAGGAATGCAGGACCAATTCCAATGGCAGACGGAAACCTTGAAATGCAAGCAGAAGAGGAATGGGGCAGGCGCTTGCCAGCCATCCACCCAGGGGAGACAGGCCCAACAGGGTACTCCCGCCCATAGCCACCGCTCCAAGCGCGAGAAGCCTTCCGGGAGCGGCCTCGAGCCAACCGCTCGCAACGAGCGCGGCGATGGCTACGAGCCAAAAGAAAAGCCCGGCACCGACCAAGAGAGTCGTGCGAAGCGGATCACGCCCTTGTGCTCGCGCGCCACTCCAAACTCCGCGAAGGAATGAAAACACCACGAAACCGCAAATCAGCAGGAAGACGAAAACCGAAGGCGCCGATGCGGGATGAAACATTCCGAGTTCATTCCAGTTGGATTTGATCACCAACGGAAGTCTTGATTCGAGAGTCCCTCGAATCCGGCGTTAGTGCGGCGCCGCCCGTTCCGGCACTTCAGCGGGTTGCTGCATTATGACGTCGAGCGCGACCAGATAGCCGAAGACGACCGTAAAGAAGTCGATCGTCAATCCGGTGATGTAGACTGCGGCGCAGTATTGGAGGCCTCCCAAGACATAGCCGAGCATGGCCAGGGTCACAGCGGATCCCAATACGACAAAGACCGCGAATATCGCGGGCGGCGGTCCCGTGCCGATCACCCTGCGGCGCCGGAACGGATAGGTGATCTGAAGGGAAAGCATCGGCAGGGCGAAAAGCACCGTGGAGTCACGCCAGATCGACTTCTCCTGGACGCCATATAGAGACAATAGCGCCGGGAGCAGCGCTCCAGCCGTGAGTACGAACATGTACGTCATGACCGTCTTTGCGAGGTACCTGTCAAGGAGTGACAACTTGGCGCCGGCGGCCGGTCGGACAGCCAAGAGGAGCGACGAAAATCCCGCGAACGTGATCATCAGGCCAGCCAGCGTGTACAAGTATGCTTCGCCTTTGAATTCCATGTGCTGCTCCGGTACTGGACCAATAACCTCAAAGGCCAGTGAAAAAGTCTAGCGACCTTTTTGCCCACGCCAAACCCGCCACTGCTCCAACATACCGGACTAGAACGGTCGTCTGGAGGAAAATTGCTTTTGATCTTCAGGCCAACGAGGCCATGTCGATAACGAAGCGGTACTTAACGTCGCTCTTCAGCATCCGCTCATAGGCTTCGTTGATCTGGTCCATTCGGATCATCTCGATGTCGCTCGTGATGTTGTGCTTTCCGCAAAAATCCAGCATCTCCTGTGTCTCGGGCAATCCACCGATCAATGAACCCGAGAAGGAACGGCGACGGAAAATCAGAGGGAAAGCCGCCACCGGCAATGGCTTTTCAGGCGCTCCGACGAGCACGAGATTGCCGTCACGCTTAAGCAAATTGAAGTATGCGTTGATATCGTGGGAGGCGGAGACCGCATCCAGGATGAAATCGAAGCTGTTGGCCTGGGCCGCCATCTGGGCCTCGTCCTTTGAGATGACCACCTCGTCGGCGCCCAATCGCCTGGCGTCATCTGCCTTGCCCGGTGAGGTCGTGAACAGCACGACATGGGCGCCGAGAGCCTTGGCAAATTTGACGCCCATGTGGCCGAGGCCGCCCAGGCCGACAATTCCGACCTTCTGGCCGGGGCCGACTTTCCAGTGGTGCAAGGGGGAATAGGTCGTGATGCCCGCGCACAGCAGCGGCGCGGCGGCCGCCGGGTTGAGATTCGCGGGAATTCGGAGCACGAAATCCTCTGTCACGACGATGCTCTGCGAATAGCCGCCGAGCGTCGGGGAGTCGAGGTGCTTGTCCATACTCCCATAGGTCATCACCATGTTGGCGCAGAATTGCTCCAGCCCCGAGCGGCAGTCCGGGCAGGTGCGGCATGAATCGACAAGGCAGCCTACTCCGACGGTGTCACCGACCTTGAACTTGGTCACGCCACCGCCGACGGCGGTGACTTTTCCGACGATCTCGTGGCCCGGCACCGCTGGATATTGGGTGAAATGCCATTCATCACGCACGAAGTGCAGGTCCGAGTGGCAAACGCCGCAATAGAGGATCTGGATCTGAACGTCGGATGCCGTTGGGTTGCGGCGTTCAATGACGGCCGCGCCGAGAGGGGATGTGGCGCTGGCGGCCGAATATGCTTTCGTGGAATAACAGATGGGCTTGGACATAAAGGAGAGGCTGGTTTTTGAGGGAATTCGACGACGGCTGGCAAACCGTGCGCCGCATTTTCTAATAATCAAGATCGGCTAAGCATTCGGCGTTCCAAGGAGTGTCTCTAGGGGGCATGAGAGGCCATTTGTCGAGGAGTTCGAAGGGATGAACTGATTCGAGAGGACTGCTAGGCGGCCCCTTGCCTCACTGCCGGCTCCACAAATGGAACGACCTCGTCGATCATCCGGAGTGCGTTGAGCGAGCGGGGGTACCCGATGTAGGGCAACAATTGGGTGACAACATCGATCAGGCGCCCGCGATCATTCCCGACATTCAGGTTTCCCGTCACATGAGCCTTCACCTGCGGCTCGCAGCCACCGAGTGAAATCAGGAAGACAAATGTCAGCAGCTCCCTCGTCCCAATTTCCAGGCCGTTGCGGGTATAGTAGTCGCCGAAGCAGTTTGCGGCGAGGAAGTCCTGGATATGGCCTTCGTCGCCGGGCGCCTGGTGGCGCATCTTGTCGATCGCATCGCCAAAGATCGCCCTTTGCGCCGCCACCCCTTTGTCGAAGCGGGATTCGGGAGTGGTGGTGGTCTGGCCTTCCAGGGGGAGGCTTATCCCGCGATCCCGCAGAACTTCATTGGTCGCGTGCAGGAAATCGACAACCTTTGCCACCCCGACATAGGGAACAGATTGATAGAGGACCTCCTTGATCTCCACCGGGGTCAGGCCGACGTTGAGCGCCGCGCCCACCATGACCCTGTATTCACCCAGCGCCTGCGACGCGATCGTCGATCCGAGGATCATCAGCACGCGGGTCTTGGTCTCCAATGTGCTCTCGCGGATGACCTCGTCGAAGGCCCAGTTGTCGAAGAGCTCGATGAATTCGGGATCCGTCCTTTGAAGTTTGGATTCGTAGTTCGGGAAGAGCTGCTCGT
>Ga0181537_10004758_pt1 | contig 11185 bp, 13 predicted proteins | sample PEATcosm2014_Bin_39_FD_119765 | JGI IMG/M metagenome (GOLD analysis project Ga0181537, IMG submission 119765) | Peatland microbial communities from MTU Mesocosm Facility, Houghton, MI, USA - PEATcosm2014_Bin23_10_metaG | ecosystem: Environmental > Terrestrial > Soil > Wetlands > Peat | place... | reverse complement strand
TGCTCTTCGACCTCGAGATCGTGATCCTCGTGCCGTGGGTCTTCATCTACAGGGAATTCCTCCACCTGCACCTCTCCATTCTTGGCCCCATCCTCTTCTTCATCTTCGTCCTCGTCCTCGGGCTCTTCTACGAGGTCAGGAAGGGCGCCCTCGAGTGGGAGCGATAGGAGCCGGGTCCCGCCATGCGGCTCGACAAGATCATCGCGAGGAGCCGGATCATCGACCTGCGCAGCCTCACGCTTGAGGCCGCGCTCGCCGAGCTGCTCGACGTTTGCATCGCCAGGTTCCCCGACCTGAAGAGGGACGCCATCCTGAAGGGCCTGCTCGCCCGCGAGAGCTCGATGACGACCTACCTCGGCCTCGGAGTCGCGCTCCCGCACGTCCGCGTGAAGACCTCCCGCAGGTACATCCTCGCCATCGGCCGCAGCAGGGCCGGCATCCGCCACCAGGGCGCCATGTCCGGCGAGCGGGTGCACCTGATCGTGATGCTGATCGCCGGGGACTCGGCGCGCGACACGCTCCAGGTCCTGGCCTCGATCGGGCGCCTCGTCCGCGAGCAGGAGCTCGTGGACAGCTTCGTGCACGCGCCCGACCTCGACACGCTCTACGAGCGGCTGCTCGGCGGCTTCGGGGGCATGAGGCCGATGCAGGCGCAGCAGAACCGCGTCAACAGGCTGATGTTCCGCCAGGCCGAGCACGTCGCGAGGGGGGCCGGCTGCAGCGCGACCATGGTCTTTGGGGACACCTTCATCGGCGGCATCGAGCCGGGGATCCTCCGTCCCAAGATCAAGACCATCCTCGTGACCCGCAACCCGATAGAGGTGGACGAGAGCGAGAAGCGGTTCGCGGACACGATCCAGGTCAGGTCCTTCTCGAGCCAGCGCATGGCGCAGCTCAGGAGCGCGCTCCTCGTCGCGCTGACGCGCGGGCTCATCTCCTTCAACGACAGGATCTGCTGCGTCGGCGGGATCACGGGCTCCAACCAGTTCGACACGATCGTCGTCGCGGAGATCGAGCGCGAGTTCCAGACCCTCCTGTCCGGCTCGGCCACCGACCTCCTGCCCGAGGACGTGAAGCCCGAGGTGCTGGAGCGCGTCCTCGCCGTCGCGACCGAGCTCGCCGTCGAGGGGAGGGAGGGGAGGCCGGTCGGCTGCCTCTTCGTCGTCGGGGACACGGCCAAGGTCGAGGAGTACACGAAGCCCCTCGTCCTGAACCCCTTCTTCGGGTACAAGGAGGAGGACCGCAACATCCTGAACCCCTTCATGGACGAGACCATCAAGGAGTTCTCGTCGATCGACGGGGCGTTCGTGATCCGCGGCGACGGCGTCGTCGAGTCGGCCGGGAGCCTCGTGCAGGCGACCAGCAACGGCCTGACGCTGCCGAGCGGCCTCGGAAGCCGCCACGCCGCCGCCGCCGCGGTCAGCGTCGCGGCAAACTGCATCTCGATCGCCGTCTCCTCGAGCACGGGCCAGGTGACCCTTTTCAGGCGCGGCGTGCTCCTTCCCCTGACGGAGAAGCGCCGCTAGGCGCCCGTGGCGGCGAACTTTGGGGTTGCGCGGGGCGCCGGCTCGGATAGTCCTGACCGTTCAACCGCTCTAAACCCATGCAAGAAGTCGTCACACTGGAATGCACAGAGGCCCGCAAGGAGGGCAAACCCGTTTCCCGCTACCTCACGAGGCGCAACAAGAAGACCGTCACGGAGCGCATCGAGAAGAAGAAGTACAATCCCCACCTGAAGCGCCACACGCTTCACAAGGAGATCAAATAAGGGGACTTCCGGGAGCCGCGGGCTAGGGTCCCTGCTTGCCGGGAGCTGCGGAGAACGGCGCCGCGGACGCCGTCCCCCCGCCTGAGGGAGGCTGGTTCTGGCGGCGCGCGGCGCGCCATCCCTCGCGGTGCTTGCGAATCCAGTCGAGGAGCGCCCGCTCGAACCCGATGTCGTATCCAAGCCGCTCGGATTCAAGCCATTTGTGCTTCAGGATCTCCTCCCGCTCGGCGAGAAACTCCTGGTAAAGGCTGGACTGCTTGACGAATTCACGCGACGACGCAGCTACTGGCTCTTTGGAAGGGGAAGTCATCAAGGCGTCCGGTAAAGGCAAGCATCTGAGCAACGCCGTGTGTCCTGTCAATGCCGGCAATGTCTCCGAATTGTTACATTGGTCTTGACCGGTCTCTCGCCAGCATTTGAAGCAGCGATTCGGCGATTCCGCGGAAAACCGCGGCGGCCTCCCCGCCCGGATCGCCGACCACGACGGGCAGGCCGCTGTCGCCTCCCTCCCGGATTGCGGGCAGGAGGGGGACCTGGCCGAGGAGCACCGTGCCGAGCCGCTCGGCCGTCGCGATCCCGCCCCCCGACCCGAAGATCGCGACCTTGAGGCCGGACGCGTCGACGAAGTGGCTCATGTTCTCGGCGACCCCGAGGATCGGCACGTTCACCTTCTGGAACATGAGGCCGCCCTTCAGCGCGACCTGGGTGGCCGCCGGCTGCGGCGTCGTGACGATGACCGCGCCGTCCAGGGGAAGCGTCTGCACGAGCGAGAGCTGGGCGTCCCCGATGCCAGGCGGCAGGTCGACCAGGAGGACGTCGAGCTCCCCCCACCTGACGTTCTGGACGAACTGCTGCACGGTCTTCATCACCATGGGGCCCCTCCAGACCACCGGCGTGTTGTCGTCCACGAGGAAACCCATGCTCATCACCTTGACGCCGTGCCGCTCCATGGGGACGAGGCACGAGTCGGGCCCGTCCCCCTCGACCTCGGGCCGGCCCTTGAGGCCGATCATGAGGGGGACGCTCGGGCCGTAGATGTCGATGTCCATGAGGCCGACCCGCCCCGGGCGCCCGCGCTCCGAGAGGACCTGGGCGAGCACGCACGCGAGGTTGACCGCGAAGGTGCTCTTGCCGACGCCGCCCTTGCCGGACGCGATCGCGACCGCGTGCCTCACGTCCCGCGAGGCCCCTGGCTTTGCGCCGGGCTTGCCCGCCGGCGCCGCGGGCGCCCGGGCCGCCTGGACCGCGACCTCGACCGCGGCGCCCGTGACCCCCGGCAGCTCGAGGAGGCTCCTCTCGACCTCGTCCCTCAGCTGCTTCGGGACCTTCGGATCGGTCGTCGAGATCGCGAGCGAGACCCGCGCCACGCCGCCCTCGAACGAGGCCGATTTCACGAGCCCGAACGACACGATGTCCCTGCTGAAGCCAGGATACTTCACCTTTTTCAGCTGTCCCACGATGTCTTCGGTCGTCACGAGCAAATAAGAGTTGTTATGCGCGGCCCGCGCGCAAATAGAAATAGAGCACAGGAACCCAACCCATGCAGCGACTCCTCAGGATTACCCTCCTCGCATCGTCAATCGCCGCGCCGGCCTTCGCCCAGCGCGACATCGGGACCGTGGACATCGCCGCGGACAACCGGACGATCCCGGTTCGGGTGTCGGGCGCGACGCAGGAGCTCAACGCCCTCGCGCTCCAGGCCTTCGGCTCGCACGGGCGCTACCACCTCGTGGCGAGCGGGTTCATCTACGACATCCGCTTCGCCCCCGCGGGCGCCGCGCAGGTCCGCGTCGACGTGGGGAGGGGCCTCGGCGGCGGGGCGGTGGCCTCCGCCGTCGCCTCCGGCTCGAACGAGCGCGAGGCGCTCCTCGCCGCGGCGGACATCGCCGTCGCGAAGACGAACGGCCTAGGCCTGCGGGGCTACTTCACCTCGAAGCTCGTCTTCATCGCCAAGCGGACGGGCTACGACGAGATCTACACCTCCGACCTTTTCTTCGGCGACGTGAAGCAGATCACGCGCGACCGGGCGATCGCCATGACGCCCCGGTGGTCGCCCGACGGCGAGAAGGTCATCTACACGAGCTTCTACAAGTCCGGCTTCCCCGACATCTTCACGATCGACCTCGGCACCTTCCAGAGGCTGACATTCGTGAGCCTGAAGGGCACGAACAGCGGCGCCCACTTCAGCCCGGACGGCCGCCAGGTCGCGATGGTGCTTTCCGGCGAGGGCGAGACCGACATCTACGTCTGCAACGCCTTCGGCCGCGGCATCTCCCGCAGGACGCACACGGACCTCACAAAGTCGTCGCCGTGCTGGTCGCCCGACGGCTCGCGCATCATCTTCGCGATGCAGCCCGGCCCCCAGCTGTACATCATCCCGGCCTCGGGCGGGTCGCCCCAGCGTGCGAGCGACACCTTTGCGTCGTACTGCGCCGAGCCCGACTGGAGCCGGGCCGCGCCCAACAAGGTCGCGTTCACGATGAAGGTGGGCGGGAACTACCAGATCGGCGTCCTCGACCTGTCGAGGAGGACCGGCGAGCAGGTCTCCAAGGCCCCCTTTGACGGGGTGGAGCCCTCGTGGCTGCCGGACGGGCGGCACCTCGTCTACACGGCGCGGACGTCCGCGACGAGCCGCGTGTGCATCCTGGACACCGAGACGGGCAAGAGCACGCCGGTCAGCCCGACGAGCTTCGGTCCCGCGCTCCAGGCAAGCGCCTGGTCGCGCTGAGTCAGGAGGCCGCGGCGAAGTTCGCCTCGGCCGCGTCCCAGTTCGCCACGTTCCACCAGGCCGTGACGTAGTCGGGCCGGCGGTTCTGGTAGTTCAGGTAGTAGGCGTGCTCCCAGACGTCGAGCCCGATGACGGGCTTGCCCTCGATGCCGGCTACGGCCTTGCCCATGAGGGGGCTGTCCTGGTTCGCGGTCGAGCCGACCGCGAGCTTGCCGTCGGCGGTGACGTAGAGCCACGCCCAGCCCGACCCAAAGCGGCCGGCCGCGGCCTTTGCGAACTCCTCCTTGAACTTGTCGAAGGAGGTGAACGTCGAGTTGATCGCGTCGGCGAGCTTGCCCTTCGGGGCCCCGCCCTTGCCGGGTCCGATGACCGTCCAGAAGAACGAGTGGTTGCTGTGGCCGCCCGCGTTGTTGCGCAGGCCCGCCCGGATGGCCTCGGGGACCTTGGAGAGGTCGGCGATAAGGGTGTTGACGTCGAGCGCCGCGAGCGCCGGGTGGTCGGCGAGAAGCTTGTTGGCGTTCGTGATGTAAGCCTGGTGATGCTTCGTGTAGTGGATCTCCATCGTCTTGGCGTCGATGTGGGGAACCAGGGCATCGTAGGAATAGGCGAGTTTGGGGAGTTCGTAGGCCATGATAGGTACAGGATTACACGGGCGGGTGGGGGCGTCAACAGCGTTGGGCTCTTATGACGCTCTGCCCAGAACCGACTCCTCAGGTGGGGCCCGGTTCCGTCCGCTTCAGGCGGAAGAACGCCTGCAGGAGCTCGCGGCACTCGCCCTCCAGCACCCCGCCCGCAGCCACCTCGAAACGGTGGTTCGAGCCGGGCAGCTCGTTCAGGTTGGCGGCGCCCCCGAGGCACCCCATCTTGGGGTCGGGGACGGCGTAGCACACCCGCTTGACCCGCGCCATCACCATGGCGCCCGAGCACATGGGGCAGGGCTCCTTCGTGACGTAGAGCGTGGCCCCCTCGAGCCGCCAGTCGCCGAGCCGCGAGGCGGCCTGGGTGACGGCGAGCATCTCCGCGTGGGCGGTCGGGTCGCGCGTGCCCTCCACCTGGTTGTGCGCCGCGCCGATGACCTCCCCCGCGACGACGACGACGGCGCCTATCGGCACCTCGTCCTCGCGCCACGCGTCGATCGCCTGGTTGTAGGCGAGGCTCATGAAGAAGCCGTCGTCGCGCACGAGCTGCGACGGGAATCGCTTGTCAAAGGGGCAGGCGTGGGTCTCGGGCGCTGGCACAGGCCACCGATCAATCGCAAATCGGCCCGCTCGGCAAACCCTCGGTTGGCCCGGCGCCGGTGAAGAAATTGGGAATTGAAAGCCGGCCCGGGCGGTGCATTCACAGGTCTGGCGGCGCGTCCCCTTGCGGCCGCCCCACCTCATGAAATTCACCGACGGCAACTGGCTCCTGCAGCCCGGCGTGGTCGCCCACTACCCGGCCGAGGCGCACGACGCCGCGGTGAGCGGCCGGGGGCTCGTCTTCCACGCGCCGGTCCGCCCGATCCGGCACAGGGGCGACACGCTCCAGGGGCCCCTCCTCACCATACGGATAGACACGCCGATGACGGACGTCATCCGCGTCCGCATAGAGCACTTCAGCGGCGCGGCGGACAGGGGTCCGCACATCCCGCTCTTCCCGGAGAAGAAGCCGAAGGTGCAGATCAAGGTGACCGACAAGGAGGCGATCCTGCGCTCGGGCGGCCTGTCCGCACACGTGGGCCGCGGCCAGGCGTGGGGCGTAGCCTTCAAGTCGGAGGGGCGCGCGCTCACGGGCAGCCCGCCCCGCGGCATGGGCTACATCGAATGGGCCGGCCGCGGCAACTTCGTCCATGAGCAGCTCTCGCTCGGCGTCGGCGAGTGCGTCTACGGGCTCGGCGAGAGGTTCACGGCGCTCGTGAAGAACGGGCAGGTGATCGAGAACTGGAACAAGGACGGCGGCACGAGCAGCGACCAGGCCTACAAGTCCGTCCCGTTCTACATGACGAACCGCGGGTACGGCGTCCTCGTGAACGAGACCGGGCCCGTGTCGTTCGAGGTGGCCACCGAGAAGCTCGGCCGCGTCCAGTTCAGCATCGAGGGCCAGAGCCTGGAGTACTTCGTCATCAACGGGCCCGACCCGAAGCAGATACTCTCGCGCCTGACGGCCCTGACGGGCCGGCCGGCGCTGCCGCCGGCCTGGTCCTTCGGGCTCTGGCTCACGACCTCGTTCACGACGAGCTACGACGAGAAGACCGCGACAGGCTTCATCGAGGGGATGAAGTCGCGGGACCTGCCGCTCAGCGTCTTCCATTTCGACTGCTTCTGGATGCGCGAGTTCGACTGGTGCGACTTCCAGTGGGACTCGCGGGTGTTCCCCGACCCCGCGGGCATGCTGAAGCGCCTGCACGCCCGAGGGCTCAAGGTCTGCCTCTGGATAAACCCCTACATCGCCCAGCGCTCGTCCCTCTTCGACGAGGCGGCCAGGAAGGGCTACCTCCTCAGGAGGCCGGACGGGAGCGTGTGGCAGACCGACATGTGGCAGCCCGGCATGGGGATCGTCGACTTCACAAACCCGGCGGCCAAGGCCTGGTTCCAGGGACACCTGAGGCGCCTCTCCGCCATGGGGGTCGACGCGTTCAAGTCCGACTTCGGCGAGAGGATCCCCGTCGACGTCGCGTACTTCGACGGCTCGGACCCCGTCAAGATGCACAACCACTACTCGGTCCTCTACAACGAGGCCGTGTTCGGGCTTCTCGAGGAGGAGAGGGGAAAGGGGGAGGCGCTCGTCTTCGCGAGGTCCTCGCACGCGTCCGGCCAGCGCCTGCCCGTCCACTGGGGCGGCGACTGCCAATCGACGTTCGAGTCGATGGCCGAGAGCCTGCGGGGCGGCCTCTCGCTCGGCCTCTGCGGCTTCGGGTTCTGGAGCCACGACATCGGGGGATTCGAGGGGACCCCGCCTGTCGCCGTGTACAAGCGATGGATCGCCTTCGGCCTCATGTCGTCGCACAGCCGCCTCCACGGCAGTTCCTCGTACCGCGTGCCGTGGAACTACGATGAGGAGGCCTGCGACGTCCTGCGCTTCTTCACGAAGCTGAAGTGCCGGCTGATGCCCTACCTCTACGCGAAGGCGGTCGAGGCGCACGAGGCCGGCGTCCCGGTGATGCGCGCGATGATCCTTGAATTCGCGGGCGACCCCGCGAGCGACACGCTCGAGCGCCAGTACATGCTCGGGGACTCGCTCCTCGTCGCGCCGGTCTTCTCCGAGGACGGTTCGGTGGACTACTACCTGCCCGGGGGGCACTGGACGCACCTGCTCACGGGCGAAGTGCAGGAGGGCGGCCGCTGGCACCGGGCCACGCACGGGTTCCTCGGCATGCCGCTCTTCGTGCGGCCGGGCCGCGTGATCGCGCTGGGATCCGTCGACGACCGGCCGGACTACCCCTTTTCGGACGGGGTCACGTTCCTGGTCGGCGCCCTCGCCGACGGCGAGGGGGCGTCGGCCGCGGTCCCGGACCTCAAGGGCCGCACGGTCGCGACCGTCACCGTCCGGCGCAGGGGCCGGCTCGTCGAGGCGCGCCTCGACGGCGCCGCGAAGAAGTGGCGCCTGCAGCTCGCCGGCGTGCACTCGGTCGAGTCCGCCGAGGGAGGGACGGCGAGGGCCGAGGCCCTCGGCGCCGTCATCGATTCCTCGCCGGGGGCCGACTCGGTCCGCGTCCGCCTGCCGTCGGCGCCCTGACGGCTCGCGCCCCGGGGAGTCGTTGCGGCTTGCGGTGGCGTGCCCGGTCACGGCACCTCGGCCATGCCCCGGTTACCCAGACTTCCCATGAACCCCGCCCGCAAGCTCCCCCCGTTTGCCGCCGCGGCGGCGATCGGCCTGTGCGGCCTCGCTGGCTGCCTCATGCAGCCGGAGGTGGCGATGTCGGTCACGAGCGCGGACGGCCAGAAGCTCGAGGTGCCGGTCACCACCGCGCCCACCCCGGTCACCGACGGCACCGTCACGGTCAACGTCCTTCAGTTTGCCCCCTGGGAGCTGGACGCGGACAACAAGGCGAAGACGCTGGCGTTCTCCTTCGTCATCCAGTTCAAGCCGGGCACCCGGCCGGCCAAGATACTGGTCGAGGACGACACGGAGCTTCCGATACTCCAGATCTTCGAGGAGGACCACCCCAAGATCGTGAAGGACAACCTTTGGGGCGGCGTCAGCAGGCCGTTTGCGCCGTCCGACGAGCACGTCAACTGGGTGCTCAACCTCGACAACAACATCCGGGTCTACCGGGTGACGGTCACGCTCACGGACGGGACGACCCACGTGCTGCTCAAGCCGGTCCTCATACCCGCGAACATGAAGCTGTACATGAGGCGGCGCCTCGAGGGCACCTAGGCCGTTTCCAGAGGTAAATCCTTGACTCGGAGGGGGGGTTGCCGCCTTTAGACGGTCCACGTGACACTCACCCGAGCCAAGCGATGACGCGCCCACCCACGATCCATGCCCGATAACGATGCGATTGAAGTCGAGGGCAAGGTCGTGGCCGTGCTTCCGGGGACGATGTTCAAGGTGGAGCTGCTGAAAAGCCCGGGCCATGTCGTGCTGGCGCACATCTCGGGCAAGCTGAGGAAGAACTTCATCAAGATCGCGGCCGGGGACACGGTGAAGATGGAGATGAGCCCGTACGACCTCGAGAAGGCCCGGATCACGTTCCGCATGAAGGAGCAGGGCGGATCGCCGGCCCCGCCGCCGCGCCGCCGCTACTGAGGCCGGCCGCAGGGCCCATGGACTCGAGCGCCTTCGCGTCGGACATAGACGCCTACCTCGCTTACCTGGACCTTGAGCGCGGATTGTCGCGCAACACCCGCGAGAGCTACCAGCGCGACCTCGAGCAGTGCGCGTCCTTTGTCGCGGCGAGGGGCGCCCGCGACTGGAGCGCCGTCGACTCCGGGCACGCGAGGGCGTGGGTGCGCTCGCTCAGCCGCGGCGCCGCGTCGAGCCAGGCGCGCAAGCTGACGGCGCTGCGGATGTTCGCCCGGTTCCTCGTCCGCGAGCGGCTGCGCCCGGACGACTTCACGGAGCTCCTCTCGGGGCCTAAGCTCGCCCGCCGCCTTCCCCAGTCCCTCTCGGCCGCCGAGGTCGGCCGGCTTCTGGCGTCCCCCTCGGGGGGCGACCCCGCCTCGCTGCGCGACCGAGCGCTTCTCGAGCTCTTCTATTCGAGCGGCCTCCGGGTCTCAGAGCTCGCCGCGCTCACGCTCCAGCAGGTCGACGTCAAGAACGGGTTCGCCCGGGTTTTCGGCAAGGGCTCGAAGGAGAGGGTGGTCCCGATGGGCCAGAGGGCACGCGACGCCCTCGGGGCGTGGATCGCCTCCGGGCGGCCGCATTTCGTGAAGGCGCGCACCCGGAGCGAGCTCTTCCTCTCGAGCCGGGGCACCTCGCTGTCTCGGGTCGCCCTGTGGGGGATCGTCAAGAAGCACGCAAAGCGCGCCGGGATAACGAAGTCGGTGAAGCCCCATCTCCTGCGCCACTCGTTCGCGACCCACCTCCTCTCGGGCGGGGCGGACCTGCGCTCGATCCAGGAGATGCTGGGCCACGCGAGCATCTCGACGACGCAGATCTACACGGCGGTCGAGGGCCGGCGCCTGCTCGACCAGCACGCCCGCTTCCATCCCCGCAACAAGGGCCATTGACGCGGGCCTCGGGCCAAAATCCTTGACCGCCGGGGGATTAACGGCGTGATCGTCTGACTTTGTCGATCGTGAAGATCCGCGTCTTTGTCACACCCAAGAAGAACGTCCTGGATCCCCAGGGAGCGGCCGTCGGCCACGCGCTGGAAAGCCCGGGCTCGGCGGCCTCAAGGGGACGAGGGTGGGAAAGGTGATCGAGCTCGAGGTCGAGGGTTCCGACACGCCGAAGTTCCGCGAGCAGCTGGACAGGCTCTGCCGCGACCTCCTGAGCAACCCGGTCATCGAGGACTACCATTACGATTTTCCCGCGACGTGAAGGGCGCCGGCATCAAGATCGCCGTCCTGCAGTTCCCAGGCTCAAACTGCGACCAGGACGCGTACCAGCTCTTCTCAGCCGGTCTAGGGCTGCCCACCCGCTACGTGTGGCACAAGGACACGAGGCTCGGCGACGCCGACCTCGTGGTGGTGCCGGGCGGGTTCTCCTACGGCGACTACCTGAGGTGCGGCGCGATCGCCCGGTTTTCTCCGGTCATGGGAGCCGTCCGCGACTACGCCTCCCGCGGGGGCGTCGTGCTCGGCATATGCAACGGGTTCCAGATCCTCTGCGAGGCGGGGCTCCTGCCCGGGGCGCTCATCAGGAACAGCTCGCTTGAGTTCCGCTGCCTGACGTGCGACCTCGCCGTGTCCGACGCCGGGCCGGCGTTCAACCCCGGGATCCTCGGCAAGCGGGTGCGCCTTCCGATCGCCCACGGGGAGGGCAACTACAGGATAGACGAGGCGGGCAGGGAGCGCCTGGAGACGAACCGCCAGATCCTCCTGCGCTACGTCGACAACCCCAACGGGTCGCTCGGATCGATCGCGGGCGTCCGCAACGAGGAGGGCAACGTCTTCGGCATGATGCCTCACCCCGACCGGGCCTTCGAGAGGTTCCACCCGAGCATGGACGGGATCAAGGTGGCCCGCGCGGTCCTTTCGCTGAGGTTTCCCGAGGTTTCCAAGAAAAGCGCATGAACGTGGCCGCGCTCCCGCCCAATCCGG
>Ga0181537_10004757_pt1 | contig 11186 bp, 5 predicted proteins | sample PEATcosm2014_Bin_39_FD_119765 | JGI IMG/M metagenome (GOLD analysis project Ga0181537, IMG submission 119765) | Peatland microbial communities from MTU Mesocosm Facility, Houghton, MI, USA - PEATcosm2014_Bin23_10_metaG | ecosystem: Environmental > Terrestrial > Soil > Wetlands > Peat | place... | reverse complement strand
GGCGCCGGGCCCGCGCTGAGGCCGAACGCGGTCCGCAGCGCCTCCCGCTGCGGTACCGGCAGCCGGTCGAGGAGGTCCAGCACCGGTGAAAGCAGCTGGTGCAGCCCGGCGAACGCCAGCTCCATCTCCGACTCCACGCCGGTCGCCCGCATTACCCGGCAGTCCGACGCCCCCCTGGCAAGGTAGTCAAGCAACGCGGACTTGCCCACCCCCGGCTCACCGCGCACCACCAGCACGCGGCTCCCATCCGCCCGCACCGCGTTGACGAGCTGATCCAGCACCGCGCATTCACTGCGCCGGTTCATCAGCCCGCTCACGCGGCCCCGCCGCTGGGAATCCTCGCCCTTCCGCCCGATACTACGCATCCACAGCACCCCAGCCGGCTATGGCGACGTGCTACCAGGTCAATGTGACCTGGCTGCCGACCCGGGGCGAGCTTCCCGGCCATCTCCATTGACGCCTCCAGAGTCGGCGCGTCAGCGCGCAGGACACCGCCGCTGGCCAGCCTAGCCAGCCGTCATCGGCGCCATGCATGCAGCGTCCAGGTGGGATCGGCGGAGCAGGCGAGGGCGGCGGCGCGCCCCGGCCGGTCGCACCTCACACTCCCGCCGGCCAGGCTGCTGGCGAGCTAATAAACAGGGGGGTCTGCAAGAGTTCCCCACGGCGCGAAGATACGTGCCGCGGATAACCATGAGGTATCGCTCTTCCAAAGGCACGACAGAGCCCGCCGCTCCGTTTCTTCGCAGAAAGGCGCCCCGCTTCACGGAAAACACTGCGGCCATTTGCCTGGGGGTCCAGCGACGAAAGGCCCCGGGCGAGGTAAGCCGAACTGGGCCGGCCTCAGAGAGCGCAAACCACATCTGTTTCGAAGGAGATTCGCTTTGCAGACCACCACTCATATCGTGCGGCGCAGCGCTTGCGCGGCCACGCTGGCGCTCCTGGCCATCGGGGTCGCGAGCGCCCCCGCGCTGGCCGCGGCCACCACCCCTACGACCCTGGCGCCCAGCGACGGCGTCCCGGGCGACCTTTTCGGGGAGTCGACCGCGACCTCGGCCACCGGCACGGTCACCGTCGTGGGCGCGCCCGAGCACAACAGCGCGGGCGCCGTGTATGTCTTCACCGGGAGCGGCACGGCGTTCTCCCAGACCGCGGAACTGGCCCCGTCCAACCCGCTGGCGGATGAGCAGTTCGGCCAGACGGTAGCGATATCCGGTAACGGCCAGACCCTGGTCGCGGCGGCCCCGGGCGCCGCGGGCGCCAGCGGCAGCGACCAGGGCGCCGCGTACGTCTTCACCGACAAGTCCGGCACCTGGACCCAGATCGCCGAGCTCACCGCTCCGGGAACGGCGGAACTCGGCACGTCGCTGGCGATCTCGACCGACGGCTCGACCATCGTGCTGGGCTCCCCGACCAGCAACAACGATAACGGGGAAGCGTTCGTGTTCACCAAGTCCGGCAGCACCTACGTGCAAGCGCAGAAGCTGACCGAGCCCGCGTCGGCGTCCCTCGCCTTTCTCGGGGACAACACCGCGATCTCCTCTAACGGCTCCACGATCGCGTTCGGCGAACCCCAGGACGGCGTGACGGACGTGTTCACCAAGGCCGCCGGCGCCAGCACCTGGAGGCAGACGGCCCAGCTGCACGGCGGCGGCGACTCGGTCGCGGTCTCTGGCAACGGGGAAATCGTGGCCGCCGGGCAGGCCGGCATCAACGACCTCAACGGCGCCGTGTTCGTGTTCACCGAGTCCGGCGGCACCTTCACCCAGGCTAGCGAGGTGCTCCCGCCCAAGAACAAGACAATCGCGGCCTTCGCAGCCGGCGCTAACATCGGCATGTCCGCCAGCGGCTCGATCATCGCGTTCGGCGCCCCCACCGCAACCGCGGGCAAGGCCTTCGAGTCCGGCGAGGTCTTCGTCGCCACCGAGACCAAGACCGGCACCTGGAAGCTGACCGCCACCGACGCCGAACCCAACCCGGTCTCCGACGATGACCTGGGCGGCGGCGACCAATCGGTCTCCGTCGCGGGCAACGGCACGGCGATCGTGGCCGGCGCCCGCGCAGCCAACGGCCAGACCGGCCGGGCGATCGTATTCCCGGTGTGCTGACCCGTCAGCACTCTACGGGCGGGGCCGCCACATGGGGCGGCCCCGCCCAGCCATCGCGCCACCCTGCCCGCAGAGCGTCACCCAGCGCCGCAACCCCAGCGCCCCCGGTTAGCGAAGGCCACGCGGGTAAGGTGTGTCCATGTGGCCGATGGGCCGGCCCCCGCGGTGGGTGGGCCGCGCAGGAGAACTCGCCACCATAGGTTCTGCCATCAAGGCTCTCCGTGAGGGAACCGGGTCCGTGGTCTGGGTCGAGGGTGAGCCTGGTATCGGAAAGTCGTCCCTGGTCGCTGAGGCCCTTGCGGACAGCGATCCTAAGTGGGACATCGGCTGGGGGATGGCTGATCCGCTGGCCGAGCGGGTGCCGCTGCAGGTGATACTGGACTGTCTGCAGGTGCGGATGGGTTCGCCGGACCCGGCGCGGGCGCGCGCGGCGCAACTGATGCGCGATCGTCAGCTCGCCGGCAGTGATGCGTCGGCTCCAGGCTCCGAGATCCTGGCGATGCTGGTAGATGAGGTCTGCGCGGCCGCTCCCACGGTGCTCGTCATCGACGACCTGCAATGGGCGGATGAGGCGTCGCTGGTGTTCTGGCACCAGTTGGCCATTGCGACCCGCCAATTGCGGCTGTTGCTAATCGGGACGTGCCGGCCGACGCCGCGTCGACCGCAGGTGCAGCAGGTCCGCACGGCGCTCGCGCGCCGCGGCGGCGCGGTGATCACGCTTGAGCCGCTGCCGGAGACGGACGTGGCCGACCTGGTGACGGCGATGGTGGGGGCCCCGCCCGGGGATGACCTGCGCCAGCTGACGGCGCAGGCGGCCGGCAACCCCCTGTACGTCCGGGAGCTGGTCGACGCCCTCGTGCGCGAGCATGCCGTGCAGGTCAGTCCCACGGCTGGGGCGGCCCTCCGGGGTGGGCAGCAGCTTCCGGCCTCGCTGGCCGGGGCGCTGACCGGCCGGCTCAGCTCGGTGTCGGCCGAGACGGCGCGGCTGCTGCGCGCAGCGGTGCTGTTCGGCGGCAGGTTCGGGGCCTCGGACCTGGCCGTCGTGCTCCGCCAGCCGGCGTCCGACCTGGCGGCGAGCCTGCAGGAGGCGATCGAAGCGGGCATCCTGGCCGGCTCGGGCACGGACCTGATATTCCGGCATCCGCTAATCCGGCAGGCGCTGTACGAGAGCATGCCGCTCGCGCTGCGCACGGCCCTGCACGCCGAGGCGGCGCGAGAACTCGCGACCGTCGGCGCGGACGCCGCCAGCGTTGCGCAACAGCTGTCCGCGTCGGGACGGCGAGGCGAGGGCTGGACCCTGGAGTGGCTGCTGCAGGCCGCGCCCGCGCTGTGCGCCCGCGCGCCGCAGCTGGCAGTCGAGTTGCTGCAGCGGGAAGCCGACGCGATGCCCGTCGGCGGCGCAACGTGGGACGCCCTCATGATCGCCCTGGTGGAGGCTCAGCTCGCCGCAGGGGCCCGCCAGGAAGCGGCCAGGCACGCCCGCTGGGCGCTGACGATCATGACCGACCCCACCCGGCGGGCCGAGGCGTACTGGGCGCTGGCGCACACCATGGACAACGCCGGCCGCCCGGCTGACGCGGTCGCCGTCGAGCGCGAGGCGCTGGCAGCAAGAGATATGCCCGTCGTGTGGCGAGCCCGGATGCTAACGCTGCTGGCCCTGGGCCTGCGGCTCGCCAGCGGCCTCGACGCGGCCGACCCGATCGCCCGGCAGGCGCTGGCCGCCGCCGAGGAGGCCGCCGACCCCTTCGCGACGGCGCAGGCCCTCATCGACCTGTGGATGACCTGCTCGATCAGACGCGACCACGCCGGGGCGCTCGCCTACATCGACCGGGCGCTGCGCGTGCTGGGCGACGATCCCGGTAACGCGGGCATGGTCTCGAACGCGTTCGGCGCCCGCGTTTTCACGTTGCAGAACCTCGACCAGTGGCCGCAAGCCGTGTTGACCCTCCAGGACGCCCGCGAATTCGCCCAGCGAACGGGCAGCTCCGATCGCCAAACCTGGGCGAGCGCCGCAGTGCTGCGATACTGGCTCGGCCAGTGGGATGACGCCCTCGCCGAACTCGGCCCCGACACCACCGACGCTTTCGGGGTGCTGTTCGGCGCCGACCGGGCGTCGGCCCTGCTGACGCACGGCGTGGCCGCGCTGATCGCCGGTCGCCGGGATCAGCGCGCCGAAGCGGACGAGCAGCTGCGGCAGGGCCTCGCGCTGCCGATCGAAAATATGAGAGACCGGGAGGGCCGGGACTTCCTGATCGCGGCGCACGCGCTGTCGCTGGAGCAACGGGGAGACACCGCCGAGGCGGCGGCGAGGCTGGCGGCGATGGTGCCGCGGGGCGACGTCGAGATGACCCTGACACACCAGTGGATGCCGGACCTGGTACGGCTCTCGCTCGCCATCGGGGACCAGGACACGGCGCTGGCGGCGGCGCGGGCGTGTCAGGCTGAGGCCGCGGCGGAGACCCGCCCGGCCCGGGCGGCCGCAGCCAGCCTGCGGTGCAGCGGGTTGCTCGAGGCTGATCCCGGCCCGCTCCTGGAGGCGGTGGCGCATTACCGCGCCGTCGGCCCGGCCGTGGAGCTGGCAGCGGCGGTGGAGGACCTGGCCGTCGTGCTGGCCGGGCACGGCCGCGAAGCCGACGCCCGGGCCGCGCTGAACGAGGCGGTCAGCCTGTACGAAGGCATGCAGGCGCAGTGGGATATCCGACGGGCCGAGGGCCGGCTTCGCGTCCACGGCATCAGGCGGGGCCCCCGGGGCCGGCGAAGCCGACGCGCGGCCACCGGCTGGGAGGCACTGACCTCGACCGAGGTCAAGATCGCCACCCTAATCGCCCAGGGCGACTCGACGGCTGACATCGCCCACGGCATGTACTTGTCCCGACGCACGGTGCAGACCTACATTTCCCACATACTCGCCAAGCTTGATGCCAAAAGCCGTCTGGAGATCGTCCGCGAGGCGCAACGTCAGGGCGTCTCGCCTTAGCCTGCTGAGTAGGAAGACGACTGCGCTCGCGCTTTCTCTACGCTGCCTCTGCGGCACGCGCAGGCATTCCTGATGCGCAGTGAATTATCGTCACATGACCATAGATTTCGGAGAGACGCAGCCGGTTGCATGAGTGTTATGAAGCCTCAAGGCACCGCGACGCCCGCGCCCGCCGCTGCGAACAAGAGCCTGCGGCATTTTGGTGACCGGATCGCCACCTTGGCGGCAGAGGGGATGCCGTTGCGTTCGGGGTCGGCTGAGGGCCGTACCGAGGCGACGGGGCTGGCGTTGCCTGTGTTGCAGCGTGCCCGTGATTATGAGGGCCGGGGGGTTTCTGGCGGCCTTGGCGATGTTCTGCTTGAGCGTGATCGGGAGTTGGAGTTGATCGGGCGGTGCCTGGGGCGGGCGCGCGAAGGGCGGGGCGGGGCGCTGGTCGTAGAGGGGCCGGCCGGGATCGGCAAGACAGTGCTGCTGGCGGCGGCGCGGGACGCGGCGCGGGCCCGGGGGTTCCGGGTGCTACGGGCGCGGGGCGCGGAGCTGGAGCAGGGGTTCGCGTTCGGGGTGGTGCGGCAGCTGTTCGAGTCGGCGGTGGCGGGGGCGTCGGAGGATGAGCGGGCTAGGCTGCTAGACGGGCCGCCGGAGGTGGCGGCGCGCCTGCTGAGCCTGCCCGGCCTCGGCGACGGCCACGGCGCGGCGGTCGTCGCGGACCCGTCCTTCGCGGTGCTGCACGGGCTGTACTGGCTGTGCGCGAATCTGACGGCGGAGGGCCCGGTAGCGCTGATGGTCGACGACGCGCACTGGGCCGACGGCGCGTCGCTGCGGTTCCTGGCGTTCCTGCTGCCCCGGCTGGAGGAGCTGCCCGCCGCGGTGCTGATGGCCGCCCGTCCGGCCGAGGCTGGAGACAGCCAGGGGCTGCTGGCGGCGCTGGCGCTGGACCCGGCGGCCGAGGTGGTCGCGGTAGCGCCGCTGAGCCTCAGCGGGGTCGCCGCGCTGGTCGCGGCCGGGCTCGGCGCCGAGCCCGAGCCCGAGTTCGCCTGGTGCTGCCGGGAGGCGACCGGCGGGATCCCGTTCCTGGTCCACACCCTCGTCGAGGCGCTGCGTGAGGAGCGAGTCGCCCCTGACGTCGCGTCGGCGTCCACCGTGCATAAGGTTGCAACGACGACTCTGGGCCGCTGGGCGATGCTGCGCCTGGGGCGGCTGGGGGCCGATGCCGCCCGCCTGGCCCGGGCGATGGCCGTCATGGAGCAGGCCGAGCTAGACCAAGCCGCCCGGCTGGCCGACCTCGAGCTCCCCGCCGCCGCCCGGGCGGCCGACCTGCTGGTCCAGGCCGGGGTCCTGGACGATGTCCCGCTCGGGTTCGCCCATCCCCTGATGCGCGGCGCCGTCTACCGCGACATCGCGATCAGCGAGCGGGCCGAGGCCCACGGGCGCGCGGCCCGGCTGCTGGCCGAGGCGCACGCCGATCCCGCCCGGGTCGCCGAGCACCTGCTGGCCACCGTCCCGGCCGGCGACCGCTGGACCGCCGGCCAGCTGCAGGCGGCCGGCCGGGACGCGGCGGCCAGGGGCGCCCCGGAATCGGCGGCCGCCTACCTGCGACGGGCCCTGTCCGAGCCGCCGCCGCCCGAGCTGGAAGGCGGCATGCTGCTGGAGCTTGGCCTGGCCGAGTTCAGCGCCGGCCAGCCGGGCTGGCACGGCCACCTCAAGGCGGCGGTCGAGTCGGCCGGCGACGACGCCACCCGCATCGCCGCCGCCCTGCTGTTCGCCAACGTCCTGCGCTGGCACAGGCGCACGGCCGAGGCGATCGAGGTGTGCGACCGGGTCGCCGCGGGCCTCGGCGGCCGCGACCCCGACGGCCGCCTGACGCTGGAGGCGATGGCGGTCGCCTGCGGGCTCCTAGACGCCTCGGCCGCCCCGGCCGTGGCGGGCCGGGCCGGCGCCCTGCTCGCGCGGGCCGCCGAGCCGTCGGCCCCGCACCAGTGCCTGGCCGCCGCCGCCTATGTAGCCGCCCTCGCCAACCACCCGGCCGGCCAGGTCGCCGACCTCGTGCTGCGGGCCATCTCCGCCGCCACCGTCGCCTGGCCCGAGCCGGGCGTCCCGCCCTGGCTGCCCGGCGGCGCGTTCCGGCACCCCAGCGCGGTCCTGACGCTGCTGTGGGCCGAGCGCTACGACGCCGCCCAGGCCCTCGCCGACTCCGCCGTCGCCGAGGCCCAGGCCTCGCCCAACGTGATGATCCTGCCGATGGTGCTGTCCCAGCGGGCCTGGCTCGCCCTGCGGCGCGGCGACCTCGCCGCCGCCGAGGCCGACGCCCGTGCCGTGCTCGACGCCCCCGGTCCCCCGATCTCGCGCAACCGCGCGACCAGGGTCCTGGCTGATGTCCTGATCGAGCGCGGCGACCTCGGCGAGGCCGAGCAGACCCTCAAGCAGGTGATCGCCGACCTCGGGATCGCGGACGTCACGGCGACCATCGAGCGCCACACCCGGGGCCGCCTCCGCTTTGCCCAGCACCGCTTCGCCGAGGCCCTCAGCGACTTCCAGGCGGCAGGCGAGATCGCCGTCGGCGGCCTCGCGACGTGCCCGAGCTACCTGCCCTGGCGCTCCGACGCCGCCCTGGCCGCCCTAGCCGTCGGCGAGCCCGCCACCGCCCGCCGCCTCAGCGACGAGGAGCTCCACCTCGCCCGCGCCTTCGGCGCCCCCCGCGCCCTCGGCGTGGCGCTGCGCGCCGCCGGGCTCGTCGCGGGCGGCCAGCGCGGCGAAGCCCTGCTCCGCGAGGCGGTCGACGTCCTGGCCGGCCCCGACACCCGCCTCGAGCACGCCCGCGCGATGGCCGACCTCGGCGCGCTCCTGCGCCGCGGCAACCACCGGGCCGAGGCCCGCCGCCTGCTCCGCCAGGCCGCAGACGTCGCCGACCACCACGGCGCCACCGCCCTGGCCAAGCAGGCCGAGACCGACCTGCGCGCCACCGGCGCCAAAGCCCGCCGCAAGCGCCTCACCGGCATCGACGCCCTCACCGCGAGCGAACTGCGCATCGCCGAGCTCGCCGCCGACGGCCTCACCAACCGGGAAATCGCCCAGGCGCTCTACATCACCGCCAGAACCGTCGAAGGCCACCTCACCAACGTCTTCAGGAAACTCGACGTCAAAGCCCGCAACCATCTCCCGGCCGCGCTGACGACCAACGCCCGACCAGCCCACGCTTAACCCACGCGGCATGGCACGCCGGGCAGGCCTCGGCGGCGATCATGTCGCCTTCCCTCCCTGAGCTCCTCGGGGACACGCGGTTAAGGGAGAGCGCAGTCATGTGAATCATTGCCGACATCCAGCGCCGCTCGGCGCATATTTACTGGCCCGGATGGCAGACGGTAGGGCCATCAGAGGGAAACGCGGAGGGCCGGGGTCCCTCCGTTCGGGCAAATCCTGATCTGGATCTTGATCTTTTGAGTCAGGAGACGGGCACGTCGCGCCAGAGGCCGCCGTTCAGGTTGATGTTGTTGCCGTTGGCCTGGCCGGGGGCGGTGTCGGCGATGTAGGTGTACAGCGGGTGGCCGTTGTAGGTGAGCTGGCGGGTGCCGTCGGTGCGGGTGATAGTGGAGATGAGGCCGGGCAGGCCCGGGCTGGCGGTGGCGGTCCCGGTCGCTGGCGGCCAGTAGGCGGCGCAGCTGCCGTAGCATTTGGACGTGGTCGGGGTGTCCGGGGCGAAGCTGTAGAGGGTGAAGCCGCGGGCGTTGGCGAGCACCGCCGTCCCGTCGATGGTCACGGTCCTCAGGCCCGCGCCCGCGCCCGCCGCGGCCGGAGCCGGGGAGTCGGCCCCGGCCACGGCGACCCCGAGCAGGACCAGCGCCGCCGCCGCCACCGCGGCGCCGACTGCCGCGCCCGTGCGGGCGATCGCCGGGGGGATCACGGCGGGGAACGCTGCCCGGGCCGTCGTCGAGCCGGCCTGTGCGGGGGCGAGCGCGAGCGCGGCCAGGACCGCGAACGCGGCCACCTCGATCACGCCGACGACGACGCCGGCGGTGGTGCGGACCTCTTTGAACCCAAACAGCCCGGCCCAGACCGTGAGGAGGTAGCCGCCGAGGGTGGCCAGCGCGAACCCGGCCCCGGCGGCGGCGGCGAGCCGGCCGGCCAGCGCGGGCCGGCCGACAGCGAGCACGGTCAGCCCGAGGCCGAAGGCGGCGATCACCTGCAGCAGGAACAGCCAGCCGATGGTCGGGATCGTCCGGTAGCCGGTCAGGTACAGGTCCAGGTGGATCGCCCCGGTCGCGATCAGCAGCCCGGCCCCCGCCACTCGCAGGAGCACGGTCAGCCAGGCTCGTCCCGGCCGCTTCACGCGCTCGCTTCGCGTCAGCATCGGCCTCAGTACCCGTTCCCTCCGCCGCCGGAGGCGGGCGCGGCGGCGCCGGAGAGGGTGATCTCGTGCCACACTCCGCCCGCCGCGTTCAGGCCGTTGCCGTTGGCCTGGCCGGGAGCAGTGTCGCCGACGAACGTATACAGCGGATGGCCGTCGAAGGTGGCCTGGGTCGAGCCGTCGGAACGCTTGATCGTGGCGAACGTTCCCTTAATGCCGACCGCCGTCACCGGCCCCTTCTCCGGCGGCCAGTTCTGCGCGCACGTCCCGTTGCAGTTCGATTTGGCGGGCGTGTCGGGGCCGAAGGAGTAGAGCGTGAATCCCTTGCTGTTGGCCAGCACCGTCGCGCCGCCGATCTTCACGGCCGTCACCGTGCTCGCGGCGGCCGCAGCCGGGCTGCTGCTGCCTGCGGCGCCGCCGGCGGACCGGGCGGCGCTGGTGCCGGCCGAACTGCAGGCGACTAGCACCGACGCGGCCGCAGCGGCGGCCGATAGCCCCAGCAGTATCCGGAGACGGGCCGGCCCGTTCCTGCCCCGCCGTACTGCGCCGTCGCTGAGATCGGGGGTTCTTCGTATTTCCACGATCGCGTCCTTTCCATTCGAGGTGCGTAGCTGATCGAGGTTTCGGCTCAGCCGGCTGGAGGCCCTGGATCCACCGGGCAGGACGATTCCTCGCGTCCTGCCCGGTGGGAGCTGATGCGGTATCTCGTCGGGCGAGGACAGCGGGTTCGGCGACGAGATACCGGGTGATCTGACGGCCGGGCGCGAGCCGGCGTCAGCTAAGACCCGCTGCGCAGCCGGTCCCGGGTCCGGTGCATGAGATCCAGCGCCTTGCTCACGTGGGATCCCACGAGTTTCCTCTGGTGCTTCACGACGTCGCCGCCGACGATGACCGTTTCCACGTCGGCCGGCCCGGCGCCGAGGACCATGACCGCCACCGGGTCGCCGAAGCCGTCCAGGTGCGGGGAGCGCAGGTCGATGATCGCGATGTCGGCCTGCTTGCCGGGGGTGAGGGTGCCGATCTCGCTCTCCAGGTGCCAGACCCGGGCGCCGCCGATCGTGGCCAGGCGCAGCATGTCCCGCTGGTGCAGGTCTACTGTCGGGACCATCTTGTCGCTGGAGACCGTGCTGGCGTTGGCCCGGGATCGTTCGGCGGCCAGGGCCAGGCGCATCTCGGAGAACAGGTCGGTGCCGGCGCTGCAGATGGTGTCGATGCCGAAGCCGGAGACGATGCCGCGACCGAGGGCGGCGCCGGTCGAGGGAAAGGTGCCGAACTGCATCAGCATGTCGGTGGACGGCGTGATGGTCACCGTGCCCTGGGTTTCAGCGATGAGGTCGAACTCCCGGTCGGTGAGCATGTTGCCGTGCACGTAGTTGACGTCCGCTCCGAGCAGACCGTAGCGCTGCAGGGTCGTGATCGCGTCGGCGGTGCCCGCCATGCCCACGTGCACCGAGATCGGCAGTCCCAGGTCGCGGGCGAACGCGTAGTCTTCGGCGTTACGCTCGGCGCTGGTGAAACAGGGACCGCGCAGCGCCATGCCCATCCGCAGCCGCCCGTACCGGCCGGAAGCGAAGTACTGGTCGCGCATGCGGCGGGCATCCGCCGGGTGCGGCGGGTTGGGATCCTTGGTGGCCGGCCCGGGGCCGCCGTAGAGGAAGTAGCCGCGGATCCCTGAGTCCCGCAGACCGCGCAGGTCCGCGTCGGCGTGCGCCGGGGACTGGTCGTTGTGCGCCCAGTCGGCGATCGTGGTTATGCCGGCGTC
>Ga0181537_10004756_pt1 | contig 11187 bp, 9 predicted proteins | sample PEATcosm2014_Bin_39_FD_119765 | JGI IMG/M metagenome (GOLD analysis project Ga0181537, IMG submission 119765) | Peatland microbial communities from MTU Mesocosm Facility, Houghton, MI, USA - PEATcosm2014_Bin23_10_metaG | ecosystem: Environmental > Terrestrial > Soil > Wetlands > Peat | place... | reverse complement strand
GGCGGCGGTCCCAGACAATGGGATCGAACGGCGCCAGCAGCCGCAGCTTGCCGTCGGGGAGATAACGCCGCGACTGCGGCCGTTCGTCCGGTGGCCAATACCAGTCGATGCCATCGACGCGCGCATGCGCCAGGCGTTGCCGCGCGCGCTGGATCGCGGAGGTCAGTTCGCCGGCCCATTGCGGAACGCCGTAGCGCAGCCGGCGCACCGCGTAATTGAAGCTGGTTCCCGGCATCGGCGCGTATTTGCCCACCACCAGGTCGACCAGGCGGTCGAGCCGCGCGCCGCGCATCGCCGCGCAGTCCGCCTCCGCCGCGTGCTGGTGCACGGCGTACATCCGGGTGCCGTTGTCGCGGCGTACCACGCGCAGCATGCCGTGGTAGTGCATGAGGTCCAGCAAATGGGTGCTGGCGTTCGACGACCCGCCCCAGTAGTTGGTGATACTGCCGTGCGCGAAATGCTCGTCCACCGCGCGCGGATGGACCGTGCCCCTGGCGCGCACGAATTCGAGCACTTCCTGTGCTCGCCGCTGCTTGGCTTTGTTCAAGCGGGCGCGCGGTTTGCGCGGATGCATCAGCGCCTGATGCTCGCGCGGCAGGAAGCCGTAGTTGATGAAAAAGTCTTCCTCCACACCGAGCCGCGGGTAGCGCCGTTCGAGATCGCCGGCGCGATAGTCCTTCACGCGCAGCCGCAGGATCAGGTCCTGCGCGCGCGCCGGCGCACGGATGGGATCCGCCTGTACGAAGCCGAGCCTGCCGATCGCGCGCTTGAGCGTGGTCGGCTTGAACAGGGTGCGGGTGACGGCGTAGCGGCGCAGGTGCTCGAGGCGGATCGCGGCCAATCTTATTCAACCACCGTGCCGTTTCCTACGGTTGCTTCACCTGCACCCCGAGCTCTTCGAACAGGAAGCAGAACTGGTCAGTGACTTCGTAGATCCGGTCCGACAGCGCGGTGCCGATGCCGTGGCCGGCAGTCGAGCTGGTGCGCAGCAGGATCGGGTGGCCCGCCGGGTCGGCCGCCTGCAGCCGCGCGATCATTTTGCGCGAATGCGCCGGATTTACGCGTCCGTCGTGGTCGCCGGTGATCATCAGGATCGCCGGGTAGTTGGTGCCGTCCTTGACATGGTGGAAGGGTGAATACGCGTAGAGCGCGTCGAACTGGGCCTTGTCCTTGACGGTGCCGAATTCGGTGACGTTGAACGCGCCGTTGGGATCGAGCTCGACCCGCAGCATGTCGTAAATTCCCACCTGGCTCACCACTGCGCGAAACAGCTCGGGCCGCTGGGTGAACACCGCGCCCATCAGCAGGCCGCCGTTGCTGCCGCCCTGGATCGCCAGCCGTTCCGGCGTGGTGTACTTCTGCTGGACCAGGTACTGGGCGCAAGCGATGAAATCGTCGAACACGTTTTGCTTCTTCGTCAGGTTGCCGGCCTTGTGCCAGGCATCGCCGAACTCGCCGCCGCCGCGCAGGTTGGCAACGACGTAGATGCCGCCCTGGTCGAGCCACACGCGCGGAGAGAACGCGAAATTCGGCGTGAGGCTGACGCCGTAGCCGCCGTAGGCGGTCAGCAAGGTGGGATTGCTGCCGTCGAGCTGGACACCCTTGCGCCGGATGATATTGAGCGGCACCATGGTGCCGTCCTTCGACTTGGCGAACTCGCGCACGACTTCGGCGTCGCCATAGTCCGCCGCGGAAGTGGTGACCAATGCGGTCTGCCTGGCTTCACCCGACGCGGTAATGCGATACCAGGAAGGCGGCGTCAAGTAGCTGGTCACGCGCGCCAGCACGACGCCGTCGCCGACGCGCACCAGGTCGGCGATGCCGACCACGCCGGGCAGCGCGACCGCGGTCGCGTTTTTCGCCGCCGGATCGATCATCTTGACGCGCGAGGGGCCGCCCGCGAGCTGCGACACGAAGAGCTTGCCGCCCGCAGGCTCGAACTGCTGGATCGCGCCGTCGTCTTCCGGCATCACCAACTGCGCCAGCGCGAGCTTGGGGTTCGCCAGCGGCAGCCGCAGAATTTTGCCGCGCGGCGCGTCGCGCCGCGACAGCATGTAGAGATAACCGTCCTGGCCGAACTCGATGCGCTTTATCTGGTCGGCAAAGTCGGCAATGCGCAGCCACTTGGGCGACAGGCCGCCGGCGCCCCTCAAGTAAAAAGCGAAGTCGCCGCCGTCGCCGTTTGCCACCTGCGCCAGCACGTATTTGCCATCGAGGGATGCCGACAACTGGATTTCGGCGATGCGCGGGAACGCCTGGCCGATTTCGTAACGGTCCTTGGCGGAAGGGGTACCCAGCGCGTGGAAATAGACCTGCTGATAGAAGTGGATGTCATCGGCCTTGCGTTCGCCCGGCGCCGGGTAGCGCGTGTAATACACGCCGTTGCCGTCGGCCGCCCATTCAACGCTGCCGCCGCCGGTCGGGAAGTTGACGCGCGGAATGCTGTCGCCCAGTTCCTTGCCAGTCGCCGCATCGTAAATATGCAGCGTGCCATCCTCACTGCCCTTTGAGGACAGCGACACCGCGATTTTTTTGCCGTCCCGCGACGGCTGGAAGAAGTCGATGGTGAGCGAGCCGTCGGCGACCATGGTGTTGGGATCGATAACCACTTTCTCGCTGCCCGGATCGTCAGCCGAGGCGAGCGTCACCAGCAGCGGCTGTTGTTTTGGCGGCTGCCGTTTCAGCGCGAACAGCCGGCCGCCGCGCTCGACCATTCCGAAGTAATCGTTGGAGGCGGAAGTGAACAGCGCTTTCACCCGGTCTGCCACGATCTGGCGCGCGCCGAAAGCGTCGAGATGCTCGCGCGTGAGCTTGTTCTCCTGTGCGACCCAGGCTTTGACCGCGGGATCGTCGGCGTTTTCCAGCCACTGGTAGTCGTCGTTTACCGTGACCCCATGATAGGTATCGGTCGCCGGATGCTTCGGCGCGGCGGGATAATTCAGTCCGGCCGCCAGCACCGGGACGGCGCTTGCCGCGCCGGCCATCAACAGGGTGAGCGTCATGACGTTATGCATTTGCGATCCTTGAATCGGGGGAAGGGCCGAATGTTACCACCGCTCGCGCACCGGGGCAGCGTGCGGCCGGGCACGGGCGAAGTCACGGTTGCCCGGGGCTTATACTATGGCTGCGATCGCAACCGCGGACACTGCATGCAGCAAGTCAAAGCCCTGCTATTCGACGTATTCGGCACCCTGGTGGACTGGCGCACTTCGATTGCGCGGGAGGCGCGCGCATTGCTGCTGCCGCAGGGCGTAAACGTCGACTGGGAAGCGTTTGCCGATGCCTGGCGCGACCAGTACCAGCCGGCAATGGACGAGGTGCGCAGCGGACGCCTGCCGTTTTCCAGGCTGGACGCGCTGCACCGGCGCAATCTGGACGTGGTGCTGAAGGAATTCGGGCTCGCGCACATCGGCGAACCCGCGCGCAAGGAATTAAACCTGGCCTGGCACCGGCTCGACGCGTGGCCGGACGTGAGCCTTGGACTCGCGCGGCTGCGCACGAAATTCCGCGTCGCACCCTGCTCGAACGGCAACGTTTCGCTGATGGCCGATCTCGCGCGCCGCAATGGCTTCTACTGGGACGCGATCCTGGGCGCGGAAATCGCGCGCGACTACAAACCCAAGCCCGTGGTCTACCTGGCTTCCGCCGCGGCCTTCGACTGCGAGCCGGGGGAGGCGATGATGGTGGCCGCCCATTCGGGTGATCTCGCTGCCGCGGCCGCCTGCGGCTTGCGCACCGCGTTCATTGCGCGGCCGGACGAGAAAGGCCCGGGCAAAGGCGAGCGCCAGGCCACGGTGCCGGTCGACCTTGCCGCCGACGGCCTGTTGCAGCTTGCGGATCGATTGGGCTGCGCCTGAACGCGGCGGGGCGGTGCCGCGATGCTACTTCGGCGTGCCGGCGTTGTCGACGGTTTGCTTGAAAAACGCGTATATGCCGTCGTCGCTCATGCGGCGCGCGTCCGCCAGTTCGCCGGCATGCGTGGCATACAGCACCCGGTTGTCGGCCGACAGCAGCACCGCCGCGGGGATGCCTTTCTTGATCGGGTGGCCATACGCCTCGTCGATATCCAGGTTGCGGTCGAAATTGCCCACGTCGATTTTGACCACGCGGAATTGGTGCGCCATCAGGGCGGCGCTTTTCCCGCCTTTGAGCGATTGATCGAGCGCGCGGCAGTCCTTGCACCAGTTGGCGCCGAAAATGAGCAGCACCGGCCGGCGGTCTTTGCCGGCATCGGCAAGCGCCTGCCGGACTTCGGCCTTGGCATCAGCCGCTTCATCATAGGGCAGTCCGTTCGCCCAGGCGGCGCAGCCCAGGACCGCCAGCGCAATTGCGCATCCCAATTTGAAAACCTTATTGCCGGTTTGCATCGGTCGCATTGCATCCTCAAAAAACGAGCTGCGTACGCATGGCTTGCATGGGTATTGCACCATTGGCTGGAGCATTCTACGGGTTTGCCGGGAAGTTGTTTTTCCAATGAACCTTCCCGGATGGTCGCTTAACGGGCCTCGCCGAGGCTGAATTGTAATAAAATAAGCGCGCCAGACATGTTTTTCAGCAAAGCCGTCGCGCGCGGACCAGATGCGGATTCTTCTCAGTAACGACGACGGCTACTTTGCCCCCGGCCTGGCGGCGCTGGCCGCGGCGCTTGCCGCCGTCGCCGAAGTCACCGTGGTGGCGCCCGAGCGCGATCGCAGCGGCGCTTCCAACTCGCTCACGCTGGACCGGCCGTTGACCGTGCGCAAGGCAGCCAGCGGATTTCTCTACGTCAACGGCACGCCGACCGACTGCGTGCATCTCGCCGTCACCGGCCTGTTGGAACGATCTCCCGACATTGTGATATCCGGCATCAATCATGGCGCCAACATGGGCGAGGACACCATTTACTCGGGGACGGTGGCCGCCGCCACCGAAGGCTTCCTGCTCGGCATCCCGTCGTTCGCGGTGTCGCTCGCGAGCACCCGTGCGCAGCACTACGAAACCGCGGTGCGCGTGATGCTGGACCTGGTGCAGCGCGCGCAGGCGTCGCCTTTTCCGCAGCCGGTGCTGTTCAACGTCAACGTGCCCGACGTCGCCGCAGCCGAACTCGGCGGCATCGAGGTCACCCGGCTCGGCAAGCGCCACCGGGCGGAGGGCGTGATCCGCGCCAAAAATCCGCGCAATGAAACCATCTACTGGATCGGCGCCGCCGGCGCCGCGCAGGACGCCGGGCCCGGCACCGATTTCAATGCCGTCGCCGGCGGCCGCGTCTCGGTCACGCCGCTGCGCGTCGATCTGACCGATGCGCAGCAGATCGCGGCGGTCGGCAACTGGCTGGCGGCGTGAAGGTCCCCGCATGAAACTGCGCGCCACCGGCAACGGCATGACTTCGGCGCGCACGCGCGCGCGCATGATCGAGCGCCTGCGCGAAAAAGGCATCGGTGACGAAACCGTGCTCGCTGCGATGGGCGAAGTGCCGCGCCATATCTTCGTCGAGGAAGCGCTGGAATCGCGCGCCTACGAAGACACCGCGCTGCCGATCGGGCACGCGCAGACGATTTCGCAGCCCTTCGTCATCGCGCGCATGCTGGAAGAACTTAGGCGCGGGCGCGGCGCGGGTCCGGCTGCGCTGGGGAAAGCGCTCGAAATCGGCACCGGCTGCGGTTACCAGGCGGCGGTGCTGGCGAAGCTCGCGACCGAGGTCTATTCGATCGAGCGCATCGAAGCGCTGGCCGGCCTCGCGCGCAGGAACCTGCGCGAATTGCGGTTGCCCAACCTCAGGCTCAAGCACGGCGACGGCAGTGCCGGCCTGCCGGAGGCGGCGCCGTTCGATACCATCATCAGCGCGGCTGCGACGCCGGTGGTGCCGCCGGCCTTTTTGCAGCAACTATCGATGGGTGGCAGAATGATTTTGCCGGTGGGCGACGAAGACCAGGCGCAAGCCTTGTGCATGCTGGAGCGCACGCCGCGCGGCTTTCGCGAAAGCTGGCTCGACCCGGTGCGTTTTGTGCCGCTGTTGAGCGGCGTCGAGTGATGCGCAGTACACCGGTGACGATCATGCGCAAGATAGGCGACCTGGAGGGGGACACGGATTGATGCAACCGAGCGTGACGCGAATCCCGCAGCGATCGATGCCCGCCGGGCCTCGCGGTTGGCCATTCCTGTTGTGCGCCCCGATGTGTGCCGTGATGTGTGTCCTGATACTCGCCGCGTGTGCGCATACCGGCCAGGCGCCGGTGGAAGAGCGGCCCACCCGCGTAGTCCCGCCGCCGCGGCCGGCACCGGTGGCGCAGCCGGTGCAGCCGCCGGCGCCGCCGGAGCGCGAAGTACCCACCTATACCGTGAAGCCCGGCGATACGCTGTATTTGATCGCGCTCGACCATGGCCACGACTACAAGGACCTCGCGGCCTGGAACAACATCGAGAACGCCAATCGCATCCGGGTCGGCCAGGTGTTAAGGCTCGGCCCCCCTGGCTTGCCCGAGCCTGGCGCCCCGGTGACCGGGAACGCGCTGGTGAACCCGATATCGCCAAACCAGAGCGTCGAGGCGCGGCCGCTCGGCGCGCCGGGTACGGCGGGACCGGCCACGGCGGCAGCCGCCAACGCGGCGGGCGCAGGCGCCGCAGTGGGCAGCGCAAAAACCCCTCCCAGGACGGGCAATGAAGCCAATTCCGCGCAAGCGGCCGGCGCCAGACCGGAGCCGCGTCCCGGAGCGGCGGACGACGATGACAAAGTGGACTGGGCATGGCCGGCCCAGGGCAAAATATTAGGCAGCTTTTCGGAAGCGACCAACAAGGGCGTCGACATCGCCGCCAAGTTGGGCGACCCCGTCACCGCTTCGGCTGCGGGCAAGGTGGTCTACAGCGGCAGCGGCTTGCGCGGCTACGGCAAGCTCATCGTGATCAAGCATAACGCGACTTATTTCTCCGCGTACGCGCACAACCGGGAAATCCTGGTGAAAGAAGGCCAGCAGGTGGGGAAGGGGCAGAAGATTGCGGAAATCGGCAATACCGACGCCGATCAACCCATGCTGCACTTCGAAATCCGCCGGCAGGGCAAGCCGGTGGATCCGCTCAAGTACCTGCCGGCGCGAGGCTGACTAGATATTTTTCAGGTTAAGCTCGACCAGCTCGAGCAGATCCTGCAGGCGCCCGTACTCGGGTTTGCCGATGATGCCGGACAGCGCGCGGTCGATCACTTCCTGCAGTTCCTGCGCGCCCTTGCCTTCGGCGCCGGCCAGGGCTTTCTTGACGTCCGCCAGGCTGAACGCTTCCGCGATCTGACGCGCTTCACCGAGTTTTTTATCGATGGCTGCGCGGTCCAGGTTGGTGACGATTTGCATGGTGCGGTCGTGCTCGTCGGCCATGGGCTATCTCCTCTAGTTTTATCGACACCGCAAAACCTGCCCGGGCGTACCCGGACCGGAACAATATACCTTACCTCGGGGCGCCTGAGAAATGCGCGGACCGCCCTAGCCCGGGGTCCTGGGCGCGGCGGCCGCCGGATTGTCGCGGCGGGCGCGCAATTCCGCCGCGAGGTCGGCCACCGCGGCTGCGTAAAAGCTGCTTCTGTTATAGCGCGTGATGACGTAGAAATTCGCGGTGCCCAGGCGGTACTCGGTCGGCGCCGCGCGCGATGGCAGATCGATGAGGGAATACGCCAGATCCCGGCCCGGCGCGGCGCCGCCGCGTGTCACGCCGCGCTTGCCGAGCTCGGCCGCGGTGAACTGCGGCTGGATGCCGGCCTTGATGAGTTCCTGCACCGCGTCTGACCCGGGATTGGCCACCGTTGCGGGCAGCGCGATCGGAAGTTCGTGCGTCCAGCCGTGCCGCGCCAGGAAATTTGCCACGCTGCCGATGGCGTCGCCCGCGCTGCCCGCGACGTCGACTTCGCCGTCGCCGTTGTAGTCGAGCGCGTAGCTGCGGATGCTGCCCGGCATGAACTGCGGAATCCCGATGGCGCCGGCATACGAGCCCTTGACCGACAACGGGTCGAGATGCTGCTCGCGAGCGAGCAGCAGGAACTGCTCGAGCTCGCCGCGGAAAAACTCCGCGCGCGGCGGGTAATCGAAGGCCAGGGTGGCGAGCGCATCCAGCACCCGGTAATTGCCGGCGTTGCGTCCGTACAGCGATTCGATGCCGATGATGGCGAGAATCACCTCCTCCGGCACGCCGAACTCGTCGCGCGCGCGGGCGAGTGACCGCGCGTGGCTCTCCCAGTAGGCGAGCCCGCCGTCGATGCGCTCGGAGTTGACGAACAGGGCGCGGTAATCGGTCCAGGAACGCTGTTGCGGCTCCGCCGTCGGCGCGATGGCGCGCAGCACCGAAGGCTGCGAAACGGCCTGCCGCAACAGCCGCAGCACATGGGATTCGCGCATCTGGTGTTTTTCCGCCATCTCGCGCGCAAACGCCTGCGCTTCGGGCTGGTCGGCGAAATGCGAAGCCGCCGCCGCCGATGCCGACACCATCAGCGCCGCGGCCAGCAACAGGCAGCGCCCCCCGCGACCGCGGCGGCCAGGCACGCTCAAGCCGTGAATTCGGCCACCCGGTGCTTGAATTCGCTAAGGCGCGCGCGCTGGCCGGAAGCTGCGCGTGCGGCGTCCGTCGACGGCGGGTGGCCGTAGCGCAATTCGATGTATTGCCCGCTGATTGCGGCGATTTCCTGCGCCGAATCCGGCAGGCCGGCGGCTGCGCGGCGCGCGAAGTCGAGCGGCCCCTCGTCGCCGCGCCGGGTCACGCCCTGCTTCGCGAGCTTGGCGCAGAACGCGAGGTAGGTACGCAGCACTGGGTCGACCGAGCGGTAACGCCGCGTCAGGTACGCGGCAAAGCCCAGCATCAGGATGCCGCAGGACAGGCTCAGGGCAATGCTCATGTTCATCCAGTCGGGTTCCATGCCGAAGCGCAGCAACACCTCGCGCTGGCGTTCCGGGTTGAAACCGAGGACTGCCTGGTTCCAGGCGTTGGCGAGCGCATCCCAGTTGTAACGCAGGCTGCGCACCCAGGCGAGATCGGTGCGCGAGAAGAATGGCAGCACGTCGCCCGCGCTCACCGAAGCGGCGAGCCCGGATTCCACCCGGCCCGGCGCCACCGCCGCGGTCGGATCGACGCGGGTCCAGCCCTGTTGGGGCAGCCATACCTCGGCCCAGGCGTGGGCATCGGACTGGCGCACTTCCATGTACAGGTTGATCGGATTGACTTCACCGCCGAGGTAGCCGGTGACCACGCGCGCGGGTACCCGCGCCGCGCGCATCAGGAACACGAAGGAGCCCGAATAGTGCTCGCAGAATCCCTGGCGGGTGTCGAACAGGAACTCGTCGACCGCGTTCCTGCCGAGCGCGGGTGGCGTCAGCGTATACACGAACTGCTGTTCGCGAAACATGGAGAGCGCACGGCCGACGATGGCCTCGTTGGCGTCGTCGCCGGGGCCGGCTTCCGCGCGCCACGAGCGTGCCAGCGCCACTGCTTTCGGGTTGAAGCCGCCCGGCAGCACCAGCGCGGGCGCGAGGTCGGTTGCGGTCTCCAGCGGCCGCGCCTTGAAATTGACGTAGGAACGCATCGGGTAGGAAATGCGGTTGCGCACCGGTTCGGCCGCGAGCAACTGGTAATCGGCGGTCAGCCGCGCGCCGGGCGGCACCTGCGCCGCGAGCTCGAGCGCGAACAGCCAGGGTTTGTCGCTCGGTTCCAGCGTGACCACGTAATCCGTCGGCTGGTTCAGCGCCTCGAACTCGAGCTGGCGCGGCCGGATGGCGCCGGAGGACCAGGTGCGGCCATCGAATTCCCATAACACCGGCCCGCGCCAGTAGAGGTATTGCGGCTTCGGCGCCGGGCCGTCGAACTTGGCGCGGAACGCGATATCGTCGGACAGGCTCAGGCGGTTGATCGACCCCGGCGCCATGGTGTCGGACAGTCCCGAGCGCCCGCTCTGCGAATCCGTCGGCATGCGCCAAAGCGGTCCCTGCACCCGCGGAAACAGCAGGAACAGCAGCAGCATCAGCGGCACCGCCTGCAGCAGCATGACTCCCGCGACCTTGAGCTTGGCCAGCGCGGGAATTTCCGCAACCTCGCTGTTGGCGCCGATCAGGGCGGCGGTGATGAGCCACACGCTGAGCGCCATCACCACTGCGACCGGGATCGTCTGCGAGTAGAGAAAATTGGTGATGACGAGGGCATAACCGACGAAAATCGCGATCATCGCGTCGCGGTGGGTGCGCATTTCGAGGAGCTTGAGCAGCGCCAGCACCACCAGCAGGCTCACCCAGGCGGTGCGCACCGGCACCGCGCGATACGACAGCAGCATGGCGGCTACGCCGGCCACCACCAGGATGCGCAGCATCCATTTCGAGGGCAGGGTATCGCCGCGTAGCAGGATCACCGCGCGCCAGAGAATGAGGACGATCGCGGATACCAGCGCCCACGACGGCAGGTGCTCGTAGTGCATCAGGATCGGCAGCGCCAGCGGCAGCATCAGCCACAGCAGCGTGCGGCGGTCGAGGGTGACGGCGTTGACCGCGGAATTCATGCCGGCGCCTGGTACAAGGCGAGCGCCTTCAGGCACACCGAGCAATGGGTATCGCCGTGGTCCGGCGCGATTTCGAGGCCGGGCAGGCGCAGGCCATAGCTCACGCCCTCGGCCTCGGCGGCCAGCACCCAGCCGGTCAACCGCGACAGCCGGCGCTCGAGGTCGGGCAGGGCGGCAAGCAGATCCCAATCGAGCCACAGGCGCGCGTCAGCGCGCCCGGCAAACTGCTTGGTCAGCATTTCCGCGCCGCGCGCCACGGCTTTCCACGCGATGTGGCGCGGCGAATCCGAAATCTGGTGCGCGCGCAGGCCGGAAAAGTCGTCGCTGCCGGCGGCCGCGGCGGCGCGCTCGCCGCTATTGGAAGACATCGCCTCGGTCGGCAGCGGCGTGCGCTCGGGGCTGGGATAAACCAGGCAGGGGCGGTCGAGTTCGACATAACTCCAGGCGCGAAACAGGCCCAGCGGGAACCTGGTCGACAGCGTGATGCGATCGGGATAGAACCAGCCGCGGCGGCGCGCCTGCATCGCGACCACCGGGCTCGCGTTGCTCATCGCCAGCGCGTCGCAATACACCGGTAGCGCGTCCTTGGCGGGCTGCAGGCCGATCGAAAAGCGGTCGAAGTTGCTGCGGTTCTCGATGTTTACCGTGAAGCGCGCGGTATCGCCGGCAAACACCGGATCGACGCGGCCCGG
>Ga0181537_10004754_pt1 | contig 11190 bp, 7 predicted proteins | sample PEATcosm2014_Bin_39_FD_119765 | JGI IMG/M metagenome (GOLD analysis project Ga0181537, IMG submission 119765) | Peatland microbial communities from MTU Mesocosm Facility, Houghton, MI, USA - PEATcosm2014_Bin23_10_metaG | ecosystem: Environmental > Terrestrial > Soil > Wetlands > Peat | place... | reverse complement strand
TACACGCTCCCGGTGAGCTTGTTTGGCATGGCGGTGTCGGCGGCCGAGTTGCCTGCCATGTCGAGCGCCATGGGCACCGACGCCGAAATTGCTTCGGCGATTCGGCAGCGCTTGACGCAGGGCATTCAGCAAATTGCGTTTTTCGTAATCCCGTCGGCGGTCGGCTTCGTAGTCCTCGGCGACATTATCGTAGCCACCATCTACCGCTCCGGCGCCTTTCAGCATAAAGACGTGCTCTTTGTCTGGGGAGTGCTCGCCGGCTCAGCCGTGGGCCTGCTCGCCTCCACCATGGGACGCCTGTATTCATCCGCCTTTTATGCCTTGCGCGACACGCGCACTCCGCTGCGCTTCGCGGTCATTCGCGTATCGCTCACATTGGGCCTCGGCTACCTCTGCGCGCTGCCTCTGCCTCGTCTGCTCGGGATCGACCAGCGCTGGGGCGCAGCCGGCTTAACGGTCTCTGCCGGCATCGCCGGCTGGGTCGAGTTCATGTTGTTGCGGCGCGGCCTGCAGAGAGTCGTCGGCGCCGTCCCTTCCGGCCGCTCGCGCATCCTGCGGCTTTGGGCGGTCGCGCTCGTCGCGGCGCTGCTTGGCTACGGCCTCAAAGTGGTGTTGCCTTTCCATCACCCACTCATCGTCGGCCCTTGCGTTTTGATTCCGTATGCGGCCGTGTATCTAGGCATCACGCAAGCCATGGGAATCGCCAGCATGGGCGCAGTATCCCGCCTCTTCACCCGCCGCCGATAAAAAGCTGCATGTCATCCTGAGCGAGTCCCGGCGTGTCGGTACGAGCCGAAGGACCTGCATTTCTACATTCTGGATAGCGTGTTTCGTCAAGGCGGCACGGGAAAAGCTTTGGTGCAGGTGGGCGGGACTGATCCAGTTGCCGCCGTGCAGGTTGCTGTCAATGGGAGTGGTGGGCTGTTGCGACACGTAAGGCGGTTGTTCGGGAAAATCGGTAAACCCTCGCCGGGATTATGAGGACTGATACAGAATTCCTCCCAGTCCCAGCATGATCTTCACCGGAAGTTCTCGATCAGCATAAGGCCGCTCGCCGGATCGTCGAGTTGCGCGTACACCAGGTAGCGCCCGTCCGGCGAGACATCAAGACCGAACTCCGGACGCCCCATCGCCAACACCGTGCTTGTCGCGCCCGTGGCGAAGTCGTAAAGCTTCAACATGCAGTTGCCCGACTCGTCCGCATCGGTCATGTAGTAAATCCCGCGCTTGGCGACGGCGTAGTTGACGCGGTAGAGCGAGTCTGCCAGTTGCTCTTCCGGGCCGCCCACAACCGGCATCCTCCAGATCGATCCTGAATCCGCGCGAAGAGTCCGCGTGAAGTACAGCGTCTTGCCGTCCTCGGACTCAGTGCCGGCTTCCCCGCCATTGTGCGTCACCTGAACCGCCGCGCCCCCGTCGGTGGGCATCTTCCAGACCTCCGCGCGTCCGGTCCGGGTCGAGGTAAAGTACATCGATCGACCGTCTCGCGACCACGAAGCGAGGAAGTTATCGAACCTGCCGTTGGTAAGCTGGTTCATCCTTCCGCCGTTCACGTCCATGGTGTAGACCTGATAGTTGCCGGTCGTATTTGAATCCACCTCCAGCGTGCGACCATCGGGCGACCAATGCGGAGACCCCGCCAACCCGCGCTCTACGGCGGTAAGCTGCCGCGCCTGCTTTCCCTCCGCGTCGCCCAGCCAGACTTGGCTTCTCCCTCCCCCGCGCATGGACTGAAACGCGATCTGGCTGCCATCTGGAGAGTATTTCGGATATACGTCGCGAAACGTGGAGGCGATCAGCCGCTCCGGCTTCAGCACCCTGGCGCTCAGGTCAATCCTCCAGATGTTCGCGTCTCCATGCACCATTGCGTACGCCAGCCGGTCGCCGTGCCGCGAAACGGCGAGACCCTGTATCCCCGAACCTGTCCCGGGAACCGGCTTCGCCTCGCCGCCCCCCCGCACTGGAATGCGATATAGCCCGCTCCGAGTGGCCGCCACGACCTCTCTCCCATCCGCCATCCAGTCCGCCGCCAAGAATAGAAGCCCTTGGGAGGCAATCGGCTTTGGAACCCCGGCAGGCTTCGCGTTCTCGTCCAGCCGAACGGTGTACAGCGTGCCATCGGCATAAAATGGAGGCCTTCGATTGAACAGCAGCGTGTTCCCGTCCGGAGAGATCGCGGGAAATTTATCTTCAAGCTCAAGACCCGGCTCCGTGATCTGCTCCTGATCTCCCGTCTCCACCGACACGCGAAACAGGGCCGTATGCTGTTGCACCAGCTCCGGCAAAATCAGCCACTTGCCATTCAGAGACCAGGCCGACGCACCTTCTGTCGATCGCCAGACCGGATCGTCCGAGATTGGAATCCGGGCCAGGCTCCGCTCCGGTCCCCCTAGCGCCGGGATCAGCATCAGCTCCGCCTCGCCGGGAGCCATGATCCTCAGGAATGCGATCGTCGATCCATCCGGCGACCAGGACGGCCTCTCATCCGGCAGCGGGTTGGTCGTCAGCCGCAACGGGACAGCGTCCGGGCCTATCGCCTTCACGTAAATGTCGAAGTTGTCCTGCTTCTCCCCGTCCCACTCGAACGCAACCTGGCTCCCGTCGGGGGAAAAGGACGGTGCTTCTTCATTACCGCGGTAGGTGGTCAGCGGCACCGGCGTGGAAACAGCCGGCACGGATGGCCTCGGCCAGAACCGCCACGCCGCCAGTCCAGTTGCCGTAAGGACCGCTAAGGCGAGCGCAGCCCAAACGGGAATCCGGGGCAACTTGCGCGGCAGCGGCTTCGCGGACGGAGTCGGCTCTAGGACGGTCAGTTTTCCGATGAAGCGGTACCCGAAGGTGGGAAGTGTTTCAATAAAGCGAGGCTGCCTGGGGTCATCTTCCAGTGCCTTGCGGATTTGCGCAATGGCTCGGGTCAGGGCATTATCGGTGACGCTGGTCTGGTTCCAGACTACCCCGAAGATCTCTTCCTTGGTCAGGACCCGATCGCGATTCTGTATTAGGAACTCCAGTAGCCGAAACGACTTCGGCTCCAGTGACAGCTCCTCGTCGCCGCGGCGCAGGCGCCTCGTCGCGGCATCCAGCGTAAACCCGTCAAAACGGTAGATGAGGGGAGATTCCATGCAGGGCACAGACGAGTATAGCTCTGGATGCGGCCATGATCGAGGGTTCCGCCGCTTCCATCACGCTTAGATCACCTTCCGCAGGGAAACATCCTGCCCGCATCACGACTTGAGAGCCCCACCAGCCCCATGGTGGGGGCATGAACAGTCAATCGTTCTTCCTGCCCACCCTTATCTGCGCGATTCTTCTACCCTCAGCCGCCGTCGCGCAGCCATCGCCGGCAAGCATTCCACTGAAGGTGATGACAGGGAAGCCTGTCGTCGACGGCGTCTTCTTAAATGGGCATGGCCCTTATCGGTTCCTTCTGGACACCGGCAGCCAAAGCAACCAGGTGGACGCGGCCCTGGCCCGCAAGCTCGGGCTCAGCGCTACGCTCAAGTTGGATCTGGAGACTCCGTCTGGGGAATCGACCGTCCGTGGTGGCCGGCTTAACCAAGTGACCCTGGGACCGATGGAAGCCACCGACCAGGAATTCCTGTTTACCCACTTCGACGATCTCTCCGCCCTGTTGCCGGACATTCGGGGAATCCTCGGACAAGAGTTCCTGGCTAACTTTGACTACACCCTGGACTTCCAGCACCATCGCTTGATCTTTGGCGACCAGTCGTTTGGAGAGCCCTCTGCCCCAGGCGTCCAAACCGGTTTCCGGCTCATCTCCGGCCGCATGGCGATCCCCACCAGCATGGGAGACCTGGTGCTCGATTCCGGCGCCGAACTGCTCTTTCTGTTTCGTGCATCTTCCCGCCCCGTGAGCGGGCAGGTCATGGGGGCTTCCGGCGCAAGAGTGCCCGTCTCCTTCGAAGCCGCTCCCGAAGTTCGCATTGGCGGCCGCAGTTACCGCCCGTCCAAAGCGGAGTATCGCCCCGTCCCCGACGCAGAAGAGGCTGGCCTGCTGCCTGCCAATCTCTTCCATGCCATCTTTGTCTGCAACTCAAAACACTATGTCGTCTTAGAGGGGAGGAACTGACCTTGAAGCGCTCCGATCTTCACCATCTGGTGTTATGTGGCTGTGTGGTGGCTCTGCTGACGGGCTGCGGTCAACGCGCGCCGCAAAGTGCGGGGTCCACAACCGGAAACACCCCACCTGGCAATCCCTCGCCCCCAAGTGAACCCACTGAACCAACGCAACCAACCTATTCCTCCGGCGTGAGCCTTAGCCGGCCAAGTGTTATTGTCGGGACAAACGGATGGGGTCCCACACTGGTTTATCACGCGACCGATAGCGAGAGCGATTCTTATGCTTCTCTGGAAGGCTGTCTTCCGGCGGTGGACGGACAAGGAAATGTTTATTTGCTCGCGTTTCAATATCCGTGGGGCTGCGGATATGCTCTGTCGAGCATCGATGTGTACGCGCCTAATTCGGTCGGTGGATCGTCAACGATACGATCACTGTCCGTTGGCCCCGGGACGACGATTGCGAACGTGACGGACATGGCAGTGAGCCCAACGGGAGAGATCTTCGTTAACGATGGCAAAGGCGTGGCGGTGTTTGGTGCCACGGCGAATGGGTCCGACGCACCAGTTCGCTACATTCAATGGGATGGCGGTGGAGAGACGCCTCTCACGCCGGGTTATATTGCTGTGGATGTCAAAGATAACCTGTATGTGCAAAGCGGATCGTCGATTGCAGTCTTCGGGCCACAGGACACAGGGCTTGTAGTTCCGTCGAGGGTAATCAACGGTCCGGATACACAGCTAAATGCACCCGGAAGGATGACGACTGATGCCCAGGGAAATCGCTACGTAACGACAGGCTCAAACTCATATGTCGGGATCAGTGTGGTGGAGTTTGCCTCCGAAGCCAATGGCGATGCCGTGCCGCTACGGTCTGTGAGCTCGACTGCTATGTCGAATTTCTCGGGCTTTCTGGGAGTTGCTGTGGATTCGTCGGGTCTGATCTACGTAAGAGCAACAGACCCCTTTTGCGGGGCCATCTTCGTGTTTCCTGCGGATGCCTCGGGGAACTCGACTCCGTCGAGCGTGCTTGGAGGGAGTTGCCCGGCCTACGATCCCGACGGAACAATCGCGGTCTTTTAGTGGAGGCCGCGCTTCGAAATTCTCGAGTGCCTTAGTCCCGATTCCCTGCATTGATCAAGCCGCGCCAATCGTCGCACCCGCCGCAAAGAAGGGGTGTCCCATCCTAAACGCGCTTCATGCGTTTAGCGTGGGATCGCACGAACCCAGCTTGTGCGCTTCGTCTCTAAAAATCGACTGTCATCCTGAGCGAAGTGGGCCGCGCTTTGCGCGGCCCACGCAGTCGAAGGACCTGCGGTTGCTCTTGCCTTTGCCCCGCCTTGTATCAGGGCTTGGCTTAGGCCAAGCCGGGACCTGCCCGCCCATTTTTCGAGAAACCAACTCCGCGGCGCAGCCGCGCCCAAACCCACGCCGCGAATCCTCGTCGGGGACGCAGCCAGCGTTCCACGCGAACGGGTCGACGGGCCACCTCCCACATGCCAGCCTGTCGATACTGATCTTTTCCAGACGATCCTGGCCCGCTCCGTGTCGTTGCCGAAGTAGTAACTTCCGGTTTGCCGGTTATCCTTCAGATTACTTGCGCGATTGGATCTTCCCCCGCCCTACTGGTTGCAATTCATCTTCGAACCGACGGGTTCCGCGTTAGAAGAGCGGCGAAATCTTTCAAAGGAAGAGGACGAGGCATGTGCTTTTCAGCTACGGCAAATTTTGTCGGCAGCGGAGTTCTTGGCGCAGTCGGCGTGGTCACGTTGACGAAGGTAAAACACCGGCGTGAATTGCTTTTCGCGTCGTTGCCCACGCTCTTTGCCATCCACCAGTTCACCGAGGGATTCGTTTGGCTCGGATTGGATGGGATTCTCTCGCCTACCGTGACGCACGACATGGGTGCGGCATTCATGTTGTATGCACAGGGGATTCTCCCATTTCTGGTGCCGCTCAGCGTCGTACTCTTTGAACCAACCAGAAAGAGTCGAAGACGCATGTTGCCCTTCGTCATCATCGGCGGAGCAACAACGCTCTATGTATTGTGGGGATTGGCGGCCTACCCAACCGACATCTACGTCCGGGCCAACAGCATCGTCTACACCAATTACGCCACGGGCAACTTGGTCGTTGGCGTCCTGTACGTGATTGCTACCTGCGGTTCGCTTTTCTTCTCGAAGATCAGGATCCTGGTGGTCTTTGGGGCGGTAAACCTGGTGATTCTTTTGGTCGTTGATGCCATCAAGGCGTACGCGTTCACCTCTGTGTGGTGCGCCTATGCGGCCGTCGCAAGCATCATCGTCCTAGTCTATTTCTGGAGAAGCAGCAAACAGCGGCCGTTCCTCTACGCACATTCCGGATGAGGGCCTGTCTTAAGCCATGCCGCAACCCGCCCGTGTGCTACGCTACACATCAAGCCCGATTTCCTCTGCCTCATTTATTCGCTCTGATTCTTTCCCGAGGTCGCGGTGAGCAAGAGATCGTGGCAAATCAACCACCTGATTCTGTTGGGCGCAGCCTGCCTTGCGCTGCACGCGCATGCGCATGCGCAAAACTCGGCCTCACCGGTCAGTGTGACGGTGATCGTGGCCAACGCGATCACCCAGCCGCCGCAGCCGGTCAAAGCGGCTCACGTATCGCTCACGCATCTCATTAGCGCGCAACTCGCTGTCGATGCCCAGGGTCCCACGAATCCCCGGGGCGAAGCGCAGTTGCTCGTCTCACAGAGCGCGGCCAGGAATGGCGACCTGCGCATTGTCATCTCCGGCGCAAGCAATCTCGTCATCTACGAGCCTGCCGATGGGCAATTATCCGGCCTCAAATCTCCCATCAAGGTCGTTTTGCTCCCGACGGGATCGCTGGCGCTGCTGGGACCTGCGCAGATTCAGGCCTATCTTCACCGGCTGCTTCTCCAGGTCAACAGCCTTCAGAAGCAGGTCGGTGCGCAAAAGGCCGCGGCTGCCCAGGGGCAAGGCCAGCAACCATACCTGACCGCGTCCCTGGCCGATTTTGCCCAGGCCACGGGATTCTCCCACGACCAGGTCGATCAGCAAGTCGCGATCTGGGCGCAGAGCATCAGGCTCCAGGCCGCCCAGGCCACGACGGCCGAGCAAAGAGCCCTGGCCGCGTTCGCGCTAAAGGACTACGCGGCCGCCGCCGCGGACTACAAGCAAGCCGCCGACGCCACGCGTGAGCAGATCAACGGGCACGAAGCATCAGCGGCAGCGCACGAGAAAGCTCGCGAGAATGATGTGGACGCGGCCCGGCATGATCTTCGCCAGCTCATCAACCAGTGCCAGGCTGCCGCCGGCGCGGACCAGTTGGGCCTGAAATACCACGACGCCACGCAAGTGCTGGAAAGCGCCGTCGCCACGGCAAACGCGGAATACGGGAGACATAAGGACGACATCGGCTTCCATGAGCTTTGGCTCCAGGCGCTCTGGTTTGCGGCCAATGCGCGGTGGCAGGAGGGCAAAGTCGCGCCCGCGGATCAGAGCCTTCCTCTGCTCGCTCAATCCGCAGACGCTTTTGAATCGCTGGCGCATGATTACGCTGTGCTGGGAGATCGCCAGGCGACCGCAGAAGAGCAGGGCAACCTCGGCAATGCATTGCAGGACGAGGGCGAGCGCGCCGGTGGAGACAAGGCCGTTGCCTTGCTCGACCAGGCGGTGCAGGCGTATCGCAGTGCCCTCGAGGTCTTCACTAAGGCCGATCTGCCCCAGGACTGGGCCGAGACGCAAGACAATCTAGGGGCTGCGCTCGATGACGAGGGAGAGAGCGCTGTTGGAGACAAGGCGGTTGCCCTGCTCGAACAAGCGGTGCAGGCATATCGCAGTGCGCTTGAGGTCTACACCAAGGCCGATCTGCCCCAGGATTGGGCAAGTGCGCAGAACAATCTCGGGAATGCGCTCGACGACGAAGCAATGCGCGTCGGCGGCGACAAGGGAATCGCCCTGCTCGATCAGGCGGTACAGGCGTTTCGCAATGCGCTCGAGGTCCGCACCAAAGCCGACCTGCCCCAAGACTGGGCCGCGACGCAAGACAATCTCGGGATTGCGCTCGATAACGAGGGAGTACGCTCTGGTGGAGACAAGGCGGTTGTCCTTCTCGATCAGGCGGTGCAGGCGTATCGTAACGCGCTTGAGGTCCGCACCAAGGCCGATCTGCCTCAGGACTGGGCCGGGACGCAATGCAGCCTCGGGAATGCGCTCAGGAACGAGGGAGAGCGGGCGAGTGGAGATAAGGCTGCTGCGTTGCTCGATCAGGCAGTGCAGGCATTTCGCAATGCCCTCGAGGTTTACACCAAGGCCGACCTGCCCCAGGCCTGGGCCGGGACGCAAAACAACCTTGGGAATGCGCTCAAGGCCGAGGGAGAGCGGGCGGGTGGAGATAAGGCTGCTGCGTTGCTCGATCAGGCAGTGCAGGCCTACGAGCGTGCACTTGAGGTCTTCACCAGAGCCGATCTGCCCGGTTATTGGGCGATGACGATGCGTAACCTGGCCCGCGCCCACAAGGATTTGGGTGACACCGCCTCAGCCGACGCAGAATTGAAAGCCGCAAACGAAGTGGACCCGCGATAGAAATGTTCACCCGCTACGACGTTTTTCTCAGCTACTCGCGCGCGGATTCTGACCGCGTGACGCCCTTGCGCGACGAACTCCGCCGTCTCGGCTATCGTGTCTTCTTCGACGAGGAATCCATCGACCCCAGTTCGCCTTGGAGGCTGCGCTTGCGCCAGGCCATCCGGGGTTCGCGTTCCCTCGTTCTTTGCTGGTCAGCTCCCGCGCACGACTCCGAATACGTCAATTTCGAGTACATGCAGGCCGATGCCTTGCACAAGCCGATCTTTCCCTGGCGGCTCGACAAGACGGAATTGCCGCCCATGCTCGAGGCCCAGGCCATCGCCAACCCCTCGGCCGCGGAAGTAGCCGCGCGGCTCAAGCCCATCCTTGGCTGGCCATCGAGCAAGCGCCGCAGGGTGTGGATGGCAATAGCCGTTGTTGCGGCAGTATTGCTGGGTGTGGAGGCGTGGCATATCGCTCATCCCCCGCCCCCGCCGCCACCGCCGCCGTGGGAATTTCAGGTCGAAGTGAGAGACCGCGTCTCGAGAATTCCGATTCCCGGAGTCGAGGTCGACGTGATGGATGGCAACAAAGTCCAAACCAGCGCACTGACCGACGCGCAGGGATTGGTCGATCTCCATTTGCCACCGCCGAAACCGGAAACCATTCGGCTTCGTTTCGGTAAGGAGGGCTACCAGGGCGACCAGATACCCGTATCGACAGACACGCCCCAGCCATTCCCGGAGGATCTGGCCAAACTACCCTGATCCGTCCGGCGCGCCGGGATGAGTCGAATGCCTGCCCGGAGCGAAGATCGTCCTCGTGAAGGACGATCGGAGTCGAATGGGAACCTGCATTTTTTCTATTCAGGATGCGGCGTTTCGTTAAGTCCCGCAGAATCATCACAAATGTTGGTCTGAGTGGTGCGTAACCCCGGCCAAATGTTCGCTCAACTGGTGTCATTTGCCCCGCAAATGTTTGCTTGAGAGGTTGCGATTCTTCGAGACAAATACCGCGAAATTGGCCATTTGGAGGTCGAATGGAACCGCGAAATTGACCAAAATAAGAGCAAAGGTTCGCAGAGAATTTCCCAAAAGAGCGTCTAAACGGCCCTTAGGTGCACGTTCTTGCGCGCCTTTGCGCGTGTTTTGACGTGTTTTTGAGGGCAAAAACGGGCCTGTAAACGAGCTTTCAGCCGGGCGCCCGCCGCAAAGAAGGGGTGCCCCATCCTAAACGCGCTTCAAGCGTTTAGGGTGGGATCGCACGAACCCAGCTTGTGCGCTTCGTCTCTGTTTTCTATTCTCCGTTCCTTGTTCTCTATTCCCTGCATTGCCCAAGCCGCGCCCAAACCCACGCGGCGGATCCCGATCGAGCGCCCAGCCAACGTTCCACGCGACCGCATCGACGGACCGCTGCCCACAAGCTGACTTCTGGGTAGTAATCGACCCAAGGGGCCGCGTCCCCGGTAATGTACGGATCAACAACAAGCTACTTAGGGTTGGTAACCGTCAGCCATCCACCGGGCAAACAACTCAATGCGATCCTGGGGCCAGGGACCCTCTCCCCGGGGTGGGGGCGGCGGCATCACGGCGCCGCCGATGCCGCGAATACGATTGTAGATAATCGCTGCATGCGTCTTGACGTCATCGTAGCTTGCGAGGTTGAATGCCTTACTCATCGCCTGAATGTCTCGCTCGGTGAAAAGTGGGCGAATGTCAGATTGATAGCTCGTCAATTTTGCCATGTTCATCACCTTGTTGGGATGATCCTGTGAAATGCGTTGCCCTTGCTCATGGAGTTTATACGGAATCCGAAGTAAACCGCGCATCCGCGGGACCCGTGTGGAAACGATAAACACGGATCATTTCTCATTCTCCCTGATTCGCTTGAAACGCGCTTCACGCGGCGCGGACCTCCTTCGCATCAATGTACCGTCGAATGGATCTCTGCGATGTACCCGCCCAGAAATTGCACGATTGCGGACTTGCGTCCCTCGGACACGAATGGCGCGACGAGAATGCCGACTCCAAAACTTTGCGCTTTTGCCAGAGTCGCCTCGAGATCGTCGACCTCGTAGCCGGTGTTCTCGCGGCCGTAGGGATACGGGAGATGACCGTCAGTTACGAGCACCTGCATCTTGCCAAAGTTCGACTCAATGCGAATGCGCCGGTAGGCGGCGTCTGGACGCCCAATCTCGATTCCGGGTGCCTGGGCCACGTCGGAGACGACTTTGCCGCGCGAGAATCCAAGGAATGACTTGACGAAGCGATCGGCGCGATCACCGGAAATGTAGATCCGATTCTCCGGTACGTGGCGAAATGGCAGATAGGAAGGTGGCGTGAAGTGCCAGTAAAGCTGCATATTCACGCCACCCGGCCACTGGACGATCGCATCAATGCCAATGGGATCGCGAAATGGCGCGACGACAATGTCGGCGCCAGCCTGGCGGGCAGCGGCGATAGCGGAGTCCATATCGGTGACTAGATACCCGTTGCGTTCGTCGCCAAAGTGAGCCGGGATGGGACTGGTAAAGCCGAAGAGCGAAACG
>Ga0181537_10004753_pt1 | contig 11193 bp, 9 predicted proteins | sample PEATcosm2014_Bin_39_FD_119765 | JGI IMG/M metagenome (GOLD analysis project Ga0181537, IMG submission 119765) | Peatland microbial communities from MTU Mesocosm Facility, Houghton, MI, USA - PEATcosm2014_Bin23_10_metaG | ecosystem: Environmental > Terrestrial > Soil > Wetlands > Peat | place... | reverse complement strand
TCCATACTCGTTCTTGCCATGGCGAAACGCAAGCCAGCCCGTTTTTCGGCCACAAAAGCCGTCAAGGCCAACGCCCGCGAGCGCGTGGGCCAGCCCAAGCCCTCGCGCGTCCTGCCCGACGCGCCCCGCACCGGCCGCCAGGCCAAGCACAAGCCCAAACTCCAGGATCTGCTCCGCGAAGAGAGTTAGTGTGGCAGGCCCGGCTTGTTTCTTCAGCCTTCGAAAACCCTTGCCCTCCGCGCCCAATTTCTGATAGCCGTTAGCTGTCCCCTGAAACCCGGCCCCTGAAACCTGATCCCTGACCCTTGAAACCTGACCCGTGAACCCCAGGAGCTGTCTTTATGGCGAAAGCAGTCGGCATCGGCGGTATCTTCCTCAAGGCGCGCGACCCCAAGGCGCTCGCCCAGTGGTACCAAACGCACCTCGGCATCCCCGACCAGGGTGGCGGAACCCTCGCTTTCGACGGTCCCGAATCCACGGGCATGACCGTCTTCTCCCACTTCCCGCTCGATACGAAATACTTTGGCGAAGGCGAGCAGCAGGCCATGGTCAACTTCCGCATCGACGATCTCGACGCCCTGATCGCTCAGTTGGCCGAGGCCGGAGTCCGCATCGATCCCAAGCGCGACGACCACCCCTACGGCAAATTTGCGTGGATCTGGGATCCCGAAGGCAACCGCATCGAGCTCTGGCAGCCGCCCTTGCCAGAGTAATCGGCGAGTGGAACCCATACGGTGGCCGGCGACCTCTGTAAGACACGTAAGACGCCGTAAGACGCGATCCGAGCTCCGTGTCTTACGCCGTCCCACAAATGTCTTACATTCGTAAAACGTCGCCCGTACTCCATGTCTCACGTCGCCAACGATCCCGTAAACCGCATGTATTACATTTGCAATACGTCGCCCGACCCCCTCCCCGCCGCGGCCCCCGGCGACAGATCTTCGTCGCTACCGGAAAAACCTTCATCCCTGAAGGCCAAACCTTGCGTAATAGCTGATATGAACCAACACGCGCCCCAATACAGAAATCGTCAAAGAGATCGCCGCCCCGGAGCGTGGTCGAGCGTGGCCCGGTTTTCGGCTCTCGCCACGTTGATCGCGGTGGCAGTGGGCTGCGCGTCTCTGCGGGCGCAGGACATCACTGGAACGTGGCAGGGCACGATGCAGCAGGCGGACCAGGGGACAATGAAGGACCAGCGCATCGTGGTGAAGATTAGCAAGGCCGCCGATGCCGGATGGCAAGGGCTGGTGTACAGTCTCGACTCGAGCCAGGCTTTCGAGGGGCGTGCGACAACGCAGATGAGCCTGCAGGGCGCTGAGTTGCGGTTTGCCATTGCGCCGATTGACACCAGCTACCAGGGAAAATTGAGCCCGGACGGGGCGACCGTCATCGGCACGTGGACGCAAAGCGGCACGGCCTATTCGCTCAACCTCTCGCGAGTCGCGGCAGATGCGGCATGGGAGATTCCCAAGGCCGACGCGCCGATGGCCAAGGATGCGGATCCGGACTGGGATGTGGTGTCGGTCAAGGCGAGGGACCCGAACGATACGAATAACGGTCAGAGTATGAGCATGAAGGGACGGCAGTTTGTCATTCTCAACAGAACGGTCGAGGGCATGCTCCTGTTTGCGTACGGTTTGCACAAGAAGCAGATTGTGGGCGCGCCCAGCTGGAGCGAGACCGAGCACTGGGACATTCGCGGCGTGCCCGACGTTCCGGGGTCTCCGAGCTTCAAGCAGGCGCAAAGCCTTTTGCGGAAGCTGCTCGAGGAACGGTTCGGGCTCAAGGTGCATAGGGAGACCAGGGAGTTGGCCGTGTACGTCGTTACGGTGGCCAAAGGCGGAGAGAAGATGGCCAGGAGCGCGGGCGATCCCAAAGGCACTCCGGATGAGAACGAACAATCGAACGGCGGCCAGATAACGATGAGAATGACGAATATGTCGATGAGCGAGTTCGCTCCGGACTTGGGTTACTTTCTTGATCGGCCCGCCATGGACCAGACCGGCCTGACGGGACGTTACGACTTCCAGATGAAGTGGACCGCCGATGAGTCGCAGGCGCCAACCGACGGCAGTGCGCCGCCGGGACTGTTTACCGCGATTCAGGAACAGATCGGGCTGAAGCTGGAGCCGGTGAAGGCGCAGATTGACGTGCTGGTAGTGGATGCGGTGGCGCGCCCCACAGCGAATTGAACGCGCCCTCGCATTAGTCCTGTGCTCTCCTCAAACGATGGGCAAGCGGAGCCGAAAGCCTGCCCTGAGCGAAGTCGAATGTGGTCCCTTATTTGTCTCTCGTCTTGTATCAGGGCCTGGCTTGAGCCCCGCCGCAAACCGTCCACGCACTTTTCGAAGAATCAAGTACGCGGCGAAGCCGCGCCCAAACCCAAGCGCACCCGCAATCGCTCACCCCGCACCTCTCACCGCGCGAAGATCACCACAAGACGACATTGCGGGACCAATCCAAATTCTGCAGCAGGTGCCAGACGTAGCGCATTCGATGACAGACCCAACGTGCCTCTGAAACACCGCACTGGATGCGGCGTTTAGGGTGTCTCTCCGCAAACTCTCCGTCTACTTCCTGGCTCCTTCGATGGTCCGCGCCGGAATCCACGCAGGTTGTTGCCCACAAAGTAACCGACGGATAGGCGACAATCCGGCCGCAACCAATATCGGATCGAGTAGACTGTGGTGAACTCGTTGAGAGGCCTTCTTATATCCCATGGATTAGACTCGCATGAAAACGCGGATGGCAGAATACATCGTCGGAATAGTAATAGTGGGAGCCACTGGATTTTTGCCGGGTCAGCAGGTTTCCAAATTAGCCCGACCGAGCGGGCCGTTGACGAGGTTCCTCCGGAGTCATTTAAGCCTCAGTGGGAATGAGACACCTGCTACCACAACTAGGATCACTGCCGTCAGTGTGAATTCTGATGATGGAAAATCTGAGGAAGACATTGTTTACGTATCAGGACAAGATTGGTGCGGTAGCGGAGGTTGCACAATGCTGATCCTTAAACCGGCGAACTCATCGTTCAAGGTTCTCGGTAGGGTGACAATTGTTCAGCTCCCCATCAGGGTTTTGAATTCCATGCACAATGGGTATCCAGATATCGGAGTGTTTGTGCAAGGAGGCGGGATTCTGCCGGGCTACGAGGCTGTGCTCGCTTTCAATGGGAAACGCTATTCAAGCAACCCCTCTACGCCTCCAGCCCGGAAAGCAACTGTTACTCAAGGTAAGGTGATCATCGGAACCACTGATGACAGCGTGCCTTTGTACAACTGAGTAGCCGTCGTTTGACTGGCCGTGCTGCGTCTCGCATTAAGATGTACGCGGCTTCGGCATCCACCTCGCGGGTTCCGGGCGTACTACCGCCAACTGGGAAGTAGCTCCAAAACCGGATTACTTCCCGATTGCAGTCGTCGACGCTCTTCTAACATCCAGCAAGACCCCGCACGAGATCATGATGGAACTCACAATCCAGACCGCGTCGCGTACAGTGACGTGATCAAGCGAGTTGTGGAGGAAGACATCCATCGAGTGGAGAGAGATCACCTCCGCGAACCAAGTGGATATCCACAGTATCATCCCGCAGGACGCCAATTGCGCCCCTCTCCTGCCCCGCAGGCTTTTCAGCAGCAACCAGATTCCAGTTGACGCCGCGGCAGCCACAAGAAAAAGGGCAAGATGCTGCGGGCCCGCCCGGCGTTCATAGTAGTGATGAACCAGGAATTCACTTGCCAGCTTATTGTGCAAAAGCCAGCGTAAAGTGAAGAGCATATCGACCAGGAGCGCTAACTGAAGAACGGTGAGAGACACAAGCACAGGCCAAGCCGGAGGAACTTCCCGACGCCTGGACCGTGCAACGATACATGCGACGATACACGCTGCGAGCGCGATGAGGCAGCAAAGCACTCCGATAGCGTGTTTGGACGATGGGAGCGCCATTGGATCGATTGTCAATGAAGAAGTCTAAAACAGAAAGCCGCACAAAACAGGAATAATGTGACACCTAGAAAGGGAGCAAGCGCGCATAACGCGGTCCCTTAAAAGGGAGAACTTTGAAAAGTGTCGGTGCGGTCATGCCCGTTTGTCTACTATCCATTTCGCCAGGAAGAGTTGATGTAACGCTTGAGAAGTGCCGGTTTTACGAATATTCAGAATAGGTTCAGCGAAAACCGTGAGGGCCATCGGGTGATCGCTTCGTAGTGGCCAACGGTCAATGAGTGCTGTAATCGCAGCGTCACTCACTGAGCCTTCAGACGCGCAATTCTGAGCTCCGGGTGTGTCACCGGCTATTCGTCAGTTACTCCATAGGCAACAATCAGGGCGTCATTAAAAACGGCAGATTAGGCGTCTTCCCGAACGTGCCGTTGAAACTCCGCAGATTCGTACCCATACACGCCGCTCTCACACCCAACCCAACCCCGCAAATTTTCCCCGCCGTTTTGCATATAATTTCCCCCTTCTGGCGCACAATCGTTCTATGAGCTGCTCCCAGGGCAAGACAATCCGTCCTCGCTCACCGCTTTTCTTCTCCCTGTTAGCTGTTAACTACTCCCTAACTCCCCCCACCCCCCTCCCCCCGAAGTTCGGAGCTGGAAGCGGGGAACTGGAAACTGGAAACGAGAGGCAGCCGGTTTCGCCGCCAAGAAATGAACTGTGAAACTGTGAAGCCAAAATTCCTCGACAAAATCAGCCGCCTGCACAAAAAAATCACACAACCTCACAGCCGCACAGTTTCTTTGAGACTGTGACGCAAGATCGCATCGGTTTTCGGATGAGGTTTTGCAGCGAACAAAGAACGATGAACCGCAAACTGTCAGCTGAAAGCTGAAAGCGAGCGCGCAGCGCTCAGTGCTGCATACTGTACGGTCCGGGCAACACCGGCGCGTCGGGGACCTTGTCGGGCGCGGGCTTCGATTCCACTGCGGTCCGCTTGGAGTAAATCCGGAACTCGACCACCATATTGAGCATGACCGGAACCGGCTCACCCGATGAGCAACTTCCGGATCGGCGACAACCCGACCGCTACACTGACGATGGGCACTCCTTCTCAAGGTCATACGCGGATTTTCTGAGAGGCCGCGATCTGCGAGCACTATTCCAGTTTCGCCCAGGGCGATAACAAACGGGAGTTGTCGGGCGTCTTTATTGCAGTTAAGGTTTATGAGCGGACGCGCGCTGGGGACCCGACTGGATGAAAAGCAAGAACGGGCAGGCATCGCCTGTCGCAGGGTGGCGCGGCTGCTTTGAAAATCAAAACCCAATTCCCACGGTCCGACTGGAGGTTGTCTTGAGGATGCGATTGATTTTTGGGATGGTTCTGTCTGGGGCGTTGGCAAGCGTGGTTTTCGGACAGTCCGTTCCTCCAACCACAACGCCGGGCGAAACGGCTCCGCAGGGTTCGGCGGCAGCCAAGACACCGGTCAACTTTGAAATTGCGGACATCCATCCGAGCGCGCGGCGCCGCTATCCCTTTTTCGATGGGGGATTCCTTGTCAATGGGCGGTACCTGCTGCGGCAGGCGACGGTGGTGGACCTGATTGCAACGGCGTACGGGCAGAAGGACTCCACCTACGTGCACGGCGGGCCGAGTTGGCTGGAATGGGATCGATGGGATGTGATTGCCAAGGTTCCACCGGGGACAACTGAAGCGACGGCGAAAGAGATGCTGCGGTCGCTGCTCGCGCAGAGGTTCGGCCTTGTTGTTCATACGGGCGATGCGCCCATGCCGGCTTATGTGCTGACCGCTCCAACGGGGAAGGCCAAGCTGAAAGACTCGGATGGCACCGGCGATGCAGCCTGCAAGGGGCAGCCGCCTCCTGCCAATCAGGCTGCGGATGCAATTCCACAGGCCGTGATCACATGCCATAACGAGACCATGGAAAAGTTTGCCGACGATGTGCACATGATGGCGGGTGGTTATCTTACTAACCCGGTCGTCGATTCCACCGGACTCAAAGGTGCGTACGATTTCGACCTCAAGTGGACTCCGCGCGGGGCTCTCTCTCGCGCAGGGGCCGATGGCATCTCCATCTTCGATGCCGTAGATAAGCAACTGGGCCTGAAACTTACGCTTGAAACCGCGCCCCGGCCGGTGCTGATTGTCGACAGCGTGAACGAAACGCCCACTCCGAATGCGCCCGATCTGGCGACGATCATGCCGCCGCTACCTCCGGTTCAGTTCGAAGTTGCGACCATCAAGCCCAGCGCGCCCGACGAGAAACCGGGCGGCGGCGGAATCCAACGCGACGGGCTCACATTCCACGCCCTGCCTTTGAAAATGCTCATCGATTTTGCCTGGGACCTTGACCCCAACGCTACGGAACAGATGTCGGGGGCGCCCAAGTGGCTGGACTCAGACAAGATTGACGTGGAAGCGAAGGTGGGGTCAGACAACATGGTGCAAGGCGGCAGCACGATGCAGGGAATACCTCCGATTGCATTGGAGGACTTGCGCGAAATGCTCAAGCAACTGCTTATCGAGCGTTTTGAGATAAAGACGCACACGGATAACTTGCCCGAGGATGCATACACCTTGGTGGCCGTGAAACCGAAGATGACCAAGGCAGATCCGACGGAACGGGCGCGGTGCGATGTGGGGCCGGGGCCGGCTGACCGCCCCATCATGAACATGCTGGTGAAATGCCAGAATGTGACCATGGCACAGGCCTCCGAGCTATTTCCTACCTTCGCGGCGTGGTATCTCCATTACCCTGTCGTGGACAAGACGGGCCTTGAGGGAGGCTGGGATTTTACGCTGAACTGGAGCTCGGGAGATCATATGCCGGGCGCCGGAGCACCGCCTCCGCCCGATGCAGGAAGCGAAACTGCGTCCGATCCAAACGGAGCGGTGTCGTTTTATGACGCGGTCAGCAAGGAGCTTGGACTGAAACTGGTGAAAGAAAAACGTCCGGAGCCAGTCCTGGTAATCGACCATATCGACGAGCAGCCGACGCCGAACTAAGCTAGTCGCAAAAAGGATTGAGAACTATCGGAGATTCTTAACCGAATTGCGGCGATTTGGTCAGCGGATCGGGTTTCGATCGGATGACTGTCTGCCGGGAAGTTACTACTTCGGCGACGGCTCGGAGCGGGCCAGCCTCGTCTGGAAAGTTCAGTACTAGCGAGTCGGCATGGCGGCGGGAATTCTGCGCCATCCTGGTGGCCTGGATTCTAAGGATGATATGCGGGCTTAGTGCTGCACACTGTACGGTCCGGGCAACACCGGCGCGTCAGGTGCTTTGTCGGGCGAGGGCTTTGATTCCACTGCGGTCCGCTTGGAGTAGATGCGGAACTCGACCACCATATTGAGCATGACCGGAACCGGCTTGCCGTCTTTGATTGCCGGATCGAAGGTGGCCTTGCGAATGGAATCGACGGCGCTCTCGTCGAGTCCGAAGCCGATAGGCCGCGCCACGGCAATTTCGCCCGCCTTGCCGTCGGCGCCGATGACCACGTGATACTCCGACATGCCGGCCACGCCGTAGTCTTGCGCGAACTGGTTTGACGCTGGCTCGAAGGTGGACTTGAGCTGTGCTTTTTTGTCGACCATGTTTTGCCGCAGCACGTTGGGATCCGCGGGCTGGTAATCGGTCTTGTTCGCGACGGCATCGTAATAGAGCTTCCAAAAGCCCGGCATCGCCGCCATCATGCGCGCATCGAATCCCTGCGCGAAGATATTGCCGAGCGCGTCTTCGAGAACCTTGTTGGCGTGCGCCGGCGAAAGAGTAGTGGTGACGCTCTTGGCGTCGGCGGGCCGCTCGGCCTCGGGCGCCTTGGCCATCTCGGCCTGCGCCTCGTTGACATCGGTGGTTTCAGGATTTGGCGCGGGCGCGCCAGCAGGCGGAGTCGGCGCATTCGCCGCAGTCGTCGGAGTTGGTGCGGGCGCGGGCTTTGCGGCGGGTGGCACTTTCCCCTTTCCCTTGCCCTTTTCATTTTCCTTCTTCGGTTTGACAACCAGCTCGCGATCGATCGTGATCCGCACTTCCTTTTTCTTAGGTGTGACGTTCACGCGGTCCACGGCCTTGGTGGGATCCTCGTAAGGGAGCGCGCCCAGAAAATGCAACCCGTAACGCGCTCCCGTGAGCTCCACCTTGTGTTTCATCAGGTGCACCTTGTCGATGCGAATTCCGCTGAGCGTATACGAGCCCTGCGGCGAGTGTCCGATGAGCCCGCCGTGCTCGTTGAAGGTGAGATTGTTGTCGAGATAGCCGCCGCGCAGGAAGAGATCCTTACCCTCAAGCTGCTTTCTCAACTCGTCTTCCGTGATGCTTCCGGGCGGTTCCGCAGCCTGGCTGGCATTATTTGGAGCGGCTACGGGCGTTTGCGCCGGCTGGCTTTCTGCAGGTGCCGTCTCGGATGTCGGCGCAGGCGGAGGTGCAGGCGCAGGCGCCTGAGTCTGTTGCGGGGTTTCAGTCGAAGCCGGTGCTTGGGCCGCTTGCGGCGTTGCGGTCGAGGAAGGCGTCGCGGCCGCAGGCTGGCTGTCGGCCGCTGGCGCGGGAGCCGCTTGCTGCGCTCTCGCGTTGATTGCGGTCAGCGCGAGCAGCAGCGCCGACGCGCCGCAGATCGACAGGAAGGCGAACCGCGCCACAGGCGTAGCAGAAGAGATGGCACGGGAGGGAGCCTTGGGCAGAATCATAGGACCTATGAACGCCACTTTAACAGGAGTCTCGACTCAGCCGCGGTGACAATTGTGCCATTGGTAATCACACATGCGGGTCACAACAAATTCAGCGTTTGAGCCGCCACAAGATCCGCCGGAAGAGGCCCAGAATCCGCCGCGCGTCGTGCCTCGTGAGTTTGAGTCGGCGCAGCAGCAGGCGCACATCATGATCATTCGCCTTCTGCATCGCCGCAGGGGAGTAGTTGGCGGCCTGCATAGTCTCTGCGACAACGTCGGCCAGCAGATCGAGATCCCGCATAGACGCGGGAGCTGCGGTGTCCGCGTCGGAATGCGAAGGCTGAGGTTCCGCGCGCGTGTCTTCGGCCGATTGATTGCGCCGCGCCGTCAGTTCATACAGGCACACGGCAACGGCCTGGCCAAGGTTCATCGAGGGTTGGCGGGGATCAGTAGGAATCTCTACCAGCAAGTGACAGAGCGCTAGATCCTCGCGGGTAAGCCCGCGCTTCTCCGGCCCGAAGACCAGAGCCACCCGGTCGCCACGCGCGAACTCGGCATCGACAAATGGCGTCAGCTCCGGAAGCGGAATCACGGGCTGCTCGGGCCTGCGATGCTCGAGCGTTCCCGTGCCGATGACCAACGTGCACTCGGCCACAGCCTCCTTCAGGCGTTCCACGCGCTTTGCGCTTTGGAGCAAGTCGGAGGCGCCGACGGCGGACTTCGCTTCGCGCCAGTGTTCCTCGTAAGGCGCGACCACCGAGAGATGGCGAAAGCCGAAGTTGGCCATGGCCCGCGCCGCAGCTCCTATATTGAGGGGATTGCGCGGCGACACCAGCACCACTTCGACGCGTTCGCGTTGGGGGTCGGTCGACAAGAGATGATTTTAGTGCAGAATTGCACCTCTCCGAATGCGATGCTGCTCCGCACAACGCGCGCGGTCCATCTTTATTGGAATGCAGCTTCATCTCGCGCGCTGGCAACTCGAGGCCGAATGTTCTAGCCTGAAGCGTGATCTTTTCCAGCTCAGCCGCGGATGCTCTCAACGAACTCAGCCAGGCACCCATTGTGCGCTTCTCGCTGCTGGCGCTCAGTTCCATCTTCTTTCTCGTCGATCCCTTCGCCGCGATCCCGTCGTTTCTGGCCATTACCGAGAGAGCCGATGCGGTGCGCCGCAAGCGCATGGCGCGCAAGGGAGCGATTACCTGCTTCATCGTGCTCACCAGCTTCGCCGTTGCCGGCCAGCTCATCTTCCGCATGTTCGGCATCACGCTGCCGGCATTTGAAATCGCCGGCGGACTGATCCTGCTGCTCATCGGCCTGGATATGTTGGAGGCTCGCCGCTCGCCGACGCAGGAAACCCACGGCGACACCGAAGAAGCCACAACGAAAGAGGACGCCGGCATCGTGCCGCTGGGCATTCCCATGCTGGCCGGCCCGGGCGCCATTTCGTCGGTGATGGTGCTGGTCGGCCAAGTTCCCAATCTCTGGCATTGGGAGATGGCCGCGATCCTCGGCTCGATCACCATCACAGCTGTCGTGGCCTATTTTGTGCTGGCCGCTGCCAGCCGGGTGCGCCAGGTGATGGGCGAAACCGGCATTCGCATATTGGTGCGCATCATGGGCCTGTTGCTGGTGGCCCTGGCCATGCAGTATTTCGTGAATGGAATCACTGACTTGGGGCTGATCCCGCGGCATTGAAGCGACTGCTTTCAGGGGTTGGCCTTCTGCCGGAGCAGATCCGAAACCAGGACCGTGCGAAGCACCTTTCCCACAGAAAAGGGCGGCTTTCCACAGGCCTCAGGGCTTGCTTCTAACCTCCTGATATTGCTATTCTTGCTGAGTTGCAAAGGGCAAGCTCTGGTCGAGCCCAACCATTTGCATCCTAGGGTGGCCTGTGCTACTCTAATTGAGTTGTAGTGAGCAGTGGAGCCTCCCGGTGGCCTTGTGGCCTGCCCGCTTGAGGGAATTGGGAAGCTGGTTCGTTGGGTCTGGTCGAGGCTGGTTGAAGCCCTACCGCAAGCCCCTGTAGGGAATCCCTAGAGAGAACCCATTGCAGGACCAGGGAGTTCATCTCCCGCGAGCCCTAGCGGCTCGAGCATTTTGTGCTGGTCGATGTTTGATATTTTGCGCGGTGCGAACGGGTTATTTAAGTAGGTTCCGGGCGAGTTTTATCTTGACCTGTTACCGGTACTTTGATAACTTTAGAAGGTTCGCGCCAAAACGCCGTATCCTGCAGTACAAGCAGAGACAATCAGCGTTGCGCATCAAGTTCGAGGACAGCCGGATGAAAGTTCGGACCTCGATCCCAAGGGGTCTCGCTTAGGCGAATCGCCCTCAAGGATCTTTGACAAATTGGTTGAACGTGCCAGTCGTGAGATGCGATCAAGTTTGGTTTGATCATCTCACAAGGTAAGGTGCCCCGTTCCTTTCGCGAGAAAGTTACGGGTGCACGGTCGACCCAACCGACCTCCGTCGGGGTGGGAAGACATCAGGCTTCAAACGAGAGTTTGATCCTGGCTCAGAATCAACGCTGGCGGCGTGCCTAACACATGCAAGTCGAACGAGAAAGT
>Ga0181537_10004751_pt1 | contig 11193 bp, 9 predicted proteins | sample PEATcosm2014_Bin_39_FD_119765 | JGI IMG/M metagenome (GOLD analysis project Ga0181537, IMG submission 119765) | Peatland microbial communities from MTU Mesocosm Facility, Houghton, MI, USA - PEATcosm2014_Bin23_10_metaG | ecosystem: Environmental > Terrestrial > Soil > Wetlands > Peat | place... | reverse complement strand
GCCGCTGGTGACGACGACGTCGCCGGCCTTGACTCCGCTCAGGATCTGCACCTGGTCGCCGCGCGTTTCGCCGGTGGTCACGAAGGTTTGCTTGGCGACGAGACCTGCCTTGCCATCGGCGCCTTTCGCCGCTTTCTGGTCCGCGGGTTTGGCGTCTTTCTTGTCTGCCGCCTTGGCATCCGCCGATTTGACGCCGGCTTTGTCGGCGTCGACCACCAGATAGACGGTCGCGCCGTAAGGGTTGAAGCTTACGGCGGTCTGCGGCAGCGTGACAAAGTCGCGCGGGCCGCCCGCGTCCACGTTGATGGTCGCGTACATTCCCGGCAACAGTTCCCGCTTCGGATTGGCAAGCGTAGCGGATACCTGCACGTTGCGCGTGTTCGGATCGATCTTGGGATCGACGGCCTGCACGTTGCCGCCGTATGCCTGCCCCGGAAACGAATCGGTATTGGCTGAAACTTTTTGCCCGGTCGAGAGATAACCGAGTTGCTGCTGCGGCAGGGTGAAATCGACCAGGATGGGATCGATCGCCTGCAGGGTTACGATCTTGTCGCCCGGGTTCAGGTATTGCCCGGGATTCACCGTGGTGATGCCAAGGCGCCCGGAAAATGGCGCGCGTATCGCCTTCTTGGCGACCAGCGCGGCCTGTTGCTCGGTCAATGCGCGCTTCGACTTGAGGTCGGCTTCGTCGGCATCTACCTGCGCTTTGCTGATCGCCTCCACTTCGAACTGCGCCTTGTCCCGCTCATATACGACGTTTGCCTGCACCGCGGCTGCCTCCAGCGCGTGCAGCTGCGCGATGTCGGAGTCGGCGTTCAGCTGCAACAGGAGCTGATCTTTTTTGACGTTGTCGCCCGACTTGAAATGCAGCTCGCGCACCATTCCCGCAATTTCCGTGGTGACGTCGACCCCGCGCACGGCCCGCAGGCTGCCGACCGCGTTGAGCTGCGGCTGCCAGGATTGCGTAGTCGCGGCGATGGTGGTCACCTCGGCCGGCGGCGGCTTGTTCGCAGCCATCCACGTCGGCAACATCTTGCTTACGTAGAATTTGAAGCCGATGACGCCGATCAGCAAGAGTACGATCAGCGCCATGGCTGCCATGTAAAATATTGTCCGTGGCTTCATAAGTCCGCTTTCCGTTCGATGGTTCTGCGACGATCGTTTGATCGGTAATTTGGCGCAATCAGCGCGACGAATTGGCGGCGCCGGCCGCGGGCCCGCTCCCTGCCGCCGGGGTTTCGGCCAATGCAGGACGATTCCACCAGCCTCCGCCCAGCGCCTGGAACAGCGCCGCGGTATCGGCATAGCGTGCCGCTTCCGCCTGCACGGCCCCGATGCGCGATTGCTGGTACTGGCGCTGCGCGTTCAGCAACGAAAGGTAGCTCACGGCGCCGACACGGTACTGTCTTTCGGTCAGGCTGAGTTCCTCGCGTGCCGCCGCTTCGGCATCCGCTTGCGCTTTCAGCGCGACGGCGTCGGTATCAAGCGCGCGCAGGGCGTCGGCTACTTCCTGGAACGATTGCAGCACGGTTTCCCGGTATTGGGCCTCGGCCTGGTCGTAGGCCGCGATCGCGGCACGCCGCTGGGCAGACAAGGTGCCGCCGTGGAACAGGGGCTGCAGCAGGCCCGCGCCTATGCTCCAGGCTTTCGCCGGTCCGCTGAACAGGTCGCCCGGTTTCAACGCGAGCGAACCCGCGCTCCCGGTCAGGTTGATTTGCGGATACAGGTTGGCAGTGGCGACGCCGACTTGCGCACTGGCCTGGTGCAGCAGCGCCTCCGACGCGCGGATATCCGGACGCTGGCGCACCAGCGACGAAGGCAGGCTGACAGGAAGCTCCTGCGGCAGGCTCAGCGCATCGATTTCGAATTCGGGCAACGTGGTCTCGCTCGGCAGCTTGCCGGTCAGGATCGCGAGCCGATGGCGGGTTTGCGCAAGCTGCTTCTCAAGCGGCGGCAATAATGCCCGCGTCTGCGCCACCTGGGTGCGCTGCGCCAGCACGTCGGTGCGCGACACGCCGCCGAGCTTTAACTGCCGCTCAACCACTTCGAGTTGCTTTTCCTGCGCAGCCAGGATCTCGCGGGTGGCGCGCGTTTGCGCGCGCAGCGACGCTTCCTGCACCACGGTGGTGACAATATTGGATGTCAAGGTGAGATACGCCGCTTCCAGCAAATAATTCTGGTAGTCGACCTGCGCACCCGCCGCTTCGATTTGCCGCCTCACTCCGCCAAACAGGTCGAGTTTGTACGAGACGTTCACCGTGGCGTTGTACACGGTATAGATGGTCCCCGGAAAACCGCTGAGCGTATTGCTGCGCTGAACACCCAGTTGCGCATCCAGGCTTGGGAACAGCGCGCCGCGGTCGGCCGTCAGGGTTTCCTGCGCCTGCCGCAAGGCCGCCTGCGCTGCCGCCAGGTTGGGGCTGTCCTTGATGGCGGCGCGCATCAGGTCGTCCAGCTGCGTCGAGTGGAACAGGGTCCACCACTGCGCGGGAATGTCGGCTCCGGAAACGAAGCGCTGACTCGCGCCGCCTGCAACCGGCGCGGCCACGGTCTCTGCCGGCAACGGAGCGGGCGTAAAGCGTGGCGTAGCCGGCGCCTCCGGCCGCTTGAAATTCGGCCCGACCGCGCAGCCTGCCAGCGCCAGAGCGAACACCAGGCCGGTTGCTAAACGCATCATATTCAATCCAAAGCTATTTATAGACGATGAGCGGGTGATGGCCGGGCAGGAAGCGGGGTGGTCGGCTGCGCCGGCACAGGCCGCAGTTTAGTATCTTGCCAGAAAGACATTTACCTTTCTGGCAAGATATAATAGCATGCCCGCCATGTCAAGCATTGTGAATGCATGGAGCATAACGTGAATCCCGCCGGTGCTGCACGCCGCCGCGAAAATTTTTCGGGTTGCGGGGTGTGGCGCCGACCGCCTGCCCTTCGCTGCGAGCCGCGTTGAGCACCGCGCTCAAAAGCCGCAGATTGTCCGACGCCGAGAGGCGCGAACTCGGCTTGCGTAACTGGCCGGACGCGGCCGCCAATTCCACCGGCATCATGCGGCAGTTGTTGACTTCGGTCGAGCGGCTGAAATTGATGTGCCATCCGCAGATCGAGGCCCATGGCATCCAGCCGGGGGATTTCGACGTGCTGGTCACGCTGCGCATATTCGGCGAGCCCTACCAGCTCAGCCCGACGGCGCTTTACCGCGCGCGCTGCCTGAGCTCCGGCGGCCTTACCAAAATCCTGCACCGCCTGGAGCAGGCGGGGTTGGTCAGGCGCGATTCGAACCCGAGCGACCGCCGCAGTCAGTTGATCCGGCTCACACCCAAAGGCAAGCGCGTGGTCGAAGCCGCGATGAAGGACATGGCACGGCTGGAGCGCGAAATCCTGTCGCATTTTCACGGTAACGAAGCCGTCCAGTTGTCGATGCTGCTAAGCAAGCTGCTGATCGGGATCGACAGCAAGGCCACCGCCGGCGAATAATTCGCGCGCGCCGGCTACCGCGAGCTCAGCGGCCGCCTGCGCGGCCCTGGTACAGCGAGTCTATTTCTGCCTGGTAGCGGCTCAGCAGATTGTTGCGCTTGAGTTTCAAAGTCGGCGTCATCAGGCTGTTCTGGATGGTCCAGGGTTCCAGTGTGCTCCACACCGCCCGTGGCACCGCGTAGTGCGGAAAACTGCGGGTGGCGGCTTCGATTCGCTGCAGGAGCGCCTTGCGCGCGGCCTCGCCGTTGAGGCCCGCTTCGCTCTCGGCGATGCCCTGCCCCGCCGCCAGGGTCTTCCATTGCTCCGGATTGAGCACGGCCAGCACCGCGAGGAACGGCCGTCCTTCGCCGATCACCAACGCCTGGTCGAACAGCGGATCGGCGGTGATGGCGAGTTCGAGGTCGCCCGGCGCGATTTTTTCGCCGGTGGAGGTGACGATGATTTCCTTGATGCGCCCCACGATGCGAACGCGGCCGTGATCGATGCTCGCCTGGTCACCGGTGCGCAGCCAGCCGTCCGCCGTCATGATATTCGCCGTATCCTGCGGCCGTTTCCAGTAGCCGCGCATCACGCTGTCGCCGCGCACCTGCAATTCCGAATTTTCGCCGATGCGGACTTCGACGCCCGGCAACGCGTGGCCTACCGTGTCGGGCCAATTGTCCTCCAGCGTATTGACCGCGACCACCGGCGAGGTTTCGGTCATGCCGTAGCCCTGTACCAAGGGCACGCCCAACCCGAGGAAACAATGCGCGACTGCCGATGACAACGGCGCGCCGCCGCTGACCGCGATGCGCAGCCGTCCACCGAACAGGGCGCGAATTTTGCGCGCGACCAGCATGTCCAGCAATGGCCAGAGCATTTCATCGCTCCATGCCGCGCCGCCTTCGACCCCGATGGCTTGCGTTCGGGAGAAACGCCGCCAGCCGACTGCGACCGCCAATTCGAACAGGCGGCGCGTCACGGCGCCCGCACCCGCCATGGTTTCCTGCAGCTTGGCAAAAAAACGCTCGTAAATGCGCGGTACCGACACCAGCACCGTCGGCCGCACTATCTTGAGGTCGGCCGCGATCTGCGCCACTGAGCGCACATAGGCAACGCTGCTGCCAGCCGCAATCGGCAGGTAGTATCCTGCGGTGCGCTCGAAGGTGTGCGACAGCGGCAGGAAAGACAGGAACACGTCTTCCGACGTGGCCGGAACGCGCGCCAGCGCCGATCGTACATTTGCTACGACGTTGCGATGCGTAAGCATCACGCCCTTGGGCCTGCCGGTGGTGCCCGAGGTATAGACGATCGCCGCAAGGTCTTCGGCACTGACTGCAGGGGCTTGCCCGTCATCCTGCGCAGCGGATAACCAGGATCGCATCGAAACAAGCTTGGGAGCGGATCCCGCCTCGCCGCCAGAATCCCTGGCTTCGTCCAGCATCACCACCAGTTGCAGGTGCGGCAGCGCTTCGCCGGATGCGGCGATCGGTTCCCATTCCTTGCGCGTTCTTAACACCAGTACGCTGGCCTCGGAATCGTTGAGAATGTAGGCAATGCTGTCCGGGTTGTCGATGGCGTGCAGCGGCACCGGCACCAGCCCCGCGGTTAGCGAGCCGAGGTCGACGCCGACCGCGGCAGTCCCGTTCGGCAGCAGGATCGCGACTCGCGAGCCGTGCGGCAAATTCAATCCCTGCAGGCTCATGCGCCAGCGGCCGACCGAGTCCGCCATATCGCTCCAGGAAAAGCCTTCCCATGCGCCGCTGGCGGTATTGAATTGTCGATAGGCAGAACCGGCCGGGGATTGCCGCACCCGCCAGCGGAACAAGTCCGCAAGCGTCGCGATGCCGTCTGGAAACGAAAATGGCGGTTCAGCTTGCATGGTGAACTCGGTGGAACTCAGCGGGAACTCAGAGGGAACCTGGCGTGAAGCCGGCGCAGTGCACCCAGGCGCCGGGAATCAGTGCAGGTCTTCCTTTGCTGGGAATGGAAACGGCATGACTTCGATCCCTTCGTCCTCCAGCGCCTCCAGCTCCGGCCGACTGGCCTGGCCGCGGATGCCGCGTTTTACCGCTTCGCCGCGATGGATCTTGCGGGCTTCGTCGGGAAACCGCCGGCCGACGTCATCGGTATGCTCGAGCAGGTAGTCGAGCATTTTCTGCATGTCGGCGGGCGCAAGCTGCGCCGCGCCGGATACCGGCGTTGCCTCATCCTTCGCGATTCCGCTCTCGGCTCCCGTGTGGCGGCCGATGTGAATCGCCGACGGGCGCTTCACTACTTTTCGGTTATGGCATACCGGGCAACTCAGTTTTCCGGTCTCGAGCTGGCGCGAGAATTCGCCCATCGAGGCGAACCAGCCCTCGAAGGAATGTTGGTTGGAGCAGATTAAATCGAAAACGACCATTCGGAATACCTGACCTCAGCAGAACCACAATCACAGCCTGGTGCCCGGAACCGGAATCGAACCGGTATGGCCGGATTAGGGCCGAGGGATTTTAAGTCCCTTGTGTCTACCAATTTCACCATCCGGGCAATAGTTGGAGGCGGGGGTCGGAATCGAACCGGCGTACACGGCTTTGCAGGCCGCTGCATGACCACTCTGCCACCCCGCCGCGTGCCTGTCACATACGCCGTGCCAGCAGCGTGCCGTTGAACGCGACGACGTCATCGGGCTTGCACCGCCTGGGCTGGCCACCCAGGCAACCGTGCCGCGCCGCTTACCGGCGACGGCAAAAACTAAAAAGGGAAAGCGCGATGCCTTCCCTGGAATATTGGAGCGGGAGACGAGTCTCGAACTCGCGACCTCAACCTTGGCAAGGTTGCGCTCTACCAACTGAGCTACTCCCGCGCAAGCGAGCATGAGATTATAGCTGCTGCACCATGGGTGTCAAGGCTGACCCCCTGGGGGTTCGCCGCCTTTCAGCACCAGCGGGATCGCCGCCTTGAGGTAGTACATCATCGACAGGATGGTGAGTATCGCGGCGATCCATATCAGCAGCGTGCCGACGAATTGCGGGTCGAAGTCGCCGATGCGGTCGTTATACAGGAGCATCGGGATCGCAACCATCTGCGCGGCGGTCTTCACCTTGCCCAGGAACGACACCGCCACGCTTTTGCTGCTGCCGATTTTCGCCATCCATTCGCGCAGCGCCGACACCGTGATTTCGCGCCCGATAATGATGAGCACGATCCAGGCGTCGACGCGCTCGACCTTGAGCAGCACCAGCAGCGCCGCCGTCACCATCAGCTTGTCCGCAACCGGATCGAGAAAAGCGCCGAAGGCCGAAGTCTGGTTGAGGGTGCGCGCGAGCCAGCCGTCAAACCAGTCGGTCAGCGCGGCCACGGTGAAAATCACGGTGGCAGTGAGGTTCTGATAGGGAATGCTGACCAGGCTCTCGGGAAAATAGAACATCCCCACAAACAGCGGGATAAGAATGATCCGCAACCAGGTCAGCAGAATCGGCAGATTGACTGGCATGATAAAGGTAAGTCTAAACCAAACCCTTTGCGTTCAATGTAGTCCCCGGTATATCTGTTCAGCGAGGGTACGGCTGATGCCTTCGACCTGGCACAGTTCGTCCACACTCGCCGCTTCGACGCCTTTGAGTCCGCCGAAACGGGCCAGCAGGCGCTGCCGGCGCTTGGCGCCGATGCCGGTGATTTCTTCGAGTGCTGACTTATTGCGGGTTTTGGCGCGCCTTGCCCGGTGCCCGGAAATGGCGAAGCGATGCGCTTCGTCGCGGATTTGCTGGATCAAATGCAGCGCGGGGTGATCCGGCGATAACTGCAGGGCCGGACGGCCGTCGGAGAACAGCAGCTGCTCGAGGCCCGGCTTGCGCTCCTCGCCCTTGGCGATGCCGACCGCGAGGATGTCGGCGAGACCCAGTTCGGTCAGCACTTCCTTTGCCACCGCAAGCTGGCCCTTGCCGCCGTCGATCAGCAGCAAATCCGGCACCGTGCCCTCTTCCGCCGTCACTTTCGAATAGCGCCGCGTCAGCGCCGAACGCATCGCACCGTAGTCGTCGCCGGGTGTGACGCCAACGATATTGAACCGGCGGTATTCGGAAGTGCGCATGCCAAATCCGTCGTACACCACGCAGGAGGCGACGGTGGCTTCGCCCATGGTGTGGCTGATGTCGAAGCATTCGATGCGCTGGGCGGATTCCGGCAGGCCGAAACATTCCTGCAGCGACGACAGGCGCGATTCCTGGGTAGCGCGCTGGCTCACGCGCTGGCCGATCGCGAGTTCCGCGTTGCGCTCGGCCATTTCCAGCCAGACTTTGCGTTCACCCAGCGTGTCGCGCACCACCCGCACCCGGGTTCCCGCCCGTGCCGACAGATAATCCTGCAAGGCTTCGGTGTCGAGCTCCTGGTTCACCAGCACCAGGGCAGGCGCGCGGTTCTGCTCGTTTGCGTAATGCTGGATGATGAACGCCTCCGCCACTTCCGCGGGCGTCGTGTCGTCAGCGTTCTGCGGGAAGAAGCTGCGATCGCCCTGGTGGTTGCCCGCCCGCACCATCGCGAGCGTGACACAGGCGACACCCTGCGCCCGAACCGCGGCGACGATGTCCGCGTCGCCGTCGCCGCCGGTGGACGCGACGAACTGGCGGTCCTGCACCCGGCGCAGCGATTGAATCTGGTCGCGCGCCTGGGCCGCCGCCTCGAAACGCAACGCGTCCGCTTCATCCTGCATGCGCTTGCTCAAGCTTGCCAGCACTTCGGACTGTTTGCCCTGCAGGAACAGCAGCGCGTGCTTCACGTCGTCGGCATACGCTTCCTTGCCGATGAGGCCGACGCAGGGCGCAGTGCAGCGGCGGATCTGGTGCAGCAGGCAGGGACGCGAACGATTGTTGAAAACCGAAGGTTCGCAGGTGCGCAGGCGAAACACTTTCTGCAGGAGCTGCATGGCTTCGCGCACCGCCCAGGCGTTTGGAAAAGGGCCGAAGTAACGCGCGTTGCGGTCGGGGGTCCCGCGAAAAAACGCGATGCGCGGAAATTCTTCGTTGGAAACGCGCAGGTATGGGTAGGACTTGTCGTCGCGGAACAGGATGTTGTAGCGCGGGCTCAGCGCCTTGATCAGGTTGTTCTCGAGCAGCAGGGCTTCCGCCTCGGTGCGGGTGACCGTGGTCTCCATGCCCTGCACCTGGGCGACCATCAGCGCAATGCGCGGGCTCAGCCCGCTTGCGTTTTGAAAATAGGAGCCGACCCTGGCTTTGAGGTCGCGCGCCTTGCCGACGTAGAGCACCTGGCCGCCGTTGCCCAGCATGCGATACACGCCAGGCAGGTGCGGCAGGTTTTTGACGAACTCTTTGGCGTCGAACGCCGGGACTGCCGCTTCGCTCATGCGGGGTCCGGTCCGCCGATGCGGCCCTGAATGGCGGTGAAGATCTGCTCGAACATGGGCTGGGTGAGGCGGCGCGTCTGCGTGTTGTAGCGGCTGCAATGATAGCTGTCGAACAGCGTCATCCCGGCTTTGCCGGATACGCCTTCCGGCAGCGCGTGCATCGCACCGTGCGCAAATTTATACGCTGCGCGTTTAAGACCCAGCGCCAGCAACACCGCGTCGTGCGCAATGAGGCCGAGCGCGAGAATCGCCTGCAGCCTGGGCAGTGCAGCGATTTCCGCGGCCAGGTAATGGTTGCAACGCTGGATTTCTTCGCGCTCCGGTTTGTTTTCGGGCGGCAGACATTTTACCGCATTGGCAATCCGGCAATCCTTGAGCTTGAGCCCGTCATCGCGCGACAACGACACCGCCGCGCTGGCGTACCCGTAGCGGTGCAGGGTCTGGTACAGGAGGATGCCGGCGAAGTCGCCGGTAAACGGGCGGCCGCTGCGGTTGGCGCCGTGCATGCCGGGCGCCAGGCCGACGATCAGCAGGCGCGGCGACGCGTCGCCGAAGGACGGTACCGGCCGCGCGAAATAGCCGGGATGCGCTTCACGCACTCGCTGCAAGTGAGTCGCGAGCCGCGGGCAGTCGCGGCAGGATTGCGAATAAATCTCGCTCAAGACGGCCTCAGGCAGGCGATGCGAATTCGGCCACGCGCGCGAGGGAAGTCAGCGCGGCCTGGTAGCGCGGCAGCCGCCGCAGGGTCCGCAAGTCCATTGGGAACGGGTCGGGATACATGCTCGCGATGCGATCGTCGCGTTGCTGGTCCGGCAGAACGTGCAGTCCGGAGAGCAGGCGGTCCGCGGCATCGGGGTTGTTGCATACCAGCACCATGTCGCAACCGGCCCCCAGGGCCGCCTGCGCGCGCGCGACTACGCCCCCCGCCATGCTGGCGCCCTCCATGCTGAGATCGTCGCTGAACACGACGCCTTTGAACCCGAGTTCCTTGCGCAACACCTGCTGGATCCAGATCGCGGAATAGCCCGCAGGCATGCGGTCGACTTCGGTGTAAATCACGTGGGCCGGCATGACAGCGGACAAGCCTTTCGTCGCCAGCTCGCGATAAGGCAGCAGGTCACAGGCTTCGATGTCGGCAAGTTTTCGCTCATCGACCGGCACTTCGAAATGCGAATCCGCGCGCACGAAGCCGTGCCCGGGAAAGTGCTTGCCGACCGAGCGCATGCCGGCCTCGCTCAGCCCGGCAATGAGCGAAGCCGCCAGTTGGGAGATTGCGTGCGGGTCGCTGTGAAAGGCGCGGTTGCCGATGACGCCGCTTTCGCCGAAGTCCACGTCCAGCACCGGCGTGAAACTCATGTCCACACCGCAGGCGCGCAATTCGGCGGCGAGCACGTAACCTGCGTCCGCCGCCATCGTTGCCGCGGCGCCGCGGTCCGCGTCCCAGGCCCGGCCCAATGCGCGCATGGCCGGGATTGCGGTGAAACCCTCCCGGAAGCGCTGCACCCGGCCACCCTCATGATCGACCGAAATCAGCAGGCGCGGATTGCGCAGCTCATGGATCGCCACCGTCAGTTCCGCCAGTTGCTCGGCGGATTCGAAGTTGCGGGAAAACAGGATCACGCCGCCGGTCAGCCGGTGCGTCAGGCGTTCGCGGTCATCGCTGCTCAGCGTGGTGCCGGCGATGTCCAGCACCACGGGTCCCAGCGGTTGCTCGGTTTCGATGTTCATTTTGGCGGAGCCGGCGGTATCAGGTAAGGGTCTCGAGAACGACGAAGGCGCAAGCAAGGCTGCGCTCGTCGGTAATGGAAAGATGCGCGCGGCAGCCGCGTCCGTCGACCAGCGGCCGCAAGGCATCGGAATAGTGAAATTCCGGCTTGCCCAGGCGGTCGTGGCCGACAATGATGTGGCGCCAGCGCACCGGATGGCGCAAGCCCGTCCCCATGGCTTTGGAAAACGCTTCCTTGGCGGCAAAGCGTTTCGCCAGGAAAGCGGCCGGCCGTGCGTTTCGCAAGTACTCGCGAAATTCGCTGTCGGCGAGGATGCGCCGTGCAAAGCGCTCCCCGAAACGGTCGAGCGCGCGCTCGATGCGCGGAATCTCGACCAGGTCGGTACCGATGCCGACAATCATTGCGGCCGCCGCCGACTGGCGCGCAACATGCGTGCCGCAGTTTCCGTGACCGTCGCGCGGGAATTCATATCTGCTGCAATTCCCGGTACAGCTGGGGTGTAAACAGGCGTTGATTGCCCAGGTGGTGGGTCAGCAGCATGCGCATCAACAGCTTGCTTTGCTGCTGCGTCCGCGGATCGGAAAAATCGCCGCGCTCGACGTCGATCAGGGTGCGGCCCGACAGGAGCAGGACCTCGTCGCCGCGGGCGGCGACCGGCCCGCGCTCGACCTG
>Ga0181537_10004750_pt1 | contig 11194 bp, 12 predicted proteins | sample PEATcosm2014_Bin_39_FD_119765 | JGI IMG/M metagenome (GOLD analysis project Ga0181537, IMG submission 119765) | Peatland microbial communities from MTU Mesocosm Facility, Houghton, MI, USA - PEATcosm2014_Bin23_10_metaG | ecosystem: Environmental > Terrestrial > Soil > Wetlands > Peat | place... | reverse complement strand
GGACGGATGGAGAAAGTCCGGCGGGGGATCGAGCTTGATCTCGTCAAACTTATCCAGCAAGCTATCTTAGCTCTCTAACGAGAACAACTTAGAAACTTTTTTTCGACTGGGAAAGCCCGCGCGCCCCGGCACGGAAATTGCATTGTTATTGCCAGTACCAGCCAGGCCCTCCCACATGAATCGCGATATTTTTGAAGATTTGTTTGTTCTCGAAATGACGAACAATCACCTGGGCAAGATGGAGCGCGGCATCGAGATCATCCGGCAGCACGCCAAGATCGCCCGATTCAATAATGTGAGGGCGGCCATCAAATTGCAGTTTCGCGATGTGGACAGCTTCGTTCACAAGGATTTTCGGACCCGGACCGATATCCGCTACGTCAACCGGGTCAACGAAACGAAATTATCGAGAGAGAGTTACAAGGAACTCGTCGAGTTCACTCGCCGCAGCGGATGCATTCCCATGGCGACCCCGTTTGATGAGGAATCAGTCGATCGGTGTATTGAGTTTGATCTGCCGATCATAAAAATCGCCAGCGCCGACAGCAACGACTGGCAGTTGATTGAAAAAATTGCCCGCACGCGCAAACCGGTGATCGTTTCCTTTGGAGGGACGCCGCTCAAGGACATGGATGACATGGTGACGTTCTTCGAGAAGCGCGATATTGATCTGGCGGTTAATCATTGTGTGGCTGCCTATCCTCACGAAGATGCGGAGTGTGAACTCAACCAGATCGATTTTTTGCGGGACCGCTATCCCGGTCACACCGTGGGCTGGTCGTCGCATGAGTGCCATGATTGGGCCACCTCCATCACCATCGCCTACGCCAAAGGAGCGCGGACTTTTGAGCGGCACGTCGATATCGATACGGACGGCGCGAAGATCGCCAAATACTCCTCGCTTCCCCATCAAATCGACGCCTGGTTCAAGGCCTTCCACAAGGTCAAGGAAATGTGCGGCTCGCCCGGCACCTCGCGCAAAATTCCGCTGCAGAAGGAAACGGATTATCTCGATTCCTACATTCGCGGGGTTTATGCGCGGCGCGATCTCAAGGCCGGTCAATTGCTCTCGGAGTATGACATCTATCTCGCGATTCCCCTGCAGAAAGGGCAAATCTCGACGCGCGAACTCATGCTGGGGGAATACGGCCACCGCATGCGCACCGATTGCAAAAAGGACGAGCCGATCCGGATCGATTCCATGGATACGCCTTACGCTTCCAACGATGAACTCAAGGCCCTGATTTATCAACGGGGGATATAGAGCTAATTGTAAAAGTAGTCATAGGTCGCGGTGCCTTTGCATGAAGCACCTGGCTTACGGCGTTGGCGACCGATGCCAAACGAGTGTTCGCATCGAACGGACTTGTTTTTCTGGACGCTAAGCTTAATAAATGGGGATTGCGTCTTCGCGGGGGCTTCGCTCATGAAATTATTTTTCGCTGTGCTATTTGCCATCCTGGCAGCAGGTTTCATCACTTTTATGACACTCTCTTTAGCCCAGGCGGTGCATCGTCACCCCGACGCCTTTGTGAAGCCGGCTCCCGACCCGGACACTGAACCGACAAAATAGAATAATATTATGTGCGCCATCTGTGGAAATCCCTCGCTGAACCATACGCCGATTTATTCGCGGCGCGGCTTTCTTAAACTTGTCGGCGGTGCGACCGCCGGCATGGCCCTTTCCGGCCCCGCGCTTTTTGCCGCCGGTGAAATCCCCAAGCCGCAGAATGTCCTCTCTCCCGACGAAGCGCTCGAACGGCTCAAAAAGGGCAACGAACGTTATGTCGAGGGAGTCATGAAACGCCACGACTTCGGCATGGAACGCGGCGTTCTGGCCGGTGGCCAAAACCCCTATGCTGGAATTTTGAGCTGCGCCGATTCGCGGATTGCGCCCGAATACGCCTTTGATTCGGGACGCGGCGACCTCTTCGTCGTGCGCGTGGCCGGGAACTTCGCCGAGGAGGACGGCATCGCGAGTTTTGAATATGCGGTCAAATTTCTCGGCACGCCGCTTCTCGTCGTCCTCGGCCACGACAAATGCGGCGCGGTCGATGCGGCGATCAAGGTCGTGAAAGACGGCGCCGAGTTGCCGGGGCATCTCCCGCATTTGGTGGAACACATCGCGCCTGCCGTGAAGACGGCCATGTCCGAGCCGGGCGACCTGCTCGCCAACGCCATCCGCGAAAACGTCCTGCTTAACGTCGAAGCCCTGAAAACGGCGTCGCCCATTCTCAGCGATTACGTCGCGCAGGGCAAAGTCCGCGTCGTCGGCGGAATCTACAAGCTGAACGACGGCCACATCGAGTGGCTTTAAGATACGTTTCCCGAAAGCTATTTCTCCAATTCAGCGTACTGCTCTTGTTCGAGCGACTCGGTGATGCTCTTGTCCTCAATGGGCCGGAACCGCTCGCTGTTAAATGATCTCTCCTGAAATGGCGGAATCGATTGCGTCGGATTCACGATTCCTTGAAGAAGTAATCCAACCTCGCCCCACTCGGCTTTCCGATTTTGCGCGAGCATCACGTCGCGGATCACGTAGGTCGTGCCTTTGCTGATCCACTTATCGTAGAGCCTCCGGATTTCCGGTTCCACCTTGTCATCCACGCAGACTACTTTTTGACCTTTGACCATACGGTATCTTAAGAGGCTAGCGCGACTCGTGCCAAAAGTGAAGACAGACAGCCCGGAAGTAGAGTAGAGTCACCGGCCCGTCCATCGCCATGCCGCTGCTCCAACTTCGCCAAATCACGCTCAAATACAGCTCCGCGCCGCTGCTCGACCAGATCGATTTTCAAGTCGAGGCAGGCGAGCGCATCTGTCTGCTCGGGCGCAATGGCGCGGGCAAAACGAGCCTTATGCGGATCATCACCGGCGAGGAGACGCCGAACGAAGGCGAGCTGATTCTCCCCGATGCGGCGGTCGTCACGCGCCTGATCCAGGAGATTCCGGACGACATCACCGGCACCGTCATGGAGGTGCTTCACTCCGGCCTGCGCGCCGACCGGCACGAGGAGGAATGGCAGACCGACGTGCGCCTGGAAGACCTCGCCGCCGAGATGCACTTGCCCGCCCACCAGGAATTTTCCGCGCTCTCGGGCGGGTTGAAGCGCCGCGTTCTCCTGGCCCGCGCGCTGGCGGGACAGCCCGATATTCTGTTGCTCGATGAGCCGACGAATCATCTCGATCTCGACTCGATCCTGTGGCTGGAAAAATTCCTCCTCGAATCGAAAATAACGCTTTTCTTCGTCACGCACGACCGCACCTTCCTGCGCAAACTCGCCACGCGCATCGTCGAACTCGACCGCGGCCAACTCACGAGTTGGGCCTGCGATTACGACACCTATCTCGAACGCAAGGCCGCGAACATCGAAGCAGAGGAAAAGCAGTGGGCCGCCTTCGACAAGAAACTCGCGCAGGAGGAAGTCTGGCTGCGGCAGGGGGTCAAGGCGCGCCGGACGCGCAACGAGGGCCGCGTGCGCGCGCTGCAAAAGATGCGCGCTGAGCGGAGCGAACGCCGCCTGCGCGAAGGCACGGCCCGCATCGAAATCCAGACCGGCAGCATGTCGGGCCAGAAAGTGATCGAAGCGAAGGAAATCAGCTTCGACTACGGCGGCGCGCCGATCGTGCGCGACTTCTCCACGACGATCTGGCGCGGAGACAAAATCGGCATCATCGGCCCGAACGGCGGCGGCAAGACCACGCTGCTGAAATTATTGCTGGGCCAGCTCGAACCGCAAGCGGGCTCGGTCAAGCTCGGCACGAACCTGCAGGTCGTTTATCTCGACCAGTTACGCGGCCAGATCGACAACGCCAAGACCGTCGCGCAAAACGTCGCGGGCGATGCGGAGACGGTCACCTTTCAGGGCCGTCCGCGCCACATCCACAGCTATCTTCAGGATTTTCTTTTTCGCGCCGACCGCATCCGGATGCCTGCGAAAATGCTCTCGGGCGGCGAGCGCAATCGCCTGCTCCTCGCGCGGCTTTTCCTGCAACCGGCCAACGTCCTGGTGATGGATGAACCGACGAACGATCTCGATGCGGAGACGCTCGAACTGCTCGAAGAATTGCTCCTCGAATATACCGGCACGCTGCTGCTGGTTTCGCACGACCGCGCTTTTTTGGATAACGTGGTGACGAGCGTTCTGGTTTTTGAAGGCGAGGGGCGCATCACCGAATACACCGGCGGCTACGAGGACTGGATTCGGCAACGCAATGCGAAGCCGGTTCATTTTCGAGAGATTCTCGCCGAGCCCAAACCCGAAGCAAAACCCGCGCTTCGTCTGGAAAAAGGCCCGAAATTTCTCAAGCGCGAGCAGCGCGAATTGGAGGAGCTGCCCGGGCAAATCGAAAAAATGGAGACGGAACTCAGTGCGCTGAACGCGAGATTGTGGGACCCGGCGGTTTACCAAAAGCAACCGGGAAACGTCCCGCAGCTCAAGACCGAGTTGGCGGTGTTGGAAGAGCGCATCAAGCACGGCTACGCCCGCTGGGAGGAACTTGAAGCCAAACGAAAAGCCTAACCGGTAGCCGCCGCACGCTGGGCGGCGGTCGGATTACACCAACGCCAGCGCGGGCTGTCTGTCGCCATACGCAAGAATCGCTTCCCAGCCAACCGACTTGGCTCCTTCAAATTCGAGCAGGGCGCTTTTGCGCGCGATGCCTCCGGCATATCCGGTGAGAGCGCCGCTTTTTCCCATGACACGATGACAGGGGACAATCCAGCAAATGGGATTCTGTCCCGTTGCGGCACCCACGGCACGAGCCTCCTTGGGCGAGCGGCCGATTCGCTGCGCGAGTTCGCTATACGTGATCGTCTGGCCGAAAGGAATAGCGGCAATGGCGTTCCAGACCTGTACCTGAAAGGGCGTTCCGCTTAAACTGAGCGGGAGATCAAAACTTTCCCGTTCGCCCGAGGCATATTCCTCAAGCTGTTGCGCGGTTTGAGCGAAAATCCCGGCGTTATCCTGCCGGACCCAGTTGGGATCGATCCGCGCGTGCGGTTGATCCGCGAAATAGAGGCCGCTCAATTTCCCTTCACAGCTCGTTAACAGCAATTGCCCCAGGGGGTTGTCGATATGGGTGTAGATGGTCATCGAGGTCGTGCTCCTTTGGTTGGGACACCAAGCATACTTCAGGAAAAACGACTCCGCAAGGATCAGTAAGTCAAAGCTTGTGACCTCACCGTGAAGACGTAATTTCATGAAATCATGGGCACCCTCTTTCCACCGCCATCTCCTTCCAAAGAATCCAAATCCGAGGGGCACGGCCCCACTCTGGGAGGTATCTTATATGGCGTCGCTTTTATCGTCCTCGCTGCCCTGATCTTCACCGTCACCCTTGCGTCCAAAATGCCGTCGCCCGTGATCTCCACCAATCCCACCGCCCCGGCTGAAGTCACCCAACCGCCCATGCCCACTCTACCCCTGACCTATCCGCCCTCGCGCATCGTCGATGCTTCCGATATTCATTTTGGCGTCAAAGTAGCCGATCCCTATCGCTGGCTCGAAGATGGCAAATCGCCCGAGGTGCAGGACTGGCTTGCCGCCCAGAACAAACTCGCGCACAGCTACCTCGATGCCCTTCCCGGACGCGCCGCGCTCGAAAAGCGTTTTTCACAGCTCTTCCGTATCGATACGATCAGCGCGCCGGGCCGCGCGGGCGACCGCTATTTTTACATGAAGCGGAAGGCGAACCAGGAAAAGGCCATCCTCTATTGGCGGTCGGCAACGGATCCCTCTGCGCCCGAACACGTCCTGATCGACCCCAATCAATTTGTCGCGACGAACAACGCCTCGCTCGGCGCCGCCGCCGCATCGCTCGACGGCAAGTTGCTCGCCTACACCTTGAAGCCGAACAACGCCGACGAGGCAACCCTCTACGTCAAGGACGTGGCCAGCGGCAACGACCTGCCCGGCGAGGTGATTGAGGGCGCAAAATATGCCGACCCGTCGTGGCTGCCGGATGGTTCCGGATTTGTCTACACCTACCTGCCGCCGGCCGATCCCGCTCATCCCGAAGACCGGCCCGGTCTCGCGGTGGTCCGCTATCACAAGCTCGGAACCGATCCGAAGCACGATCCCGTGATTCATGACAAGACGGGCGATCCGACCAAGTTCATCGGCGCTTATGTTTCGCGCGACGGGAAGTGGATCTTTTTTGAGCAGGATAATGGCGGAAACACAAACGATCTCTATTACCAGCCCCTGGAGGGTCGGCCGACCGCCGATTTGGCCGATTCATGGAAGCCGATCGTGGTGGGGAAGGACTTTTCCTACTCTCTCGAACCGTGGAAGGGACAAGCCTACATCCTCACCAATGAAGACGCGCCCCGTTATCGCCTCTTCAAGGTCAGTCTCGAAAATCCGCGCCGCTCGAAGTGGCGCGAGATCGTCCCTGAATCGCCCACCGTGGTGCTTCAGGGTGTGGACGTCGTCGGCAATCATCTCGTGCTGGATGAACTGAAAAACGTCACGAGCCAGATCGATATTTGCGACCTGAATGGAAAACTCGTCCGGCATCTCGAGCTGCCGGGCATTGGAACCGCGGGTGCGGGCGGCGATCCCGATTGCGACGAGCTCTTTTACGAATTCGAGAACTTCACCCAGCCGCCCGAGATTTTCCAGACCAGCGTCACCAATCCAGCCCAGACCCTTTGGGCCAAAATCAACTTCCCGGTCGATCCGTCGCCCTACGCAGTGGAGCAAAAATGGTTCGCCTCGAAAGACGGGACTAAAATCCCGATTTTCATCGTCCATCGCAAGGATATCCTGCTTGATGGCAGCACGCCATTCATGCTCTACGGCTACGGCGGCTTCGATATCAGCATGCTTCCCGAGTTTAAGGCGGGCTATTATCCGTGGCTGGAAGCGGGCGGCGGATTCGCCATCGTGAACCTGCGCGGCGGAGGCGAATTCGGCGAGAAATGGCATCAGGACGGTATGCTCCTCAAGAAGCAGAACGTTTTCGATGATTGCATCGCGGCGGCGGAGTATCTGATCCGCGAGGGCTACACCAAACCGGAACGGCTCGCCTTGCGCGGAGGTTCCAACGGCGGACTGCTTGCGGGCGCGGTGCTGACGCAGCGCCCCGACCTTTTTCGCGCCGTGGTCTGCGAGGCGCCGCTGCTCGACATGATCCGCTATCCTCTCTTCGGCAGCGGGAAAACGTGGATCCCCGAATACGGCTCGCCCGACGACCCCGACCAGTTCAAGGCGCTCTATGCTTACTCGCCTTATCATCACGTCAAACCGGGCACGCCTTATCCCTCCGTCCTTTTTTGCACACCGCAAAACGATGATCGCGTTGCCCCGATGCACGCGTTCAAGATGACTGCCGCGTTGCAGGCCGCGACGAGCAGCACGAATCCCATTTTGCTTCGACTGGAAACGCAGAGCGGTCATGGCGGCAGCGATCAGGTATCTAAAACGATCGAATACGGCACCGATATTTGGGGCTTTTTGATCCACGAATTGGGTGCGCAACCGCCAGGAGAGCCTGCAAATCAAAATGCAAGTAATTGATATATAGACAGTTAACTGATTTCTTTGACACGGAGCCTGCGACCATTACAATGCTTGTCCGGAGACCCATGTCTCCCGGACTAAATTTAAATGGATCGAGGTGAATTACGTTGAGCGAAGTACGATTAAAAAAAGGCGAGTCCGTCGACAAGGCATTGCGACGTCTCAAGAAAAAACTGGATCGTGAAGGCACGTTGCGCGAAGCGCGCACCCGTCGCAATTACGAGAAGCCCAGCGAGAAGCGTCGCCGTAAGGCCAAAGAGCCCAAGCTGAATTATTGGGGGAGTTTCTCTCTCTAATTTTTCCCCTAGGGACGAAAATTTAAAATCCGGTTTGGACCCAAAGTCCAAACCGGATTTTTCTTTTTTGTCCTGCAGACGACAGCGCTGCCTTGGAGGGACGCGCCCCTGCGCGTCCGCAGACAACCGGAGGTCGTCCCGCCAAAATGCTTAATGGTGGGAGTAACCACCGTGTCCGTAATATCCACCATGGCCGTAGTATCCGCCATGGCTGTAGTATCCGCCATGGCTGTAGTATCCGCCATGCCAGTAGCCGTGATACCAGGGATAATAGCCGGGTCCAAAATAAACCCCGACATAACCGGGATAATACCCATAGTATCCGGGATAGGGTCCGTACGGATTACCATAATAAGGATAAGGACCGCCGTAATAGACGGGGCCGCCGACCCCAATACCGATGCCGACGTGAATTCCGGCATTGGCCTGGCTGGAGAAGCCCAACACCCCCAACAACGCAATGATTAACAATAATTTTTTCATAATGGCCTCATTCCTTAAGACGTAAGGTAAGCTCGTCCGGTTCAGTCTTTTTGCAATACCCTCTCAGTACCGCCCCGCTTGACCACATCCAGCTCCTCTCCTATACCCAGTAACATACGCATGACCTTCTCCCGCACAGCCTTTCTACTTGGGTGGCTGTTGCTCACCACGCCGTTGCTCCAGGCTGCGGGCGTCAAACTCGGGATTGATATTCTGGAGGACCACCAGTTCGCCGAATTGCAAGGCAAGCGCGTCGGTCTCATCACCAACGCTACCGGAGTCGATTCCCACGGCGTGAGCACCGTGGACATCCTGCTCCACGCGCCGGGCGTGCAACTCGTCGCGCTATTCGGTCCCGAACACGGTGTCTACGGTTCCGATTGGGCGGGACAATATGTGGCATCGAGCACCGACGCGCATACCGGCCTGCCGGTTTATTCCCTTTACGGCCCAACAAAAAAGCCGACGCCGGAAATGCTCAGGGGCATCGACGTTCTCGTTTACGACATCCAGGACATCGGCTGCCGCAGCTATACCTTCATCAGCACAATGGGCCTTGCCATGGAGGCGGCCGGCGAGGCGGGCATCAAATTTTACGTTCTCGACCGCCCCAACCCGCTCAACGGCAACCGGGTCGAGGGCATGATGCTCGATCCAGCCTTTCGCTCCTTCACCTGCCAGTGGAACATCCCCTACGTTTACGGCCTCACGCCTGGCGAACTGGCCTACATGATCGAACGCTCGCCCGGCTGGATCGATAAGAAGCCGGCCCTCACCATCGTCCCCATGACCGGCTGGTACCGTTCCATGTACTGGGACGACACCGGCCTGATCTGGATTCCAACCTCGCCCCACATTCCCACGGCGGAAACGGCGCTCAATTACGTCGCCACCGGTTTTCTCGGCGAGGCCGGAGGGATCAATCACGGCATCGGCTACACGCTCCCTTTCGCGGTCTTCGGGCATCCGAGCTTCGACTCCTTCGCGCTCGCCGACGAGTTCAACCAGATGCAGATGCCCGGCGTGCTGTTTGAGCCCGTCACCTTCAAGCCCTTTTACGGCGTGTTCAAGGACCAGATCATCAACGGCGCGCAGATCTTCTACACCGACCGCGACAAGGTGAACCTTTGCAATCTCGCCGTGCAGATTCTTTATCGCATGTACCACGCGCCCGGCACGAAAATGTTCCGCGACTCGGGCAATGGCGACTCCGGGCCCGACGCCTTCGACCACATCGCCGGCGGCGACGCCCTGCGACTCGCGCTGCAATCGGGCAAAACGCCGGAGGAAATCATCACCTCCTGGCAACCGGGACTGGCCGCGTTCCGCGAAGCGCGGCGGCCCTACCTGCTTTACGGCGATCAGCCCAAGAGCGGGTCTGGCAACTGACCGATTGAGGGACGTACTGAATTTTGACGGAATTAACGGAATTAACGGAATTTTTTTGGAGGGGAAAAGGCACGAGATTTTTGACAGGAAAACATGAAATCATGAAGACAGGAAAAAGGCTAAAATGTGCCTGATTTCAATCATGTTGATCTGTCCAAAAACTTTCCCTGCCTCCTTCATGTATTTCATGATTTCATGTTTTCCTGTTAAAAAAGGGTGATTTCAAAGGGGCGTTTTAAAATCTTTGTGTTCTCTGCGTTCTTTTGTGGCTAATCATTGAGGCACCGTGTTCCAGATCATCTTCAACGATCGCAGTACCGCCGAACTGGCCCATCTGCCCAAATTGCTCCAGTTGCAAATCCTCAGCGAATTCAACTTTCTGCCCGAGGACCTCGACAAGGCCGATCCCGAAAAATTCGGCAAGCTCCATCGCGAGAAACGCAATTTGTACCGTTACCGCACCAAGGAATACCGGATTTATTTCGAGCGGATCGAGGCGGGCTTGCTCATCCATCGCGTCCTGCACAAGAATACAATAAAAGACTTCCTCTTCCGCACCAAGCTCCCCATGGCCGAAGACGAAATGCTGCAAAAGGTGCCCGAGTTCTGGGAGCTGATCGATGGGCGGAGGTAAGGCGAGACCGACGCGTGATGTATCCTTGGAAACGAGCAAAACATGAAACTTCGCTACGCTTTTTACTTCCTCTGCGTAATACCATCTGTCTTTTTACTGCCGGTAATAATTTTCGGGAATGGCCCTACCGAGCTAAATTTTGTCTGCATTTCGGTTATTATACTCCTAAGCCCTCTGATAGTCCTTACTGGGTTCATCAGTGTTCTCTGCGCCCAAAGGCAAAATAAACTTTCCCTTTTTATTGCTTCGCTGGTAGCGGCAATCCCCAGCGTCTATTTCGACATATGGCCGCACGCCCCGCTTTTTAAGTGAGGAATCGAATGAGGACGCTATCCGGCGCACGACAGGTTGTCCTCCCTCCGAATTCGCGCTAAAGTGGATTTGCCTTGAAGCCTCTTTATTCCATTCTCAAATCGCCTCGCTTATGGGGTCTGACCGGGACTGCGCTCGTCCTCTATTTCCTGGTCTTCGTCGTCTTTGGAAAGCTCGATATGAGCTGGATCATGCCCGACACCAACGAAATCGCGCGAACGTTCATGAGTGTCTGGCCGCGCCTGCCCTTCTTCGCGGTGCAAAAAGAATCGGTCAACGGCGGCAAAGACCAGGAAATCTATTACACCGTGCCCACCCTGCAATTCACCCCCAAGGAGCTTGCGCAGATGGGCGCGACCAACGCAGTGCCTCATCCCGCCGCGCCGAAATAATTACGGTTTCATCAATAGATTCGCATGAAGTCCCAGAGGGACGTCCGAGAATAGCCCGGCGATTTATCGCCGGGTTGTCTGGAAATTGGAACGCCCGTCCCGTAGGGACGGATGAACTTGAAATGGGATGATTGGGGGCCGATCAAGCGTCCCTACGGGACG
>Ga0181537_10004749_pt1 | contig 11199 bp, 6 predicted proteins | sample PEATcosm2014_Bin_39_FD_119765 | JGI IMG/M metagenome (GOLD analysis project Ga0181537, IMG submission 119765) | Peatland microbial communities from MTU Mesocosm Facility, Houghton, MI, USA - PEATcosm2014_Bin23_10_metaG | ecosystem: Environmental > Terrestrial > Soil > Wetlands > Peat | place... | reverse complement strand
TTTGAGGCTTTGGGCAGAACTCGGGGCTGGGCCTGGTAGCCGTCGATGCCCATAAGATTGCCGGGACGGACGCTAGCGAAGGCGATTGCTGCGAGGTTTGGCTTGTTGGCGACGACCGCGTAGAGCGGGAGTTGCGGCGCGTCCGGGCGCGGGCCGAGCCAGTCCTTTGGGGCAGAGGCGCCGGTCTTGTAGTCGAAGATGATTTCGCTGGAGGGCTGGCCGGTGTTGTCCTCTCCGTGGATACTGTCGACGCGATCGACGCGGACGGCGAGGCGAAGTTTACCGATGCTGACGTCGACGAGTTTTTCTTCGAGGGACTGGACGGTGAAAGGCTTGCGTTCGGTGGCTTCGTAGTCGAGCCATTGACCCAGAAGGGTCAGCAGGCGATGCCGCTCGGCGTCGAGGTAGGCGCCGGGCCATCCGGGCTCGGGGCGGGCGTGGAGTTCGGCTAGTGCTTTGTCGATGGAGCGGCCGAGTTGGGAGTTGCGTTCGTCGGAGGTCAAGTCCTTGAGTGTGGCCTGAGTTTTGACTTCATCCCAGAAATTCTCCAGAACTGCGTGGACGAGGCTGCCGCGCTCGCGGGGATCGAGACCGAGCGAGGGTGCTTCGAGCGCGGAGGAGTACAGGCGCTTCTCGGCAAAGGCGCGGAAGCCGCATGCGGCCTGCGATTGCAGGATGGCGGCACCGCCCTGGTGGACGCGATCGGGCGGCGGCGGGATGGGCGATGCGTCGGCGAAGATGTCGAGAACGATGCGTGGCGGCGCAGGCATGGCAGGCGCGAGATCGAGGGCGCTGCGAGGTTCGAGCGGCAGGCCGGCAAGGACTGGGGAGCGGCGCAGGGGGCCGTCGATGGACGCCTGCGCGTAGCTGAAGACGATGACGGGGGCGCTGCAGGCGATGCGTTCGGTGACGCGGCGGGCGTGGGCGGCGTCGAGTGAGGGCGTTGCGCCGGGCATACCAAGATCGCGCTGCAGTGGCCAGGCGAGCAGCGGATTGGACGCGTGGCGCGCGGGCCATGCCTGGTCGTTGGCGCGGAGGAACCAGATGGCGTCGAAACTGGAACCGGCGGACTCGAGCGGACCCATGATCTGTACCGGCGCGTGGCGCGACTCCGGCGCGAAGAGGGTTTCCGCGGCGATGCGTTCGAGCGCGGCGAGGGCCTCGGTAAAGCGAACGCGGACGCCGGCGAAGTCGAGGGTGGCGAGTTCGTCGAGCGCGCTCTCCCATTTGCGGCGGGCCTGGAATTGAACGCTGTCCAGCTTTGCCGGCGGAGCCCAGCCGGCGGCTTCGAGCAGCTTATGGATGGTTGCAGCCCGGTCGGCGTAAGTGCGCTCGGCGGCGAGATCGAGCCGGCGGACGAGCGTGCTGAGAGCGCGGAGATGGTTGAGCAGGACCGGAAGGCGGCGGCCGGGATGAGACGCGAGCGCCGCCAGGGCGTCGAGCGAGATTCGGGGCTGGAGGAGATGCCGGTCGCGAAGGACGAAGGCGTCAAACTCCGCGCGGGCCAGGTACTCGGCTTCGTCCGCGGCGAAGTGGGGCGAGAGCAGCAGCGCGGAGACGCGGTCGAGCGCAAGCGGACCGGCGGCCCAATGCAGCAGATCGAACGCGGTTGCGGCCAGCGGAGTGGTGGCAAGCGGGACGCCGAGCGAGAACTCGTACGGGCCAGATACGGCGGGCACGGCGATGTCGTTGAGTTCGGGCGCGAGGACCTGGCGGAAGACGCGATCGACCTCCGAGCGGGCAGGTTCGATCGCGGGAAGGATGACGGCGATGCGCGCATCCGGTTGCTGCGTGAGGCGCGCTCTCAGCCAGCCGGCGCAGGCAGCGAGTTCGGCGTGCTCGTCGGGTGCGGAGGCAAGAGTGAGGTTGACCCCAGTGGCCCCGCTTTCCGATGAATGCGGCAAGGATGGGACACCCGGACCTTGGGGTTCGAGTTCGGCGATATCTGTGCCTGCGGCGCGGAGGGCTTGAAGGAGCGCGGCTTGCGCGGGCGTCCTGGAGTCAAAGCCGACCAGCAGAATGCCGGCGGGGAGAGCGAGTTGACCGGCGGCGATGGCGTTGGCGAGCAACTCGGGAAGTTGAGGCTGGGTGAGGTAGCGATTGCGTTTGCAGCGGTCTTCGAACTTGGCGGCCCAACGGCGGAAGGTCTGGGTGTCGGAGTTGCCTTCGTAGTTGAAGAGGTGGCGGCGGCCTTGATAGGCGTTCAGAAGCAGCCAGGCGTCGGCGGCGGTCTGAGCGAGCGCGTCGGCGGACTGGAGGCTGGCGGCAGCTGCGTCGGCCGCGACGACTTCGCGCCACAGAGTGCGCTCCTGGGTCGGGCTGAGCAGCAGATCGAAGGCGTGGCCGTTGAGCAGCAGGCTGTGCCAAAGGCCGTTGAGCCATGTGTCCCAGGCCAGGACCGACGGAGGCTGCCAGTAGGCGAGATTGAGGGCGCGTTGGCGGAGATCGAAGTCACGGCGCAGGGTGCGGGCGGCGCGCTGGTTGGCGGTGAGAATGGTCCAGCCGCGCGCCAGGGCCTGTTCGATCTCGGGAGGCAGCGCGCGGTTGGAATCCATACGCCTTTTATACGCCTTGGGGCGGCGGAAAACGGTGAGGAGGCGAGCAACGCGGTGCAGGGACAGCGGTATCATGGGACAGGAGGCGTCCCTTGCGAATTGCGTGGCGGACTGGGGTGTGGTTGATGTTGATTCCCGTACTGGTGGCGGGTTGCAATCAGTCGAGCAATGGCTCGCCTGGCTCGACCGGCGGAACAGCGGGATCTGTGGCGGGCGAGTTGAAGACCTTTCCGATCCAGGGAAAGATCGTCAGCGTGGATGCGGCGAATGGGAGCATTCTGCTGGATGCTGGGGCGGTGCCGGGCTTCATGGACGCAATGGCGATGACGTACAAGCTGAAACAGCCGGGGATCGTAAGTGAGCTGCATCCCGGCGACATGATTACGGCCACGATCGTGACGCACAAGGTGGGGGACGAATACCAGGACGTCGTGCTCGACCAGATTGTGGTGACAGGGCAGGCAAGGCCGGACTACAAGCCGACGGTACAGTATCACGTCCCGACCGCAGGCGACGCGGTTCCCGACTTCAAACTGGTGAATGAGAACGGACGCACCATCCACCTGGGGCAGTTCAAAGGGCGCGCGCTGCTGCTAACGTTTGTGAATACGCGCTGCCCGCTGCCGGACTACTGCCCGCGGATGAACCGGAACTTCGCTGAGATCGACAAGGCGCTGGAGGCGGACCCGGCGATGCTGGTGAAGACGCACCTGCTGAGCATTAGTTTCGACCCCAAAGACGACACGCCGGCGGTGTTGAAGAGCTATGGCCAGGCGTACGCCGGCGTGGGAGCGAAGTTCGACCACTGGGAGTTCGCCGTGCCCCCGGCGAAGGAGCTGACGGCGATCCTGGAGTTCTTCGACGTCGGAGTAACGCCGGGAGACGACGGGACGCTGACGCACTCGCTGTCGACGGTGCTGATCGGCAAGGATGGCAGGGTGGCTGCCTGGTATCCGTCGAATGAGTGGACGCCGGCGGAGGTGCTGGCGGCGATGAAAGGTGCAGCGGCGGCGTAGGGGCTGGCGAATCAGAAGTCAGTAGACACTAGACAGTAGTCAGTAAGGGCGACTATGGAGATTCTGACTCTGCGAGTCAGAATGACGGGCAACAACAAATACAAATACGGGGATTCTTCGCTTCGCTCAGAATGACAACATTTGGGCGGGAACGGGGAAGTTTTGTTACGGTGGATGCGTGGGCCGGAGACCCGAGCGTGCGGTTGGAACAAGCTGAGGGAACGAGCGGGAGGAGATTGGGAATGGCGAAGCTGACGATTGGGTTTGGGGTGGTGCTGTTTGCGTTGGGAGCTTGGGGATTTTTTGGGACGGGAAGCGCGCATCCGACGGCGCTGATTCCTTCGTACTTCGGGATTGCGCTGGCGATTTGCGGGGCGCTGGCACGAACGGATGATACGAAACAGCGCATGCTGTGGATGCATGTTGCGGTGACGGTGGGTCTGCTGGGGTTTCTGGGGGCGGGATCGCGAGCGGTGGTGGAGTTTGTCGGGGCCCACGGGGAGCCGCTGACGGATGTGGCTGCGGTTGCGGTGAGGTTCCAGGTAGCAATGGCGGCGGTGTGCGCGGTATATGTGGGGCTGTGCGTGCGATCGTTTATCACGGCTCGGCGGGGTGGAAAGCTGACGGGGCCGGCCGGCGGCTGATTTGCGGGGCGCAAGGTACACTTGGGGGATATGGGCTCTTCGTTTGGATCCGGCATGGGTGGTGGGATGGGCGGCCACGGGATGGCTGACCGGTCGAGCCGGGGCGCGGGGCGCGCCATTTCAGCAGAGCTGACCAAGAAGCGGCCCAAGCCGCCGCTGAAGAAGGTGCTGCCCGCGGTGTGGGCGCTGATGCGTCCGCGGAAATGGCTGATCGCGGGCAGTTTTTGTCTGATGGTGGTGAACCGGCTGTGCAGCCTGGTGCTGCCGATCTCGTCGCGGCCGTTCATCAACGACGTGATGCGCTCGGGGAAGATGGCCGAGCTGCCGCGGATTATCGGGGCGGTGGCCGTGGCGGTTTTCGTACAGGCGATTACGTCGTACGCGCTGACGCAACTGCTTTCGACCGAGGGGCAGAAGCTGATTTCGGATTTGCGGATGCAGGTGCAGGCGCATATTGGGCGGCTGCCGGTGGCGTTCTACGACGAGAACCGCACGGGCACGCTGGTGGCGCGCATCATGACCGATGTGGAAGGCGTGCGCAACCTAGTGGGCACGGGCCTGCTGGATTTTGTGGGCGGAGTGATGACTGCGGCGATCGTGTTTATCGTTCTGATCCACATCAACCTGCGGATGACGCTGCTGACGTTTTGCATTCTGCTTGCGTTTGGGCTGATTCTGCAGAAGGCGTTCCGGACAATCCGGCCGATCTTCCGCGAGCGCGCGAGGATCAATGCGGAGGTGACGGGGCGGCTGACCGAGTCGCTGGGCGGCGTGCGCGTGGTAAAGGGCTACCACGCGGAAGAGAGCGAGGCGAACGTCTTTGCGGCGGGCGTGAAGCGGCTGCTGGACAACGTGATCAGCTCGCTGACGGCGCAGAGCCTGATGACGCTGTCGTCGACGCTGGTGCTGGGCGTGGTGGGCGGGCTGATTATGTACCTGGGTGCGCACGAGACGGCTGCGGGGCGGCTGAATACCGGCGGATACGTGGAATACACCATGCTGCTGGCGTTCATGATTGCGCCGATTGTGCAGCTGGTGAACATTGGGACGCAGTTGACGGAGGCGCTGGCGGGGTTGGACCGGACGACCGAGATTTTGAGCGAGCGCGAGGAGGATTCCGAGCCGGCGCGATCGGTTGCGGCGGGGCACATTCGGGGCGACGTGGCGTTCGAGAACGTGGAGTTTGAGTATGAGGCGGGCAAGCCGGTGCTCCACGGGATCAGCTTTGAATCGAAGCCGGGGAGCGTGACCGCGCTGGTGGGGTCGTCGGGATCGGGCAAGTCGACGATTATTTCGCTGATCTGCGGGTTCCACACGGCGACTAAAGGCCGCATTCTGATCGACGGCGTGGACCTGGCGACGATTCGGCTGTCGAGCTATCGGCAGCAGTTGGGTGTGGTGCTGCAGGAGACATTTCTGTTCGATGGGACGATTCGGGAGAATGTGAAGTTCTCGCGACCGAATGCGACGGAAGAGCAGGTTATGGAGGCGTGCCGGATTGCGCGCGTGGACGAGTTTGCGGAGAAGTTTCCCGACGGCTACGAGACGATTGTCGGCGAACGCGGAGTGAAGCTGTCCGGCGGGCAGCGGCAGCGGCTTTCGATTGCGCGGGCGATCCTGGCCGATCCGCGGATTTTGATTCTGGATGAGGCGACGAGTTCGCTGGACTCGGAGTCGGAGGCGATGATTCAGGGTGGGCTGAATCACTTGATGGAAGGGCGGACGACATTTGTGATCGCGCATAGACTGTCGACGATTCGGCGCGCGGACCAGATATTGGTGATTGAGGGCGGGCTGATTGTGGAGCGCGGGACGCATGAGTCGCTGTATGGGCTGGGCGGGCGGTACTACGACCTGTACACGCGGCAGCATGGGCTGGAGACGAATTTGTTTCTGGCCCCGGGTGAGGGGGACAAGGTGGTTGAGGAAGAGACGGCGGCAGGGTAGGCCCAGGTGGAGAAGCTTACGACTAGTCGAGTGCTTTTTCTTGGTGAGCAGGATGGACCCGTCGAACGTGAGTTGAAGGCTTACCTGGCCGAGAGTTGTTTCGCATCTCAAAGGGGTATATTTTCGGCTTACCTCGCCCGTGTCTCGTATTGGGAGACGCCTGGTGTAGCTGTGGCTCTTTGTCTTTGGGGTGACAAGGAGAACGCCGCGGCCATCGTCGAGTGCATTGGAGCGGCGTTCCAACGACAATTCAACGCGGCCGAGCATCTGGACATATTCTTCATGGACGAGGTACAACATCAGGCCATGGGTAAGGTAGCCAAGCCCTTCTACGTTGCCTAACTATTGACTTTGACTACGCCGAGTTGGGTTAATAGGAAGGCGTAGTCGAAGGCGATTTCTTTCAGGTAGTCGTAACGGCCGGAGGCTCCGCCGTGGCCGGCGTCCATGTTGATGTGGAGGAGCAGCGGGGTGGAGTTGGTTTTGAGGGTGCGGAGCTTGGCGACGTACTTGGCCGGCTCCCAGTACATGACTTGTGAGTCGTTGAGGCTGGTCTTGACCAGGATGGCGGGGATGGGCGCGTTGGTGAGCGACTCCAGGTTGTCGTAGGGCGAGTAGCTGAGCATGGTGCGGAAGGCTTCGGGCTGGTTGGGGTTGCCCCATTCTTCGTACTCGGCGACCGTGAGCGGGAGGGTGGCGTCGAGCATGGTGTTCATGATGTCGACGAAGGGGACGTGGGAGAGGACGACGCGGAAGAGGTCGGGACGCATGTTGACGACGGCGCCCAGCAGCAGGCCGCCGGCGGAGCCGCCTTCGATGGCGACCCGGGTGGGAGAGCCGTATTTTTGCGCGACGAGTTGTTCGGTGGCGGCGATGAAGTCGGTGAAGGTGTTGCGCTTGAGCTGCATCTTGCCGGCGTCGTGCCAGGTGTCGCCAAGCTCGCCGCCACCACGAATGTGGGCGTAGGCCATGACCACGCCGCGGTCGAGCAGCGATAGGCGGGCGGAGGAGAAGGCGACCGGCAACGGGTAGCCGTAGGAGCCGTAGCCGTAGACGTAGAGCGGGTTGGTGGCATCGCGGCGGAAGAGATCGCGGCGGTAAACGATGGAGACGGGGACGGGTGTTGTCTTGGTAGAGGAGGATGCGTCAGGAGCGTTGATCCAGATCCGTTCGGAGGCGTATTGCGAGGAGTCGAAGCCGCCCGGGATCTCCTGCTGCTTGAGCAGCGTCGACTGGCCGATGGGCACGGTTGCGGATTCGCGCGCGACGTTGAACTCGTAGACCGAGGGCGGGGAGACCAGCGACTGGTAGCTGTAACGGTAGACGTCTGTGGAGAAGACGCGGTTAACGTGTGGGGCGGCGGAGTAGGTGGGTTCGGGGAAGGCGATCGGGGTGGGTGGAGAGAGGGTGGGAACCCACATCTCAGAATCGAGATGTGGGGCACCCGGATTGGTGGCGCCGTCATTCCCACGATCGCTTCGCGAGCGTGGGGCACCCGGTTCTGTGATGAAGCGGAGGACTTCGAGGGTGGGCAGGCCGAGTTTGCGGCGGGTGGCGACGGCAAAGGATTGGAAGATGTCGAAGTCTTCGAGCGGGTGGTCGGGGTCGAGCGCAACGAGTTCAGTCCAGTGATCGCGGTCAGGCGCGGTGACCGGAACGGTGACCACGCGGAAGTTCTTTCCTGCGTCGTTTGTGCGGATGTAAAAGAGGCTGCCGGTTGTTTGGGACCAGCGATGGTCGGGGTAGTACTCCTGCTCGTCAAGGCGCGGGGCGATGAGTTGGAATTCGCCGGCGGGTTGGGCGGTCGACAGGAAGCGAAACTCGTTGGTGGTGTGGCTGGCGGCTTCAATCAGCAGGTACTGGCCATCGCGGGTGCGGCCGACGCCGACGTTAAATCGCTCATCGAGCTCATGATAAACAATCGCATCTTCGCCGGTGGGCGCGTCGACGGTGTGGCGGAAGATGTGGTCGTTGCGCTTGGTGGTCTCGTCCTCAGTGGAATAGAAGAGGGTACGCGAGTCGGCGGCCCAGGCGAGCGAGCCAACGCGCTGGGCGGTGTCGGGGAGGTCAGCCCAAGTGCTCAGGGCTGTATCGTAACGGCGAATGTGGAGGGTGAACTGGCGGAAGCCGGTGGGGTCCGTGGTGTAGGCGAGCAGGTTGCCGTCGGGGCTGACGGCCATGCTGCCGAGGGCCATGAAGGGTTTTCCTTCGGCGAGGGCATTGACGTCGAGGATGACCTGTTCCGGCTGGGCGGGATCGTAGGGCGAATTGAGGTCTGTGCTGCCGGGAGGGTTGGCGGCTGCACGGCGGCAGAGGATAGGATATTGGCTGCCCTCGACGGTGCGGGTGGAGTAGAACCAGTCGCCCTGGCGGTAGGGCACGGACTCGTCGGTCTCCTTGATGTGGGAGAGCATTTCGGCGTAGAGCTGGGCCTGCAACTCGGCTGTGGGGGCCATGAATGCGGCGGTGTAGGCATTCTCGGCATGGAGATAGGCGAGCAGCTCGGGGGATTCCTTGTCGCGCATCCAGCGGTAGTCGTCGTGCAGGGTGATGCCGTGAAGCGTGGTGGGCGTGGGATCGCGGCGGGCTACCGGTGGTTGCACGGGCGGCTGTGCAGGCAGGGTCGATTCGGCGGGGGCAGGGGAGTGGGACATTCCTGGGTGGGACTCCTGAATGGGTCGGGCGGGGTTATGGGGACTGGTTCGAGGACGGCGGATAAGATGTTGACCCTGGTTAACTTATAGGCATAGGATAACGCTCCAAGCAGGGGAGTGCATGTGGGAGCGGCAATCGGGCGACTTCCCCAAGTTCCAGGAGGCTTCAGAATGAGTATGAACTGCGTTCGAATTGGGGTGATTGCAGCGGCGGTCGTGGTGCTGGCGCCGGTGCTCGCTGCCCAGGACAACTCCCTCAATCCAGGGCCGCAGAGTATGGGGCCGCAGAGCATGGGGTCGCAGAGTGCCGGTCAGGCGGGCGGCGCGTCGAGCTCGACGAATGGGACGCAGGCAAGCTCGGCTGCGATGCGGGACTCGCTAGGAGCTCCCGGAGAGACCGGCCAGCAGATGATGGACCAGCAGTTTGTGCGCAACGCGGTGGCAGGCGGCATTGCGGATGTGAGGCTGGGGACGCTGGCGACCGAAAAGGGCGGACCTTCAGTGAAGGAACTCGCGCAGAAGATGGTGGACGACCATACGACGCTGAATAAGGATATGGCATCGGTGGCGGACTCACTGGGCATACTGGTTCCGAAGAAGATGCCCAAGGACGACCAGGCAGAATACGAAAAGCTTAACGGCCTTTCCGGCAAGGACTTCGACACGGAGTACCTGACGTACATTGTGAAGGCACACTGGCAGAACCTTCATGCTTACTATATGGAGGCGTCGCTGGCCTCCGACCCGGCCTTGCAGACCGAGGTGGTGAAGGCGATGTTCACCATGCACCAGCACCTGGGGATGATTACCAAGACGGCAGCGGATGAGGGGATTACGTTGCCGGCGCGTCCGCCGCGCCCGGCGCAGACGACTGCGGCGAAGTAGGGAAGCTCGGATTGGCGGGTTGAAATGAGGAGGGCCTTCGGGCCCTCTTCTTGTTTTGGGGGGCGTGGAACTGCGCGGGGCTGTGGCGCGTAGAATGATGCGTAATGCTTCGGATCGTGCGCTGGGTGATGTTCGTTGCGGTGCTGGCCGTGGCATGGCCGGCGATGCGTGGGGAGACGGTCGCGGGGCTGCCGGCGCCAACCGGCTACGTCAATGACTTTGCGGGAGTGCTGACGCCGGAGACCTACCAGAGCCTGGAGGCCCTGTGCACACAGGTTGACCAGCAGGCACATGCGCAGATCGCGGTAGTGACGGTCAAGTCCATGGACCCGGACACGGCGGGGGCGACGCCGTCGATTGAGGAGTTTGCCACTGCGCTGGAAGACAAGTGGAAGGTGGGGAAGAAGGGTACGGACCGCGGCGTGCTGCTGATTGTGTCGCTGAACCCGAGGAAGTACCGGATCGAGGTGGGATACGGGCTGGAAGGGATACTGCCGGACGGGAAGGTCGGGGACATTGGCCGGGACATGCAGCCGTATCTGCATACGGACGGTTACAACCAGGGAATTACAGTGGCAACGCGCGAACTTGCCCAGGACATCGCCGCCGATGCGGGGGTAAGCCTTGGCCAAGAGGCGGGCGGAGAGCCGGTGCCGCAGGCCTCGGGCGGGAACTCGACTGACGGGCAGGCGAACTTGCTGCCGGTGCTGGTGTTCGGGGGGATTGCTCTGGTGGTGATCGCGATCATGATCGCTACCGGGCACGTCGGGCTGCTGTTCTTCCTGCTGTTCAACATGCTCGGCGGCGGCCGGGGGGGCGGCGGGTTTGGCGGAGGATCTGATGGCGGGGGCGGAGGCGGGTTTGGTGGGTTTGGCGGAGGCGGATCGGGCGGCGGGGGCGCGAGCGGGGATTTTTGAGAAGATAGGGACATAGTCTAGGGAACAGGGAACAGAAGGACGAACGAAGACGTATCGAGCAAAGGAAAGGGTTGGGATTATGAAGGCTTTGTGGGTTGTTCTGGGGATACTTGGATTGATCGTGGTGGTGGCGCTGTTTGCCGGCGGCAGCTACGTGAGCGCGAAGAACCAGATGGTGCAGAAGAGCGCGGACGTGGATGCGGCATTCTCAAACATCGATGTGGACCTGCAGCGCCGGGCGGACCTGATTCCGAACCTGGTGGCATCGGTGAAGGGGTATGCGAATGTCGAGGAGACGGTCCTGACCAACATTGCAAATGCGCGATCGGGGTTGATGACGGCGCAGACTCCCAATGAAAAGCTGGCCGCGAACGATCGCCTCAGCGTCGCGTTGCTGCCGCTGACGCGGTTGCAGGAGAACTATCCGGACCTGAAGAGCAACGACCAGTTTATGCGGCTGGAGGACGAGCTGGCGGGAACGGAGAACCGGATCGCGGTGTCGCGGTTGCGCTACAACGCGGCGATCAAGGACTACAACGTGTTCATCGAGCAGTTCCCGAACAGCATCTGGGCGGGGATGG
>Ga0181537_10004746_pt1 | contig 11202 bp, 8 predicted proteins | sample PEATcosm2014_Bin_39_FD_119765 | JGI IMG/M metagenome (GOLD analysis project Ga0181537, IMG submission 119765) | Peatland microbial communities from MTU Mesocosm Facility, Houghton, MI, USA - PEATcosm2014_Bin23_10_metaG | ecosystem: Environmental > Terrestrial > Soil > Wetlands > Peat | place... | reverse complement strand
GCGAGTTGTCGGACAGGATTTCGGTCTATGCGATCGACCAGGCCAGCGGCGCGCTGCGCCTGCTCAACCGTTACCCGGCCGGGCGAGGTGCCAACTGGGTCGAGATCGTCAGCTTCGACTGAGTCCGGGGCGTGCGTATTGGCGAAGCCGGTGCGCGTGTAAATCCGCCCTGGGCCGCCCCGAAATCGACCAGCGCCTGCGAGCCATGCCCCGTTTCCGTGCGGGAGCGCGGCCTTGCGGGAACCGCGCCTCCCTCGGGTGAGGCGATGCCGCCCGCCGGTGCAGCGGGGCCGCTCGCCGGGTGTAATATGGCATGCCGCTTGCTGCATAGCATGGGCGCGCATCCATCCCGCAGCCCCCAACAAAATACGGCCCGATGTCCAGCCCCCAGTTCTACGACGAAATGTATGCCGAGGCCGAGGCGGTCAGGCCCCACTACGAGGTGTTCGCCGGCTGGCTCAAGGAAACTTCGCCCGAGTTCATCGCGCAGAAACGCGAGGAAGCGGACCGCGCCTTCCATCGCGTCGGCATCACTTTCGCGGTGTACGGCGAGGATGCCGGCACCGAGCGCCTGATTCCGTTCGACATCATTCCCCGGGTGATCCCGGCCAGCGAGTGGAACATGCTGGAAGCGGGCCTGATCCAGCGCGTGCGCGCGTTGAATGCATTCCTGCACGACGTGTACCACGACCAGAACATCCTGCGCGACGGCAAGATCCCGCCCGAGAAAGTGCTGCACAACGCGCAATTCAGGCCGCAGATGCGCGGGGTCGAAGTCGCCAACCGGATTTATGCGCACATCGCCGGAGTCGACATCGTGCGCGCCGGCGCCGGCGAGTTCTTCGTGCTGGAGGACAACCTGCGCGTGCCCTCCGGCGTCTCCTACATGCTGGAAAACCGCAAAATGATGATGCGGCTGTTTCCCGACCTGTTCGCCTATCACTCGATCGCGCCGGTCGAGCATTACCCGGACGTGCTGCTCGACAACCTGCGGCGCGCGGCGCCCGTAGCCGCGGTGGACCCGACGGTGGTGCTGATGACGCCGGGGCCGTTGAACAGTGCCTACTTCGAGCACACTTTCCTCGCCCAGCAGATGGGAATCGAGCTGGTCGAGGGCCAGGACCTGTTCGTCAAGGACGAGACGGTGTACATGCGCACCACGCGCGGCCCGCAGCGCGTCGAAGTCATTTACCGGCGCATCGACGACGACTTCCTCGATCCCCTGGTGTTTCGGGCCGACTCCATGCTGGGGGTGCCGGGCCTGCTGTCGGCGTACCGCGCCGGCCGCGTCACGCTGTGCAACGCGATCGGCACCGGGGTGGCGGACGACAAGTCGATGTACGTGCACGTGCCGGACATGATCCGCTTCTACCTCGCCGAGGAGCCGATTCTCAACAACGTGCCGACCTACCAGCTGCGCCTCAAGGAGGATCTCGATTACGTGCTGTCGCACCTGGCGGACCTGGTGGTGAAGGAGATCCACGGCGCCGGCGGTTACGGCATGCTGGTGGGGCCGGCCAGCACCGAGGCCGAACGCAGCGCGTTTCGCGAGCGCATCCTCGCCTCGCCGGAGAAATACATCGCGCAGCCCACGCTCGCGCTCTCCACCTGCCCGACCTTCGTTGCCGCCGGCATCGCGCCGCGCCATATCGACCTCCGGCCGTTCGTGCTGTCCGGCGAAACCGTGCGCATCGTGCCCGGCGGGCTGACCCGGGTCGCCCTGCGCGAAGGCTCGCTGGTGGTGAACTCGTCGCAGGGCGGCGGCACCAAGGACACCTGGGTGCTCGAAGCGTGAGGACCGCCGGATGCTAAGCCGCGTCGCCAGCCAGCTCTACTGGATGGCCCGCCATATCGAGCGGGCGGAGAATACCGCGCGTACGCTTGACGTGACCTACCGCATGTCGCTCCTGCCCTACCGCGTGATGGACCAGGGCGAGAGCTGGGCCGAGCCGTGGGCGGTGCCGCTCATCACCAACGGGCTGGTGGTCGCGTATTACAAGCGCCATCCCGGGCCGCTGACCCCGGCCAACGTGCTGCGCTTCATGGTGCTGGACCCGCAGAACCCGGCGAGCGTGTTCTGCTCCCTGCAGTCGGCGCGCGAGTCGGCGCGCTCGGTGCGCGACGCCATCACCTCGGAAATGTACGAGGATCTCAACGCGGCCTGGCTGGAATTGCGCGAAACCAACGACCAGCTGGTCACCGGCGACGGGGTCAGCCGCTTTTTCGACTGGGTCAAGATGCGCTCGCACCAGTTTCGCGGCGTCACCTTCGGCACCATGCTGCGCGACGAAGGTTACCGCTTCATCCGGCTCGGCGGCTTCGTCGAGCGCGCCGACAATACCGCGCGCATCCTCGACGTCAAGTACCACGTGCTGCTGCCGAGCGTGCACGACGTCGGCGGCGCGGTGGATTATTACCAGTGGAGCGCGCTGCTGCGCTCGGTGTCGGCATTCGAGTCCTATCGGCGCATTTACCGCGACGTCATCGTCCCGCGCCGGGTCGCCGAGCTCCTGATCCTGCGCGACGACGTGCCGCGCTCGCTGCACTACTGCATGAATGAGATCACCGACATACTCGACGAGCTCGGCGAGCGCAATTCAAACGAGGCGCGCCGCCTCGCGGGCGAGCTCCACGCCAAGCTGCATTACGGCCGCGCCGAGGAAATCATCGGCCAGGGGCTGCACGAGTACCTGATGGCCTTTCTGTCGGGAATCAACCGGCTGGGCGACGACATCAACAAGCAGTTCTTTTCGCCATCGTGAATTCCCCCGTCCCGCGTCAAGTTTTGCACGGCAGCCCGGGGAAGCCGGTAAAATCCCGGTTTTCGCCATGGGGTCGCGTGCGGTATGACTTATTGCGTAGCGGTGGTGCTGGACGCCGGCATGATCTTCGCCTCGGATTCGCGGACCAACGCCGGGGTCGACCAGATCGCCACCTTCCGCAAGATGCGCACGTTCGAGCGCGCCAGCGACCGGGTGATCGTGGTCCTGTCCTCCGGCAACCTGGCGGTGACGCAGAGCGCGATCAACCTGCTGGACCAGCGTTCGCGGGCGGACGACGACCAGGCCACGGTATGGAACGTGCCGTCGATGTTCGACGTGGCGAGCCTGCTCGGGGATGCGCTGCGCGACGTGCGCCGCCGCGACGGTCCGCACCTGTCGCAAAGCAACGTGGACTCCAGCGCCTCGTTCATCATCGGCGGCCAGGTGGTGGGCGAACAGCAGCGCCTGTTCAACATCTATTCCGAGGGCAATTTCATCGAGGCCACGCGAGAGACGCCGTTCTTCCAGATCGGCGAGACCAAGTACGGCAGGCCGATCATCGACCGCGTCATCACCAGCGGCACCGACCTGCAGGAAGCGGCGAAATGCCTGCTGGTTTCGTTCGACTCGACCATGCGCTCCAATATATCGGTCGGCTTGCCGATCGACCTGCTGTGTTACCGCAGCGACTCTTTCCACATCGCCTACCAGCGCACCATCACCGAGGGCGACCCCTACTTCACCATGATTCACAGCCAATGGGGTGCGGGGCTGCGCAAGGTGTTCGCGGAACTGCCCAATCCCTACTGGGACGACGGCACCAGCCACGATTCGCAGGCGGTTTGAAGCGCGCGATCCTGGGCGGGCGTGGCCCCCGCTGCGGCCGGTGCTGATGCCATGACCATCCGCATCGCCCTGCATCACGCAACGAGCTATCGCTTCGACCGCCTGGTCGCGCTGTCGCCGCACGAGGTCAGGCTGCGGCCGGCGCCGCATTGCCGCACCCCGATTCCCGCGTATTCGATCAAGGTGTCGGCACCCCAGCATTTCCTGAATTGGCAGCAGGACGTCTACGGCAACTACGTCGCGCGCTACTCGTTTCCGCAGAAGGAAAAAGCGCTCACCTTCACCGTGGACCTGGTCGCCGAAATGACGGTGATCAACCCTTTCGACTTTTTTGTCGAAGCCTACGCCGAGCGCTATCCGTTCAACTACACCGCCGGGCTGGCCAAGGAACTGGTGCCGTTTCTGGAAGCCGAGACGCCCGGTCCGCGGCTCGCCGCCTGGCTCGCGAAATTCCGCGCCGAGGAAGTCAAGCCCGGGATCAACATCAACGATTTCCTGGTCACCCTCAACCGGCGCCTGCAGCGCGACATCGGTTATCTGGTGCGCATGCAGCCCGGGGTGCAAACGCCCGAGGAAACGCTCGCGCTCAAGTGCGGCTCCTGCCGCGACAGCGGCTGGCTGCTGGTGCAGATCCTGCGCAATCTCGGCCTTGCCGCGCGTTTCGTTTCCGGATACCTGATCCAGCTCACCGCGGACGTGAAGCCGCTCGAAGGGCCGTCGGGCCCGGTGAGCGACTTCACCGATCTTCACGCGTGGGCCGAAGTCTACCTGCCGGGCGCCGGCTGGATCGGGCTCGACCCGACCTCGGGGCTGCTCGCGGGCGAAGGCCATATTCCACTCGCCTGCACCGCGGCCCCGGCCTCGGCCGCCCCCATCGTCGGCTATACCGACCCCTGCGAATCCGAATTCGATGTGGTCATGAAGGTGACGCGCATTCACGAGGATCCGCGGGTCACCAAACCCTTTACCGAGACAGAGTGGCAGGCAATCGATGCGCTGGGCCACGCCGTCGACGCGCGCCTCGCCGCCGGCGACGTACGCCTGACGCAGGGTGGCGAGCCCACCTTTGTCTCGGTCGACGACATGGACGGCCCCGAGTGGAACTACACCGCGTTGTCGCCCGCCAAGCGCAAGCTGGCGGGCAGCCTGGTCAAGCGCCTGCGCAAGCGTTTCTCGCCGGGCGGGCTGCTGCACGTCGGCCAGGGCAAGTGGTATCCCGGAGAACCGTTGCCGCGCTGGGCGCTGTCGGTGTATTGGCGCAAGGACGGCAAATCGTTGTGGACCCGCGAGGACCTGATTGCCGACGACGCCGCGGCCACGCATTACGGCAGCGCCGATGCGGGCCGGCTCGCCGGCGCCATCTCCACCGAACTCGGTCTCACGCCGGAGCAGGTGATCGCGGCGTACGAAGACGTGATGCTGGCGGCCGCGCAGGAAGCGCTGCTGCCGGATAACCTGATCCCCGGAATGAAAGTGTTCGCCGACCCCGACGAGCGGGCGCGGCTTGCGCGCACCCTTACCCGGCTGGATCACGCGCGCGGCTACGTGTTGCCGCTGGCACCGGTGCCGCAAGCCCTGCGCAAGGATGCGGGCGCTCAGCATTGGCGTTCCAGCGCATGGCCGTTCAAGCGCCAGCACTTGTTCCTGCTGGCGGGCGATTCGCCGCTCGGCCTGCGCCTGCCGCTGGCATCGTTGCCGCATGCGGAGGCGAAGGCCCTGGCGGAAGCCGGCGACCCGCCGCGCGATCCTTTCGAACTGCGCGACGCCCTGCCGAGTCCACGTACCGCCGCCAAGCCGGTCGGCGGATACACGCAGGGCCAGGTGGCGACGTTGAAAGCGGTGACACCCACGCAGCCGGCGCCGGTGGAAATCGTGCGCACCGCGCTCGCGGTGGAAGCGCGCGAGGGCCATCTTTACGTGTTCCTGCCGCCGCTCACCCGCATCGAAGACTTCATCGAGCTGATCGCGGCGATCGAGCGCGCGGCCGCCGCCACCGGCCTGCCGCTGTGGCTCGAAGGTTATGCGCCGCCGCGTGACGAGCGCGTCGGCCACTTCAGCGTGACGCCGGACCCGGGTGTGATCGAAGTCAACATCCATCCCGCCGCCAATTGGGGCGAACTGGTCGAGCGCACCACGGTGCTATACGAAGAGGCGCGGCTGACCCGGCTGGGGGCCGAGAAATTCATGCTCGACGGGCGGCACACCGGAACCGGCGGCGGCAACCACGTCACCCTGGGCGGCGCCACCGCGGCCGACAGCCCGGTGCTGCGCCGCCCCGACCTGCTGGTGAGCCTGATCACCTACTGGCAGAATCACCCGGCGCTGTCTTACCTGTATTCCGGAATGTTCGTCGGCCCGACCAGCCAGGCGCCGCGCGCCGACGAGGCGCGCGACGATAATCTCTACGAACTCGAAATTGCTTTCCAGCAACTGGCGCAGGCGCTGCCGCCCGGCAAGGAAAGCCACAAGCCGTGGCTGGTCGACCGCCTGCTGCGCAACCTCCTGGTCGACCTCACCGGCAACACGCACCGCGCCGAGTTTTCGATCGACAAGTTGTATTCGCCGGACGGCCCCACGGGACGGCTGGGACTAGTCGAGTTGCGCGCCTTCGAGATGCCGCCGCATCCGCAAATGAGCCTGGCGCAAATGCTGTTGCTGCGCGCGCTGCTGGCGCGATTCTGGGACAACCCCTATCGCGGGCGCCTGATTCCCTGGGGCACCGGGCTGCACGACCGTTTCATGCTGCCCCACTTCGTCGAGGCCGACATGCGCGACGTGGTGCACGACCTTAACCGCGCGGGTTTTGCGTTCGACGCCGCCTGGCTCGCGCCATTCCTCGAATTCCGCTTTCCGCGTTACGGCACCGTGACCTACGACAACGTGCAGATCGAGCTCAAGCGCGCGATCGAACCGTGGAACGTGCTGGGCGAAGAAATGGCGCAGGGCGGCACCGCGCGCTACGTCGATTCGTCGGTGGAGCGCCTGCAGGTGAAGGTCAACGGCATGACCGGCAGCCGCTACCTCGTGACCTGCAACGGCCGCCCGCTGCCGCTCGCCCCGACCGGGACCCACGGCGAATGCGTCGCCGGCGTGCGCTACCGCGCCTGGCATCCGCCTTCCGCCCTGCACCCGACCATTGGCGTGCATACGCCGCTCACTTTCGACCTGGTCGACACCTGGAACGGGCGTTCGCTCGGCGGCTGCACCTATCACGTCTCGCATCCGGGGGGCCGCAGCTACGATACATTCCCGGTTAACGCCAACGAAGCCGAAGCGCGCCGCATTGCGCGTTTCTGGGACCAGGGCCATACGCCGGGCCCGATGATGGTCAAGCCCGAGCCGCTCAACCCGAATTTCCCCTATACCCTGGACCTGCGCTACCAGCAGTCCTAGAAGTGCTGCGGCGCCATGGTGCCGCGCGCCCGATCCTGCAGCATAATGACCGTCGCAGCCCGGCGGCGGCCCCGCAACCAACCTAACAGGCAGAATGAACTCTTACGATGTCATCATCGTCGGCGGCGGCAACGCGGCGCTGTGCGCGGCCTTGTCCGCGAGCGAACAGGGTGCGCGCGTGCTGGTGCTGGAGCGAGCGCCGGAAGCGGAGGCGGGCGGCAACTCGCGATTTACAGCCGGCGCGATGCGCATCGTCTACGGCGGCGTCGAAGACCTCAAGCAATTGATGCCCGACCTCACCGACGAGGAGATCGCGCGCACCGATTTCGGCGCCTATACCGCCGAACAATTTCTCGACGACATGGCGCGCGTCACGCAATACCGCTGCGATCCCGACCTGACCGAGACGCTGGTGCGATCGAGTTTCGACACTTTGCGCTGGATGCAGAGCAAGGGCGTGCGCTTCGCGCCGATCTACGGCCGCCAGGCGTTCAAGATCGACGGCAGGTTCAAATTCTGGGGCGGGCTCACGGTCGAAGCCTGGGGCGGCGGACCCGGCCTGGTCGATGCGCTGACCCGGGCCGCCAGGAAAAATGGTGTCGAAATCCGTTACGCGGCCCCCGCGCTCGCGCTGCTGCACGACGATGCTGGCGTGGAAGGCGTGCGCGCCAGAGTGGACGGCAGGACGGTCGAGATCGAAGCCGGTGCGGTAGTGCTGGCGGGCGGCGGATTCCAGGCCAACCCCGAATGGCGCGCGCGCTACCTCGGGCCCAATTGGGAACTCGCGAAGGTGCGCGGCACCCGCTACAACACCGGCGACGTGATTCGCATGGCGCTCGACATCGGCGCCGCATCGGCCGGCAACTGGTCGGGCTGCCACGCGGTGGGCTGGGAACGCAACGCACCGGAATTCGGCGACCTCGCGGTGGGCGACGCGTTCCAGAAGCACAGCTATCCGTTCGGCATCATGCTGAACGCCGAGGGCAGGCGCTTCGTCGACGAGGGCGCGGATTTTCGCAACTACACGTACGCCAAATACGGGCGCGTCATCCTCAACCAGCCGGGGCAATTCGCGTGGCAGGTGTTCGACGCCAAGGTGCTGCACCTGTTGCGCGACGAATACCGCATCCGCCAGGTGACCAAGGTTTCGGCGAACACGCTTGAGGAACTGGCGGGGAAACTGGAAGACGTCGATGCCGACGCCGCGCTCGCCGAAATCCACGCCTACAACGCGGCGGTCACGCAAGACGTTGCGTTCAACCCCAACGTCAAGGACGGCCGCCGCACCCGCGGGCTCGCGGTCGACAAGTCGAACTGGGCCAACACCATCGATACCGCGCCGTTCGAGGCTTATGCCGTGACCTGCGGCATTACTTTCACGTTCGGCGGCCTGCGCATCGACACCGGTGCGCGGGTGATGTCGGCGGAGGGCGTGCCGATCCCGCGCTTATTCGCCGCGGGCGAGCTGACAGGGGGAGTTTTCTACTTCAACTATCCGGGTGGCACCGGGCTCACCAACGGCGCGGTGTACGGCCGCATCGCGGGCGCCGGGGCCGCGCAGGCGGCTCTTAACGCATCGAAGGATCGAGCCGCCGGCACCTGAAGGCGCCGCCTGCCGCCAGGTCAGGACGAGCGTCCGCTCTGCAGAATCCACAGGCGTGCGAGATCGGCGGTGCCCTCGTTGCCTTTTACGGTCTTGAACGCCTCCAGCGCCCGGTTCTTATGCCCGGCCATGTACTGCGCCTCGCCCAGGCGGAGCTTGGCTTCCTCGACGTTTTTCATGCCGCCCTTCTTGATGCCAGTGTCGATCAGTTGCAGGCCCTTGTCGGTCTTGCCTTCCGCAACGTACTCGAACCCCAGGTTGACCAACGCCTGGCCGTCAGGGGACGCCGCGGCATCGGCTTCGCGCTGCGCGGCTGCCTGCTGGGCTTCGTTATAGGTTTTCGTCGCGAGGTCGCGCAGCCGCTTGTGGCGGTCGGCTTCGGGTCCGGTGCCCAGCGCCCCGCTGGCGAACGCCTGGTCGACGACTTTTTTCGCCTCGGCCGGGGCGCCGGCCTGCAGCAGGAGCTGGCCCATTTCCATGTACTCGGCGGGCGTGCGCACCAGATTGTTCACGTACTTCAGGCGAAATATATCGACGTCGAGACGGCTCGAATAGCCGGGCTTGCGCTGCACGCGGGTCAGCGCATCGGACCAGTGCTCGCGGGTCGGATAATACGTGAGCTGTTTTTCGAGCACGAGAAGGGCGCCGGCGTTGTCTTTCTGCTTCGAGTAGCAACTCGCCAGCATGTCGAGCTGCGCCTCGGTAGGCGGCCTGCCGGACTGGGATTCTCCCTGCACCATGCCCTGCAATTCGGGGATGGCTTTGCCGCATTCGTTGTTCACATAGTAAGACTGGGCAAGCAGCATGCGCGCCTGCGTGTTGCCGGGATTATCCTTCAGCGTGCGCTGCGCCCACTGGATGGCTTTCGGATAATCCTTCGCCCGGTAATACGCGCCCGCCAGCGACTCCGCGAACTTGGCCTGTTCGCCCGCCGGCAGCCGGCCTGACGAGGTGAGCGCGTCGAGCGCCTTGGCCGCGGTGTCGGCCTCTCCCGCCATGCTCGCTGCCGAAAACCGCATTTGGTTGATGAGGAAACTCTCGTTCGCGGTCTTGCCGGAAACCGCGTCGGCTTCACCGATCTTGGCCAACGCGTCCCGCGCCTTTCCCGCCTTGATCAAGGCGCCGGCCGCCTTTAACGGGTTGCCGACCTCCGGGCGCACCGCGCCGCCTTCTTGCGCATGGGCGGTGCCGATGAACCCGGGGACGCAGCCTAACGGCGCGGCGAGGATTGCGGCCGCTGCGAGCAAGCCGGGCAATAGAATCCGAATACGACTCATGTGAATTCCCAGAAGAAGTAAGGAGCGCGCGCCGGCGCCGCGGTCAATCGACGAACTGTTCGTTACCGACAAGTCCCAGCTTGGTGATGCCGAGGCGCTGGGCGGATGCCATCACCGCCGCCACGTCCTTGTAGGCCACGAGCTTGTTCGGACGCAGGTGAATTTCCGGCTGCGTCGGCTGCGCCACTGCCTGCCGCAGGCGCGTTTCGAGCTCGGGCCGGTTGGCGACAACGGCGCCGTTCCACAGCACGGTACCGTCGAAATCGACGTCGATGTTGACGATCTCGGGCGGTGTCGGCGGCGGCGGCGGGTTGCCCACCGGCATGTTGAGCTTCACCGCGTGGGTCTGGATCGGAATGGTGATGATGAGCATGATAAGCAGCACCAGCATCACGTCGATCAGCGGCGTGGTGTTGATGTCCATCATCACTTCGGGATCCTTGGTTCCCGAACTCGAGCCAACGTTCATTGCCATGCGTGTTTCCTTTCAGCGGTCGGCCACGCGCGATCAGCCGCGGATCGGGGGCTCGGTAATGAAACCGACCTTGAGTATGCTTGCGCGCTGCAGCGTCACCACCACCTTGCCGACAAATTCATAGCGTACGTTCTGGTCGGCGCGGATATGCACCTCCGGCTGCGGCAACAGCACCGCGACCACTTTCAACTTTTCGAACAGGTCGCCGGTGTCCTTCACGTATTTGCCGTTCCAGAACATGTCGCCATCCTTGTTTACGGCGATGACGATATTCTCGGGCTTGGTCTGCGTCGGGACATTGGCTTCCTTGGGCAGTGTGAGCGGCACCTGCTGCACGATCGCCGGAATGGTGATCAGGAAGATGATCAGCAGCACCAGCATCACGTCGACCAGCGGCGTGGTGTTGATCGCTGCGATAATCTCGTCCTCGTCCCCGCTGTCGCCGGGGCCTACGCTCATCGCCATGGTTTACTTGACCCGGGAGACGGTGGGTGCGCGGCCGGTCTCGGGGGTGGCGGCGCCGCTCATCAGGATCATGTGCAGGTCGGCGGAGAACGCGCGCACCTGCTCCATCGCGGCCTTGTTGCGGCGGACCAGCCAGTTATAGCCGAGCACCGCCGGCACCGCGACCGCCAGACCGATCGCGGTCATGATCAGCGCCTCACCCACCGGCCCCGCGACCTTGTCGATCGAAGCCTGGCCGGCGATACCGATGGCGGTCATGATCAGCGCCTCGCCGACGGGTCCCGCGACCTTGTCGATCGACGCCTGGCCGGCGATACCGATCGCGGTCAACGCGTGGTAATCCCCCACACCGTACCGAACAGGCCGACGAACGGCGAAGTC
>Ga0181537_10004745_pt1 | contig 11203 bp, 11 predicted proteins | sample PEATcosm2014_Bin_39_FD_119765 | JGI IMG/M metagenome (GOLD analysis project Ga0181537, IMG submission 119765) | Peatland microbial communities from MTU Mesocosm Facility, Houghton, MI, USA - PEATcosm2014_Bin23_10_metaG | ecosystem: Environmental > Terrestrial > Soil > Wetlands > Peat | place... | reverse complement strand
GTCCGGATGCGGCTCGTTGCCGCGCAGCTGGCGCTGCATGGCCACCGCGCCTTGCATCAGCGGAAGCGCGGCGTTCAGGTCGCCGCCGTCCTCGACCGCCTGCGCCAGGTCCTTGAGCGTGCGGGCGACATCCGGGTACGCGGCGCCGTAGAGCGATCGCTGGAGTTGCAACGCCTCGCGCAGGTTTTTCTGCCCGTCCGCGTAACGTCCCTGGCGTGCCAGCAGCACGCCGAAGCCATAGAGCGCATTGGCTAGCTGCACCTGGCTCTCGTGGTCCTTCGGCCGCAGCGAGTCGACCCTGATGGCTTCACGATAGACCCGCTCGGCAGCGTCGAACTGCGCCTGGCGGGTCATGACATCGCCAAGATGATTCAGTGAATCGGACAGCAGCAGCGGCTCCTCGTCGACCAGGTTGCGCCGTGCCGCCACCGCCCGGTCGAGCAACGGCCGTGCCTGGCTGTACAGGCCGAGTCCCATGTAGACGCTGCCGAGGGTATCCATCAGCGTGGCCTGAATCTTGGGCTGGTTCGCAAGCTCGGCGTCGACCCGCGCTGCGCCCTTATCCAGCATCTCGCGCGCGGTTACGGTGTTGCCGCGAGCCTCACTCGGGTCGGAAATCCGGAACAGATCCACCAGAAAGTGCGTCGTCTGCTTGGCGGTCTCGGCCTCAGCTTCCGCGCGTACGGTCTGTTTGCGCGCCGCAGCGCGCTGGATCAGCGCGTAACCGGCCAGCCCGCTGGTTACCACCATGCCCGCGAGCGCCGAACATGTCAGGGCGAACAGCCGGCGATTGCGGCGTTGCTGTTCGCGGCGCCGCAGGGCGTCGTAGCCAACCCCCAGCACGCCGGCGATGAGTTTGAGCTTGGCCGCGTTGCGACCGTCCTTGCCGGGTCGTGCGTCCGCCGCAATCGGCTCGGTGCGCACATCGCTCAGCTGGCCGTCGGCGCCCAGGCGAAAGCGCAACGCCGGAGGAAAGCACTCCTCCTCAACGGCGCCAGGCTGGTCGGTGGCATTGGGCTCGCCGGCGATAATGAGGCAGAAAATCCGGTCCTCGCGGCCAAGCCGCTTGAAGGCCATGATCTCCTCGTTCACCCAGCGTGATTTCGCCGCCGGGGGCGAGCAGATCACAATCTGGCAGGCGGACTGCTGCAGCGCCTCGGTGATGACGGTACCCAGGTCGGTCGCACTGGCCAGCTCTTCCCGGTCCCGGAATACCGGCGTCAGCCGCTTTGGAACCGGGCCGCGGATGGTACTGGCGCCGATCAGTATCTTCGGCGGCCGGTAGGATTCGAGCTGCCGATGCAGCCATTGCGCCCACTTCGCGTCGCGATGGCTATAGCTGAGAAACGCCCGGTACTTCGGCTGATCCACGCGACCTCTTGCCCCTGTCTCCCGGCCAGCCGGCATATGTGGCGGATTGAAGCCGGATTTGAAATCTGCCCGGTTAAATGTAATCCCAATCGCGCGGCAGGTCCAAGTTTTAGGCCATCCGGCTATTACTCGACTCGGTGCCAGGTGGTCATCAGCATGGCTTGCCACCTGCGGCGGGCGGTGCTCGGATCACGGCAATCTTGTGCGAATGCTTTCATACCAGACCTTTCGAATGCGCATACGAGAGATCGCGGACTGTTCTGAGGCGCAAGGCTACCCTCGGGTCATGGGCTCGCTATGACAAAATGCGGTAAATGTCCGAAGTGCGAATGCGTGATCTGAGGAGAGAGCCCGATGCTGCAACTGGATGCGAATGAAGTCGCAGCGAGACTCGCGCGTGTGCCGCTGATCGATGCGCTGGAGCGCACTTTTCGCTCGCAATTCCACTCGCCGGTGCGCCAGCACTACACCGTCGGCACCTCAACCCATGGCGCTAATTTCCTGCTGACGATGCCGGCCTGGCACACGGGCGGCTACATCGGCGTCAAGCTCGCGACCGTGTTTCCGGGCAACGCCCGCCAAGGCCAACCAGCGGTACATGCAGTGTATGCGCTGTTCAGTGGCGTTGATGGCTCACTGATCGCCACGCTGGATGGAACGGAATTGACCAGGCGTCGCACGGCAGCCGCTTCCGCACTTGCGGCGCGCTTTCTGGCGCGGCCGGAGGCAAGCCGGCTGCTGATGGTCGGCACCGGCGCGTTGGCACCGCATATCATCGACACCTATACCAGCGTGCGTCCTATCACCGCGGTGCGTGTGTGGGGGCGAAATTCCCGGCATGCGCAGGCGGTGGCCGAAGGATTCGCCGGGCGATCTATTGATATCGAGGCCATCGACGATCTTGAAGCCGGCGTGCGCTGGGCCGACATCGTCAGTTGCGCAACCCTGGCCGTCGCGCCGCTGGTGCTCGGCACCTGGCTGCGTCCTGGACAGCACCTGGACCTGATCGGCTCGTTTACCCCGAAAATGCGGGAAGTTGACGATGCGGCGCTCGAGCGCTCGCGCATTTACGTCGACACGCGGGAGGGCGCGCTCGCCGAGAGCGGCGAGCTGGTCCAGGCCATGGCCGAGGGCGTCATCACGGCCGCTCACATATGTGGTGATCTCGCCGCGCTGACTCGCGGCACCGCTTCCGGCCGAGTCTCGCCCGACGAGATCACATTGTTTAAAAGCGTAGGCTGCGCCATCGAGGACTTGGCCGCCGCGGAACTGGCGCTTGGATTTACTGCCGGCCAGTGACCGCGGTGACGCCGATCATCCGGGTTCAGGTTCCTCCCTGGGTTGCACTCACGCGCCATACGGTATTTCCAACATCGTCTGCGACGAGCAGTGCCCCGCTCCGATCCAGCGCTAGCCCCACCGGGCGTCCGTGGACGGTCCCGTGGTCGCTGCCGAGGAAGCCGGTGACGACCGGCGTCGGCTTTCCTACGGGTCGGCCGTTCACAAAAGATACATAAATCACCTGGTAGCCGTTCAAGCGGCTGCGGTCCCAACTGCCGTGCTCACTGATGAAGGCGCCGTTAGCGAAGGCCGGCGACAAGTGCTCGCCTTCGCTGAACAGCAGGCTGAGCGGGGCGGCATGGGAACTCAAACCATAGTCGGGCGCGATCGCCTGAGCGACAAGATCCGGCCGCTGAGGGTGAACTCGAACGTCAACATGACTTCCCCAATAGCTGTAAGGCCAGCCGTAGAAGCCACCTTGCCGGATAGAAGTCAAATAATCGGGCACGAGGTCCGGGCCGATCTCGTCGCGCTCGTTGACGACGGCGAACTGCTGACGCGTCTGCGGCTCGAAGGAGCCGGCCGGCGCGCCCTGTCGCAAAATCGATCAGCAATAAGATGACGGCCACGAGCGTGACGATCAGGCCAACCGTGATGAGCCAGGCGGAGAAGTTTGCCCACTGCCAGACTGCCGTCGTGCAATAGACGTAGTCGGTGCCAAAAGCGGCTATAAGCAGTACCGCGCCCGCCTCGATGAAGTCGCGGTGTAGCAGGGACCGTCCCGGGCTGCGGTTAATTGGTCTGCGCATCCGCTCGTCCTGCAGGCCACCGGACGAAACGACATTGCCGAATGGCTTTTGCGCTACCCTCGATAGACTTGTTTGCACTGCCTGGGCTGGAGCACTGTCAGACAGGCTAAAGCTGGCTTGCTTTTCGATTGAATGACTCATGGCTGACCTCAAATTTGCAGACTGTGAGATCTATTCGGCACCACGGTCGTTACGAAACTATTTCGACAGCCCTCGCAGCTGTTTCAACAGAAATGCTGCTCGAAAACCTGAGAGGCGCAACCTCTCGCGACGACTGCTCGGACGCCACCCTGCATCCCGATGAAGCGGCCCGCCGCGGCGGCGACTGGGCCTCGATTGGACGCGCTTTCTGCGCGGCTGGCTTCGGCGCAATCAGGACTTCTGCTTCGCCAACGCCTCTCGCGCTTGCTTGAGTTGCTTCCAATTGGGCGCGAACTTGAGCGCCTCGTCGTATTTTGCGAGCGCGTCTTTCATCTTGCCCTGCTTTACGAGCACATCACCCCAAGCCTTCAAAGGGTCTGCCCAGTGCGGTCCGCGCTTGTTGGCATCGATCAGTTTCGCCTCGGCCCCCATCAGGTCGCCATGCCTTGCCAGCGCCACGCCCCACGAGTAGTACGCAGCCGGCAGGTCTGGTGCGAGCTCTACCGCCTCGGCGTACGCTTTCTGGGCGCCAGGCCAGTTGCTGCGACCGTCGAGGATATCGGCGCGGAAACGGTAGCAATCGACGAACGTGCCGGCAGTCTTCAGGAACGCGTCGGCCTTGTCGGGACGCCCCGCTGCTTCTTCAGCGGGAGCAATCCAGCAGTGGTAGCCCGGGTTGTTGGTGCCGACCGCCGGGTCCGCGTAGGCCGTGCCGTAGGCTTCCATTTCGACGACAGCGGTGGCAAAGTCACCGGCCTCCAGCGCCAGGCGGCCATGCACGTGGTGGATCATCGCGTTGCCGGGCAGATCGTCCGGATCTTCTTTCGCCGTCTTGAGCGCAAGGACCGCGGCCTCCGCATCGTGCAATCGCGTCTCGATGTCGGCGATGGTCGGGCCGGCTGATATGATGCCTGTACCAGCTCCGGCATTGGCCTCGGCATCGGCCACGCTCGACTCGAGCCACGGCTTCAGGTTCCAGGTCAGGTAATCCCAGTTCTGATACTGGACCTCAGGGGCCGGTCCAGGACGACGACCACCGGCGATGCTTCGCATGGCCTCACCAGCCTTCCAGGCCCCCTCCTCGTCGCCCAGGATCATCAGGTCGTTCTGGATGTTGTTGTGTGCAGTCCAAAGATCGGGTTGGAGCTTTGCGGCCGCGCGCTCGAGTCCCAACGCCTCACGGACGGAGCCGCCCGAATTCTCAATCGCGACCGCCCATCGGGTCAGGAGCATGGCCCGCTCCGCCGGCTCCGCACTCCCAACAGCGCTCTTGCAGAACGCGATCGCCTCCTCGTAGCGGGCGTGGGTATTCAGGTAACTGGCCCACCGTCCGGGCTGGGACTCCGAGTAGACGTACTCCGCAGCCGCGACGGTCAGCCTGCGGAGATCTGCGGCTGACCCCTCGATTGTCTTCGGCGGCACGCCGTTGCCGCGGACTGTCAGCGAGAGTCCGCCTGCAGGGGTCTCGACCAGATCGCCGTCGATGTGTACGTCGTGCCCGAACCGATCCCGGAGCAGGCGCGAGATCTCGCCAAGCGATATGCCTGTTTCGGGCACGTCGAGCTTGATGTTGCCGCTCCAGGCGCCGGTAAGGCCGCGGGCAGCGGAAGTACTGCGGGTGGCATCCTGCAGGCGGCCAAGTTCGTCGAGCAGGCCACTGGCAACAATTGCACCGTCGATGCCGTGTGCAGCGAGAGTAGTCGGTATTCGAAATGGCTCTACCACCACCTGGCGGGAGGTAGCAGCGTCGCGGACCATGAGAATCGCACCGCCGCCAATCCCGGTCGCGACCAGAACCAGGAACAGCTGGAATCCGACCCGCAGGCGCAGGCCAAATCGGCGCAGGTCAACCTCACGCGCCTGGCCTTGCAGAAAGTGCAGGCGCGCGGTGTGTTCATCCTTGAGGTGCTCGTTCTGGGTTTCAAGAAGCTGAGCCTGTCGGCTCAAGAACTCGACTGTCTTGCGCGCGACTTCCGGATCGTTGCCGGCAAGCTTGGCCGCCACAGCCGACGCGAAGGCTTCCGCACCAGCGAGCGCGTCTGGCGCCTCCACGTCCGGCTTCTCGTCCTCGTCCCCGAGAATCCCGCCGAGCAAACCTTCAGCCATTCCAGGCTCCGGCTTCCAATTCTCTGGCTATGGTCATCCAGGCGAATGACCTTGGCAACTAACGTCGCTTGACTGCCGGTGATAAAAGCACAGCGCTCGGCAAAAAAGGCGGTCAGATACTGCCGCCAGAGGCTCGCTCATAAGTGCAAGCTGCATAAAGCCACGCGAGGACCGATATGGCGCATGGCAGGGATTCACACGCGACACTGACGCCGCTTATAGGCAGACAAGCCTGCTCGCGAAGTTTATTAATCAGGGATCTAGAATAATGGGAGCCGGGGTATGATGTAATTCCCACGAACCTGAATTTTCATGAGATTTTCTTCGACAATCACCATCGAGGTCTTCCTATGAGGCACAAAGTTATTGCGGTGCTTACCGGTACTGCCACATTACTGCTGACCACAGCATTCGTGCTGGCCGATGATGCTGCCCCTCTGCCTGGTGATCACGGCCGCATGATGGGCGGCATTTTTCCGGCCAGTATGCCCCCGCGTCCGCCAGGAGCGATGCAGCAGCCCGCGGCGCCCGCGCCGCCCATTGCTTTGGCAGTCAAAGCCGCCGAAACCGTGGCGAAGGCCTGCAGCCAGTACAAGCTCGGCGTGGCCGTTGTGAATTCCAAGGGTGAGCCGATCCTGGTCTATCTACCGGACGGCAGCGAAGCCAGCCACGGCTTCACGGCCGTGCGCAAGGCCTATACCGCCATCACATTCCAGGTACCGACCTCGGAGTTGGTCATCAAGGGGCAGCAGGATGCGGATTTCGCGGCCAAGATCAAAGCCGATCCGAATCTCATGGCCTTCAAGGGCGGCATCCCGCTCAAAACTGGCGGTCAGATCATTGGGGCAATTGGAGTCAGCGGCGCGGAACCAGGCGGACACGACGAGGAATGCGGACTCAAGGGAGTCGCTGCGATCAAGGATCAGCTCAACTAGCGCGAGCCAAACATGTCGAGGAGCTCTCAATGGGAGACTTGGCGATCGCTGAGCTTCGGACTTCGTTCGATAAGACGCTACGCAAGCGTTGCCATGCGCTAGTTGCAGTAACTCCCGACCTATCACATGATCCACTCATACCAATCGACCGATGAGAAGGAGACGCTTTTGGTCAAATCCATCCTGACTGCCTCGGTCTGCTTTGCATTGTCCATGACGTGCGCCATCGCTACCGCCGATGAGCCCTCGCAGGCCGTACCTGCCAAAGGGGTCAGTAGCGCACAAATGGAAAAGAACAAGGAAGTGGTGCGCGCGTTTTTCAAACCGGGCGTCACCGGTAAAGATCGCTACGATTTGCTCGACGATGGTTACATCCAGCACAACCCGGGCGCCAAGAAGATGGCGGACGATATGCACGTGTCGTACAAGGAGGGTTTTCGCCAGATGCTCGATCGCATGGGCGGCAATTTCCCCACGCCGCCGACTCAAATCGACGGCGCACCCGTTCCTCCCGGTAACATGACCTACATGGTGCTTGCCGAAGGCGACCTGGTCTTCGTCATGAGTCAGCAATACCGACGCGACCCCACCATCACCACCTCGGTGGTGTTCTATCCTGCATACACCTGGGATGTGTTTCGGGTCAGGAACGGCAAGCTCTATGAGCACTGGGATGGTGCGACCATCAATACGCGGCCGCCGGGCGGTGGCCCTGGTGCACCGGCCGGACCTCCGGGCGGTCCACCCGCGGGATCTGCGCCGCCGGCCAAGTGAAACCCGAGCCCGCCACCGCGCGACAATGCCGGTACCTCACGCAAACCCAGGGCTGAGGGTCGTCCGGGTCAGCGGGTTAAACTCAGAAGCGGGGCTGGTGCGCAAGCGACCGGACACTGCGGCGCCCGCAGTGAGCGACCGGGGCATCGTTGGTGCGGTGCGCACGTGAAGATTCGGCTTGAGGCCCACGGAGCGGCCACGCTCGTGATTCCGGAAGGCCGACTGGATTTCGGCGCTGCCACGGGATTTCAGGCGCAGCTTGAGCAGGTGCTGGCCGGCACGCGGACGGCGCTGTCGGCGGTGATTATCGACTGCGCCGGGCTTGAATACGTGTCGAGCGCCGGACTGCGCGTATTCCTGCTGGCTGCACGGACCTCACAGCGCGCGGGCCTCAGATTCGCGATCTGCTCGCTGCAGCCGGCGGTACGCGAAGTGTTCGAATTGAGCGGATTCAGCCGCGTTATCGCCGTGCACACTGACCGGGCCGCCGCCCTGGCGCCGCTCCCGCAGGGACCCGCGTGATCGAGCAACGCGTAAGCGTTGCGAGCGATGCGGAGCAACTGCCAGTGCTGACGCGGTTCCTGAAGGAGTTCTGGTCGGCCGCCGGCTTGCCGCCCGCCGAGTCGGCGAGATTCGAGCTCGCGCTCGAGGAAGTCTTCATGAACGTGGTGATGCATGGCTCGGCGGCGCCCGGCACGCAGGTCGAGGTATCAGTGATCTTGCGCGACGGTGGCCTCACGCTCATGGTCGAGAACGACGGCCCGGCATTCGATCCGTTGCTCCTGCCTGCGCCCGACGTCGCGGCAAGTCTTGAAGAGCGCAAGGTCGGCGGCCTTGGCGTGTACCTGGTGCGACAAATGATGGACGTGGTTTGTTATCAGCGCGTCGCGGCGCGCAACCAGCTGCGAATGACGAAACGGCTGCCCACGGGCGGTGCCTCGCCGCGCGTCCCCCCGGGCGTCTGAGCGTCCTTCAGCTGCGCGTTGCCACCGGTGCAAAGCAGGCTGAATTCAAGTACTGTCGCTGCAGGCGGGTAGGCATGTTCGAGATCCAAATGGGAGCGGCAGGGGAAGTCGTGATGGCGGGGCGGCTCGACGCCACCCAATGCGACGTTGCGCTCAGGTTCCTGAACACCGTGCCGAAGCTGCGAGTCATCGACCTCGGGCGGCTTGAGTATATCGCCAGCATGGGATTGCGGGTGTTCTTGCTGACGCAGAAGCGGGTCAAGGCCGCGGGGACGGAACTGAAGCTGATCAACGCCTGCCCGCAGATCCACGATATCTTCCGCTACGCCGGTTTCGACCGGATCATCGACATCAGCCGCGCGTCGGCCTAGCCAATCCACACGCATGGTGCTTCACCGTCCGTGGGCGCCCAAATGAATTACTCCTGGCTCATGCGCGCGCCGATCGCGCTTGTGCCGGTGCTGTTGTTCCTGCTGGTGCTCGTGCATGCTGACAGCTATAAGCTGCTGCGCCCCCGGATAGTGCTGGCCTTGGTGGCAGCCGGCACAGTTGCAGCGGGCGCAAGCTACCTGGCCAACATTGGTGCGTCGGCTCTGTTTACCGGTGACCTTACGCTGTATGCGCGTTACGTCTCGCCGTGGATCGAGGAGTCACTGAAAGCGCTCGTGCTGGTTTTTCTGATTCGCAAGCGCCAGGTCGGACTGCCGGTGGATGCCGGCATCGCCGGCTTTGCGATCGGTACCGGCTTTGCGCTGGTCGAGAACCTCTACTACCTCGCGTCGCGGCCGGACACGGCGCTGGCGGTACAGATCGTGCGGGGCTTCGGCACCGCGATCATGCATGGCGGCACAACGACGGTCCTGGCGGTGATCTCCGTGACACTCTATGAGCGGCGGCCGAACGGCGGTCTGCAGCTGCTGCTGCCGGGCTTCCTGGCGGCGACGGTGCTGCACGCGGGTTTCAACGTGCTTTTGGTGCGTCCGGCACTGGCGACGTTCGCGACCATTATAGTGCTGCCGTTGGTCATCTATCTGGTGTTCGAGCGCAGCGAGCGCACGCTGCGCGACTGGCTTGACGAGGACCTCGACTCGAAGGTACAGCTACTCGAATTGATCAACACGGGTAAGTTTCTCGACAGCAACTCCGGCCGCTACCTGCAGTCGCTGCGAGAGCGGTTCCGCGGCGAGAACCTGGCCGACATGCTGTGCCTGTTGCGATTACATGGTGAACTCGCACTGCGCGCCAAGGGCATCCTGCTGCTGCGCGAGAGCGGCATTGAGGAACCGCCGCTTGACGATGCGACTCGGGACAAGCTCGCGGAACTCGCGCAGCTCAAACGCGCAATCGGTAAAACCGGCATCCTCGCCGTGCGTCCGCTGATGATGGCAACAGGCAAGGACATCTGGCAGTTGAAACTACTGGGAGGCTAGTCATATCGGGCTGCGTGCCCGCGATCGATTATGATGCTAACCATGTGACGCCATCCGTGGCTGAATCGGGCAGCGACCCGGGCGGCCAGCGTCAGAGGGAACACAGAATGGATACTGACCGGGGCGCAGTCTGGCCGCCACCAACTTTTTTGCCCGTGGCGTGTACTTGTGAATGAGGGTACGGACAAAGAGTTGGTGGAACGGTACCGACGAGGCGACCGGACCGCCTTTACCGAACTCGTGATTCGCTACCAGAAGCCGCTCTTTAATGTGGCGTTCTGGACCGTACGCCGAATCGAGGACGCAAATGACGTTACCCAGGAAGTGTTTCTCAAGGTTGCGGAACGGCTGAATGAATATGACCCGCAATTCAAGTTTTTCAGTTGGATATATCGCATTGCCGTCAATGAATCGCTCAATATGTTGCGTCGCAACAGGCGCGAAGAGACGCTGGATGAGGAACACGACCTGCCTGCCGCAGACAGCGCCAATCCCGAGCGGCAGGTGGGTGATGCGCAGCTCTCCCGACGCATCCGGGGCGCGCTGATGCACATGGTGGTCGATGACCGAATGGTGCTCTCGCTGCGTCACTTTTCCGAGTGCAGCTACCAGGAGATTGGGCAGATCTTGGAACTGGACGAAAAGACAGTGAAATCCCGATTATTCGAGGCACGGCAGCGCCTTCGCGGCATGCTGGGGGAATTGCGAGGGGAATGGAAATGACGTCTGACGAACTCCTTGAGCTCATGCACGAGGTCCTCGACGGGGCGGCTTCAGCGAAAGATTCGCGCAAGCTCGACCAGATGCTGTCGCAGGACCCGGTGGCGCGCGCTGAATACGACGATCTCCGGCGCCTGTTCACCGGCTTGAACACCATGCCCAAGGAACTCCCGCCGGAGGATCTGGGGTCCACCGTGACTGCCAGACTCCACTCAGCTCGGAGGCAGAGCGATCGGCGGAGCCAACTTTTTTCGCGCTCGCGTGTACTTCGGTTATTGTCTATACAAGGCTGGGCTAGCACTGCAGGACAAGCCGATAAAACGCGGCCAGTTTCCCGGTTCGAAATACCTTCAAGGAACGATAAAATGAGCACAGATAAGGGTCTCTTCGGTAACCGTATCGTCTGGATTGGCGCCGGTGTCGCCGCCGTAGCGGTTGTCGTTGCCACGCGATTTTTCGACATTCCGCCCAACAGCGGCGTCGGCACGATCGTGCCCGCCCAAAGATTCCAGGCGACGCAGCCTGGCGCTGGCGACGTCAATGGCAGCGTCGGGGACCCAACGCCGGTAGGTGTCGTGGTTGGCGTTGACAGCGATAGAGCCAACGCGGATCGCGGCAACGCGGATCGCGGCAACGCGGATCGCGGCAACGCGGATCGCGGTAACGCCGAT
>Ga0181537_10004744_pt1 | contig 11204 bp, 6 predicted proteins | sample PEATcosm2014_Bin_39_FD_119765 | JGI IMG/M metagenome (GOLD analysis project Ga0181537, IMG submission 119765) | Peatland microbial communities from MTU Mesocosm Facility, Houghton, MI, USA - PEATcosm2014_Bin23_10_metaG | ecosystem: Environmental > Terrestrial > Soil > Wetlands > Peat | place... | reverse complement strand
TCCAGGCACAAGATATGCCCCGAGGTCTCGCCGCCCAGACTCCCGCCGACCTCATTGAGCATTGCAAGCACGTGACGGTCGCCGACCTGGGCGCGCCGGAACCCGATCCCGAGCTCCGCGAGCGCATGCTCCAGCCCCAGATTACTCATGACCGTTCCGACCACCGGTCCTTTGAGCGTGCCGCGCTCGCGCTGCGCCTTGGCGAGGATGTACAGCATCTGATCGCCATCCACGCACCGCCCGAGTTCGTCCACCATCACCACCCGGTCGCCGTCGCCGTCGAGCGCCATGCCGACCTGGGCCTGCACCCCGGGCACGGTGAGCTGCAAAAGCCCGGGCGAGGTCGAGCCGCAGCCATCATTGATATTGCGGCCGTTCGGCGAGCAGCCGATCGGCACGATTTCAGCGCCCAAATCCGCCAGCACGCGCGGCGCCACCTTGTAACCTGCGCCGTTGGCGCAATCGATGACGACCTTCAGGCCGTGCAGCGTCGTGCCCGCCGGAATGGTCGAGGCGCAAAACTGCTGGTACTGCGTGCGGCTGCTGTCGATGCGGACCGCCTTGCCGAGACGTTCGGATTCCTGCGTCACCACCGGAAGCTCGAGCAGGCACTCGATTTCGTTTTCGGCCTCGTCCGACAGCTTGCTGCCGGTGGCATCGAAGAATTTGATGCCGTTGTCCTGATAGGCGTTGTGCGACGCGCTGATCACCACGCCGAAGCTGCAATCCAGCCGCTGCGTCATGTAGGCGATGCCCGGTGTCGGCAAAGGCCCGATCAGCATGACATCCACGCCCGCGGCGACGAAACCGGCTTCCAGCGCCGATTCGAACATGTAGCCCGACACGCGGGTGTCCTTGCCGATGAGCACCCGGCCGCCTCCCGGCGCCAGAACGCGCGCGGCGGCGCTCGCCAATCGCAGGGCGAAATCCACGGTCATCGGCGTGTGGCCGACCCGGCCGCGCACACCATCGGTACCGAAAAATTTATTCAATGATCCATTCCCTGCAGCACTGCACTCACCATGCCGATGGCATCGCGTGTCGCAGCGACGTCGTGAGTGCGAATGATGCGCGCACCTTCGGCCACGGCAAGCGCCGCGAGCCCGAGGCCCCCGTACAGCCGCTCATCGACCGGGCGGCCGAGAATCTTACCGATGAAGCTCTTGCGCGACACGCCGACCAGGAGCGGCGCACCGAGCGCGGCCAATCGCGGCAGATTCTCGAGCAGCATCAAGTTATGCGCCAGCCCTTTGCCAAAGCCAATCCCCGGATCGAGCACGATCGCCTCGCGTTCGATACCGGCCTCGATGCAGGCATCGCGTTCGCGCGCCAGAAACCCCATGACCTCGGCCACGACATCGTCGTAGTGCGGGTTGTCCTGCATCGTACGCGGCTCGCCTTGCATGTGCATCAAACACACCCCGACGCCTGCGCCGGCGGCCCAGGCCCGTGCACCCGGCGAACGCAATGCGTACACATCATTGACGACACACGCGCCGGCCGCCACGGCCGCGGCCATGACTTGAGGCTTGCTGGTATCGATGGACACCGCGATGTCGGAGGCCGCGCGAATGCCTTCGATGACGGGCACGACGCGCGCCATTTCAACCGCCGCGTCGACTGCGGCCGCGCCGGGCCGCGTTGATTCCCCGCCGACGTCGATCAGGGCCGCTCCCTCGCCGGCCATGCGCAGCGCGCGTTCCAGCGCGGCGTCGATGCGGGTGTGGCGATTGCCGTCGGAAAAGGAGTCCGGGGTCACATTCAAAATCCCCATGACCACCGGCCGCGTCAGATCGATCGTTCTATCCCGGCAGCGCCATTGCATCCGCAGCCGGAGCGGCTAGTGTTGGCCCGCGGGATTGACGAGCGGCGGCGCCGGCTTCTCGGCCGAAGGCCCGCGCGGTGTCGGCGTCGGTGTGTCGTCCCAATCGCGCGGCGGACGCGGCACCCGGCCTTCCATGATGTCCTTGATCTGATCCTCGTCGATCGTCTCGTACTTGATCAATGCCTCGGACATGGTTTGCAGCTTGTCCATGTTGGTCTGCAAAATCTTGTAAGCGCGCTGGTAATTGCTGTCGATCACGCGGCGCACTTCTTCGTCGATCACGTGCGCGGTGACATCCGAGACCTGCTTGTGCTGAGTCACGCTGCGGCCGAGGAAAACCTCGCCCGACTCTTCGCTGTAGGTCTGCGGCCCGAGGCGGTCCGACAAGCCCCAGCGCGTCACCATGTTGCGCGCGAGCTCGGTCGCGCGTTCGATATCGTTGGACGCGCCGGTCGTTACCGCATCGGCGCCGAATACCAACTCCTCGGCGACCCGGCCGCCGAACAGCGTCGCGATGCGGCTCTCGAGTTGCCGCTTGCTGGTGCTGTAGCGATCGTTCTCGGGCAGGAACATGGTGACGCCCAAGGCCCGGCCGCGCGGGATGATGGTCACCTTGTAGACCGGATCATGCTCGGGCACGCTCAAACCCACGATGGCGTGACCGGACTCGTGATAAGCGGTGTTGCGCTTCTCCTCTTCCGTCATGACCATGGAGCGGCGTTCCGCCCCCATCATGATCTTGTCCTTGGCGCGGTCGAATTCTTCCATCGTGACCGAGCGCTTGTTGCCGCGTGCCGCGAACAGCGCCGCCTCGTTCACGAGGTTCGCCAGATCCGCGCCGGAGAACCCCGGCGTGCCGCGCGCGATCACCGAGGGCTTGACGTTGTCGCCCAGCGGCACCTTGCGCATGTGCACCTTGAGTATCTGCTCGCGGCCGCGCACGTCGGGCAGCGGCACCACCACCTGGCGATCGAAGCGGCCCGGGCGCAGCAGCGCCGGATCGAGCACGTCCGGGCGATTGGTGGCGGCAATGACGATGATGCCCTCGTTGCCCTCGAAGCCGTCCATCTCGACCAGCAATTGGTTCAAGGTCTGCTCGCGCTCGTCGTGACCACCGCCCAAGCCAGCGCCGCGATGGCGCCCGACGGCGTCTATTTCGTCGATGAAAATGATGCACGGGGCGTGCTTCTTGGCCTGTTCGAACATGTCGCGTACGCGCGAGGCGCCGACGCCGACGAACATTTCCACGAAATCCGACCCGGAAATGGTGAAAAACGGCACCTTGGCCTCGCCGGCAATCGCCCGGGCCAGCAGGGTCTTGCCGGTTCCAGGGGAGCCGACCATGAGAACGCCTTTCGGGATCTTGCCGCCAAGTTTCTGGAACTTGCCGGGATCTTTCAAGAAGTCGACGATTTCGACCACTTCTTGCTTGGCCTCTTCGATGCCCGCGACATCGGCAAAGGTGATATTGACCTGGTCCTCGCCCAACAGCCGTGCGCGGCTCTTGCCGAAGGACATCGCTCCGCGACCGCCGGACGCTCCTTGCATCTGGCGCATGAAATACGCCCAAAAGCCAATGAGAATCAATATCGGGAATGCGGATATGAGCAATTGCAGGAATACCGACTGCTGTTTCGGCGGTTCGCCGCGGAATTTCACGCCCTGCGACTGCATCAGACCGATGAGCGCCGCATTGCTGGTTTCGGGGTTGTAGGTGACGAACGACTCGCCGGAGGAACGTCGCTTGCCCTCGATGATCTCCCCCTTGAGGGTCACCGACTCCACGTTATTGCTCTTTACGTCCGATAAAAACTGGGAATAATCGATGGTGGATGGCTGGCCGGTGCGCATGCCGAATTGACTGAATATGGCGAGTAGAATCACCGCCAATGCGACCCAAAGCAGAATCTGTTTCGTCAAATCGTTCAAGTTTCACCTACTGCCTTCACAGGAACAACCTCCCGAACTTACACCATCCGAAACTGCCGCGCCAACAGATAGATCTCAGGGCTGCGCGTTCGCGAGGCTTGCGGCTTTTTCATCACCACCCGAACATAGCGTTTACGGGTATCCCTGATGATCTGATCGAACCCCGCGCCTTGAAATAACTTCAAAAGCAAATCGCCTCCCGGCGCCAGTACGCGATCGGCAAATTCCAGCGCCAACTCCGCCAAATGCATCGATCGGGGCTGATCCACCGCGTCTATGCCTGCCATGTTGGGGGCCATATCCGACAAAACAAGGTCCACTTTGGCGGCGCCCACGCACGCGAGAACCTGCTCCAAGACCGCCTCTTCGCGGAAATCCCCCTGCACGAAATCGACGCCGGGGATGGCGTCCATCGGCAGAATATCTGTCGCCACTATGCGACTCGAACCGCCGATGATGCGCGCGGCGTACTGACTCCAGCCTCCCGGCGCGGCGCCCAGATCGACGCAGCGTATTCCGGGGCGCAGCAGCCGCTCGCTCTCCTGGATTTGCGCCAGCTTGAACACGGCGCGCGAGCGCCAGCCTTCTTTTTGCGCACGCTTCACGAACGGGTCGCTGGCGTGTTCTGCGAGCCAGCGGGCACTGCTTTTCGAACGTTTCGGCATGGGGGTTATGACTATAATCCTGCGATGGCGCTGTCTGAGAAACAAAAGAAACATTTGCGGCGCCTGGCGCATCCGATGAGCCCGATCGTGATGCTCGGCAACGCCGGACTCACCGACGGGGTGGTGAGTGAATTGGACCGCGCCCTCACCGATCACGAACTCGTCAAAGTGAGCGCCCGGGTCGGCGCGCGCGACGCGCGCAACACAGTGCTGGCAACCCTGGCGGGCCGCACGCACGCCGAACTCGTGCAGCGCATCGGTCATGTGGGCGTGTTCTATCGGCGCCGCGCCGAACTGCCGAAGATTCTCATCCCCGATTGAATTTTCGCGCGCCCGCCGGCCACTTCGCATTATGTCCGGTGGCAAATCACAATTCCGAATGACGGATTTGAGATTATGTTTGGTCGCAAACACAGCAGGTTCAATCGCTTGAAGACTAGCACGACCCGATATCACGTGGAGATAGAGGCTTCGTGTTCAGCACCAATCTGCAGACTCGCGTCATTCTGCTGTCAATCTCAGCGCTTCTGGCCAGCTGCGGATCCGGCGGCGGCTCGCAATCGCTCACCAAACCAGCCGACGACACGACACCGCCCTCGGCCCCGACCGGCTTGACCAGCTCCGTCATGTCGAGCACGCAAATCAATCTCGCGTGGACCGCCTCCACCGATGAGGCCGGGGTCGCCGATTACCGCGTGGAACGCTGCCAAGGCGCCGGCTGCACGGCGTTCGCACAAATTGCCACGCCGACTTCGACCACGTGGAACGACACGGGCCTGGCGGCGGCCACCACCTATTCGTATCGCGTGCGAGCCGCGGACACGACAGGAAACTTGAGCGCCTACTCGAGCATCGTGTCGGCGTCGACCAAAGCCGCGGCGGACTTAACGCCGCCCACGGCGCCCGCGAACCTGACGAGCACCGCCGCTTCGATGACGCAGATCAATCTGTCCTGGACGGCGTCGACCGACAACGCCGGCGTCAGCGCATATTTCGTCGAACGCTGCCAGGGCGCGCCCTGCACGAACTTCGCGCAGATCGCGAGCACCACCGGGACGAGCTTCAGCGACAGCGGGCTCACCGCCGGCACGGCGTATTCGTATCGCGTGCGCGCCACGGATGCGGCCGGCAATCTCAGCGCCTACTCGGGTGTGGCCTCGGCGACGACGCCCTCGCCGCCCGACACGGTTGCGCCGACGGCTCCCGCCAACCTGAGCTCGAGCGTCGTGTCGAGCTCGCGGATCAATCTGTCGTGGACCGCCTCGAGCGATAATGTGGGCGTCACCGGGTACCTCGTCGAACGCTGCCAAGGCGCCTCCTGTACGAACTTCACCCAAATCGCCGCGCCCACCGCGACCACGTGGAGCGACTCGGGCTTGAGCGCCGCCACGGCGTATTCCTACCGCGTACGCGCGGGCGATGCGGCCGGAAACTTGAGCGCCTATTCGACCGTCGTCAGCGCCACCACCATGAACGCCGCCGCCGTGAGCGTCACGCCGGTGCGCGGCGGCCTGACTATTTCGCAGACACTGACGCTGACCGCGGCGGTCGCCAACGATGTGGGCGGTGCGGGCGTCACCTGGAGCGCGAGCGCTGGCAGCTTCACGTCGCAGACGACATCCGCGGCGACCTACGTGGCGCCGAACACCGCCGGCCAGGTGACCATCACCGCGACCAGCATAGCCGACAGCACCAAGAGTGCGAGCGCCACCTTGGGTGTGACCGACCTGACCGTGGTTGGCACCTATCACAATGACAATGCGCGCGACGGCGCCAATACGCACGAGTTCGCGCTCACCACGGCCAATGTGAACACCGCGAGCTTCGGCAAATTGTTCTCCTGCCAGGTCGACGGCGCGATCTACGCGCAGCCGCTGTGGATCTCCAACCTGAACATCAACGGCACCGTCCACAACGTCATCATCGTCGCGACCCAGCACGACAGTGTGTACGCCTTCGATGCGGACGCGAGCCCCTGCGTCACGCTGTGGCATGCGTATCTGCTCGACGCCAATCATGGCGCGACGGCCAATGAGACCTCGGTGCCCTCCGGCGGCACCAACAGTCTGGTGGGTTCCGGCTACGGCGACGTCAAGCCCGAGATCGGCGTTACCGGCACACCGGTCATCGATGCGGCCACCAACACGATCTATCTGGTCAGCAAATCGTGCGTCGCGAATGCGCTGCCGATTTATCAGCGTTTGCATGGCCTGAGCCTGATCGACGGTACCGAGGTCGGCGGCGGCCCGACCAACATCGGCTCATCGATCGCCGTCGCCGGCACCGCGCCGGACGCGAGCGGCGGGCAGGTCGCGTTCAATGCGCAAACCGAATTTCAACGGCCCGGTCTCGCCCTGGTGAACGGCACGGTGTACGTCGCCTGGGCTTCGCACGAGGACACGGATCCTTACCACGGCTGGGTCATGGGCTTCAACGAATCGACCCTGGCGCTCCTGCCCAATGCGCTGTTCAACACCACGCCGAACCTGCTCACGGGGTATACCTACTCGCGCGGCGGCATCTGGATGAGCGGCGGAGCCCCCGCGGTCGACGCCGGCGGAAACCTGTATTTCTCAACGGCCAACGGCGTGTTCGACGCGAACAACGGCGGGCAAAACTTCGGCGACACGACGCTCAAGCTCAGCACCGCGAACAATGGCCTTGCCGTCGCGGATTGGTTCACGCCGGCCGACGAAGCCGCGCTCGACGGCGGCGACCAGGATCATGGTGCGGGAGGCGCGTCGCTGCTGATGAACACCTCGAGCGGCGGCTACATCGTCACCGCCGGCAAGGAAGGCACGGTGTACGTGCTCTCGCAGAGCGCGCTCGGCCAGTTCACCACCGGAAACACCGGGGCGCATTACGAATTCAGCCTGGGCCACGGACTCTTCTCCACCGCAGGCTTCTGGAACAACACGCTGTATGTCGCCGGTGCCGGTTCCGGCCTTCAGACCTACAATTTCGATCCGGTTGCCGGGCAATTTGCGGTCGGAGCCTCCTCGATCAGCCATCATGTGTATGGTTGGCCGGGCGCCTCGCCGGCGATCTCCGCGTCGGGAAACACGAACGGCGTCGCCTGGGCCATCGACAGCCACCCCTATTGCACGCAGCAGTCCTCGAGTTGCGGGCCGGCGGTCCTCTACGCGATGGATGCCGCCAACCTCACCACCGAACTCTGGAACAGCTCCACGGTTCCCGCCGACCAGGCGGGCAATGCGGTCAAATTCACGGTCCCGACCGTCGCCAACGGCAAGGTCTACATCGGCACGCGGGGCAATGACATCGGCACCGGCACCGCATCGGTGTTGGGCGAACTCGAGGTGTATGGCCTCAAGCCCAATTAGGCCGGGCGCTTCACAGGTACTTTACCGACACGATTTCGTAGCTACGCGTACCCCCGGGCGTGGTCACATCCACGACGTCGCCTTCGGATTTGCCGATGAGGGCGCGCGCAATCGGGGAGGACACCGACAGAAGACCCTGCTTGATGTCCGCCTCGTCGTCGCCGACGAGCTGGTACACGACTTTGTGGCCGCCGTCCTGGTCTTCGAGTTCGAGCGTCGAACCGAACACCACGCGGCCGCTCGCGGTCAATTTCGTGACGTCGATGACCTCCGAGTTCGACAGGCGATTCTCGATGTCGTTGATGCGCCCCTCGATGAAGCTCTGCTGTTCGCGCGCCGCGTGATATTCGGCGTTCTCGCTCAAGTCGCCATGCGCGCGCGCCTCCGCGATCGCCTTGATGACATTCGGGCGCGCCTCGCTCTTCAGTTGCTTCAACTCCGCCCGCAGCCGTTCCGCGCCGCGCAGAGTCATCGGTGTTCGCTTCACGCCAGCAGTTCCTTGTGCAAATCCCTGAGCCGGTTCACTTCAATGTCTCCGAGGTGGTCGAGCGCGTCGCAGGTCGCGCGTGCGGCGGCCACCGTCGTGTAGTAGGTCACCTTCCTGGCGACCGCCTCGCGCCGGATCGATCGCGATTCCCGTACCGCTTGCTTTCCCTCGGTGGTATTGACGATCAAAGCAACCTCGTCGTTTTTTATCATATCGACGACGTGCGGGCGACCCTCCCGGACCTTATTTACGCGACGGCAGGTGATTCCCGCCTCCTCGAGCACCAGTGCCGTGCCGCCGGTGGCGGAAATCTCGAAGCCGCGCGCCATCAACATCTGCGCCAGCATGACGGCGGCCGGCTTGTCGCGGTCGCGCACGCTGATGAAACAGAGGCCATGGGTCGGCAGGACCACCCCGGAGGCCGCCTGCGCCTTGGCGTACGCCTCGCCGAAGGTGTGTCCGGTGCCCATCACTTCGCCGGTGGACTTCATCTCGGGACCGAGGATCGGGTCGGCCTCGGGGAATTTGACGAACGGGAACACCGCCTCCTTGACGCAGAAATACGGCGGGATGCGCTCCACGAGGCGCTCCTGCATGGCCAGCGTCTTGCCGGTCATGACCCGCGCCGCCACTTTTGCCAGCGGAATGCCGGTGGCCTTGGAAACGAAGGGCACCGTGCGCGAAGCCCGTGGATTGACCTCGAGCAGGTAGATCACGCCGCTCTGGATGGCAAACTGCACGTTCATCAAGCCGACGACGTTCAGCGCCTTCGCCAACTTGCGCGTCTGTGCGCGAAGTTCGTCCTGGATCTCGGCTGACAAGCCGTTCGGCGGCAGCGAGCAACCGGAGTCGCCCGAATGCACCCCGGCCTGTTCGATGTGCTCCATGATGCCGCCGATCAGCACGTTCTCGCCGTCGCTCACCGCATCGACATCCACCTCGATGGCGAGGTCCAAGAAGCGGTCCAACAGAACCGGGCTGTCGTTCGACACCTTCACGGCATCGGTCATGTACTGGCGCAGGTCATCCTCGTTGAACACCACCTCCATCGCGCGGCCGCCCAATACGTAGCTCGGCCGCACGATGAGCGGATAGCCGACGTCGCGCGCCAGCAGAACGGCGGATTCCTCGCTGCGCGCCGACGCATTGGCGGGCTGCTTGAGCTTCAAGGCCGCCACCAATTTTTGAAAGCGCTCCCGGTCCTCCGCGACATCGATGCTGTCGGGCGTCGTGCCGATGATGGGTGCACCCGCGGCGGCCAGCGCGCGCGACAGCTTGAGCGGCGTCTGGCCGCCGAACTGCACGATCACGCCCTCGGGCTTCTCTTTCTCGATGATCTCCATCACGTCTTCGAAGGTCAGCGGTTCGAAGTACAGCCGGTCCGAGGTGTCGTAATCCGTCGAGACGGTCTCCGGATTGCAGTTCACCATCAGGGTTTCGAAGCCGTCCTCGCGCAGCGCCATGGCGGCGTGCACGCAGCAATAGTCGAACTCGATGCCCTGCCCGATGCGGTTCGGCCCCCCGCCCAAAATCATGATTTTGCGCCGGCCGGTCGGATTCGCCTCGCACTCCTCTTCGTAGGTCGAATAAAGATAGGCGGTTGAACTCGCAAACTCCGCCGCGCAGGTGTCAACGCGCTTGTAGACCGGGTGCAGCCCGAGCTTGCGGCGCCGGCCGCGCACCGCCGCTTCGTCGCGCCCCGCCAGTTTCGCGATGCGCGCATCGGAGAAGCCCTTGCGCTTCAGTGCCCGAAGCCGCGGCAGTTCGAGGCTTTCGAATCCATCCTTGGCCAATTGCGCCTCCTCGCGCAGCAAGTCCTGGATCTGCGCCAGAAACCAGGGGTCGATCTTGGTCGCCTCGAACACCTGCTGCGCCGTCCAGCCGGCGCGGAACGCATCGGCAACGTACAGAATGCGGTTCGGTCCCGGCCAGCGCAGCTCATAGTCGAGCGTCTCCGCCGCGGCATCGGACAGCGGCAAGGTCAACTGCTCGTTGAACCCGTCGAGTCCGGTCTCGAGACTGCGCAGCGCCTTCTGCATCGATTCCTGGAAGGTGCGGCCGATCGCCATCGCCTCGCCGACCGATTTCATCTGCGTCGTGAGGCGCGTATTCGCACCGGGAAACTTCTCGAAGGTGAAGCGCGGGAGCTTGGTCACGACGTAGTCGATGGTCGGCTCGAACGAGGCCGGCGTCGCGCCGCCGGTGATCTCGTTCTTGAGCTCATCGAGCGTGTAGCCCACGGCGAGTTTCGCGGCAATCTTGGCGATCGGGAAGCCGGTCGCCTTGGAGGCGAGCGCCGAGGAGCGCGACACGCGCGGATTCATCTCGATCACGAGCACCCGGCCGTCCTCCGGGTTGATCGCGAACTGCACGTTGGAACCGCCGGTATCGACGCCAATCTTGCGCAGCACCGCGATGGACGCGTCGCGCAGGCGTTGGTACTCGCGATCCGTGAGTGTCTGGGCCGGCGCCACGGTGATCGAATCGCCGGTATGCACGCCCATCGGATCGATGTTTTCGATCGAACAGACGATGATGCAGTTGTCGATGCGGTCGCGAACGACCTCCATCTCGTATTCCTTCCAGCCGAGGACCGACTCCTCGAGCAGCACTTCATTGGTGGGCGAGGCATCGAGGCCGCGCGCCACGATGGTTTCGAATTCCTCGCGGTTGTAGGCGATGCCGCCGCCGCTGCCGCCCAAGGTGAACGAGGGCCGGATCACGGTGGGGAAGCCGATCTCCGATTGCACCGCCAACGCCTCCTCCATGCTGTGCGCGATGCGCGCGCGGGCGGTCTCCAAGCCGATGTCGCTCATGGCGCGGCGGAACAGCTCGCGATCCTCGGCCATGTCGATGGCTTCGCGCGAGGCGGCGATCAGTTCCACGCCGAATTTGGCGAGCACGCCCTCGCGCACCAGATCGAGCGCTGTGTTGAGCGCCGTCTGTCCGCCCAT
>Ga0181537_10004743_pt1 | contig 11204 bp, 9 predicted proteins | sample PEATcosm2014_Bin_39_FD_119765 | JGI IMG/M metagenome (GOLD analysis project Ga0181537, IMG submission 119765) | Peatland microbial communities from MTU Mesocosm Facility, Houghton, MI, USA - PEATcosm2014_Bin23_10_metaG | ecosystem: Environmental > Terrestrial > Soil > Wetlands > Peat | place... | reverse complement strand
GGCCTCGAGGTCGCACTGCACTGCACCTACCGGACGCTGTCGGCGGGCGCGGGGATGGTCGCCTTTCCCGAGTGCTTTCTCGGCCTGGTACCCGGCTGGGGCGGCACCTACCTGCTGCCCCGGCTGATCGGGCCGGCCAGCGCGCTCAAGCTGATCATCGAGAACCCGCTGTCGCAGAACAAGATGCTCACCGGCCCCGAGGCATTCGAGCTCGGCATCGCTGACGCGATGTTCGCGCCCGCCGACTTCCTCGAGGAATCGCTGCGCTGGGCGGCGTCCGTGCTGACCGGGGCCGTGACCGTGATCCGGCCGGGTGCCGACCTGCCGGAGATTTCACTGTCGAAGACCGTGGCCGCGGAGTGGGACGCCGCCGTCGCGGCGGCGCGGTCCTTCGCCGACGGCAAGCTGCACGGCGCCGCCCCCGCGCCGTACCGGGCGCTTGACCTGGTGGCGGCGGCCCGCACCGCGTCCCGCGACGAAGGGTTCGCCGCCGAGGACGACGCCCTCGCCGACCTGATGCTCTCCGATGAGCTGCGCGCCGGCCTGTACGCGTTCGACCTGGTGCAAAAGCGCGCCAGGCGGCCCGCGGGCGCGCCGGATAAGTCCCTGGCCCGCCCGGTCACCAAGGTGGGCGTCGTCGGCGCCGGCCTGATGGCGGCGCAGATCGCCCTGCTGTTCGCGCGCAGGCTCCAGGTCCCGGTGGTGCTCACCGACCTCGACCAGGCGCGGGTCAACGCGGGCGTCGGCTACGTGCACGCCGAGATCGACAAGCAGGCCTCCCGCGGCCGGATCTCGCCGGACGCCGCCAGCCGGAGCAAGGCCCTGGTCACCGGGTCGGTGTCGAAGGACGGGTTCGCCGACGCCGACTTCGTCATCGAGGCGGTCTTCGAGGATCTCGCGGTCAAGCGGCAGGTGTTCGCGGAGGTCGAGGCGGTCGTAGCGGACACGTGCGTGCTCGCCACCAACACCTCCTCGCTGTCGGTCAGCGCGATGGCGGACGGGCTTAAGCACCCGTCGCGGTTGGTCGGCTTCCACTTCTTCAACCCGGTCGCGGTGCTGCCGCTCGTCGAGGTGGTGCGCGGGCCGTCCACGGGTGAGGCGGCGCTGGCCACTGCCCTCGCAGTCGGGGCGAAGCTGAAGAAGAACTGCGTGATCGTCGCCGACCGGCCCGCCTTCGTGGTCAACCGGCTGCTCACCCGGTTCCTCGGCGAGATCACCCGGGCGGTCGACGAGGGCACGCCGCTGCAGGTCGCCGAGCACGCCGCCGACCCGCTCGGCCTGCCGATGAGCCCGTTCCTGCTGCTCCAATTGGTCGGGCCGCGGATCGCGCTGCACGTCGCCCAGACGCTGCACGCGGCGTTCGGGATGAGGTTCGCCGTCTCGCCCAAGCTCCGCGCGCTCGCTGAGTCAGGCAAGCCGTCGGTGTACCGGCCGGACTTCTCGGTGGACCCTGAGGTGCTCGCGCTGCTCGCCGGCGGCGACCACCCGTCGAGCGCCGCGGAGGTGCTGTCTCGGGCGCTGGAAGGCCTGGCCGAGGAGATCCGCTTCATGCTGGACGAGGGCGTGGTCGCGGCGGCCGACGACATCGACCTGTGCATGATCCTCGGCGCCGGTTGGCCGTTCCACCTCGGGGGCATCACGCCCTACCTGGACCGCACCGGGATCGCCGCCAAGGTGAACGGGGCGCCGTTCCGCGGCTAGCGCGGGCTGGCCGGGACACCGTGGCAGGCGCCAGGCGGGACTGGCGTTCGACGTCCAGGCAACTGGCATCGTCTCAAGTTTCGCAGCGGCGCAATGGTGCGAATCTACGTAAAGATACCTAGACTAGGCGGATCGGCGGCTCCATCCCCGGAGAGCTCCGGTGCCAGGGGGGACTTCAATTCTCATTCAATGAGAATGTGAGTCGCACAGTGAGAAAACCGCCGCGAGACTGGCATGCGTCGACGCCCGAGGACTGGCTGAGGGCGACGTCCCGCCCGGTCCGGCACGCCCGCGTTGACCCGTCGGTGCCGAACGTGGCCCGTGTCTGGGACTACATGACCGGGGGCCACGACAACTTCGAGGCCGACCGCAGCGCGGCGCGGCAACTGCTCGCCCTCTCCCCGGTGATGACTCAGGTGGCGCCCGCGTCGCGGGCGTTCCACCGCCGTGCCGTCACCTACCTGGCGGCCGAGGCGGGGATCAGGCAGTTCCTCGACGTCGGCACCGGGATGCCGACGGAAGGCAGCACGCACAGCGTCGCCCAGCGGGTGGACCCGTCCTGCCGCGTCGTCTACCTCGACAACGACCCCCTCGTCATCGCGCACGCGCGCGCGGCGCTCCGCTCGTCGGCCGCTGGCGGGACCAGTTGCCTCCAGGCGGACGCCAGGGACACGCGCGCCGTCCTCGACGGCGCGCGCCAGGCGCTCGACCTGACCAAGCCCGTCGCCGTCATCATGATCATGGTGCTCCACTTCCTCGAGGACGCGGCCGGCCCGCTCACCAGCCTGACTGCCGCCCTGCCGCCCGGCAGCTACCTGGCCCTCGCGCACCCGGACCGGGATGAGCTGTCGGTGATGGTCGCCCGCCGGTGGAACCAGCTGGGGTCGGTGCCCGCCTTCCCGCGCGACCGCGCCGAGCTCGGCCGGCTGCTGGCCGGCCTTGACGTCATCGAGCCGGGCATCGTCGAGGTGCACCAGTGGCGTCCGGCGCCGGGTGACCGGGACTACCCGGAGGGGATGCCGCTGCTCGGCGCCGTGGCGAGAAAGCCCTAACCGGTGGCCAAGAGCATTGGGGCCGGCGCCGTTGACACCCCACCCGGCGGCGAGAACGATTCCCCTTTGTGGGAAGGAGCCCATCGATGTCGCAGGACGGGCAGGTCCAGACGGCTCGCGGCCCGGTCGCCGCCGCCGGCCTCGGCCAGGTACTCATGCACGAGCACGTCTTCGTGCTGACCGCCGACGTGCAGCAGAACTACCCCGACGAATGGGGGAACGAGGACGACCGCGTCGCCGACGCCGTCCGCCGGCTGAGCGAGCTGCCGGCGAACGGCATCTCCACCATCGTCGACGTCACGGTCATCGGCCAGGGCAGGAACATCCCGCGAATCAAGCGGATCGCCGACCAGGTGCCCGGGCTGAACATCGTCGTCGCCACCGGCGTCTACACGTTCGACGCGGTGCCGATGTTCTTCTGGCAGCGGCCGCGGGAGACGATGACCGAGTTCTTCGTCCGTGACATCACCGAGGGCATCGCGGGCACCGGCGTCAAGGCGGGGATGCTCAAGTGCGCGGTGGACGAGAAGGGGCTCACCGAGGGCGTCGAGCGGGTCCTGCGCTCAGTGGCCCGCGCCCACGGAGCGACCGGCGGCACGCCGATCACCATCCACACGCACGCCGCGGGCCGGCACGGACCGGCGATCGTCGCGGTGCTCAAGGAGGAGGGCGTCGACTTCAGCCGGGTGGTGCTCGGCCACTCGGGTGACGCGGTCCGCGACCCGGACTACCTGGCGGCCATGGCCGACACCGGGCTCACCCTGGGCATGGACCGCTTCGGCATCGACCACTTCGCGACGTTCACCGAACGCTCCGACCTGGTGGCCGAGATGTGCCGACGCGGCTACGCCGGCCGGATGGTGCTCGCCCACGACACCTGCTGCTACATCGACTGGTTCGGCCCCGGCCGCCTCGACGACCTCAAGGACTGGCACTACCTGCATGTCAGCCAGGACGTCCTGCCCTACCTGCGCGAGCACGGCGTCTCCGACTCCGACATCGACTTGATGCTCGTCACCAACCCGGCCCGCATCCTGGCCGGATAACAGCAAATGGCCGAGACGAGTCCCGATGCCTGGCCGGGTGGAGACGCGTGGTCCGGTGCGGTATTGCCTCCGGACTGGGAGAGCGCGCTGCTTGTCGCGGTCCCCGAGGCGGAGCCGGCGGTGGGGGAGCACCGCGCCCGGCTCGACTCGAGCGCGCGCGACGGGGTGCCCGCGCACCTGACGGTGCTCTACCCGTTCCTCGCGCCGGCGTCCATCGACGGCGCGGTGCTCGCGTCGCTGCGCCGGCTGTTCGCCGGGTTCGCGCCGTTCGACTTCGCGCTGGACCGGGTCAGCTGGTTCGGTGAGGACGTGGTGTGGCTCGCGCCGCGCGACGACCGGCCCTTCCGCGCGCTGATCAGCGCGACGCGAGCCGCCTTCCCCGAGTGCTCGCCCTACGGCACCAAGCACGCGGACGTCATCCCGCACCTCACCATCGGCGACCGCGACGACCCGGGGGCGCTGCGCACGGCCGCCGAGGCGGTCCGCGGTCATCTCCCCGTCGCGACCAGGGCCACCGCGGTCACCCTGATGGCGGGCCCCGCCCCGGGGAACCTGACCATCCCGCCGGGCCAGTGGCGCACTCTGGCGGCGTTCCCGCTCGGCGAGCAGCCGTAGGCCGCGCGGCGGCGAACGTCAGGCCTGCGCGGCCGGCGGCGGCCCGTCAGCCGCGGCCGACGGCCCCCGGCGGGTCCAGCCGGGTACCAGGACCCGCACCCGCAGGTCCCCCACGTCCACCTCGGTGCCGCAGTGGCGGCAGGTGATCGCCGGATCGAGCTGGTGCCCGCAGACGTGGTCGAACACGCTCGGCGGCGCGTCGACCGCCCACTTGTCCCCCCAGGCCCGCAGCACGGTGAGTACCGAGCGCAGCTCCAGGCCCGCCTCGGTGAGCTCGTACTCGTAGCGCGGCGGGTGCTCGCTGTACTGGCGCCGCTCCACCACGCCGCCCGCCTCGAGGGCACGCAGCCGTGCGGCGAGCCGGTCGCGGGGCGCGCCGGTATTCCGGGCGATCGCGTCGAACCGCTTGTTGCCGAAGGCGATCTCGCGCACGGCGAGCAGCGCCCACTTCTCGCCGACCAGGTTCAGGGCAGCCGCCACCGAACACGGCCGGCCAGGCAGTTCCTCGCGCATGACCGCAAGCCTACCTTAGTTGCCAAATCAAACCCACTCGGGTTACGCTGCACTCACCGCAAAACGTTTGGTTTTCAAACCGGCCAGAGACCCGAGGGGTGCGCGTGAGCGAGAGCGTGACGGACGGCGGGCCTGGCCCGCTCGCCGCAGACCGGCCAGGGCCGGCGACGGCCAGCGGAGCGACGGTCGCCGCGCAGCCGCGCCCCGGGAGCGCGGGTCAGGCGGCGACGCCTGCGCCCGCCCGGTTCGGCGCCGTGTTCGCCGTCGTCACCGCCGGCATCGCCGTCGTGAACCTGGACCTGTTCATCGTCAACGTGGCGCTCCCGTCCATCGGCCGGAGCTACTCCGGCGCGGGCCTCGCCGACCTGTCCTGGGTGCTCAACGCGTACGCGATCGTCTTCGCGGCGCTGCTCGTCCCGGCCGGCCGGGCGGCCGACCGGATCGGCCGCCGCGCCGCGTTCCTCACCGGGATGGTCGTCTTCGGCCTGGCCTCCGCGGCCTGCGCCGCCGCGCCCGACGTCTGGGTGCTCGTCGCCGCGCGCGTCGTCCAGGCGGCCGGCGGCGCGCTGCTCATGCCCGCCTCACTCGGCCTGCTGCTCGCCGCCGCGCGGCCGGACAAGCGCACCGGGACGATCAGGGCGTGGACCTCGGTGGGCGGCGCCGCGGCGGCGCTCGGCCCGGTGCTCGGCGGCGCCCTGGTCGCCGTTAGCTGGCACTGGGTGTTCCTCGTCAACGTCCCGGTCGTGATACTCGCCGTCGTCGCCGGCCTGCGGATACTCCAGCCGGACCCGCGGGCCGGCCTGGCCGCCGAGCGAGCCGAGGCCCTGCCCGACACGCTCGGCGCGGTGGTGTTCACCGTCGCGATCGGCGCGCTGGCCCTCGCCCTGGTCAAGTCCGACGACTGGGGCTGGGCCTCCCCCGCCACGCTCGGCCTGATCGCGGCGGCCGCGGGCCTGGTGGCGCTGTTCATCCGCAGGTCCGCCAGGCACCCGGCGCCGGTCATCGAGCTGCACCTGCTGCGCCGCCCCGTCTTCGCCACCGCCACCGCGGCGAACGTGGTGTTCGGTACCGCCTTCGGCGCGATGCTGCTGCTCGTCACCCTGTGGTGCCAGGACGTGTGGGGCTGGTCCGCGCTGCGCACCGGCCTCGGCGTTGCCCCAGGGCCGCTGCTCGTCCCGTTCTGGTCGATCGCGGCCGGCCCGCTCGCCAGGAAGATCGGCCCGGGCCCGGTGGCCGCCGCCGGGTGCGTCATCTACGCGGCCGGCTGCGTGTTCTGGCGGCTGAACCTCGCGGTCACCCCCGACTACGTCGGCCGGATGCTCCCCGGCATGCTGCTCACCGGCACCGGCGTCGGCCTCACGCTGCCGAGCCTGGTCAGCGCGGCGGTCTCCGCCGTGCCGCCGCACCGCTTCGCGACCGGCTCGGGAATCGTCACCATGGCCCGCCAGGTCGGCATCGTGCTCGGCGTCTCTGTCCTGGTCACCGTGCTCGGCCACCCGGCGGGCGCGGGCGCGCTGCCGGCCTTCCAGCGCGCCAGCGTGGTCCTGGCGGCGACCGCGTTCAGCGCGGGCCTGGTCGCCCTGCTGCTCGTCCCCGCCCGCCGCCGCGACCAGCACCGGGAGTGACGCAAGCCCGTCATCCCGAACGGATGCATGGCTCCGCGCATCCCCGGCGCCTGGTACGGCACCGCCGGGTTCAAGGCCGCGTTCGAAAAGCTGTGGGGCGTGAGCTGATGCGCTTCGCCACCTACCACCACCCCGGCGAGCCCCGGCGGCTCGGCGTGCTGGCCAACGGCCTGATCCACGGCTGCCTGCCAGAAGACGAGCTCCCCGGCCTGCTCGCCGACCCCGGCCGGCTCCGCGCGGCCGGCGAGCGGGCGCTCGCGAGCGCGGCAGCCCGGTCGACGACGCCCGCTGCTTCACCGATATGGTGACCTTCAACGGCGGCGCGCCGCTGCGATGCACGGCGTGACCGGCAGGCCCATCGTCACCATGGCCCGCGACCAGCACCGGGAATGATCAAGCCGGATCGCTGGCCGGGCCAGCCACCGCGGGCCTGGCTGATGAGCGAGGATTCTCCTGGTGGTCGGGCGCGGCCGGCCGCGGCTGCGTGACGGGGGCGGCAAGCTCACCCGTACGGCCCCCGGGCTCGGCGAACCATTCCGTCGGCGGCGTACTTCCCGTGGAGTACATCCCCGGCGGATGGTGAGCCGAGGCAAATCAGCCTACGCTGCGGATATGAGCACCGAGCAGGCTGCGCGGCGACGCCGGGCCCTTCCCGGCGCGACGTGGCCTGCCCGGCCGTCGGCCCGCGACGCCGCGATCGCCGCGATCATCACGGTGATCGAGGTCGCGGCCAGTTACGGCGAGGCGCACCCGACCACGCCGGGCGCCTACTTCACCCCGCCGCACCACCTGCCGCACACCCCGGACGCCGCGCTGCTGCTCGTCGCCGCGGCCGGCCTGGTCCTCGCCTGGCGCCGCCGCTACCCGCGGCTCGTGGTGTGCGCGTCGACCGCCCTTGTGGTCGCGTACACGCTCCCCGGCTACGAGAACGGCGTGGCGCTGCTGATCCCCGCCGTGGCGGTCGGCACGCTCGCGGCCATGGCGCCGGTCCGCCGGTCCGTGCCGTGGGCGGTGGCGGTCACCGTGGTGCTGATGGCGGCGACGGCGGCGAACAACCCGCTTGGCCGGTTCAGCGGCGGTTTCACGCTGATCCCGGCAAACATCGCGGTCGCGCTGTTCGCCGGGATCGCGATCGCCAGCCGTCAGGCCTACGTCGAGTCGGCCCGCGTCCAGGCCGCCAGGCAGGCGGAGGCCGAGGCCAAGCGGCGCATTGACGCGGAACGGCTGCGCATCGCCAGGGAACTGCATGACGTTGTGGCGCACACGATGGCCACCATCACCGTGCAGGCGGCCGCGGCGAGCCAGCTGCTGCGCGACCGACCCGACGAGGCCGCCGCGTCGCTGCAGGCGATCCGCGCCGCGAGCAAGGACGGGCTCCGCGAGCTGCGCGCCATCCTCGACGTGCTGCGCAGCGCGAGCGTCGGCGGCGAGGAAGCCACGGACCCCACGCAGCCCACACCGGGGCTCGCACGGCTCGACGCGCTGGTCGAAGGGGTCGGGGCGGCGGGCCTGCCGGTCACCGTCGCGATCACCGGCCAGCCACGCGACCTGCCCGCGATCACCGACCTGTCGGCGTTCCGCATCGTCCAGGAGGCCCTGACCAACACGATCAGGCACGCCGGCCCCGCCACCGCGGCCGTGACTTTGGACTACGGCGCGGACGAACTGCGCGTGGAGGTCACCGACACCGGGCGCGGCCTCACGTCCGCCGCCGCCGCGTACGCGGCCTATGTCACCGGCTCAGGCATCGCCAGCTCGAGCATCACCGGCGTGGCCGGCCACGGACTGCGGGGAATGCGCGAGCGGGCCAGCGCGGCGGGCGGCACGGTAGACATCGGCCCGCTTCCCGGCGGCGGGTTCCGGGTGGCGGCGCGGCTGCCGCTCGCCCGCCCGCCCGCGACCGCCACCACCCCGCCGGCCAACTCATCAGCCCCTCAGGAAGCGAACAGATGAAGGCTCTCATACGATGATCCGGGTACTGCTCGCCGACGACCAGGCACTGATCCGGGCCGGCTTCCGGGTGCTGCTCGAGGCCGCCGACGACATCGAGGTGATCGGCGAGGCGGTCAACGGCGAGCAGGCCATCGAGCTGGCCAGGTCCGGCCGCCCCGACGTCATCCTGATGGACATCAGGATGCCGGGAACGGACGGCCTGGCCGCCACCCACGCGATCGCGACCGACGGCACCCTCAAGGGGACGAGGATCGTCATCCTGACCACGTTCGAGACCGACGAGTACGTTTACCAGGCGCTGCGCGCCGGGGCGAGCGGCTTCCTGGTCAAGGACACCGAGCCCGAGGAGCTGATCCGCGGCGTCCGCGTCGTCCACCGCGGCGAGGCCCTGCTGTCGCCGAGCGTGACCCGCCGGCTGATCGCCTCACTCGCCAGCCGCGCCCCCGCTGGCCAGGCCGCGGTCCGGCCGTCCCCTGACCTTGCCCGGCTGACCGAGCGTGAGCGCGAGGTGCTCGGCCTGGTCGCCAGGGGACTGTCCAACGACGAGATCGCTGGCAAGCTGTTCCAGAGCCCGCTGACCACCAAGACCCACGTCAGCCGCATCATCACCAAGCTCGGCGTCCGCGACCGCGCGCAGCTCGTCGTCATCGCCTACGAGTCTGGCCTTGTCGTCCCCGGTGTCACCAGCTAGCGGCAGCCGGGCCCGATGGTTACGGCGATGAGTTGGTGATCACCGGCTCGCCGCCACAACCACCGCCCGAGCGTCAGCCCTGCGGCCCCGGGCCAGGCCGGGCCGGCGGGCCGGCGTCCGCGAGGCGGCCGCGGGCTGGTCGGCCCGCCCGCCGCGGAGCAGGAACCTCGCCAGCCCGGCCCGGACGTCGCCCGCGCTCGCGCGGGGAGCGACCGCCCGCACGTTGTCCACCACGCTCAGCCCGTCGTCGAGGATGTTGAGCCGCTGCGGCAGGTACCCGGCCGCCGCGTTGCGCCGCACGGCCAGGGTGGTGACCGGGGCGTCGACCGGGCCCGTCGTCCCCGTCGCCGGCGTCGTCCCGGTGGGCGTTGCTCCCGTTGCCGCCGGGCCGGTCAGGGTTCGCGTGCCACGGCGCCCAGGGGGCGTCGAGCCCCTGCACCGTCACGACGGTCCGCCCGGCGGGCACCGCCGTGCCCGGCAGCGAGATCCTGATCGCCGTGTCGACGCGCAGCGCGTCCTCCGCGTCGGCGAGGCGGTCCTTCGCGTCGGCGATGCGGGCGAGGGCGACCTCCCGGCCCTTGCCCGCCGATACCTCCGCGGCGCGCTTGCGCCCGCCCGCGACGATCCGCGGTATCGAGCCCGACGCGGCGAGCTGGCGGCCCATCCGGTCCCGCCTGGCCTGCTTGACCTGCGTCTCAAGCAGGTCTCGCTTCTCCCGGCGCACGTCTGCCTCGGCGGCGGACACCGCGCGCTGCGCCGCCGCCTGCTCGGTGGCGAGCATCAGTTCGTAGGCCTCCAGGTTGCCGCCGTACAGGCGCAGCGCGCCGCCCGACAGCCGCCCGACCGGGTCGTCAAGCCCGATGCGGGACAGGCCGAGGCGGGCCAGCTGCTCCCGCGCCCGGTCCTCGATGTCCCAGTCGTCGCCGACCGCGTCGAACGCGGCGGGATCGACCGAGCCCGCCTCGATCGCGCGGATCGCGTCGCGCGCGGCGGCGATGCCGAGCAAGGACGCGACCGTGGCGCTGGTGTCGAGGGTGAGGTCTTGCGGCAGGTAGCCGATCTCACCGGTCGCGGTGACCGAGCCGGACGTGGGGCGCAGCGCCCCCGCGATCAGCCGCAGCAGGGTGGACTTCCCCGACCCGTTCTGGCCGATGAGGCCGGTCCGGCCCGCGTGGAAGGAGGCGCTGAGGTGGATGAGCACCACGCGCCCGTTCGGAAAGGTAAAAGACAGATCGCTCAGGACGACGGACATAAGGCAGCTCCGAGGAGACGACACGGGGCACGCGCCACCGCGGCGCGGCACGAGGGGCCGACCTCAGAGCTTCAAGACGTGTTCCGTCCGGCGGGGACAAGGCGCAGCCATTATGCGCCGCGGCCGCCATCCCTGCCAACGGGTTTGCGCCGCCGGTCGGCGTCACCTCATCCGCCCAGGGTGATCCGGGCCCGGGCCGCAGCCGGTAGCAATGGCCAGGTAAGGGCAACTGACAGGGGGAAGCACATGGACGAGTCCCTGCGCGCGGTACTCACCGAGGCGGAGCGGCTGATGGTCGACGAGACCGACAGGGACGCGCTCGACCTGCTCGACGAGGACGGGGCGATCGAGCTTGAGACGCGGATCAGGCGGGCCCGCGACAAGTACGTCGGCCAGTACCGTCGGTCGGCGAGCGCGGCCGTGGCCGAGCACGGCGGCCGGGGCAAGGCCCGGCCGCGGAACGCCCGCGCGCTCGCGAAGGCGGAGGCGTTCGAACGGTCGCTGTCCTGCGTGAGTCACCGCGTCTCGGTGCTCGCCAGCAAGTCGGCGGCGCAGCTGCGCACGGAGCGACTCGACGCGGCAAAGGCTGGCCAGCAGGACGACTGGCCGGGCGCCGGGCGGCGGGTACCAGCCCAGGGGCGCAAGGGACCCGAGATGACACCGGAGCCAGCCGGGAAGCGCGCGCTGCGCAACCCCGCCAGCGAGAAGCAGCGCGCGGGCACCATGGCGGGCGGGGCGCGCCGGCAGGCGAAGCGG
>Ga0181537_10004742_pt1 | contig 11204 bp, 7 predicted proteins | sample PEATcosm2014_Bin_39_FD_119765 | JGI IMG/M metagenome (GOLD analysis project Ga0181537, IMG submission 119765) | Peatland microbial communities from MTU Mesocosm Facility, Houghton, MI, USA - PEATcosm2014_Bin23_10_metaG | ecosystem: Environmental > Terrestrial > Soil > Wetlands > Peat | place... | reverse complement strand
TCTTCAGCAGCAATCTGCAAATCGACATCAACGGTGAGCTTGAGTGGCTTTCCCGGGATCGCCTCGGTCTCGCCGAGACGTCCTACTTCGCGCCCGTGGCTATCGACCAGTGCCTGACGGGACCCGTTCTGCCCCATCAGCAGCGTGTTGTACTGGCGTTCGACTCCGGATATCCCAACAACATCACCTGGGTTATACAGCTCAAACTGCGGCTGGTTGAGCATGTCCTCGGTGACTTCGCCCACATATCCGACCAGATGAGCCATAAATCCGTTTCGCGGATACAGTCGACGGTGCGCCATGATGGTATCGAGTTCCGGCAACTCGTTCCGATGAGCTTCGATGAATTGCAGTTCGTCGGGAGTGATGTCCTCTTTCAGAAAAATCGGCTGGTATTGCGGCATCGATGCGAAGTGGCGAATGCGTGCGCGCACCTCATCCGGATCGAGATGCAAGCCCTGAGCGATCAGGTCGGCGTCGCCAGCAAGATCGCGGCTCGAATCGCGCAGAAGCAGCGCAGAAAATGACGGATAGTTGTCGACGATCGTGCGCCCTTCGCGATCGAGAATTTTCCCGCGAGGCGCGAGAACCGGCACGTTCCGAATTCGATTTTTTTCCGCGGCGAGAGAATAGAAATCACTCTGCATCACTTGCAATCGCCACAGTCCATAGGCGAGCACAAGAAAAATGCCGAGGATGATGTACTGCGCCGCCGTCAGGCGGCCGGGAGATACCTTTTCGTCGCGGCCGAACATCAGTTAAATCCTTGGTCGTTTGTCGCTGGTCGTTGGCCAGTGCGTTACTTCATTGTAAGCTCGATTGAATTCACTCCGTCATGCGGCAGGTAACTGAAGTCATCAATTCTCGCCGAAATCCGCTTCGCGTTCCCAAAGACGAGCGACCATCGACTATGGACCGCGCTCATGTCCTCTGCTTGAACTTGTCGAGCACGAAGTACAGCATCACGCCAATGGCGGCGTTGACCAATCCGGCCAGAATCCCATGGAGCCAGTTCCAGCTCTGGGTCATGCTGACCAGCCCGCGAGCAACGGTGAAATAGACAGCGGAGTGCACCAGGTAAAATCCCAACGTCACCAGAAAGCGCGCACCCGCGTTTTCCACGTCGAGCTTTACTCCTAACGAAGAAGCTCCGTACCCCACAACAGTCTTAGCGATCCCATAAATACCGATGGGGTTATGTCCGAGCATGTCCTGCGCCAAGCCGATAATGGCCCCAGTAAACAATCCGGCGACCGGACTCCGGCGGGCCATAGCAAAGAAGATGGTCACCAGCAGCGGCAGGTCAACGTACCGGGCAAACCAAGGGAAGCGCAGCGGCAAGAAAGCTTGCACGAACAGCGCCAGCAACGGTATCCCGATCGTTACGGGAATACTGAAGCGGTAGACCTCAACTTGTTCCCCGGATGTGTAGGTAATCTGCACGCTAGTGAGGGCTGTTGTCATCAGCAGCAGGCTGCGAACCGGGTTGGATTGTGGGAAGGGTAGACGGCTTGGGCTGCGCGGTCGACGGTTTTGCCGGAATAACGGATGGCTTCGTGGTCACGCTCGCCGCCGGCGAATTCTGCTTCGGTGTTGCGGAAGTGTCGTCCCCTGTTTTTCGGGGCGCAGTCGCGGTGGCTGCGCTAGTACTATTCGTCGCATTCTTCTCCGCTAGTCTCGACGTGGTTGCGGGTGGAGTTTTCGCCGGAGGCAAAGAAGTGGTAAAGGCGGGCTTGGCTGTCCCTTCCGGTTTGATTCCGACCGAAGCCGCATCCGCCGTCGGCCGGTCTGGAACCGAAGGTAACCGCTGCGCCAGAATATCGGCCGCGCGGACACGAGCTTTGTCGTCCGCGGTCGCCTGCTTCTCCTGCTTTTCAACGACGACAAGCACTTCTTCGAGTTTGCTGAGATCAGCGGTAGGCTTGATCTTGATATTGAGGAATAGATCTTTTCCCTTCATCACTTTGGCTACGGTCCCCACTGGTAGGCCTTTGGGAAAGATCTGATCTCCGCCGCTGGTCAAAACCTTCGCGCCGACCGGAACGTCCTCATCGCTCATCACATCGTTCATCACGACTTCGCCGTTCGCGGTCCCGCCCAACCAGCCATCCAGGCGAGAATCCGCCATGATCACGCCCACACCGCTGGTCTGGTCGTTGATCAGCAGCACCTGTGCCGCCGAGGAATACACCAACGCTACCTTCCCGACGACCCCGTCGGGAGTGATGACTGCCATATCTCGCTTGATACCAGAATTTTCGCCCTTATCGATATAGATGATCCGCGAAAAATCGCTGCCACTCGATCCGATGACCTGCGCGGCCACGGTCTTGGCGACGAACTGTTCTTTGAACGCCAGCAGACTTTGCAGCCGTCTTGCCTGCGCGGCGTCTTCGCTCAGGCGCACCTGCTCGAGCCGCATCTGCTCGATCTGTGCCTTAAGATCGCGGTTTTCCGCCCGCACCCCGCGCAGATAAAAGTAGTTGTGCCAGATATTCCGGGTGCCGGTTTGCATCCAGACCAACCCGCGCTCAAATGGGGTGATCGAGCCGACGGCCCATATGCGGATGAGCCGCGTATCCTGGGCCTCATTGCCCATGCGCTTTACCTGCATGGCCAGACCGAGCACCTGGAGAAACAACACTCCTACCAGGATGATCAGGTTGCGGTATCGGCCGAGGACAGATTCCATAACATCAGTGGTGAGTGGGCAGCGATTCGTGTCCAGTGGGTTCTAGCTAGCCACTATCCACTTGCCACTGACCACTGTCTTGTTATTCGATCGAGATTTTTCTCAGCAGCTTGAAGTCCGAGAGCATCTTGCCCGTACCCAGCACCACGCTGCAGAGCGGATCGTCGGCGATCGAAACCGGCAAGCCGGTTTCTTCGCGGATACGTTTGTCGAGATTCTTCAGGAGCGCGCCACCACCAGTCAGCACGATGCCGCGGTCGCTGATGTCGGCGGAAAGCTCGGGCGGCGTCCGCTCGAGGGCAACGCGAATGGCATTCATAATCGTCGAAACGCACTCGCTCAGTGCTTCGCGGATTTCGCCGTCATCCACGGTGATGGTCTTGGGCACGCCTTCAATCAGGTTGCGGCCTTTAATCTCCATCGTCATCGGCTTATCGAGCTGGTGCGCCGAACCTATTTCCATCTTGATCTGCTCGGCCGTGCGTTCGCCGATCAGCAGGTTGTATTTCCGCTTCAGATAATTCATGACCGCTTCGTCCATCTGATTGCCGGCCATGCGTACCGAACGCGAATAAACGATGCCGCTCAGAGAAATCACTGCGATGTCTGTCGTGCCACCGCCGATGTCGACAACCATGTTCCCGCTCGGCTCGGTGATGGGCAGACCTGCGCCGATCGCCGCCACCATCGCCTGCTCCACGAGATGAACTTCGCTCGCCTTGGCGCGATAGGCGGAATCCATGACCGCGCGCTTTTCCACCTGCGTGATCTCAGAAGGCACGCCGATCACGATCCGCGGATGCACCAGCATTTTGCGGTTGTGCGCCTTTTGAATGAAGTAATTCAGCATCTTCTCGGTCACTTTAAAGTCGGCAATCACGCCGTCCTTCATGGGCTTGATGGCGACGATGTTGCCCGGCGTCCGGCCCAACATCTCTTTCGCCTCTTTACCCACCGCTTCCACTTCGCCCGTATTCTTGTTGATGGCGACGATGGAGGGCTCGTTGACGACGATGCCTTTGCCACGTGCGTACACGAGCGTGTTGGCGGTCCCGAGGTCGATGGCCAGATCGCTGGAGAAAATGCTGAACAGCGAACGGAGGTTGTGGTTGCGCGTCGCGGCAGAGTGGAATCCGTTAGTTGACATGACGAAATAGTCCGTCTTTCTACAATGCTGCCTTCCGGGAATTCCCGGCCTGGGCTTTATTTTTTAGGGGTGGCTGTCCTTATTCTACGGGATACCAGCCAACCCTGCTTGAATCAAAAGTTTTTCCAGAGGTGCGAACAGATAGTCCGCACTACTGGATAAGTATCTTTTTCTGCTGCGTGTTCACTCCACCTTGGGCCGTCTGTGCCGTTACTGTAATCACGGCCTCTCCAGTCGGTAGCGGCGGCGTAAAGTAATGAAAACCGCCATCGGACGCCACCATCGGAACCTCGCTGCCGTTCACCATCACCCGCGCCCCGTTCTGGGTCTTACCCGTAACCTCAATCACGTGTCCGTGCTGGATGAACGGGTCCAAGTCCAGTTCGATCGCTTCCGTGTCCTTACCCTTGGGAATAATCGTGAAGCGGTTCTTCTCGCTTTCGACCGATTCTTTCCCGGTACCATCGTAGGACTGCACCATCCAGTAATAGGCGCCTTCCCCGAGGTTCGTGACCGTTACGGCTGCTGTATTAACCTTTTTGTCAACCAGTGTAGAGGAAAAATAAGGATTCCGGGAGAGACGCAGCCGGTAACCAACTGCATTCGCCATCGGAGTCCAGGAAAACTCCACATCCTTCATCGCCTCACCCGATGAAAACAACGGTGCCATGTTCGCGGGAGCAATCGGAGTCGGCGGGCCGATTTCTTTGGCCTTCTCCATATGCGACTTCTGTCCCACGAAACTGACTTTTTCCCAGTTGGCGAGTTCCACAGTTTCTCCGTTGCGCGTGACCTCGCCCGTACCTTTCTTCATCAGAATCTCATGCTGGTCGCCAGTCGGATCGTTGTGCACCTGTGCGGCCGATTCGGGCGATAACGAAGCCGTCGCCCCAGCCACAATCACCTGCGATTTCGATCCCTGACTGTACGTCGCCGTCGAAAGATCCACGGTTCCTGTACTGACTGCCACCGCTACATTTGTCTGTTGCTGATCATTCGCCGAGTTTTCTTCGATCACGATCAGCGAATCCTGCTTCACTGTGTAACTTGTGCCGTCATTAAAGACGACCTTCGCCATGCCTTCCGAACCCGTCTGGACCACGTCGCCCTTTTCGAGCGGAATGTTGTAGTCGGCGGTGACCCAACTGTTCCCGGTACCCTTCTTTACGCGGACCGTTCCGTCGAGCGCGGTGAAGTGCGCTTGCTGTGCGGTCACCACTCCAGAACCCGTCGCCGGAGCCATACCGGCCACGCGTTCTAGCAACTTACCCGCGACGTCGTCCGCCTTCTTGATGCCGGTTTCCGTGAACTGCGGAAACGCCATGCGCAGCGCGATAAAAAACACGGCCGCGACTGCCAGAATCAGCAGCGCCATACTGCGGTACGTAACGGTCGTCCACGCAACGTGGATTCCCGGTTTGCGATTGGCCGATGACACTTTTCCCGAAAGCCTTACGAACTCAATGAATGTGCAGTAAAAGAAAACGGTAGCACAAGAAAAACGGTGGGATGTACAGGTAATGCCCTTGGAAGGTTACCTTGGTGTGAAGCGCAGATCGGTGTCAGTCTTGATAATGACGTACCGGGGGCAACGACTCTTACTTAAGTCGTGCCCCGATCGGAACATCCTCTATGAAGCTGGCCAGCACCGGCTTTCCACCTTCGAGTGAGGCGGCGACGATCATTCCGTTCGACTCCAAGCCGCGGAGCTTTCGCGGAGCAAGGTTGGCCACGATGACGACCTTCCGGCCGATCAGCGTCTCTGGAGTATAGGCTTCCGCTATGCCAGCCAGCACCTGCCGCACTTCGGTGCCTATGTCGATCTCGAGCCGCAACAGCTTGTCGGCCTTCGGAACCCGTTCGGCAACGTTTACGATTCCCACTCGCAATTCGATCTTGGAGAAATCGTCGATCGTAATTTTCCCACCATCTGCTGAGGGAGCAGTCGCTGCCGCCGGAGGCTGTGCCGCTGCCACCGGCTTCTCGACTGCTGCCGGAGCCGGCCCCTTTGTCTCTTCCGTCGCCGGCTTTTGCTGATCTTCCATTTTCTGCATCCTTTCGATTGCACTCTTGTCCGCGCGAGGAAACACCGGGCTCACTTCTCCAAGCTTCGTGCCCAGCGGCAACTGTCCCCAGGCAAGGTCCGCTAAAGCGAGTTTCTTAATGTCGCCCAACCCCATCTGCGTCCAAATTTTCGCCGTCGAATCGGGCATTACTGGATGCGCCAGTGCTGTTGCGATCCGCAAAGCCTCGGCCGACGTGTAAAGGACGGTCGCCAGGCGAGCTCGGCTTTCGTCGTCACTCTTTTCGCCCAGCGCCCACGGTTCATTCTCGACAATATAACGATCCACCGCCGCGACGAGCCCCCAGGCCGTTTCTAGCGCACGCGAAAACTGGAACTGGTCGAATAACACACCAAACTCTCGAATCGCTTTCCGAGCCGTCTCAGCCACGATGTCGTCTGCCGCAGTCTTTGCAGCTGCGTGCGACGGATACGGCACTTCTCCTTTGAAGTACCGGTTAATCATGGTTAACGTCCGGCTGGCAAGGTTCCCGAGACCGTTCGCGAGATCAGAGTTGTAACGCTGCACCAGCGCGTCGAACGAAAACGATCCATCCTGCCCAAACACGACTTCGCGCAGCAGAAAATATCGAAGTGCGTCCGCGCCCAGGACATCGAGAATTGTCTCCGTCCGCACGATGTTGCCGCGCGACTTCGACATCTTGCTCTCTTCAAATAGCAGCCACCCGTGCGCAACGATTGTTTTCGGAAGCTCTAGGCCCGCCGCTAGCAGGAACGCTGGCCAGTACACACAGTGAAAGCGCACGATCTCTTTCCCGATCATGTGCACATCAGCCGGCCAGTATTTCTTAAACGCCGCCTGTGCGCCCGCATGCGACGATCCGTAGCCAATGGCAGTGAGGTAATTCGCCAAGGCGTCGAGCCATACGTAGATCACATGCTTGGGATCATCCGGAACAGGAATGCCCCACGAGAACGTTGATCGGCTGATCGAAAGATCGCGCAGCCCCGATCGAACGAATGAAATCACTTCATTGCGTCGCGTTTCAGGTCGTATGAATTCGGGATTCGCATAAAGCTCAAGCAGCTTGTCCTGAAACGCCGAGAGCTTGAAAAAGTAATTCTCTTCGTGCACTGTCTCTGTGACGCGCCCGCAGGTCGGGCATAGATCGCCGGGTTGCGCCCCATCCACATAAAGCTCGTCCGATACGCAATACTGCCCGGTGTAGGTCCCTTTATAGATGTAACCGTTGTCGCGGATCTGGCGAAACAGCGTCTGGACGCGCTTCTTGTGCCGCTCTTCCGTCGTGCGGATGAAATCGTCGTTCGAAATCCCCATCCGATTCCATAGCTTGCGGAACTCGCCCGAGATTTCATCGGCATACTGCTGCGGAGTCTTGCCCGCAGCCTGCGCCGCGCGCTCAATCTTCTGGCCGTGTTCGTCGGTCCCGGTAAGGAAGAAAGTATCCGCGCCCAGCAATCGCTGCCGCCGCGCAATCGTGTCGCAGGCAATCGTGGTATATGCATGTCCAATGTGCGGCCGCGCATTCACGTAATAAATCGGAGTCGTAATGTAAAACTTCCTGGTCATAAATTGTTTTCAACGGTCACAGAAGATCGGACAGGCTTCCCTCTGCGCCTCTGTGTCCCCAGTAGTTAATGCTTTTCCTCGCCGACGAGATAAGCTCGGCTGGCCTCTTGAATCACAGTCTTCAGCGGCACATGATGCTCGGCAGCGATGCGCCGGCAATCTTCGTATTCGGGCGCATAGTTGGTCACGGTCCCGTTCATGCTGGCGATCTTTATCCGGACCTCGCCCCACGGAGTGCGGACGGTTTCCCATCGCCGCGCCAGCGCCTGCCGAACTTCCTCTCGTCTCCGAACCCCAAGCGTCGTTGTCTCCGTAAAAATCAACTGCGTCAACCTGCTGGCGTCCTCCGGCTTGCATAGCACTGTCAGCAACGTCCCGGGTCGATTCTTCTTCATCTGCACTGGCACGCCAAAGGCATCCAACGCTCCTTCTTCGAGCAGACGATCCATCACGTATCCAAAAACTTGCGGGTTCAAATCATCCAGATTCGCTTCGAAAACGGTGATCGTCTCAGAACTCGTCTTCGCCGCGAGCATCGATGTCGCTTCCCCAACGACCAGCCGCAAAACATTTGGATGCCCGGGGAAATCCCGCGATCCCGCCCCATATCCAGACTTTTCGATCTTCATCTCCGGAAAAGACGCGAATCGTCGAACCAGCGTCTTCGCGATCGCCGCGCCCGTAGGCGTTACCAATTCCGCTTGCACTCCAGACGAATACACAGGAGCGTCTTTCAACAACTCCACGGTAGCCGGAGCGGGCACGGGAAAATTCCCATGCGCGCATTTCACCGTTCCTCCACCGACATTCAACGAGGAACAGACGATCTCCTCCACCCCAAGCGCCTCGGCCCCAACTGCAGCGCACACAATGTCCACGATTGCGTCCACAGATCCGACTTCATGGAAATGAATCTCTTCCACCGGCACGTTGTGGATCTTTGCCTCTGCCGTGCCTAAGGCTTCAAACATAGAAATCGCGGTTTTTTTCGCCGACTCCGAGATCGCTGCCGCCGAAATAACCTCTCGAATCTCTTTCAACCCGCGATGAACATGCTCGTGCTTGTGCGGTACGGAAATTCCAACGCTCGCACCGTCGCTCGGCGCATGCTCATGGTGATCGTGGCTATGCGCATGAGGATGATCTTGCCCGTGCTCGGGCGGATGCTCATGAGCCGCATCCTGCTTCGCCCAATATTCTTCCCGCGGCATGTCTTTCTCGCCGTCGACCCAAACGTCCACTTTTGTGGCGGAGATTCCGCTTCGGATCACCCGGGAAATCTGCAGTTTCGCACCCATCCCGAGAGCCGCCACCGTGTCTTCCAGTAATTGCGGACGCACTCCAGCATCGACGAGAGCGCCGAGGAACATATCTCCGCTAATACCCGAAAAACACTCTAAGTAGGCAATGCGCATAAAAGTTGTCAGCCGCTCGTCGTTGGTCAATAAGCCTCGCGGCTAGCGACAAACAACCAACGACGAGCGACTGACTTTTCATCATAGGGAAGCCCTGTTATCGCGTCAAACCTGCGCGCTTCGCTGAGTCTGTTAAAATCTCTGTTTCTTCAATAGCTTAGAGGGCTTCCTTGTATCGTTATCTAGAACATCGTCTTGCCCAGCGCGTGCGGGAGTATCTCGAACAAAAGTATCCCGGCGTCGCGATTCCATCCGTAGTCATAGAGCAGCCCCCAAAGGTCGAACTCGGAGACTTCGCCATCCCGATTTTCCACTTTGCCAAGCCTCTCCGCTCGGCACCCCTGAAAATCGCAGAAGCCATCCGTGCTGATATCGGCCCCATCGAAGGCATCGCCGATCTGCGGGTCACCCCTCCCGGGTATCTCAACGTAAAGATTGACCGCACATGGATGGCGACCGCCCTCGCGACCGATCAGAAGCCGCCCGAAGAACCTCATCCCGGCAAGATTCTGGTCGAGCACTCCAGCATCAATCCAAATAAGGCCGCGCACATCGGACATCTGCGCAACGCTATTCTCGGGGACACCTTCGTTCGTCTGCTGCGCCACGCCGGGAACAAAGTCGACATTCAAAACTACATCGACAACACCGGCGTGCAGGTCGCCGACGTAGTCGTTGGCTTCACCCATTTGCAGAAAAAATCCCGAGGCGAGATCGAGGCCCTGACCCGCCAGCCTCGCTTCGACTATTACTGCTGGGATTTGTACGCCCAGGTTTCGCAGTGGTACGAAGCCGACAAGCAGAATCGCCAGGTTCGCCTGGAAACATTGCACGCCATCGAGGACGCATCGAGCGAAACCGCAGCGATCGCAGACATCATCTCGACTGCAGTCTTACGTCGCCATCTCGAGACTATGGACCGCCTCGACATCGAGTATGACTTCCTTCCGCGCGAGAGCGAGATCCTGCACTTGCATTTTTGGGACGCGGCTTTCAACAAACTCAAGGAAGCGAGCGTGCTCACCTACGAAACCGAGGGCAAGAACAAAGGCTGTTGGGTGATGCGGCGGGCAGGGACAGAGAAGGTCGAAAGCTTGGAGGCCGACCAGGGCTCCGACGCTGACGAAGACTCCGATCGTGTCTCGGAAGAAGATCAGAAAGTGATCGTCCGCTCGAACGGAACGGTCGGTTATGTCGGCAAAGACATCGCCTATCACATGTGGAAGTTCGGGCTGCTCGGACGCGATTTTGGATATCGCAAATTTTATCGTTATCCCAATGAGCACGACTGCTGGATTTCAACGACCCACGGCGAGAAAGACCATCCGCACTTCGGTGACGTCACTGAAAACTACAACGTCATCGACGTACGGCAGTCGGAAGCGCAAAACACAGTTAAGGAAGCTTTGCGCGATCTGGGCCACGGAGAGGCTGCCGACCATTTCACGCACTTCTCCTACGGGATGGTCGTGCTGACTCCACGATGCGCGGCTGAACTAGGCTACAACCTAAGCGAAGAAGACAAGACACGGCCCTTCATCGGGGTCAGCGGCCGCAAGGGATTTGGAGTTAAAGCCGACGATTTGCTCGATCAACTCATCGCCTCGGCCAAAAAAGAAGTCGACTCGCGGCACCCGGAAGTCAGCGAATCTGAGCGCCTGACAATCGCCACTCGGATTGCCATCGGTGCCCTACGCTACTTCATGATGAAGTACACCAAGCAATCGGTGATCGCATTCGATTTCAAAGAAGCGCTTAGCTTCGAAGGCGAGACCGGGCCCTACGCGCAATATGCAGTCGTGCGTGCGACCAGCATTTTCCGTAAGGCCGGAGCCGAAGCAGATACATTCCTGACAGGCGCTTCCAACATCTCTGGCTCAGATCTCGGAACGTTTCTGGATGGACATGAAAACGACGAAATCTGGGAGCTCTGGCTCGCCTGCTCGAAAACCAGCTCGATCATCGACCAGAGTATCGCCACAACTGAGCCCGCTTTTGTGGCCAAGCACGTTTTTCAACTCGCCCAGCTCTTTAACACTTTCTATCATCGCCATCCCATCCTTACTGAACAGGACGACAAACGGAAACAATTCCTACTGGCAACGGTTGCGGTGGTTCGTCGGGAATTAATTCGATGCCTGGCCGTTATGGGCATCACGGTCCCGCCCGTCATGTAGAATGCCTGCCAAGCCTGTGGCAGGAACCAGCGGCCACGACGCGCAGTAAATGGACAACCCCGTCGCTTCGTCTAAACCGTCTCACCCCGTGTTGCGCTTGATCGTCCGCGGGCTCCTCCTCGCCCTGATATTCCTAGCCGGCGTTGGTTTCATCTACGA
>Ga0181537_10004741_pt1 | contig 11207 bp, 9 predicted proteins | sample PEATcosm2014_Bin_39_FD_119765 | JGI IMG/M metagenome (GOLD analysis project Ga0181537, IMG submission 119765) | Peatland microbial communities from MTU Mesocosm Facility, Houghton, MI, USA - PEATcosm2014_Bin23_10_metaG | ecosystem: Environmental > Terrestrial > Soil > Wetlands > Peat | place... | reverse complement strand
GTTGTAGTCAGTATAAGGTTTGGCGGCGGTGGGATCCGACGCAGCTAGATCGCGGAATGCGGCGCGCGCAATTCGATTCGCTGATTGGGCGCAATGCGCAGGGTGCGGGTGGGACGGTCGGGGACATGGAGGGTCACGTGTTGTTCCTTGTCGGCAATGCCGATGGCGGTCTGGAGATCGCCGGTGTGGGTGGTCAGCAGGCGGACGATTCCGGAAACCTGAGCGATGCGATTGCCGGAGAGGCTGAGCTCGGCAAGTGGGCCGCCGTAGATCAGTTCGGCGGGAGTTGAGCTTATTTGTGCCGAGAATTTTGATTTCCCTGGTGCTGAGGGACGGATGTTCCACTCGATGAGATTGTCTTGTTGCCGGACGCCGGAGGATCGCCAGAGAAAATCGAGGAAGACAAGAGCTGCAGGGGAATAGCCGCCAGGATCTGCAAGGGTGAAGTCGCCGGTCAGAGGATCCATTTGCTGACGGAATTCTCCGTTGGCGCGCTGCAGCGCTTCCAGCCAACGTTGCATGAACCAGGCCAAATCCGAGGGCTTGCCGTAGTGTTCCATCCAGCGCGGGGCACGCAGTGCGGTGAGAGCCTGGGCTGCGCCGCCCCAGGAATTGCGCGGAATGGGGCGCACGAATTGTGGATCGTCGAGGGCGACAGAGGGGAATGGGTAGGGTGCCCAGAAGGACTTCGGATTATGGACCTGCTTCCGCCAGATGTCGTTGAAGAGGGCCGCGTCGACGACATGTTCGCCGACAACGTTGAGGATGGTCGAGCTGCGGATGCGGACGAATTGGTTTTGCGCGTCGAGATCGTAGAAGGCAGCGTCCTGCGGATCGTAAAGGCGCGAGAGGATGAGATGGCGAATGGTCTCGGCGTCTTCGGTCCAGCGATCGGCATCGCCGGTTTTGCCCATAGCTTTGGCCATCGCGGCCAGCGCTACTCGGCCACCGTAGACGGTTGCGGAAAGATCGGGGCACAGACGCGGAAGGCCATCGGCCTGAGGACATTTGCGCGCGTCGTGGTCGGGGCAGGTATTGGGAATGCCCAGCCAGCGGGGGCTGTTGTCCTGGCCGGTATCCCAGGTGCAGAAGCCCTCGCACAAACCGGTGCCGCGAGTGTTGCGATAGCGACGGAGCCACGCATCCCATCGGGCGCAAGACACATAAGCTTTGTCGAGAAGTTCGGAGTCACCCAATTGCTGTGCCATCTCCCATGCAGTGGCGGCGATTGGGACGACCATTTGGATTTGGCCGAAGCCGGCGCCGGTGGCCTTCACGCTGTAGGGGAGTTGGCCGTCTTCCTTTTGCAGCGCGAAAAAGACCAGATGATTGTTACGTGCAATGGCGCGGGCCGTGTCTGGTCCCACAGCGCTGTAAACCGTGCCCTCCTGGGGTGCGCACTCCATCCAAACGCCGCCGTAGACACTGCCTTCAATCAGGAGTGGATCGGGGTACGGATGCAGTTGGACGACGTTTCTCCTAAGTGTGGCGAGAGCTGCGTCGTGAACCTGCACCAGGGCTGCGTTTTCGCTGATGAAGGATCGGCCGGACAAATTTGAACCGGCCTGCGCTTGGGCGAGCGCGGATTTGGGCAGCCCCATTCCTGCTGCGGCGAGCGTTCCCTGCACGACAAAATGACGCCGGTTCATTGATTCGCTGTCCCGTCTGTCTTTTGCTCCGCCATGCCGAACCATTATCACCATGAGCGCTTCGACGAAAACTCAACCGCGGCTTTCATCAAGAAGTACCAAATGCACTGGTATGATGCAGGCGCCCATGCTTGAATTGCTAGCGCTGTATCTTGCCGGACTGGCTTTTTTCTTCTCCGGCATAAGTGGAATTTCGGACAATTTGCGCCAGATGAGCGGCCAGCGCTTCCGCCAGGCGCTGGGGCGTCTGACGCACCGGCCGGTCATGGCAGGCCTGGTCGGCGTCGCGATGGGCGCGATTACGCAGAGCGCGTCGGTGGTGGCATTCATCCTTTCGGGCATGGTTTCCACAGGGCTGCTGCCTATTTCGCGAGCGCTGATCGTGCTGGCATGCGCCAACATCGGGACAGCGCTGCTGGTCTTCGTTGCGGCGTCGAATCTGCATGTTTCGATACTGCTTCTCATCGGAATCACGGGGCTGATTCTGGCATTCAAGCTGGCTAAGAAGTGGAAGCCAGCGGTGGCCAGCGGCATGTCGGTGGGATTTCTCTTCCTGGGCCTGGAGATGATGAAGCAGGCATTCCAGCCGCTGGCTTCTTCAGCCCAGTTCGCGCGGGTCGCAGGCTTCTTCGCACACTGGCCTTACGCCGCGTTTTTGCTGGGAATGTTGTTGCGCACGTTCATCCATTCTTCTTCGGCGGTCGCGGCGATCGTCGTAACAATCAATCGCGGAGGTCAGCTCGGCGATTTTCCGGCGATGATGGTGATCGCTGGGCTGGGGCTGGGGTCGGCGCTGGCGACGTGGATGCTCTCGGGGAATTTGCGTGGTGTGCCACGACAGATCGCGATGTATCAGGCGATGACGAATTGCATCGCCGGAATTTTCATAGGCGGCCTGCTAAGCGTGGAGAGGCTTCTGCACTTACCGCTGTTCATGGCTCTGGTTAATGTGGCGGGCGCTTCGATTCCGCAGCGCATGGCGTACACCTATCTGGCACTCAACATCAGCGTGGCGGCGGCGGCGTTTGCGGGTTTGCGCTGGGCTCCCACGGGGCTGGCCAAATTATGGCCGCCGACTCCAGAGCAAGACCTTTCGAGCCCGATCTATATCCAGCATGACTCGCTGAAATCGCCGGAGACGGCGCTGGAACTGGTGGCTTTGGAGCAGATGCGCACGATCCGCGTGCTGGGGCGGTACATTGACGCGGCGCGCCGAGGAGATCCGTCGCAGATGAACCAGCTGCACGCGGCTGCGGCGCAACTGGGGCGTCATATTGCCGAGTTCATTGAGGCACTGCTGAAGGAGCCGATCGCGACGGATGTGGCGGCGCGGGCGATTTCGTTTCAGCGCAAAGAGAGCACGTTGCGCGCGCTGGAGGACAACGTTTACCTGTTTGCCGAGACTCTGATGGGGTTGGCCAGCGAGGAACTCGCGGGATTGATGATTGAGTCACTCGATACGATTTTGTACTCGGCGCTGGCTGCTCTTGAAACGTCGGGGGACCTCGAAATCGAGATTCTGGTGAACATGACCGACGACCGCGGAGGCATGATGGAGGAGTTGCGAAAGCGGCACGGGCTGCAACAGACGGGCCGAACGAACAATACTTCCGCACTGCATTACGCGACAACGCTGTTTGAGCGGAACGTTTGGCTGCTGCGCCAGCTGGCGTTGTGGATGCGGGAGGAGGCTAAGTTCAGCGTCGCGTAACCCCACCGGTTAGACGAATGGGATAGTCTTTTATGGGCAGCCACCGAACTGCGAGTTGGCGGCCCGGTTATCCCCACGCGCACCTATGATTCGGATTCTCTTCGATCTCGGCCTGTTCGGGCTGCTCACTTCAACAATCTTTGCGATCCTTGTTGTTGCGGGGCTGCTGCGTTTTCTCACGCGGCGGCGTGCGGCTCCGTTGGCAACCGCGTTTTCTCCGGCAGTTAGTCTGCTGAAGCCTGTCGACGGGGCCGAGCCAGGACTCGAAGCGCATCTGGAATCGTTTTTCGATCAGGACTATCCGGAGTTCGAAATCCTCTTCTGCGCTCGATCCGCAGCGGATCCCGGGCTGGAAGCTGCGCGTCGCGTCGCCTCACGTCATCCGCAGATTCCCACGCGATTTCTTTCGACCGGCGAAGATACCTACATTAATGCGAAGGTGTCTTCGCTTGAACTGATGTATGGCGCTGCACGGCACAACATCTTCATTATCAGCGACAGCGACGTGCGGGTCGGACGCAACTACATTCGCGAAGTGGTTGCGCCGTTTGCCGATGAGAAGGTGGGGGCTGGCACCTGTCTTTATCGTGGGGTTGCCGATCAGGGACTGTGGTCGAAGCTCGAAGCCGCCGGGATGTCGGTGGAGATGACGTCCGGTGTTCTGACTGCGAATCTTCTCGAAGGCATGAAGTTTGCACTGGGACCCACGATGGCAGTGCGACGGAGTTGTGTGCAGGCGATGGGGGGCTTTGGTGTCCTTGGCCCATACTGCTCGGACGACTTCCTTCTGGGCGCGAAGGTCGCGGAACAGGGCGAAACCGTGGTGCTCTCGCACCATGTAATTGACCACATCATTTTGAATTTGAGTTTTGCGGCATCGCTCCGCCATCAAACGCGGTGGATGAAATCGACACGCTTCTCGCGACCGCTCGGCCACCTCGGTACTGCACTGACGTTCAGTGTTCCGTTCGGGATCCTTGCTTGTCTCGCGGGATTCGCGATGCATCGGCCGATGCTCGGGCTTTCGGTTCTGGTTTACAGCATCGCGAACCGGATGGTGCTTGCGGCGCTGGTCGGATGGCTTGCGGTGCAGGAGCGTCATCTGTTGCGCACCATACTGCTCTACCCGGTTCGCGACTTTCTCGGCCTCTGCTGCTGGGTGGCCAGCTACGGCGGCAGCACGATCCATTGGCGCGGACGGCGTTATCGACTTTCACGCGGAGGCCTGATGCATCCCGTCGGACCGCGATCGGCCGACGAGCGAGAGCACGCGCTGAGCACGTAGAGCTATCTACACCAGGACAGCGTGGCTGTCGCGTCGAGAGCAAAGTGCTATAGTCGCGCCGCTTCGAAGCACACCCGTGCGCGATCCCCGCTGTCTATACTGGTGAGCAATCTCGACAAACAGGAACTTCATGCCTCTCACTCGTCTCGACTGGCTGGTCATCTCTGCTTATCTGTTGTTCAATCTGCTGATCGGCCTGTACTACCGCAGTACGGCGAGCGGCTCGACGGAAGAGTTTTTTGTCTCGGGCCGCGATGTCTCGTGGTGGCTCGCAGGCACTTCCATGGTTGCCACGACCTTCGCGGCAGATACTCCGCTTTTTGTGTGCGGGCTGGTGGCGACCCAGGGTATTTCCGGTAACTGGATTTGGTGGAGTCTTTGTCTTTCCGGCATGACGACGGTGTTCTTCTTCGCGCGGTACTGGCGCCGCGCAGAGATTCTCACTGATGTTGAACTGGTTGAAATTCGTTACAGTGGGCGTCCAGCGGCGTTTCTGCGCGGATTCAAAGCCGTCTATCTTGGCCTGCTGATGAACTGCTTCATTCTCGGATGGGTAACGCGCGCGATGGTCGATATCATTGCCGTGACGCTGGGTCCGGTGATTGCGCAGGGACGGGTGCTCGCGTTCTCATTGGGAGGTCACACGCTACTGCACTTCACGCTTGGCGAGCCGCGTCACACTTCGCTCATCATTTGCATTTTTGTGCTGGTTCCCTTCACCGGCCTCTATACGTTTCTCGGCGGACTGTGGGGCGTCCTGGTCACTGACGTTTTTCAGTTCGTGCTGAAGATGACGATGATTGTCGTGCTGGCGTGGGTTGCGGTGGTTCGGCTGGGAGGGATGTCGGCGCTGCGGGTTCGCCTGTCGGTTGTTGACGCTGCCACGCGCGCGACAGGGCATCCGACGTCGAATATCCTTTCCTTTCTGCCCGACTTTCACGTGGGCTTGACGACGCCGAACCTCTGGACGCTGCCGCTGCTGACGTTTCTGATGTACATCGGCGTGCAGTGGTGGGCGGCGTGGTATCCAGGCGCAGAGCCTGGTGGCGGCGGGTACGTTGCACAACGGATGTTCAGCGCGAAGAACGAGAAGCATTCGCTGGGCGCTACGCTCTGGTTCAACATCGCGCATTACGCGTTACGGCCCTGGCCGTGGATCATCACCGGGCTGGTGGCGCTGGCGATGTATTCGACCAATGGAGGACTGCATCCGAGCGCCGCGTATACGGCCAATCCGCAACAGGGATACGTAATGGTGCTGCGCGACTTTTTGCCACCGGCGCTGCGTGGGCTGATGATCGCGGCGTTTCTGGCGGCGTACATGTCGACCGTTGGCACGCAGCTCAATTGGGGAACATCGTACCTGGTGAACGATCTCTATCGCCGCTTCATGGTGCGCCGGGCGAGCGAACATCACTATGTGCTGATCAGCAAAGTCATCACCGTGGTACTGGTTTTGTGCAGTGGATACGTCGCAAGCCGGCTGACGTCGATTGGCGCCGGCTGGCAACTCGTGCTGAATCTGGGCGCGGGAACAGGAGCCGTATACATCCTGCGGTGGTTCTGGTGGCGAATCAACGCGTGGAGCGAAATCTCTGCCATGATTGTTGCCGCGATGGTGACACTCGGACTCTCGCGTGTGCACTTTGCCGGCAGCGATGTTGTGGTTTTCGCCAAGAGCACGCTGATCACCGCAGGCATTACGACGATTGCCTGGATCGTCGCGACGTTCGCAACGCCGGCGGAACCCGATGGAACGCTGCTGGCTTTTTATCGCCGCGTACATCCGACGGTTCATGGATGGAAACGGATTGCGCTCATGGCGCCTGAGCTTCCTCCTGTCCGTGATTTTCGGGCGAACGCAATGGACACCGTGCTTGGGTGCGTTTTGGTGTATGGCTGTCTTTTCGGCATTGGCAAGCTGATCTTCGGTGCCTGGCTCGTGGGCGGCGTCCTTCTGGCAGCGGCCGCCATCGCAGGTTCGCTGATCTGGTGGGATCTCTCGCGGCGCGGGTGGGAGACTTTGTCCGGCGCTGTTCCGTCATCGAACGTGGAGAAAGGTGTTCGTTCTCAGCCCGCGCAGAGTTAATCTGAACATTCTGTGAGGGTGTCTTTTTATGCCACGTGGCGTTCCATTTACCGGCGAATCCCTGTCCAGATACCTGGCGGGCCAGAAGCGGTGGAATGAGGCGAGAGAGTGGCGTGCGAGGGAGACTGAGGCGGGCAGGCCATCGGCCTATGGCGATTTTTGCCGGGCTCATGGACTGTGCCCTGCATGCGCGGCAACCGGCGTGAGCCTCAATGAGAACGGGGCGGGCTTTAAGACCGTGGGCTCAAGCGGCAATCTTCCGCTGTATGAACAATGCGGGGCCTGCGGCGGAACCGGAAGAATCGTCAACCCCAGCTAGAGCCACGTTGCGCCACGCGGCTGAAATCCAGCGGGAGAAGCCAACTTACTATTGCCCTCGCCGCGCCGAGACACGAACATAAGAGCAATGACCAGTGCAGACGGCCTTTCCGGCGCATCTCAACGGGCTGGCCGCTTTATTCTCGGCCCATCCGAATCTCGGTTGCTGAATTCCATCTCATGAAGACTGCTGTCATTATCGGAGCCGGGCCAGCCGGGCTGACTGCTGCCCTTGAATTGCAACGGCGCTCCGACGTACGCCCCATCGTTCTTGAAGCCACCGAGCGGATTGGCGGAATCTCCTGCACGATCCGCCATAACGGCAATCGCATGGACATCGGCGGCCATCGCTTCTTTTCGAAAGCCGACCGGGTGATGGAGTGGTGGACTGAGTTGATGCCGATTGCGTCCACCGAAAAGGGGTCAGGATTCCACACCATTCAATACCAGAACAAAGAGCGGGTGATCGCCACGGGAAGCGATGTCGCGACGGATCCCGACCTGGTGATGCTGGTGCGTCCGCGCAAGAGCCGCATCTATTTTCTGCGTAGTTTTTTCGATTATCCGCTCGCATTGAACACGCAGACGCTGCGCCAGCTCGGCGCCTGGCGCATGATTAAGATCGGTATCGGTTATCTGTGGGCGAAGATTTTTCCGCGGCGCAATGAAAAGACGCTGGAAGATTTTCTGATCAACCGCTTCGGCACCGAGCTTTACCTGACTTTTTTTAAGTCCTATACAGAGAAAGTATGGGGTGTGCCCTGCGACCAGATCAGCGCGGAATGGGGGGCGCAGCGCATCAAGGGGCTCTCGCTCAGAACGGCGATTGCGCACTTCCTCAAGAAAGCCTTCAGCCGTGAGAAAAAATCCGGCGACATTGCGCAGAAATCCACCGAAACTTCGCTAATCGAGAAATTTCTTTATCCGAAGTATGGGCCGGGCCAGCTTTGGGAATATGTCGCCGATCTTGTTACAAAAAAAGGCGGTGAGGTGCGCATGGGCTGGCGTGCGGCGAAGCTTCACGTGGAAGGCGACCGCGTCGTCTCTGTCGAGGCCATCGATCCTCAGGGAATTCGGCACACAATTCCATCCGACTACGTTTTCTCCACGATGCCGGTCCGCGACCTCATCCATAGCCTCGATGTTGAAGTTCCATCGGAAATCCGCGCCATTGCCGATGGCCTGATCTATCGGGACTTCATCACGGTAGGGCTGCTGGTGGATCGACTCGCGGTGACAGAGCCCGATGGTGGAATGCTGAAAGACACGTGGATCTACATTCAGGAACCGGACGTGCTGGTGGGACGCCTGCAGATCTTCAATAACTGGAGCCCCTACATGGTCGCCGATCCCACGAAGGTCTGGATCGGACTTGAATATTTTTGCTACGAAACCGACCAGCTTTGGAACATGCCGGATGGTGACATCGCGCGGTTCGCCATCGCGGAAATCGAGAAGATTGGCATTCTGCGCGGCGATCAGGTGCGGGACACACATGTGGTGCGCGTGCCGAAGACGTATCCGGCGTACTTCGGGACATACGATCGATTTGACGAAATTGTGCGCTACATGGATCGCTTCGAGAACTTGTTCCTGGTTGGCCGGAACGGCATGCACAAATACAACAACCAGGATCACTCCATGCTGACCGCGATGACGGCGGTGGATCAGATTGTGGCTGGGAAAATCGACAAGTCCGCTTTGTGGGAGATCAATACGGAGCAGGAATACCACGAAGAGAAGAAGTAGACAGGCTCATTGCCACGCTGTGGTGTGGCGGCGCAGCCACCAGCAGGCGGGCGCTCCGCCATGGGGAAAGATGGCACGGGCGCAGCTCACCTGGGCCGTTCCCAGGTAGTCGTACTCCTGCTTGTTGCCCTTGAGCGCGGTCGACAAGTATTCCTCGACCTGAACGGAGTCGAAGGCCGTCCCCTGCGCCAGGCGGACGCGAAACACCGCCCAGTCGGACACCCACAGTACGATGGCGACAACGAGCAGGACCTTCGCCGTCTGCTCCAGGATGTAGAGGAATCGCTTCATGGTGACTGAAGTCGCTGGAACTATGACTTCAGGAACGAGCAAGTCCAGCCATTTTTCCTATACCCTAAACCCTACACCTTATACCCTGAGTTTATGGATCTCGATTCGATTCAAAGTGCGCTGCGGGGCGCTGGCGTGGATGCGTGGCTTTTCTACGATCACCATCATCGCGATCCACTTGCCGCCTCCATCCTGGGCCTGCCCGACCACGGACTTGTGAGCCGACGGTGGTACTACGTCATTCCCGCGCAGGGAGAGCCGCGCAAACTCGTTCATCGCATCGAAGCCGGAAAGCTGGACACGTTGCCAGGAACGAAGGGCATGTACTCCTCGTGGCAGGAACTTGAAGCTGGCCTGGACGCAATGCTGGGGCCGTGGAATCGAATCGCCATGCAGTATTCGCCGCGCAACGCCATCATGTATGTGTCTATGGTCGATGCGGGGACAGTGGAATTGCTCCGGTCGATGGGTAAAGAGATTGTCAGTTCCGCGGATCTGGTCAGCCGCTTCCAGGCAGTTCTGACTGAGGAACAGATCGACAGCCACTACGCAGCCCAGAAGGCGCTCGACGAGATCCTGACCGAGGGGTTCCAGCAGATTGGCAGCCGCGCTCGCTCCGGCTCGCCCACCACCGAATACGAAATGATGGTCTGGTTTCGGGAGGCGATGGGCCGCGCCGGCCTGACGACCGATCATGGGCCGAATGTTTCCGTGGATGAGAACAGCTCCGATTCGCATTACGAGCCGGCGTCGGCAGCGAGCCGTCCCATTCGCTCCGGAGCGTTTTTGCTGATCGATATCTGGGCGCGCCTGGACCGGCCAGAATCGTGCTGGTACGACATCACCTGGACGGGGGTTGTGAGCCGGGAGCCGACCGAGAAGGAGCGCGTTGTTTTTGCAATCGTCCGCGATGCGCGGGATGCCGCCATTGAGGCAGTGCGCTCGGCATTTGTCGATGGGGGACATCCGATCGCGGGTTTTCAGGCGGACGACGCAGCTCGCAGTGTTATTCGCGGTGCCGGCTACGGCGCGTACTTTACGCATCGAACCGGCCACAATATTGGCGCGGAGCTGCATGGCAGCGGCGCGCATCTCGACAACCTTGAGACGCACGACGAGCGCCGCATCCTGCCCTTCACATGCTTCTCAATTGAGCCGGGCATTTATTTGCCGGAATTTGGTGTTCGCAGCGAAGTGAACATGATCACTTCGCGCGACAACGCCGTGGTTACCGGGCGGATCCAGCGGGAACTGGTGCGAATCTGAACAAGAAGTGAGGCTGGGGACGATTCGGGCCCGGCGTTCATTTATAGTCATAAGAAGAATGGCCTCGAAGGCGCAGACCCAAGAACAACCTAAGACTCAGGGCTTTGTTTACTCGGCGCTGATCCTCGGCTGGCTCATTCCCGGTGCGGGACATTTGCTGACGCGCCATTGGATTCGTGCATTGCTGTTGTTTGTGGCTATTACGACGATGTTTTCGCTGGGCCTTGCCATGCAGGCGAAGATTTATGTGCCGAACACTGGCGATCCGCTGGACATCCTCGGCTTCGCGGGTGACCTGGGTGCGGGAACACTTTACTTCTTCGCGCGCATCTTTTCGCTCGGGCAGAACACGCTGCAGCTGGTGACGGCGGACTACGGCACCAAGTTTGTTGTGGTTGCGGGGCTGCTCAATTTCGTCGCCGCGGTCGATGCGCACAACCTGCGCATCGGGAGGAAGGTCTAGGTGCTGACGCCTTCCCACTTTACTGCGGTTCTGCTCTTCGCCACGTGCACGTCGGTGGTGTTTGGCGTGACACAGCGTTCCACGCCACGCGGGATGGTTCGCTATGGAATCTATTGCTGGGTTTTGTTTGTCGCGTCGGTGATCGCCGCTAGCTGGCTGATGTGGCTTGTCCGGCGGTGACTCGCTTGGCCTTGATGTCCCAAAAGGTCGGCGGATCCAGGTACGGAGGTATCGCCGTCTTCTGAAGAGAAGGCCGGACACTGGGCCTGAAATAATTTGAACAGTTTTGAACGAAATTGGCTCCTCAGGTAGGACTCGAACCTACAACCCTTCGGTTAACAGCCGAATGCTCTGCCATTGAGCTACTGAGGAGTGTGTGCGCTGTG
>Ga0181537_10004740_pt1 | contig 11210 bp, 8 predicted proteins | sample PEATcosm2014_Bin_39_FD_119765 | JGI IMG/M metagenome (GOLD analysis project Ga0181537, IMG submission 119765) | Peatland microbial communities from MTU Mesocosm Facility, Houghton, MI, USA - PEATcosm2014_Bin23_10_metaG | ecosystem: Environmental > Terrestrial > Soil > Wetlands > Peat | place... | reverse complement strand
GGATCCTGCGCTCATTCGCTACGCGCACCAAATAGTGGCGAATCTGGTGAAGGGCATCATGGCCGCCGGCGGGGGCATCGTGGTAGGGATCGGAAGAGAGCCTCGCCAGAGTGGTTCGGTGCCTGATGCCCCCAGCCTGCTGTTTGACTGGACCGCATTGGAAACGGCGGCGGACAGCCTCAAACATGGATTTCCCGTATGGTCGGCGGAGTCAGGTCTTCCTCTCGTTGCTGCCTCTTCCGAAAAGGCAGTGACGGAAATACCCAATAATCGACAAGCCTTGTATGAAGAATTACTGCGCAGTGGCCGGCTTCACGTCGAGTCGATAATGCCCGGCTCCCGCGCGGCTGCGTTTCTGCGCCAGCGCCAGGCGATATTCGGTGATGCCTTGGTCATTCTGGGCGGTGGCACCGGTGTCGAGCATTTGGCGGACTTATATCTTTCCCGACGAAAGCCGGTGGTGCCTTTAGATTTAGCCGTGGGCGCCAATCGAGAGGACGGTACTGGAGGTGCGATGCGCCTGGCGAGGGAAGCGAGAGCCGAGCCCAATAGATTCGTCCGCTTCAGCCCATCTTTCTCCGGTACGGAGGGCGCCGCGCTTGCGGCGATCGCGACGCGAAACGGCAGCGCTGCTGCACCTGAGGTGGCCAGCCGGACGGTGAGCCTATTTACCAAGCTAGAGCGGCCGCCCGCGTTTTACGTGAGGCTTCTCAATCCGAGACATGTGAAATTCAAGATCGTTGAGTCATTTTTCCGCAATATCGTCGATCCTGTGGTCGACGATGCCGGGATGCGTCGTGTTGAAATTGGCACGGATACTAGCAACTACGCGTACATAAACGTGGGTATTTTTGAGAATCTCCACTTCTCTTCAGTGGCCATTGTGGATGTAACCGGCGAGCGGCCGAACTGCTTTATCGAGCTTGGGTACGCCCTCCGTGGTGGCCGCGTTCTCATCACCGCAGAGGAGGGCACCCAGCTCCCATTTGACCAAGAAATGATACCGTGCCACTTCTGGAAGCCAGGAGATCCTGATGGGGCTAGGATGTTGATTGAATTTTGGAGAAAGAACATCAATAGACCGCCCCTCGTGCAGATGGTCTAGCGGCCTGGGAGATGATGTGCAAGAAGTGTACATATCGGTTGACATTGAAGCCGACGGGCCATTTCCTCCAACCTACAGCATGCTCTCGCTTGGCGCCGTCGTCGTGGATACTCCAAAGACTAATTTCTATGCCGAATTCAAGCCCCTTAATGACAGGTCCGTGCCCGCCGCACTGAAGATTGTCGGACGAACACTTGAGGACTTTGGACGCGTCGGCCGCGTTCCCAAAGACGCGATGATCGAGTTTCGCGATTGGTTGAGTTCCGTCGTAAGAACCCGTAAAGCGGTGTTCGTCGGCTTTAACGCCGTATTCGATTGGGCCTTTGTTAACTACTATTTCCTGCAGTATCTGGGCGAAAATCCATTCGGCATCGGGGGCATCGACATCAAGTCGTACTACATGGGACTGAGTGGGGGAACGTGGGACGATACGCGGTCGAGTCGCCTTCCGAAGACATTCAAAACTTCGCTGCGGCGTCACACGCATGACGCGCTCGAGGATGCGATTGAACAGGCCGAGATATTCCGCAAAATGCTGCACAGGTCAGTAGACAGCCGCTAGCTTTACTTGCGTGCACGGTTGACCTCGCCGGCGTCATGAAGTTTCGCGACCACCTTCTCAAACCCATGTGCAGCTGTCCAAATCTCTGACTGTCAATTCCTCTGCCATTGAACTCAAAAGTAAGTAATGCCTGCCTCAAGTCTGCGGACCGTAGATTCTCTCTCCTCGAAAGGCGCGGCTATTTCTTACTCACCCTACTGGTTTCATCGAAAAGACGCGCGGCCGTCGAGCCCGAGAGCTCCCCACTTTGGTAATAGCCCATGACTGTCTGCACGCTTTTGTGGCCCGTCATTGCCATGGTCTGACCGAGCGAGATGCCAAATCTTGCCGCTTCCGTCACGAATCCTGACCTCAAGGAATGCGCCGAAAGCTTTCCCAGGGGCTGCTTACTCAGCAGCGCCCGTCGCTGGATGATGGTGCGCACGGCCTGGTCTTTTATCGGCTCAAGAATCCGATCATGGAGAATCCGCCGGAAGATAGGTCCCTGTGTGATCCGATACTCCAGTAATACCTTGAGCCAGGTCTCGAGCGCCTCGGCGGCGGCTCCCTGAATGGGTTTTAGGTCCTCAGGTCGCATGCGGCCACTTCGGTTTGTTTTTGAACGCCCGAGTTGATAGACGAAACCGTCTTCGGTGCGTCTAACGTTTTCAAAGGTTGCCGCGACGATTTCTGACCGCCGGCGGCCACCACTGGCCCAGCCGAAGAGGAGCAGGGCGCGGTCTCTCTTGCCGATGAGATCATCTCCGCAGGTTGCCAGGAGCGCCTCGAGCACGCTGTAAGTCGCAGCTACAGGCGGAGACGGCTGTCGACCGCGTCGGGCATAGGCGCGGCGCGCAGCGCTCACGAGCTGGCGGACATGCGGATCTCGCAGGGGATTGGCGTCGGGCCCTAGATTCAGGTGGCGGTTGTTGGCAATGAAATTCTCATGTGCTTTGGAAAGCGCAGCGAGCCGCGACTGCACGGTCGCCATCGACCAGGGTCCGGGCTTCGCCTTGTAGCCGCGCTCGACGAGCAACGCATCGATCGCCAGCGGTAACAGGTGCTGCGTGGTCTTGGATCGAGGCGTGTAGGGAGTGGTCTCTGGGGCTGCGGCTCCCGGTTGATGTTCCAGGTGATCAAGAATGAATTGCATGACCGTCGCCGGCGGGACTGGCGGCGTAATCGGCGCATCGAATCGCAGCGCATGCCAGGCGGCCCAGTATTGAAGGGCCGTCTTATAAGAGCGCGCCGTATTACGCGATGAGCCCTCCTGGAAGAAGGCCGAAATCGCTTTGGCCGCTTCCTCTGAGAGCCGATGGGCGTCATGGAAGCCTGCAGCAGGCTCCAGGGACAGCGCGGGCAGGGCAGGTGCTGAGGAGTTACTCATTGAGCGCAGTGTAGGTTGCAGTTATGGTCTCTACAATGCTTTGGTTCACGAAGTGTTTTCGACATTAAACAACGATAATCTATGGTTATCGTTATACATCAACCATACAATATCGTAACGTGTTACGATTAAGCATGCCTCACAAAACCCTACCCCGCGGACGTCCGCCGGGCGCCCAAGCTCCGCTCACCGCGGCCGAGCGGATGCGTCGGATGCGCGCGCGCCGTAAGGCGGCCGGTTACCGGGCGGTGACCCGTTGGGAGGAAACAGCGGCAATATCTGGGGTCTTCTCGTCGCACCGTCTACATGAGGCACGGAGTCTTGCCATGCATGCGGCCATTGCCCGCAAGATTGAGCGGGAGCCGGCGCTACTGAAGAAAGCTCAAGACAATCTTCAACGCTGGCGGCAACTGGAGGCCCATCAGCCCACTCCAAAATGGCTCAAAGAATGGAGCGCTCTGCTAAAGAGGCCGTGGCCGGAGATTGCGAGCTTGATCATCGAGCCCAGCGAGCGGGCCGCGAGGCTTCGGCAGTCCTCTGCCTTTGCCGGTCTGCTCTCGGCTGTCGAGCGCAAGCGCATCTATGAAGCGTTCCGCACTTGAGCACCTGATTCGCGCCGCGGGCGCCATCGCAAATGACCCCGAGATCGTCATCATCGGCAGCCAGTCGATTCTCGGGCAATATCCGAACGCGCCTGGCGTGCTGTCAGTCTCGGCCGAAGCCGACCTGTATCCGCTGCATCGGCCCGAGCTGGCCGAGCTGATCGATGGGGCGATCGGAGAAGGCTCGAGCTTCCACGAGGAGTTCGGGTACTACGCTCAAGGAGTGGACGAGCGCACGGCTACGCTGCCCAAGGGATGGCAGCAGCGCCTGATTCGAATTCAGAACGAGAATACCGGGGCCAGTGCAGGACTGTGTCTGGAAGTGCATGACCTGGCCATTTCCAAGTACGTGGCTGGCCGAGAGAAGGATTGGGCGTTCACACGGGAGCTAGCTCGGCAAGGCTTTACTCAGAAGCCCGTGCTGACGGAGCGGTTAGCCGAAACAGAACTTCCCGACGCGCTGCGCCCGATCGTGCAGGGCCGCATTCGGCGCGACTTTTCGTGATCGCTGGTCATCGCATCAGCCGAATTCCTCACTCGCGACTCTTCGCGGCCTCCCAGAATCCAGGTCGCTGCAGGCTTCCCCCTCCCCATTGATCATGGCAACGCTATCTGCACGGATTGTGTCCCCAACGTCATTCATGACCAAATTTGTAGCTAGCGGTAATTCCAAATGTGCGCGGGGGATTACCGTAGATGGCGTTATAGCCCAGAGGCACGGCGGTGTAGAGCAGCGAGGCAACCGCCTTGTCCAGAAGATTCGTTGCCCAGAGCTTTACGTCGTACTTGCGATCGGACGAATTCCATGTGATGGAGGAGTTAAGAGTATCGAATGCCGGTTGGTGAAGGACATTATCGGGTTCGGCGGGATAGCCGTCGTTGTAGCTATTGGTGACGTTGAAGTCGAGATTGCCAGCCGGGAGGGCCACGATATAGTCGCCGGACAGATCGAAGGTCAGATTAGGAGCGTACGGTAGTCTATTGCCTGCCGCGCTCGCGTAAGCCACTGATGCTCCTCCTCCCGGGATGGGGGAGCTGATCGACGCATCAGGGAAACTCGTGAATTTGTTATGCATCCATTCCACGCCCCCTGCGAGGCGAAGATTGCCCAGTTTCGCCTCGGCATCGAGATCTAGGCCATAGAGTTCAGCCGCCGCGCCATTATAAATGGTCGAGGTTGCGCCATATTGGGTAACCTGAATGTCTTTATAATTGTAATAGAACGTGGCCGCGTTGAGACGAAGCGTATGGTCGAGCCACTCGCTCTTTAGCCCAATCTCGTATGCGTCAAGCAGTTCGGGCTTATACGGAGCGTTACTGGGATTTTGGCCGTTATAACCGCCACTTCGGAAACCCCGATTGTCTGAGATATAGGCCAGAACATCCTCGGAGAATTTGTGATCGAGAGCCACTCGCCACGTCGGCTTGGTAACTGATTGCGACAATGGGAACGTCGGATTTGGCGGTAGTAGACTTCCGAGGGGCGTTCCATTACCCAGGAATCCGTCTTCTTGTGCTTCGAAGCTGCGATCCTCGTAGGTGTATCGAAGCCCTATCGTTAGGTCCGTATCCGGGAGTATCCGTACCGTCGACTGGCCAAAGCCCGCAACCGAATTCGTGATGGTTGTCGCAGTGATAGTGATCTTTTGCAAAGGATAGACGCCCGGCAAAGTCGCGAAGGGCCCGAAGAACTCTATGATACTGCCCGGCTTCTCCCCGTTTCCCTCTTTCCCGTAGAAGTAATAGAGCCCCGCTACCCAGTTAAAGATCGGATTGGACGGTGAGACGAGCTGAATTTCCTCAGTGACTTGTTGGAATGCATTGTCCACAATGACATATTCGTTCGGAATTGAGCTACTCGAATTCCAGAAGCCTATGGTGCCGAAACCCTGCCGGTAGGCTGAAATGCTAACGAGCTGAGCAAAATCGAGGTTCTGATTTATGTTGAGGCTGGCACCCCCGCCCTGCATAGCAAAGTACCCAGCGCTCGGTTCGTCAGTGTTCCAAGGGTTATCGCTCTGCTGATACCCTCCGAAGAGTGGCGCCGTCCCTGGAGCCGGCCTTGTATTGTTGCCATTGGTGTTAGCTGTGTCACGATAGTCAAAGATCACTTTGACAGTGGTGTCGTTACTCGGCGTGTACACCCATTTTGATCGAGCGGCCACGTCTCTCGTAACCTCATGGATCTCCTGACCTGTGTCGATGTCCGTACCCCAACCCCGCCCTTGATGCGCGTATTCGCCGGACAAACTCGTAGTAAGTGTGTCGGTCAGTCCTCCCGCCACATAAAGATCACTTCGGCTGGTCAGGAAGTTATCGAGCGACGTCCTTACTTGCCCTTCAAATTCCTGCGTCGGATCCTTGGTCGTGACCTGGATGACTCCCCCCGTCGCGTTCCGACCGAACAGCGTACCTTGCGGGCCTTTCAGCACCGCCACCTGATCGACTCCGAAAAGTTGCCCGGGGCCAAATAGGGGATCGGCGTAATAGACGCCATCGACGACGAGAGCCACTGATTCTTCCACTCCCGGCCCAGTGGCACTCGAGCCAATCCCTCGCAAGCGAGGCTCAAAGTTTCCACCATTACTCGATATCTGCAGGCCGGGGATGATCGACGCAAGTTGCATCGTATTGGTGATTCCGGACGAATCTAACTGGTCGCCTGAGGCAGTGGAAACCGCGATGGGTACGTCTTGAAGCCTCTCGCTCCGCTTCTGTGCCGTGACTACGATTTCCTCGAGCTCCCCTGATGATGACTCAGAATTGCCTGAGGCTGTGGGGAGAGACGACTCGTCCGCATACGCTGCTCCGATAAGCCATCCCCCGCACAGTCCGATCACCCACGACGCCGTAGCCAGCCTCTTTAATGTCAACATTCCGCTTTCCCCCATGTTCTTGCTCTGCTTACCTTCGATCTAAGGCGACAAATCGGTTCAGCAGGCACATGTTGCAGCTTCCACCGATCCGCATTCGATTTGGTTCTTGTTAGTCGACTAACCAACGGGATCTGCCGTATGCCCGTCTCGTCTTCCCACACAAACGTCCCCGCCGCCACGGCGACGTTACAAGGTATTGCTGAGAACTACGCGTCGCGTCGCCTTCTTGCCTCCCACTCTTGGCTTGTCAGGCGGTACACGATCGTCGGTAAGCGAAGCTACGTGACACCTCCCACTGCATCAATGATTACTTCGCCCGCGTTTACTGCATGAACAGACGGCGGAGTTCACATGTCAGCTGGTAGTGAGTGAGGAGGGCCCGGGTGAGCGGACATTGCTGTGACGTCCGTTGCCTGGAGGCGCCATCGCAGCACCAGGTCATCCTCCGCGAATCGAGCTGTGCTAACGCGGTTCGACGCGCGAAAAGGGCAGCCTTCCGCGACATTTATGCAGATTCATAGTATCTATTCGAATTGCACCGCCACCGATGCAAGCCCGCCAATGCGCGCTTCAAAGCGGTCTCCCGCCACCGGTGCGCACATCGGACCGAGCGCTCCAGTCAGCACCACATCTCCAGCCCGCAAAGGTTCACCTTTCGCCACCATTGTCTTTGCAAGCCATAATGCAGCTCTGAGGGGGTGTCCGAGGCATGCTGCCCCCGACCCTACGGATACAGTCACGCCATTGCGCGTCATAACCATCCCGCAGGTTTCCAACTCTAGATCAGTTAGGCGGCGAGGTCGCAGTCCAAGTACAAAGCGAGCGCTCGATCCATTATCTGCGATGGTATCGACAATGCTTATCTTCCAGTCTGCAATACGACTGTCAACGATTTCCAAGGCCGGCAGCGCAAAGGCGACAGCATGAACTAGTTCGCTCATGCCGAGATCCTTCTCGATGAGATGCCGCTCCAGGACGAAGGCAACCTCCGCTTCGACGCGCGGCTGAATTAGATTCCGCAATCCGACAGTCTCACTATCGCCGACTTCCATGTCCGCAAATAGCGCTCCGTAATCGGGCTGATCCACACCAAACTGTGCTTGCACCGCCCTCGACGTCAGGCCAATCTTACGACCGACCAGACGACGTCCAGTGATTAGACCAATACGAGTGAGCTCCGCTTGCACGGAGTAGGCAGCGTCGATGTCGCCGAGACCCAGCTCCCCTGCTATTGGTGCGATCGCGCGGCACTCCTGTTCCGCGACATGTAGCCGGGCCGCCATGGCGCTAATGCGCGACGCTATTTCCATTTCGTATTGCAGACTGAGATGCTTTCAGAGCAGAAGAACTGTCAACAAAGCGACGCTGGTGGTTGGATCTCCCACATGTCGAGCCACGGCGAGACAGATGGCACGAGAGGTTGTGGTTGAGGACAGACGGCTTCACGGCTGATTTTCAGTTATCGTGATGATGTCTTCAGTCGTGGGCATCCATACTCAGGCCGGAGAGCACTCTCCGCAATTAGTTGGGCAGCGATCCGAGCGCTTCTCAGCTAATCAGCGCCTCGCTACCTGTGATTAGCAACTACATCTATGCAAAGCTCATTGGCCACCAGCTTGGCATCACGCGCAACGCCATATTCAGAGCTCGTGCCTCAATGACCAAGGATGGGTCTATCCATTGCATCGCTCAGTTACGCTAAATCTCTATCGATGGTCTCGCAAGTGTTACTTGAGGGTGTTCACCAGATGGACACGTCCTTAAATGCGGCCTGACACGTCGCGACGTCCCGCGTACTCTCGTCATGACAGACAAGTTGTTCATGCCACGAACGACTCCGACTCAGGCGTTGTTCGCAGCAGAAAGCCCGGGTAGTTTTGTCGCTACAAGGATCGCTAAGTCCAGATATAGACAACTTCGATGCTTGCCGAATAGGCCACCATCGCTGACGAGGTACTGCAGCGCCACGGCGTGAGTGCGTGACCACTTCCTTCAACAATGTTTGGGGACCAAGTCTTAACACAAAGAACCCTGAGCGGCAGGCGGAGCAGGCGAACAACATCAAGGGGCATCGCAAGAGGCATCATGGCAATACGTAACGGAGCACAATTCACAGAGGGCCTTCGGTATCGCCCAAGGGAGGTCTGGGTCCGAGGTGAGAGAGTGAAGGATGTCAGTACTCACGCAGCATTTGCCGGCTCGGTACATCAATTGGCCCGACTTTATGACATGCAGCACGATCCAGCGCATCAGGATATCTTGACGTACCGAATTCCGGAAACACAAGAACTTGCCGCGACGGCCTTCATGCCGTCCTATGTACATGCGGATCTAGTGAAGCATCGACATGCTTATCGACTATGGGCGGAAACCAATTTCGGACTGATGGGACGCTCGCCCGACTTCCTCAACGTGACTTTGCTCGCATTCTTTGAGGGGCGCGAACTCTTCGCAGAAGGTGGCGCACAGTTCGCCGATAACGTCAGTGCCTATTACCGCTACGTCCGGGATGGAGATCTGTTTCTAAGCCATGCCCTGGTGAGCCCTCAGAACGATCGCTCAAAACAGTCGTCCGAATTAGGCAATCTACATCTTCGAGTCATAAAAGAGCGGGACGACGGCATTATCGTATCCGGTGCGCGCATGATCGGCACGCTCGGTCCGGTCGCAGACGAAATGCTGGTCTATAACCTTCCTGGTCTCAAGCCCGGAGACGATAATCACGCAATAAGTTTCGCGATTCCCATGGACGCACCGGGGCTTCGGCAGATCTGCCGCGAACCGTATGACGCGCCCAATCGGACCAGCTTTGACCATCCCCTTTCGACCCGCTTTGAGGAGAATGACTCTCTCTTAATCTTCAAGGAAGTCTTCGTTCCGTGGGAGCGAGTCTTTTGCTATCGCAACGTTTCGCTGGCGAATCGGATCTACATAGACAGCGCTCTAAGAAACCACACCGCTCACCAGACAAATGTTCGGGCGTTAACTAAAATGCAATTTGTAACTGGTCTGTGCATTGCGATCGCCCGGTCGATCAAGGCGGACCAGTTTCTGCATGTTCAGAAGATGCTCGGAGAGCTCGTCTGTGATGTTGAATTCGTGAAAAGCGGCATAGTTCGCTCGGAAGTTGAAGCGGAACCCACATCCGTGGGAACGATCCGACCGTCGTTGCCGCCGCTTCAGGCGCTCCGCAGCTATCTCCCCCGAGCTTATCCTAGAGCCATAGAATATCTCCAGACTATTGGGGCAGGTGGATTTATGCTCATGCCCACCGGCGCCGACTTCGGCGTACCGGAGATCAATGAGGATATGTCTGCCCACTATGTCGGTGCTGACGGAATGGGATCGCTAGAGAGGGTACGGCTTTTCAAGCTTGCTTGGGATCTAGCGGGTGAGGCTTTCGGACAGCGGCTTGTGCAGTACGAACGCTATTATGCTGGTGATCCCGTACGGACGCTGGCAGCCACGTACTTGGGTGGTGAGCACTCCGAGATGGCCGCGTTGGTTAAGGCGGCATTGGCATTGGGCGGAGAGCCCTCCTCCCCTAGACATACGGCACTTGCGGTGGCGTGACGCGGTATGCGGACCGACACAGACTCAGTTCAGTTCAGGCATGCCATGGGACATTTCGCGACCGGCATTACCGTCGTCACAACACGCGATAGGATCGGACAACCTTGTGGTATCACGGTCAATAGCTTCGCATCCCTATCTCTTAGTCCACCGCTCGTGCAGTGGAGTATGAAGGCTAACAGTTTCTCGTGGCCAATATTTGCCGCAGCACATATGTTTGCCGTCAACATTCTCTCGGCTGACCAGGAAGCTATTTGTCGCAACTTCTGTAAGCCGCATGATCGTTTCGCCGACGTTGAATGCGAGGACGGATTGGACGGGCTCCCCTTGATCCGCAGCTGCGTGGCCTGGGTGGAATGCGCTCGGGATAGTATAATTAAGGGGGGCGACCACTGGATCATAGTCGGCCGCGTACTCAGAGCACGTACTTTTGAACGCATGCCACTTCTTTACTGGAGAGGCCGATATCTACGGATACCCGATATCGAACCAACCGCCGACGAGTACACCTATTACTCCGAGCTTTCTACCTTCGGAACGGGTTAGCGTCCGGATTGTCCGCGCGTGTGCGTAGCTGTGCATGGACAAAATTAGCCGTCGGCGCCTGATAGTGGACGCACACTCAGTAGGTAGTCGGGTAGAGGGGCGAACGGAATGGGCCTTCAACTGCGAGTCCTAAGATGAACGAGGACAAACCGTATCCGGAGGTTCGGGCGCTTGAACGTGGGCTAGCGCTACTGGACGCGCTCGGTGAGTTTGGATGGTTAGGTCCGACGGAATTGGCCCGGCGCACAGGCATTGATCGCGCAACGATCTACCGTTTGTTGTCGACTCTCGTCCGCACCGGCTTTGTCGTGCACCGATCTCGGGACGCAAAATATTTCCTGTCGGCCAAAGTTCGCGCGCTGAGCTTTGGAATTCAGGAGCAGGACGCTCGCGTGCTGCTCGTGTCAGAGCCTTTGCGAGAACTCGTCGAGGAGATCAAATGGCCAAGTGACTTTGCGGTGCTTACAGCTGGGCAATTGGTGATCGTGGACTCCAACCATCTTCTCACTACATTGACGTTCTATCGCTCCCTATTCGGGCAGACTAGACCCGTTCTGCGAACTTCTTTAGGCCGGGCGAT
>Ga0181537_10004739_pt1 | contig 11211 bp, 9 predicted proteins | sample PEATcosm2014_Bin_39_FD_119765 | JGI IMG/M metagenome (GOLD analysis project Ga0181537, IMG submission 119765) | Peatland microbial communities from MTU Mesocosm Facility, Houghton, MI, USA - PEATcosm2014_Bin23_10_metaG | ecosystem: Environmental > Terrestrial > Soil > Wetlands > Peat | place... | reverse complement strand
TGCTGAAGCTCTCGGGCGAAGCCCTGATGGGCGATCAGGGCTATGGCCTCGATCCCGTGGTGGTGAAACGCCTCGCCAGCGAGATCAAGACCGTGCACGGCATGGGCGTGCAAGTGGCGCTGGTCATCGGCGGCGGCAATATTTTTCGCGGTTTGGCTGGCGCCGCCTCGGGCATGGAACGCTCGACCGCCGATTACATGGGCATGCTCGCCACCATCATCAATTCGCTCGCCATGCAAAACGCGCTCGAGAAGCTCGACGTGCCGACGCGGGTGCAATCCGCCATCGCCATGCAGGCGGTGAGCGAACCTTATATCCGCCGCCGCGCCGTGCGCCACATGGAAAAGGGCCGCGTCGTCATCTTCGCCGCCGGCACCGGCAATCCCTATTTCACCACCGACACCGCCGCGGCGTTGCGCGCTTCCGAAACCCAATGTCAGGCCTTGCTCAAGGCGACCAAGGTCGACGGCGTCTACAGCGCCGACCCGAACAAGGACAAGGCCGCCACGCGCTATGACAGCCTTTCCTATCTCGACGTGCTGTCGCGCGATTTGCAGGTGATGGACGCGGCGGCGATATCGCTGGCGCGCGAGAACAAGATTCCGATCCTGGTGTTTTCGATCCACAAGGATGGCGGCTTCGCCGAGGCGGTGCAGGGCCGCGGCCGCTTTACCATCATTACCGAAGAGGGGACGGGGACATGAGTGACGATCCGGTGGTGGCGGCGCTGCGCAAGCGCATGGACGGCGCGCTCGAGGCGCTGCGCAAGGAATTGGCCGGCATCCGCACCGGCCGCGCTTCGGCCAACATGCTCGATCCGGTCATGGTCGACGCCTATGGCCAGTTGATGCCCCTGGCCCAATGCGGCTCGGTCAGCGCGCCCGAGCCGCGTCTCGTCACCGTGCAGGTGTGGGACAAGGGGCTGGTCAAGAATGTCGAGAAGGCGATCCGCGAAGCAGGATTGGGCGTCAACCCGGTCAGCGACGGCAATCTCATCCGCGTGCGGCTGCCCGAATTGTCCGAGGAGCGGCGCAAGGAACTGGTCAAGGTCGCCGCCAAATACGGCGAACAGGCGCGGGTTGCGGCGCGCAACGTGCGGCGCGAGGGCATGGAAGGTCTCAAGAAACAGGAAAAGGGCGGCAAGCTGTCCGAGGATCAGCAGCGCAAGCTGGAAAAAGACGTGCAGGCCTTGACCGACGACACCATCAAGCGCGTCGATGCCTTGCTGCAGCAGAAGGACAAGGAGATCCTGGCGATCTGATGGCGAACCGCGACACGACGAATAACCCGGCGCCTCCGGCGCCTCCGGCGCATGTGGCGATCATCATGGACGGCAACGGGCGCTGGGCCAAGGCGCGCGGCTTGCCGCGCATCGCCGGCCACCGCAACGGCGCCGAAGCGGTGCGGCGCGCGGTGGCGGCGTCGGTCGAACTCGGCATCAAGTATCTCACCCTCTTCGGCTTCTCCTCGGAGAATTGGAAACGCCCCGCCGGCGAGATCGACGATCTCATGGGCCTGTTGCGCCATTACCTGCGCGGCGAGATCGCCGAGCTGCACAAGAACGGCGTGCGCGTGCGCGTCATCGGCGACTGGCATAAATTGGCGCCCGACATCGTGACCTTGATCGAGAATGCCGAAAGCCTGACGCGCGGCAACGAGCGCCTGCATCTTTCGATCGCGCTCAATTACGGCGGCCGCGCCGAAATCGCCCGCGCGGCGCGGACGATCGCGGAACAGGCCGCCGCGGGCGCGCTCAAGCCCGAACAGGTCGATGAATCGCTTTTCGCCGGTTATCTCTTCACCTCCGACATTCCCGATCCCGATCTGCTCATCCGCACCAGCGGCGAGCAGCGCATCAGCAATTTCCTGCTCTGGCAATTGGCCTATGCCGAGCTGGTGTTCACCGAGACGCTGTGGCCCGATTTCGCCCGCGACGATCTCGAACGCGCCTTGCGCGATTATCACGGCCGCGAACGCCGTTATGGCGCCTCCGTTGGCAGCGTCTAGCGCCAACAATCTCCAAATCCGCATTATCTCCGCACTGGTGCTGGCACCGCTGGCGCTGGTGGTGGTGTGGTTGGGTTCGCCCTATCTGCCGGTTTTGGTCGCGGTGGCGGCGGCCGGCATGGGCTGGGAATGGGCGCGGCTTTCGGGTGGGGAATGGCGTCCGCCCGGGGCGCTCATGGTCGTCACGGCTTTCGCCGCGGCGGCGTTTTCCGGGCTCGATCATTCGCGGCTGGCGATCATCGCGGCGCTGCTCGGCAGCTTCGGGGTCTATTTCCTCGCGCGCCTGCGCGGCTGGAAGAATCCGTTCTGGCCGGGGGCGGGTACGTTCTATATCGCCCTGGCGGTGGCCGCTTTCCTGTGGAACGCGGCCCAGCCGGCGGGGACCGCGACCGTATTCTGGCTTTTGGCGCTGGTCTGGGCGAGCGACATCGCCGCCTATGCCGCTGGCCGCGCCATCGGCGGTCCGAAGCTGGCCCCGCGGCTATCGCCCAACAAGACCTGGGCGGGATTTTTCGGCGGCCTGGCCGGGGCGGGGCTGGTGGCCTTGGCTACGTCTTGGCTCGTTCATGCGCCGGTGGCGCTTCTGCTACCGGTCAGTCTTGCCTTGGGCCTGGCGGCGCAAGCCGGCGATCTCATCGAGTCGCTGGCCAAACGGCGTTACGGCGTCAAGGATGCCGGCCAATTGATCCCCGGCCATGGCGGTTTGCTGGACCGACTCGACAGCTTGCTCGCCGCTTCCCTGGCCTTGGGGCTGCTGGCGCGACTCGCGCACGAGTCGCCGCTGTTATGGCGTCTGGCAGGAGGCTGATCACTTTCGTCTGTCAAGTCATTCTCACATCAGGTAAAAATGACGCGCTTTTAACCGCTGGAATCGGCGGAATTTTGCTACTGTAGGCGCCGCGGCGACTCGGATCGAATCGGAGTTTCTTAGAGTATGGGCATCATCAGCGGCGGCCTCGGCTATATCGTCCCCTTTCTGGTCGTGCTGACGGTGCTCGTCTTCGTGCACGAGCTCGGCCATTACCTGATCGCGCGCTGGAACGGGGTGCGTATCGAGGTGTTTTCGATCGGCTTCGGGCCCGAGATTTTCGGCTGGACCGACCGCGTCGGCACGCGCTGGAAATTCAGCGCGGTGCCACTCGGCGGCTACGTCAAGATGTTCGGCGACGCCGATGTCGCCTCGACGTCATCGAGCGAAGCGCTCGAACAAATGAGCGAAGCCGAAAAGGCGGTCTCCTTTCAACACAAGCGGCTGATGCAGCGCACCGCCGTGGTGGCGGCCGGCCCGGCCGCCAATTTCGTCTTTGCCGTGGTCGTGTTGGCCGTGCTTTTCGCCACCGTGGGCGAGCCGTTCACGCCGCCCGAGATCGGCCAGATCCAGCCCGGCAGCGCCGCCGAGGCGGGCGGGCTCAAGGCTGGCGACACCATCACCGCCATCGACGGCCAGGCCATCGATCGCTTCGAGGATGTGCAGCGCGACGTGCGCCTCAACACCGGCACGCCGATGAACATCCAGGTTCGGCGCGGCGATGCCACGCTGAATTTGCCGATCACGCCGCGTATCACCACCATCACCGACCGCTTCGGCAACCAGCACGTCTTCGGCCTGCTCGGCATCGAGCGCAACGGCGTCAACTATCTCCGCCGCAATCCGGTCGAGGCGGTGATCCAGGCGGGGGCCGAGACCGCGAACCTCACCACCGGCACGCTTACGGCGGTATGGCAGATGGCCATCGGCGCGCGTCCGGCCGACGAGATCGGCGGACCGCTGCGCATCGCGCAGATGTCGGGCGAAGTGGCCCAGGGCGGCGTGGTCGCGGTGATGTGGTTCATGGCCGTGCTCTCGGTCAATCTCGGCCTCATCAATCTGTTTCCGGTCCCCATTCTGGACGGCGGCCATCTGTTGTTCTACGCCGCGGAAGCCGTGCGCGGGCGGCCGCTAGGTCAGCGCGCGCAGGAATACGGATTTCGCGTTGGTCTCGCGCTGGTCTTGACGCTGATGGTGTTCGCGACCTGGAACGATCTCGTGCATCTGCGGGTGATCGATTTCCTGAAGAGCCTGGTTTCTTGAGCTTGTCGGAGGGGTAGAGAATTCCGGTGCGGGGGGGAATTTTGAGAAATTCGGGCGGACGGAAAAGCACCGTCGCCGTTGCGGCGCTCCTGATGGTGGCGACGATGAGTCCGGCGAGGGCGCAAACGCCGGCGACGGATTCCACGCCCGGCCCGGCGCCGGCCGCGTCGCAGGTTCAGACCGGCGGGACCATCGAGGAAATCCGCATCGAAGGGGCGCAGCGCGTCGAACCCGAAACCGTGCGTTCCTATCTCCAGGTGGCGCCCGGCGATCCGTTCGATTCCAGCCGTCTCGACGCGTCGCTGAAGAGTCTGTTCGCCACCGGTTTGTTCACCGACGTGACTCTCCGGCGCGAGGGCAACGCCCTGGTCGTTACCGTGGTGGAAAACCCGGTCATCAACCGCATCGCGTTCGAAGGCAACAAGAAGCTCAAGGACGAAACGCTCCAGTCGGAAATCCAGCTCAAGCCGCGCACGGTCTATACCCGCCAGAAAGTGCAAAGCGACGTGGCGCGGATCTTGGACCTCTACCGCCGCAATGGCCGCTTCGCCGCCACGGTCGAGCCCAAGATCGTCAAGCTCGATCAGAACCGCATCGATTTGGTGTTCGAGATCAGCGAAGGCGACTTCACCGGCGTGAAAAGCATCACCTTCATCGGCAATAACCGTTTCGATGCCGATAAGCTGCGCGAGGTGCTGGACACCAAGGAATCGCGCTGGTGGCGTTTCCTCAGCTCGGCCGACATCTACGATCCCGACCGCATGAGCTACGACCGTGAATTGCTGCGCAAGTTCTATCTCTCCGAGGGCTACGCCGATTTCCGCGTGCTGTCGGCGACGGCCGAATTGACGCCGTCGCGCGACGGCTTCATGGTCACCTTCAACGTCGAAGAAGGCGACCGATACAAGTTTGGCAAGGTCGATCTCACCAACCAGCTGCCCGAGGTCGACCCTGCCGGCCTCAAGGCGCTTCTCACCACCCGTGAAGGCGATTGGTACAACGCCGACCAGATCGACAAATCGATCTCCGCCTTGACCGACGCGCTCGGCAATCGCGGCTTCGCCTTCGTCGACATCCAGCCGCAGGCCCACCGCAATCCCGACACGCACACCATCGACGTGTCCTACAACATCAAGGAAGGCCCGCGCGTCTATGTCGAGCGCATCGACATCAGCGGCAATCTGCGCACGCTCGACAGCGTGATCCGGCGCGAGATGCGCCTCGCCGAGGGCGACGCCTTCAACACCACCAAGATGCAGCGTTCGCAAGACCGCATCAAGAATCTCAATTTCTTCAAGACGGTCAATGTCACCAACACCAAGGGCAGCGCCCCCGACAAGACCGTCGTCAACGTCAACGTCGAGGAAGAATCGACCGGCGACTTCACTTTCGGCGTCGGCTTCTCCACCTCCGACGGTCCGTTGATCGACGCCGGCATCCATGAACGCAATCTGCTCGGCAGGGGCTACGATCTGCGCATCGACACGCTGGGGTCCTTCCGTTCGCAACAAGGCAACATCAGCTTCACCGATCCCTATTTCTACGATCGCAACGTGGCGGTGGGCTTCGACCTGTTCGTGATCCAGCGCGACAACCAGGATTATGCCGGCTTCAACCAGTTCACCATCGGCGGCGACGTGCGGGCGGGATATCAGCTCAGCGACAATTTGCGTCAGACCTTGAAGTACACGCTGCGCGAGGATCGCATCTACGACATTTGCACCAGCGCCACCTCCTCCTATTACGGCTGTACCGGCGCGGCTTCGATCTACGTCCAGCAGGAGGCGGGCTATCGCGTCACATCGGCGGTGGGTCAGACGCTTCTCTACGACAAGCGCGACAACGCCACCGATCCGACGGCCGGTTGGTATGCTCAGTTGGGCAATGATCTGGCCGGTTTCGGCGGCGACGCGCAATATATCCGCACCACGGTTTCGGGCGGCATGTTCCATTCCTGGGCGCCGGATTGGGTGGCCAGCGTCACCGGCGAAGCGGGCGACATCCTCGGTATCGATCAGCCCGTGGCGATCGAGGACCGCTTCTACATCGGCGGCGACAATCTGCGCGGCTTCGCCACCGGCGGCATCGGCCCGCGCGACGACAACACGCAAGAAGCGCTGGGCGGCAATGTTTATTATGTCGGCTCGGTCAGTCAGGGCTTCCCGCTGGGCTTGCCGCACGAATTCGGCGTCACCGGCCGTATCTGGAGCGATTTCGGCGATTTGTGGGACGTCAATGCGGGGCAAACGACGGGGGCCAATCCGATCGACAAGAACGGCGCCACCGCGATCCGTCTCTCGACCGGCATCGGCGCCTCGTGGAAATCGCCCTTCGGCCCGATCCGCGTGGATTTGGGCTTCCCGGTCATCAGGGAAACCTACGACAAGGTGAACGTGTTCCGGGTCGGCTTCGGGTCGAAATTCTAATGACCCGGCGAATCAGGCGCCGCGCCCTCTGCGGGCTGCTGCTTGCTTTCGCGGCGATATCGATGAGCGGCGGCGCCGCTTTCGCGCAAGCGCCGGGGTCGCCGGTCATCATCATCGCCGACATCAACCAGATTTTGCGCGACGCCAAGGCGGCCAAGGACGTGCAGAGCCAGCTCGACCAGGCGATGGTCGGATACACCAAGACCGTCACCGCCCAGGAAAACGAACTGCAAAAGACGCGCGACGATCTCGAGCGTCAGCGCCCCACGCTAGCCCCCGACGCGTTCAGCGCCCAGGCACGCGCCTACCAGGAGCGGTTCGACGCGCTCGACCACAGCGTTCAGGCCAATCGCCAAGCGATGCAACAGAGCTATAATGATGCGATGACCAAGGTGGAAAACACCGCATTGCAGATCATTGCCGAGATCGCGGCCGAGCGCAAAGCGAACCTGGTGCTGACCCGTGCCGCCGTGCTGTTCGAAACCGACGGGCTCGACATAACCTCGGAAGTCACCAAGCGCCTCGATGCAAAACTGCCGTCATTGGCGGTTAATTTGCCCAAACTTGACGGCCCGGCGGCGGCCAAGCCGCCCGCCACGCCCTAAGCGCGATGGCGGATCCGCGCTTCTTTGCCGTGGCCGGGCCCTTCACCGCGGCCGAATTGGCGCAACGCACCGGCGCGACATTGACCGGCGACGGTCAGCGCGTGCTCAAGGATGTGGCGCCGCTCGACACCGCCGGACCCGATCATCTGTGCTTTCTCGACAACCGGAAATATCTCGATGCCCTGCGCCAAACGCGCGCCGGCGCCTGCCTTATTCATCCCGATCTGGCCAAGGAAGCGCCCAAGGATGCCGTGCTGCTGGTCACGCCCGAGCCTTACCGGGCCTATGCGCTGGCGGCGCAGGCCTTTTATGCCGAAGCGCATCCCGAACCGGGTATCGATAAATCCGCGTCTATCGACAAGAGCGCCAAGCTGGGCGAATTCTGCCGGGTCGATGCCGGAGCGGTGATCGGGGCGCGCGCCGAGCTGGGCACCCGGTGCCATATCGGTCCCAACGCCGTCATCGGATCGGGCTGTAAATTGGGCGACGAGGTGCGCGTGGGATCCAATGCCAGCCTGAGCCATTGCCTGATCGGAAATCGCGTCCGGATTTACCCCGGCGCCCGCATCGGCCAGGACGGTTTCGGCTTCGCCTCCGACCGCAAGGGTGTCGTCAAGGTCCCGCAATTGGGCCGGGTGCTGATCGGCGATGATGTCGAGGTGGGCGCCAACAGCACCATCGACCGCGGGGCCGGCCCGGATACCATCATCGGTCCGGGCACGATGATTGATAATCTCGTTCAGATCGGGCACAACGTGCAGATTGGACGGCAATGCGTGCTGGTGGCGCAAGTCGGCGTGTCCGGCAGCACCAAGCTGGGCGATTTCGTGGTGGTTGGCGGCCAGGGCGCCTTCGCCGGCCATCTCAATATCGGTTCCGGCGCGCAGATCGGCGCCAAGGCCGGCGTGATGCGCGACATCGCGCCGGGCGAGCGGGTGGTGGGATCGCCGGCCGTTCCGGTGAAAGAATTTTTCCGTCAGGTGGCGTGGTTGCAGCGTATGGCCAGTAAGAAGCAAGGCGATTAGGGCGAGCAGGGCAGGCGGCAAGGCAGGCGATGGACTCGACCGATCAGAAAATAACCCCGGTGAATATCGATCGCGCGCGGATCATGGAAATGATCCCGCATCGCGACCCGTTTCTGTTGATCGACGAAGTGATCGAGGCGCGCGCCGGGGAAAGCGCCATCGGCATCAAGCGCGTGACGCCGGACGAATATTATTTCAAGGGCCATTTTCCACAGCGCCCGGTGATGCCCGGCGTTCTCATGATCGAGATGATGGCCCAGACCGCGGCGGTGCTGGTGGTGCATACGCTTGGACCGGAAGCCGAGGGCAAGCTGGTCTACTTCATGACCGTGGACAAGGCGCGTTTCCGCCGCCCGGTGGTTCCCGGGGAAACGCTCCATATCCACGTCGTTTGCCAGCGCAATCGCGGCAATGTGTGGAAATTCACCGGCGAAGCCAAAGTCGACGGCAAGCTTTGCGCCGAGGCCACCTTCGCCGCCATGATCCTGGACAACTGAGTTTCAAAACATGCCGCAGATTCATCCGACGGCCATCGTCGAGCCGGGAGCCAGCGTCGCCCAAACGGCCAAGATCGGGCCCTATTGCACAATCGGGGCCAAGGTCGAGATCGGCGAGAATGTCGAACTGGTGTCGCATGTCGCGGTGGCGGGGCGGACCAGCATCGGCGACGGCACGCGCATCTTCCCGTTTTCCTCGATCGGCCACCAGCCGCAGGATCTGAAATTCAAGGGCGAGGATTCGCGATTGATCATCGGCCGCAACAACATGATCCGCGAACACGTCACCATGAATCCCGGCACCAGCGGCGGCGGCATGATCACCAAGGTCGGCGACGACTGCCTGTTCATGGTGGGGGCGCATGTCGCGCATGATTGCATCCTCGGCGACCACGTCATCATGGCCAACAACGCGACATTGGCGGGCCATGTCCACATCGAGGATTACGCCATGTTCGGCGGCTTGAGCGCGGTGCATCAATTCGTGCGCGTCGGCCGCCACGCCATGATCGGCGGCGTCACCGGGGTCGAGCGCGACGTCATTCCCTACGGCTCGGTGGTGGGCGACCGGGCGCGGCTTTCGGGCCTCAACATCATCGGGCTGCAGCGCCGCGGCTTCACCCGCGAGGAAATTCAATCGCTGCGCGCGGCCTATCAGATGCTGTTCGGCTCCGAAGCCGGCACCTTCGCCGAACGCCTCGAACAGGTGGCGAAGCAATTCCCCGATGCCGGGCCGGTGCGCGACGTGCTCGATTTCGCGCGCGGCGAATCCATCCGCGGCCTGTGCCAGCCCAAGCCCAATGGCGGCGGCTAAGCTCGGCATCGTCGCCGGATCGGGCGAGCTGCCCGCGCGGCTGATATCCGCCTGCCGCGCCGAAAACCGGCCATTCTTCGTGCTGGCGCTGAAGGGCGCGGCGGATCCCGAGCTGGTGAAAGACCTGCCCCATGGGTGGATACGGCTCGGACAGGTCGGCGCGGGGCTGCGGATATTGCACGAGAACGGCGTTGAGGAGCTGATCCTGGCCGGAGGCGTGAAGCGGCCACCGCCCTGGGCGTTGTGGCCGGATTGGCGCACTTTCAAGTTTTTTTTCGATATCGGTTTGAAGGCGCTGGGCGACGACGGCTTGCTGCGGGCGTTCATCCACACCCTCGAGGACGACGGATTCAAGGTCGTCGGCGCCGAAAGCATCTTGAAATCCGCGCTGGCGCCCGTGGGTCCGCTGGGCCGGATCGCGCCGGACAAGGAATCCTTGGGCGATATCGCGCTCGGCATCGTGGCAGCGCGGAAATTGGGCGCGCGCGATCTGGGCCAGGCGGTGGTGGTGCAGCAGGGCGCAATTCTGGCATCCGAGGACGTCTCCGGCACCGACGCGCTGATATCCCGCGCCAAGTCCCTCAAGCGCCCCGGACGCGGCGGCGTGCTGGTCAAGACCGCGAAGCCCGGGCAGGAACGCCGCGCCGATCTTCCCGCCATCGGCCCCAAAACGATTTTGGCGGCGGCGGAAGCCGGATTGAGCGGCATCGCCATCGAGGCGGGCGCGACGCTGTTGATCGATCGCGATGCCATTGTCGATGCCGCCGCCCGCGCTGGAATCTTTGTGATTGGGATAGAGGTCGCGGATGCGGCGAGTGGCGCGGGTCATTCGCCGCTGATCTATCTCATCGCCGGCGAGCCTTCGGGCGACGCGCTCGGCGCCAATCTGATGCGTGCCTTGAAGAAAAAGACCGGCGGCTTTGTCCGCTTCGCCGGCATCGGCGGCGAACAGATGGCGGCGCAGGGCTTGGTCAGCCTGATGCCGATCGGCGAACTCGCCATCATGGGTGTGGCCGAGGTGTTGCCGCATGTGCGGCAGATACTGCGGCGGGTCAACCAAGCGGTAATCGATATTCGCCGCCTGCGCCCCGACGCGGTGGTCACCATCGACAGCTCGGGCTTCAACTGGCGCGTCGCCCAGCGCCTGCGCCGCGCCGGCGAAACCCTGCCCCTCATTCATTACGTGGCGCCGATGGTGTGGGCGTGGCGGGCGAGCCGGGCGAAGCGCATGGCGCGCTGGTACGACCACCTGATGGCGCTGTTGCCTTTCGAGCCGCCTTATTTCGAGGCGGTGGGGTTGTCCTGCTCCTATGTGGGCCATCCGGTGGTGGAAATGGGCGCCGACCAGGGCGACGGCGCGGGTTTCCGCAAACGTCACGGCATTGCCCCGAACGCGACATTGATCGCGGTGCTGCCGGGCAGCCGGCGCGGCGAGGTGAAACGTCTGCTGCCGGTGTTTTCGGATGCGGTGGCGCTCTTGATCGCGCGTTACCCGAATTTGGCCCTGGTGGTGCCGACCACCGAGAACGTGGCCGATGATGTCGCGGCGGGCGTGGCGCGGTGGAAGATCAAGCCCATCCTGCTGCGCGGACATGCTGAACGCTTCGACGCTTTCGCCGCCTGCAACGCGGCGCTCGCCGCTTCGGGAACGGTGGCGCTGGAACTGGCCTTGGCCCGGGCGCCGACGGTGGTTGCCTATCGCCTCAATCCGCTGAGCGGGTGGCTGGTACGGCGCATCATCAAGGTCGATCACGTCCATCTCTTGA
>Ga0181537_10004738_pt1 | contig 11212 bp, 8 predicted proteins | sample PEATcosm2014_Bin_39_FD_119765 | JGI IMG/M metagenome (GOLD analysis project Ga0181537, IMG submission 119765) | Peatland microbial communities from MTU Mesocosm Facility, Houghton, MI, USA - PEATcosm2014_Bin23_10_metaG | ecosystem: Environmental > Terrestrial > Soil > Wetlands > Peat | place... | reverse complement strand
TACCAAGCCTGCAGTGATGGGGCGTCTTTGGCCTTGAAGAAAATGCCGCCGATGCCAGTCACTCGTTTCATGAAACCTCCGATACGTGGGCTTAGCGCGAGGAGTGCTTCCTCTGTGTCCTAGTAGGTCATGAACTAATGCACACGCGGCGCCTGCCCAAACAGTCTCCGCTACGGCCAGATTAGAGAAATATCTGCCTATGCACAATTGCAATTCGTGGCCATCACCGATCCTTCGTCCAGGCGCCTGCAGGCAGTCACTCAACGCTATCAATCGAGCGAAGATCAGTATGCTCAGATACCCCGCAACCTCCTCAACGCCAATCTAACTGAGGACATTCGTCCACCTTGCAAGAAAGCAGACACCTTCCTTGGCCGCTCTAAAACCAGGTCGCCAGGGGCCTGCGGACGGCGCTTATCAAAGGCGTGCAGCCCCCTGTTGGGTCGCGACACTCGTCATTCAAGTGTGAACCGGGTATCACTTGGGTTATTCCATTATGAGAATATCAAGCTACGCTCACAAAGTAGCCTAATTCGCAAGCACATCACGCACATGGAACTGGCTCAGCCAACTGATAGTAACCTTGTTGCCATCCGGCGCGGCGACACGCATCTTGCTCTCGGGACGCTCGCCGACAGCACTGAACGCCGCCGCGCAGGAGAACGAGGCGAGCGGCAGTTTCAAATGCTGGCTGATTCGATGCCCCAACTGGTGTGGATGGCAAGGCCGGATGGTCACATCTTTTGGTACAACCGCCGCTGGTATGACTATACCGGCACCACGTTCAAAGAGATGCAGGGATGGAGCCGGAAGTCCCTCCACGACACCTGTGAATTCACGAAAGTGCTCGAGCAGTGGTGCGCCTGCATCGCCACAGGTGCGTCCTTCGAGACAGTCTTGCCACTCAAGGGCAAAGACGGAGTGCTTCGGTCATTCCTGACACGCGCAGTACCAATCAAGGATGACGAAGGCAATGTAGAGCGCTGGTTTGGAACGAACACCGATATCACCGAGCTCAAGCACGCCGCGGAAGTGGAGCAGCTGGTTCTGGCAGTTGTCGAGTCAGCAGAAGACGCGATCGTGACCAAGACCTTGGACGGCATCGTTCGCAGCTGGAATCCCGCAGCAGAACTCATGCTCGGCTATCGAGCGGAGGAAATCATCGGTCAATCCGTCCTGCGATTGATTCCGGATGCTTGCCAGGACGAAGAATCGATGATTCTCGATAACATCACGAAAGGACGCCGGGTTGCTCATCTTGAGACGCGCCGGCGCCGGAAAAACGGGTCCTTGATCGATGTGTCGTTGACGGTTTCCCCGATTCGTGACGAGAACGGCAATATTGTGGGCGCCTCAAAGGTCATGCGTGACATCACTGAGCGCAGACTGGCCGAGTCGGAGTTGAGAAAAAGTCACGATCGCATCGCGATTGCTGCGCAAGCCGCCGGTCACGGCTTCTGGGACTTCGACATCGAGGAGAATACGCTGCGCTGGGACGAGCAGATGTACAACCTGTACGGACGCTCGGTAGTGGATGGCGTGCAGCCATACTCGCTGTGGGCCGATTGCCTGCATCCTGATGACCGTGAGAGGTGCGAGCGAGAATTGCTCGAGGCGATATCAGGAACGCGACCGTTCGACACGGATTTTCGCATCATCCAGCCAAGTGGCGAGATCCGGCACATCAAGACATTAGCTCGCGTCAAGTCCCAGCCGGACGGGCGCGCGGTTCACATGTATGGCCTGAACTACGACATCACCGAGCTCACGCTGGCAGCCGAGCAGCTGCGCGCACTCAATCTGCGGCTCGAAGAGCGGGTTGCAGAGCGTACCGCGGCACTCGCAGCAGCCAACGTCATCCTCGCCCAGAAAAACGAGGAAATCGAGGCCTTCGTCTATATTGTATCGCACGACCTACGAGCCCCACTCGTCAACCTGCAGGGATTTTCGAGCGAACTCACTCGAAGTTGCGGCGCACTGGAAAAGACGCTGCGTGCTGCGAATCTGCAGCCGTTAATCGAAGCGAGCGTTCTGCTCATCCTGCGCGAGGATATCGGGGGCGCTCTGCGCTACATCAGCGCGAGCACGATGAAATTTCAACGATTGATCGATACCTTGCTTCTACTGTCCAGGACCGGAAAGCAAGAGTTGCGGTTCGAGAAGGCAGATGTGCAAGCCATTGTCGACTCGACGGTAATGTCACTTCGTCAGACGATCGACGGCAGTGGCGCCGACGTGGTTGTTGAGGAGTTACCCGCCATCACGGGAGACGTTACCGCTATCGGCCAGGTGTTCTCGAATCTCATTTCAAATGCGCTCAAGTACTTGCAGCCGGGCCGGCCGGGCCGCATCGTTGTTGGCGGGGAAATTGTGAACCTGGTTGGCCATTATTGGGTGCGAGATAATGGCGCGGGGATCACCACAAGCGCGCAGGGGCGACTGTTTCAGGTATTTCAGCGCTTTCATCCGAACTTGGCATCCGGCGAAGGCATGGGGCTCGCGATCGTCAAACGGCTGGTCGAACGCCACGGCGGCAGGGTCTGGGCCGAGTCCAAAGAGGGCGTTGGGACCACGTTTCATATGGAACTGCCGACGACCAGCGCCACGAGGCGCGAGTGATCATGCCGCGGTCGCTTGCAAGCATTCTCGTGGTGGACGACGACGAGGGGCACTGCGAACTCGTACGGCGAAGTTTGCAGCGCCGCGGCATCAGCAACCCGATCGTGTCCGTGACCGACGGCAGCATGGCGCTCGACTACATCTTCTGCCGCGGTCGCTTCGCGAATCGGTCAGCGGGCGGTGAGCTTCTGGTGTTGCTGGATATCAATATGCCCGGCATTGACGGCATTGAAGTGCTCCGGCAAATCAAGTGCCATCCCAATACCCGATCCATCCCGGTGCTGATGTTGACCACGGCCGAGAGTTTTCGCGAAATCGACCGATGTCGCGAATACGGATGCAACCTGTACTTCACCAAGTCGGTGGAATCCAAACAGATTATCGAGGCCGTCCAGCGTTTCACCTTGGGAGAGTGCCTGTGAGCAATGCCGTGCTCATTGTCGAGGACGACAAAGCCACTGCGGAGCTGGAGCGGCGCGCACTTGCCGGCGGGGGCAACGATACGGTCGTGGTCTCCCAGGTTGGCCATGCCCTTGATCTGCTTGAACAGCGCAGCTTTGATGCGATTCTGCTGGACTACCATCTGCCCGATGGCGACCCATGGGCGGTCGTTGCGGCGGCGGAAATGAAGCGCCCCCAAATCCCGGTCATCGTGGTGACCGGCCAGGGCAACGAGCTGATCGCTTCCGAGGCCATCACGCGCGGCGTCGCCGCCTATCTGAAGAAGTCCGGAACGTGCTGGGAGCAGATTCCGGAAATCGTGGATCGTGTGACCGCGCTCGCCACGAAAAAGGAGTCCTTGCGGAAAAACGAGGCGCAGCTTCGGCTCAAGGCGGAGCAAGCGGAAAAGGCCAGCACGGCGAAGAGCGAATTCCTTGCCAGTATGAGCCACGAGCTGCGGACGCCGCTCAATGCTGTCATCGGCTTTGGCTATCTGCTCGATAAATCGGATTTGAGCGACGATCAGCGCCAGATTGTCACGAACATCCAGGTCGCGGGACTGGCGCTGATGGGAGTCGTTAACAATGTGCTCGATCTTTCGAAGATTGAGGCCGGTGAGATGGCGCTCGAGAATGAACCCCTCGACCTTCCAGGACTGTTGCTGGGCGTAACGCAGATGCTGGGTCAGCAGGCGAAGAGCAAGGGGATCGAATTGATCGTTCTGCCACCGGCGGAACTACCGTACACGGTCACAGGGGACGTTACGCGGCTACGTCAGGTTATAGTCAACCTCGTCAACAACGCCATCAAGTTTACTGAGGCCGGTCAGGTCGTGGTGACCGTGCTTTGCGAACAACAGGGCCCTGAGCACATCCTGTTGCGCTGCGAGGTCAAGGATTCGGGTATCGGCATCCAGGCGGACGCGCTTAAGCAACTGTTTCAGGCCTTCACTCAAGCCGACGCAACAATCGCCAAGCGCTTTGGGGGCACGGGCCTCGGCCTGTCCATCTCGCGCCGACTGGTTCATATGATGGGCGGTGAAATCGGAGTCACCAGCACCGTCGCGTCGGGAAGCACCTTCTGGTTCAAGATAATGCTCAAGCGGGCGCTAAGTGGCGCCATCGTGCCACGCGGCCTACGGAGCGCCGTCGATGAGGGGCATACGCTGCTATTGGACGGAGTGCGCGCATTGGTCGTCGATGACAGTGATGTGAACCAGGAGATTTTGCGGCGCATTTTGGAAACCCAGGGAGCGATTGTCACCTGCTGTTCCGACGGCGCATCAGCCGTGGCACTCGTGAAGGACCCCCAGTCGCTGTTTGACGTGGTGCTTATGGACGTGCAGATGCCGATTTTCGATGGTAATGAGGCAACACGTTGCATCCGGCAGCAGCTGGGTCTGCTGACGCTACCGATCATTGGCCTGACGGCCGGCGCGTTGCGGAGCGATCGCGACCGGTCGCTCGAGGCTGGGATGAACGATTTCATCGTTAAACCGTTTGATACCCAGACGCTCTTTCGGAAAGTGCGACTGCTCCTGCCACAAATCTGAATTGCGCGCCCTTCCTAACTCACATCACGACCGGGGCGCGCGATATTCTGGCATCAGCGGCGGCAGGCGGTTGGCCGCCGAACAGCCGAGCGCTTGCTCACAGAAGGATAGATCGGCTTGGAGCGGGCGAATGACGGTCTTGGGATTGCGAACGGCGGTGGCTCTAGCCTGTAATGAACAGACTGGCCACGCGCCCGCCGCGCGCGCTTAGGCGCACGATTTTCATGAGCGGCCGCCCTCACACGGATCCGGCCCGCCTGCAATCCCTGGGCCAGAGTTGCTGGCTGATCTGGATAAGCTCGCCACGGAGGCAGGCGCGGCCGCCATTTACTAAGGCCGCACTAGCAGATGCGTATGTGTACGCTCCTCCCCTCGCAGGAGCCGATGCCAAGCTCCGCTTCAGATAGATAGGACTGGGTAATCTGCACGATGAGTGTGCGACGGGCTCTCCAAATTCAGATCAGTGCGTGCGGGTCATCGACGTCGCGCTCTTCGCATTTGCCGCTGTCCTGGGCGAAGTCATCGTAAGCACCTTCTAAAGCCTGAGATAAATGCGTTTTCGGTCCATCGCCCAGGGGACCAGCCAGCACGCCAGCATGCACGCGAGGGCGTAGAGCAGGGAGCCAAACTTATCGCCGGCCCACGACTGAAATCCACCGGAGTTCACGCGGTTGAATGCATTGTTGCCGCCGATGTGCACAAGCCCGATAAGCGTATTGCAAACCTCAGTGAACACGTAGATGAACAGTGCGTTGCGGCCGTATATTTCAAAGAAATGACTCCAGCCGCGCTGCGCGCCCCGGCAGATCAGGCAGATCAACAGCGACAGCAGCCCAAGGTCGATGCCGGCGTTGCAGAGCGCGTAGGAGCTGGACCAGATTTTCTTGTTGATCGGCAACACGCCGCTCCAGAGCAGGCTGGCTGCAATGCAGATGACGGCGGCAACTGCCAGCCGCGCGGCGGTCTCGTAGTTCTCGCCGCCCGCGCGCACGCTACGTGCGGCGAGGTAACCGGCCAGCACGTTCACGACCGCCGGCACGGTGCCCAGAAGGCCCTCGGAATCAAACACCACGCCCTGATCCAGACGCATGCGAACTGCACCGAGCACCAGGCGGTCAAATTTCACCGCGGCATTGCCATCGAGCGAGTAGTCGCCGAAGGCATGCATTAGCCACCAGTAGCCGAGCAGCAGCAAGACGCTACCAGCTACGGCGCCAGCACGGCCGGCATAATGGATTATCAGCGCGGCACATCCGTAACACAGTGCTATACGCTGCAGCACGCCGAAGACGCGCGTGTACGCCAACGAGGCCATCGTCCAGTGCCCGTCGGTACTGAGCTGCAGCGATTCGAGCCAGCACAGCAGATAGCCGCACAGGAAGATCAGGATGGTGCGTGTCGCAATGCGGCGCGCCAGCGCGGCCGAACCCCGCTGCTGATACTTATCGAGCGTGAAGCTCAGAGCGGCTCCGACCACGAACAGGAACGCGGGAAACACCATGTCTGCCAGCGTCAAACCATTCCACGGGGCATGCAGCAGCCAGCTGTAGGCCGTCGCCTCATCGGATGAGGTGTTGACGACGATCATCACGGCGATGGTCAGGCCCCGCATGATGTCGATCGCCTGAGATCGTTGGCCGAGTGTGCTCATTGCAGGTACCGGAATGCCGTTCACTTGCGACCACCTGCCCGGGTGCAATCGATCGTAGCGAGCTGTAGAGAGACCGGTCTATCCGTCAATTCCACTAGCTGCCGAAATGTTCAGCTCCCGAGGAGGACGCCATGTTTTCCACCGCGGGACCAGCTAGCAGAGAAAGCCGCAAGATGGTCGAGCAAATATAAAACAATGCGGCCACAGTGGCGAATTTGCGCGACCAACTCACGGTCATGAAGGGGAGGAAGAGGTCGCAAGACATCGGCCTGGCAATTCACTGGGTGATGGTCTGACCCCCGCCTGCCCAGACGATCCGGCGTCCCACGGATTTTCCCGCAGGAGGGTCGGTGGGAATACGATGGACTCATGAGAAACATCATGGGCGACAGTCCACGCGTTCGTAGCACGGCAATTGCCCCGTGGCAGCGCGGCATGCAAGTGCTGAGCAAAACCATGTGAGCAGCAGATAGGTTCTTTTCATCGACTGCCGGAGCGCCGCTGCGAAGATCAGCCGCGCTCTGGGCGAGCAGGAGGCGGTGGCGCCTGTCATGACGACGCGTGTAGCCGGCAATGCAGAGGTTCTGCGGGTATGCCGTCCCGGAATACGCGCGGTAGGCCGCGACAGCCTAGGCGGCGATGGGCATTTCAGCGACTCGCAGCGCCTCGACCATCCTGATCAGCACCGTTTGCGCATCGCCGTAGATCATATTGCAATTCTCGCCTGCAAAGAGCTGATTTTCGATGCCAGCGTAACCAGCGCCCACACCGCGCTTGATCACGTAGACTTTCCTGGCGATGCCGGCGTTCAGCGCGGGCATGCCGAACACGGGCAGGGATTTGATGGTGCTTGCCATCGAATTCACCACATCGTTGGCGCCGACCACGAGTACCACATCCGCGTTGCGAAATCCTTCATCGACGTCGCTCGGTGACAGGATGAGTTGCTCGGGAACACCAGCTTCGGCCAGGATTGCCGCCATCTGACCCGGTATTCGGCCGGCCAGAGGGTGCACCGCCGCCTTCACGTCCACACCGGCCAGGATCAGCAGTTTCATGAATTCATACAGCTTGTTTTGTGCCTGGGCGGCCGCCATACCGTAGCCAGGGACAACAACGATCTTACGGGCGTAGCGCATGAAAATTGCCGCGTCGCTCACGTCGAGTTGCCGCATCTGTCCGCTGCCCTTGCTGACGTCATTTGAGCGCGTATTGCCGGTCGACCTGTTCATCGACGATACCAGCCGGTGAGTTATGGACAGCCCCGCGCCGCCGATCAGCATGCCGACAATCGTCACCTCAGGCATGCGAAGCAAAAGGCCAACCAGCGCCACAGCGAGACCGGATATCGCATTGTTCATCGACACAGCAATCGGTACATCACGCGCGTCAAGAGGGAGGGCCATCAGAATGCCGCAAAGAACGCCACACCCGACCAGCAGGCCGCTCATGCGTGAGGGGTCCATGAAAGGCACTACCTCACGGGCCGCCGAGCACGCCAGGTATACGATGAGCGTGCCGGCCGCGATCAGCAGCGCGCCCATGAGGGCGCCGCGTCCGCGCAACCGCAGAGTGTAGTTGATCCCCCCTCTGAGTTTCGCCCAAGAGATCAGTGAGCTGGCAAATGAAATTGCCGCGAGCAGCATTGCCGCCAATCCGACGACGAGGTCGGCAAGCCCCTGGGTCGGGTGTAAGAATATCTCGATCGAGGCGATTATCGCGACAGCGGCGGCGCCCAGTCCGTTGAACAAAGCCGTCAATTGCGGCAGCGCCGCCGCATCAGCCCGCTGCACTCGCCACCAGGCGGCTCCCCCGCCCAACGTCAGGGCGATTGCGGCCAGCCCCAGATTGACCGACAAGCGCGGTGCAGCGGTGGCATCGAGGCCGGCCACGCACAGGCAGCCCGCAAGCACCGCTGCAAGCATTGCGGCGCCGGTGAGACGAAGTCCGTATGCCGATGTTGTGGTTACGGACATTCGCCATAGCCCGTACATCAGAATATAGCTCACTACGACCGCGGCGATTCCGATGGCGTAGGGTGTGGGTATTGTCTGGGGAATATCGAGCATCGGCATGGCGAGTTTCCTCAGACTTTCTTCCGCTGTTTCGGCTTTGAACGTCCGCGCCTGACACGCGTACGCGTCACTCGAGTCGGGCTCGCCGAAGTGCCAATGACGGGGACTTGTGAGTGCATATTCACCCGAAACATGGCAAAGCTGCGGACACTGACGGCATATTCGCCGGCTGCATTCGCGGCGCCCAGCAGCAGGGTGCAAAAGCCGGCGATCTGCTCAAGCGGCGTGCGAGCGTTTAGCAGGAAATACAGCCCGGCGACTGCGATAATACCGTTGAGGAACGCACATCCGGAGATGAGCGGCGCATGCAGGATTGCGGGCGCGCGGCTCACCAGGACCCATCCGGCGAAGGCGGATATCACCAGGACATGCAGCTCCAGGAAGCCTGTCATCCAACTCTGGATTTCCATTGGAGCCCCCATTTTCGGTTCACGCCACCAGCGAAATCTGGGGCGATTTATCTTTGGCGCGGCTGCGCGGCTTCACTTCCTGGACGTCCGGAGCGCTCTTGACTTCCCCGTCGTGAGTCAAAACCATGCTGGCGAGGATTTCGTCCTCCCAATCAAACTTGATGACATTGTCTTTCAACATCAAAGTCAGCAGGTTGCACACGTTCCTCGCATACAGATCGCTGGCATCCTCGGCCAGCAGTGACGGCACGTTCAGCGGCGCGAGAATCGTCACGTCGCCTATTTTCAGGGTTTCGCCCGGCTGCGTTTCCTCGCAATTGCCTCCGCAGTCGGCTGCAAGATCGACGATAACCGCTCCCGATTTCATTCCTGCCCGTTGCGCCCGGGAGATTACCTTGGGCGCCGGACGACCCGGAACCGCGGCTGAGGTGATGATGAGGTCGGCCGCCTGTAGGTGCGGCGTCAGGATATTGGACGCCTTGATGATTTCTGTGGGATTCAGCTCGCGCGCATAGCCACCGCTACCTTGCGCATCAATTCCCGACGTAACGAAGGAGGCCCCCAGCGAGAGTGCCTGTTCTTGTGCCTCTGAGCGCACATCGAAGCATTCCACAACTGCGCCCATACGCCGCGCGGTGGCCACCGCTTCTAGGCCCGCGACACCCAGGCCAATCACCAGCACCTTGGCCCCTCCGATGGCACCGGCGCCGGTCGATAGCTTGGGCAGGATGCGTGTGAGATTGACCGCGCCCAGCTGTACGGCGTAATGCCCGGCCAACATGGCCTGGCTCGACAGCGCATCCATCGGTTGGGCACGAGGGACGCGCGGTACTCGTTCCATCGCAAAGCAGGTAATCCTCTTCTCCAGCAAGCGCTGTAACAGCGCCGGATCCCGGTCAGCGTGGACAAAGGAAATGAGAATGGCCCCCTCCTGCATCGCACTAATAACGTCCACGGCAGGCGGTTGCACGGCAACAACTACGTCGGCGTGGCTTACCAAATTACGACGGTCGTCGGTGAAAGCAACGTTCGCGTAGGCTGAGTCGGCGAATTTCGAGGCAGCGCCTGCGCCAGATTGCATATGCAGCTTTGCGCCCAATTTCAGCAATTTGGCAACAGCGGCCGGGACCAGCGCAATGCGCCGCTCCTGTATCTGGTTTTCCTTCAAAACTGCGATCTTGACGTACATAAAGCACCCCAACATTTAAACCGATCGAGCATCACCTGAGCGCTCCACCAATGTAGGGGTGAATATCGCCGTTCTGGCGAGTCCGGGATGTGACCTGCATCCGTTAATCTCAACAACCTATTCCATGTTTGGTACTTCTTTTGAGAATGTCGAGGAGGGATCATTATCGACAGGTTGCTGTCATAGATAGCTTTATCCGCCCAATCGGCTCCCGGATCCGCATCGCCACAAAATTACTGAAGCAGGCAAACCAGCCAATGCGATGAGATTTTCCTCCCATGACGTCACCGGATTTTTCAAAGTCATTAAAAGCACGAGCAAGGTGCTTCCGGAGTCCTTGCACGGGGAGGAGCGGAAACGATGGAGAAGACCCGATCTACCGAGAAGCAGATCTTTATTGCCGTAATGCGGCAGGCCGTGGGCGCGTGCGCCCTTCAGGAGCCGCTTGGGTTCAATGCGACAACAAGAGCCTGGTCACGGCTCCCCTGGTTAAAGCCGGCGTGGCGAGCCACCCGCGACCTGCACTGGGAGGGGTGCCTCAACTACCAACCGACCATCGTTAGTAGCGCTTTCTCACGGGAGTGTGCTGCGGTTCTCAAAGCTTCGCAGCGGCCCCGGTTTCGCGACGCAGTTCGCGCCGCTAGGTACACCGTACGCTAGAGTAATTCGCTGCATCCTTCCAGGATGGCGGCACCCGGACCCGCGGCATCTGGAGTGACAATTTATGTGGAGATCTGACCGTAGGACCTGCGCGACTGTGGCCCTAATAGGGCTCGCCAGCCTTGCCGGCATGGCCCCAGTCGATGCACAGAGCGAAGTTGTGGGCGATAGGACTGAGCACCGGCCCCCTGAGGGCGCGCGGCAGAGCGCGCGCCACGAAGCTCCGACGCCACAAAGCCGCAGTTATCCTGCGCGCGCGCAGGCTGCTCATACCACCGCGGGCGCACAAGAATCCTATTCACGCCCGCGCCTGCTCGTGGGCGACCACGGGGAACTGGCCGGTCGCAACATCGCCGCACCCCGCCCGACGGCCGTCAACGTTACGGGCGGAGCCCTTCTCACCGGTAACGCCCGAACGCAATTAGTGTCCCGCAACCTTGCCGGAGGCCAACTCCATGTCATTCGCGAGGGCAACACGCTTAACGGCACAGTCGAGCACACGATCCGGCCAGGCCTAGTAAGCCGCACCTTCGTCAGCGGCGGACATGTCCTGTATGCGCACGTCTATCAACGTCATGTCTGGCACCAATTCGGCAGAGCGTTCGCATATGAGAC
>Ga0181537_10004737_pt1 | contig 11214 bp, 12 predicted proteins | sample PEATcosm2014_Bin_39_FD_119765 | JGI IMG/M metagenome (GOLD analysis project Ga0181537, IMG submission 119765) | Peatland microbial communities from MTU Mesocosm Facility, Houghton, MI, USA - PEATcosm2014_Bin23_10_metaG | ecosystem: Environmental > Terrestrial > Soil > Wetlands > Peat | place... | reverse complement strand
TGAATTCTTCGCGGTCGATCGCGGATGTCGCCGCAAAGCCGGTACCGATCATTCCCGAGGTCGGGCCGTTGACAGGAACACCGCTGGACTTGACGCGCTCTTGCCTGCGGAGCGCCGCACCGATTCACCTCAAATACTTGCGCAACATGGCAGTGCAGTCATCGATGACTCTATCGATTGTCGTCAACCACCGGCTTTGGGGCCTGATGGCATGTCATGGCGCGAGGCCGCACCGCTTGGATCAGCCGACCCGCTCGGTTTGCGAAATGATGGTACAGATTTTCGCGTCGCAAGTGACCCTGCGAATCGACAACGTTGCCTTGCAGTCCCGGCTGACCTCGCGCGGAACTCTCGAAAGATATATGGCACGGGTCGAAGCATCAAAAACGCTTGCCCAGGCCGGACACTTTCAAAGCGCTCAGCTCCTAGATTTGTTGGGCGCAGACGGCCTGGTTTCGAGCGTCGACGGACTCATATCGTATCGAGGCGCGACCGTGACTGAAGACTTGCTGCTTCCGGTCATCGCCAGGTTGAAGAGCGTCTCAGCACGAGGCATCGCAAGTTCCAACATGCTCGGAGCGCTCGATCCCGGCGCCGCATCCTACGCAAATAAGGCGAGTGGAGCGCTATTCATAGGACTCACAGAAGAGACTGGCGATTATCTTTTGTTGCTTCGCCGAGAGCTCGTAGAGACGCTGGTTTGGGCCGGCAATCCCGACAAGCCGGCCAGCCTCGATGAGTCTGGGCAGTTGCGCCCGCGCGCCTCGTTCGCAGCCTGGAAGGAGACCGTGCGCGGGCACAGCCTGCCCTGGAGCGATCTTGAGTTGGAAAATGCGTCCTTTGTCCGCGAGCAACTGCTTCGGTTGCGAGAGTCGGACAAGTTGCGCAAATCGGAAGAGCACGTTCGCTACCTGGGAAAATATGATGCGTTAACCGGGTTGCTCAATCGACATGCCATCCACCTCAAACTGGAGCAATGCGTAAAGCAAGCAGAATCCGATCATTCTCAGATCGCTGTCCTGTTTATCGATCTCGATCACTTCAAGCCTGTCAATGATCGCTATGGTCACGCCGCGGGAGATCAGATTCTCAAGATCACGGCCAAACGGATGCAGCATCAGCTGCGCTCCGAAGACTGCGTTGGCCGATTGGGCGGCGACGAATTCATCATCATCCTGCCCGGGCTGAGCCTGGAAACGACGGTGTTGGCGGTCGTGGGGCGCATTCTGCGGACGGTCGAAAGGCCGATCGAAATCGAGGGAGAAACTCGTGTGAATGTGACGGCAAGCATCGGGCTCAGCCGGTATCCCGTCGATGGCACCACCAGTGAGGCGCTGATCAGTCGGTCAGATAAGGCGATGTATCGTGTGAAAGAAAGCGGGGGCAATGCGTTCGACTTGTTCCGGGCGGACGAGATCAAGGACGAAGACAATACCACTGGCTAACCGCTGACGAATCTGGTGACCGGGAACGAAGCTGTTCCGCCACCAATTTTGGGCCCATGCAGTTGGCTCTGCTGCAGGGTATCGACCGCGGTGAGGCATTGTCGGCTGTAGTCGGCATCCCGCTGAATGTGAACATCGATTCCGGAGGGAAGCCGAACCGCGTTAGAGAGCGACCAAGCCTCCGCTCCGGACGTCGTTAACCATCGAGACCTACGCGCGCAAAACAGTTGAATTTGGGCTCGCAGATCGGGGGGGCCCAGCCATTGACTCCGATTCGTCGAGCCGCACTTCAGCGCACTCCAGCACTTCAGGGCACTTCAGCACTTCAGGCACTTCAGCACTTCAGAGCGCTTCAGAGCGCTTCAGTGGAAAACTTGACAACCGAGCTTGCAGGGACCTAAGATCTCTGCCCTGAATCGAGAACGAATCCCAAACTTCCAAATCCCCGCGGAGGAACAGGCCATGAAGACAACCCTATTCGGGGTGGCGGCGATCGTCGCTCCAGGGCTCGCCGTCCTGGGCGGCACGTCCATCTCTGCGCAGGACAAGCAGGACAAGTACACTCTGCAGGTACCGGGCGGGCTCGCGTTCTCTGAGGTCAGGGGATACGAACAATGGCAAGTAGTCGGCCCCAGCCTCACCGAAGCCGCGAACATGATCCGAGTGATCGTCGCCAATCCGGTGATGATCAAAGCCTACGAGGAGGGCACTCCCGGTAATGGCAAGCCTTTCCCCGACGGCTCCAAGATTGTGAAGCTTGAGTGGAGGCCGAAAAAGTTAACGGACCCCCCTTTTTCCGCGAGCACTCCGGACACGGTGCCTGGCGACTTGGCGCAGGTCGAGTTCATCGTGAAGGACAGCAAGAGATTTTCGGACACGCACGGATGGGGATATGCCATGTTCGACTATGACGCCGCATTCGGAACGTTCGCGCCAGCCACGTCGGCCAGCAAGCCGCCAGTGGGGCACGACGCCAAATGCGGCGCTGCCTGCCACACGCTGGCGGCGTCAAAGGATTACATTTTCACGGCATACCCCAAGAGGTGAGCCCCATTTAGGCGCTCTCCCCGTTTCGATTCGTCGGCTATCCCGAATGGAGGAACCTTATGAAGCGGATCGCTTTCTTGTTGGTTGCATTTGCAACCGTGGCCGTAGCTCCCGCATCCGGCCACCCCGATGAAGAGGCCTCCCCGATCTATGGCGTCACAATTCCGACCGGATATCGCGATTGGAAATTGATCGCTGTGAAGCAGCTCCTATTCGCGGGCAAGGGCAACCAGTTGCGCGCTCAACTCGGCAACGATATAGCGATCAAGGCCTTTAAGGAAGGAACGCTTCCGTTCCCGGACGGCGCTATCATTGCCGCAATTCATTGGACTCGTGTGACGTCGGAAGACAACAACAAGGTTTTGGACGTTCCATTCCCCGGCACCCAATCTTTCGTTGTCGGGTCGCTTGTGAATCTTCAGTTCATGGTCAAAGACTCAAAGAAATACGCCGCGACGGGAGGCTGGGGGTTCGCTGACTTTAAGGATGGAAAGCCGGGCAACAAGGCGCTGCACGAGACCTGCTTTCCCTGCCACAAGCCTGCGAAAGATCGCGACTATGTCTTCACCCGTTATGCGCCTTGATGCTGAAAACATTGGCCAGGCTGTTTCATGCGTTTAGCTCGGGTGTGAGCGGCTGACCCGGTCACTCGCTTGATCGCAGAATCGAGGAGCGCCTCGAGACCGAGCCTGAATCGATTCGGCATCGCGCAAACGCGACCTTTTCACGCAACACGTACCCAAAGACGAAGTCATCAATGACAGCCAGCAGCGTGAGTTTCTCCGGAATCGTCAGGTCGGTTCCGGAAAGCGCCTGAAGGCATTGCTCCATATGACGCATCGCGTTGACGCCTGGAGGAGCAGATTGCATCGCGGCGAGCGCCCACGGATGCCGTAGGTACACATCGCGTGTCCGTTTTGCGATTGGCATAAGGCATCGCGCCATGGTTTTGGCAGAGCCGGAACCACCACATCCGCCATCAACGCGTCGTCCATTGCGGCGATCAGCTTTGCCTTGTTCTTCACGTAGTGGTAGAGACTCATAGTTCCGACGCCGAGTTCTTGTTGCAACTCGGCGCATGGAGACGGACGCGAATCCTTCAGCATCGAAAAACTTCGACAGGATGACAGCGCAGGGAGCGCATTATGCAAGCAAGCATATGTTTCCGCAATTTCCTGCGATCGTAGGGCACGCTGGCGTCGCCACCCTCCCCGACGGAAAGCTCGTGGCCTTTGGAGGTTCGAGGCCGCCGTATGGCACGATGGCTGAGAAGGCGATCCTTCCGAAGAAATACGCAGCATATGCCTCTCCTGTGCCTGAGGGAGTTGAACCTGAAATCGCAGCGGCCCTGCCCTCGTCGGCGCTCACATCGTTATTGCCGCTCAGATGGGGAGTCAAGCTGGAGCCAGGGCAGACCGTCCTGGTACAAGGCGCCACCGGTGTCGCCGGAAAGCAGGCTGTACAGATTGCGAGACTTCTTGGCGCAGGTAAGATCGTGGCTACGGGCCGAGAGGAGTCGATTCTGCGGTCGTTGCCGGGTTTGGGCGCCAGCGTGATCATCGATATCAGGCAGCCGGACGCAGATATATGCGAGGCGTTCGCACGGGAGTCTGGCGACGGCTATGACGTTGTTTTGGATTTCCTGTGGGGCCGTCCCACCGAATTGCTGTTTAAAGCACTCACGCCGAGTAGCGCTGGCTTTGCAAAGCGGAGGACCCGTTACGTTCAACTCGGGCAGGCAGCGGACCCAGCCATCAGTCTTCTCGCCGAGGCGCTGCGGACATCCGGATTAGAACTGGCATCGCCGGTCCCTCCCCTGAGGCGCTGCGTGAGGCAATCCAGCAGGTTTGGGCGTGGATTCGCGAAGGAAAGCTGACAATCGACATTGAGAAGATGCACCTGAGAGACATAGCGGAAGCGTGGGGCCGCAAGACACCGGGAAAGAGAATCGTGATCGTGCCGTAGAGAGCTGGAACATTCCTCACCGTGATTCGTTCAAACTGACCCACTGCGTGGAAAGAACTCATACCGGTTCCCGTTCAGGACGAAGAGCGATTGGCAGAAATGGCTGACCGAGTTGGAGGCAACACGTATTATGCGTCCGTCCGCAAGAAAGACGAGGCGCTTTTCCGCGCTGTTCGTAAAGGCAATGCCGAGCCAGTGCTTCCCGGATTCGGGTTCAGGGGGTCGCCGAGGCCACGGCAGCGAAGACCGACAGCGATTCCGGCTGCGGTCAGGGCTTTCCTGGCTGACGAGTAAGGCCGCAATCTTTCCAAAGAGACGACCAAGCAGCGCCTGAGAGGCAATTTCTTATCTGGACGAAGCACCGCCGCTTGAGTCCGCGAGAAAGGCGAGCATAAATCAGCTTGGGGATCGTGTACCTGCGCACGTTTTGTCCGACGAAATCAGCGCCGGAAGAGCACGCCGCTTCCGTTTGACTGCTCGCCGCTTCTGCTGGATCATTAAGACGAATGGACGTTGAACGCATTATTGACGAAATCGAGCAGTTACAGGAGATGTTCGAAGCTTCGGACATAAGGCCACTCAGCGCAAGCGACATCTCCGCTGCAAATCGAAGGCACGATGAAGCGCTTGCGCGCAGCCCATGGTTTCGTCTGTGGCAGAGCTACGGTGTCTGTTGCCGGACTGAAGCTCCGGTACTTCAACTGCCTGAATAGACCCTCGGTCGCCGGCCATTGAATCACCCTGGTTGGCTGTTCGAAAACGGCTTCCGCTAGTCTTGTGCGTTAGCGAAGATTTCCCTTGTTCTCGGCGAGGCTCGCAACCGCACATCGTGGCGGTGTCGTGGCACCGAAGTGGTGTGTAAGCGACGGTACAGTCGGGCGTACACTCACGCATTGTCTGAACAGCAGTTCGATGAAATCTACGTTCGGCGGGAACTCCAAGAACGATTCAGGAAAGTCTTCGGCAGAGACATGAACAGAGCAGAGCGCCAGGTCTTCTTCCTGCCCTGCGATTCGAGCGAAGAAAGAGTTGGCGAGGGTAGTCAACAGAATCTCTCCGCTGGTACCGATCGCGATCCGCCCCATGACTACCGCCGGGAAAGAACAGCCGACGCGCGACTTTAAAGGACTTACAAGAGGCGGACGACCTCCAGGAGTCGTTGGAAAGTCACGATGGGAAGCAGAACCACAGGGTAATCTGTAGCGGTGCGACCGACTTGGGTGCCGGATTGAGACGGTGAAAACTCGGGGTATCGCGAGTTTCGGCGAGAAATTCTGCATATTAGAATCAGAACTTGACTGCGCACAGAATGGCTAACAACCGTTCTCTGGCCCTCGTCGGCGAATCCTGATTCCGGCCCTCATGGGGGACGTGTTCGACTTATCTTCGGATCTTCGACCGTTTCGGCCCAAGTTCCTTGGTTGTTTAGCCGCGCAAGCTTATGAGTTACCAACAACAAATTTCAGTTCATACGCGGGGACACGCCGATATTCATAACCTCACCGAGGCAGTGGCTTCAATCATAAACTCCTCGGGAATCCAAACAGGAACGGTTAACATTTTCAATGTTGGCAGCACCGCCGCGGTTGGCGCGATCGAGTTCGAGCCTGGACTACAGCATGATTTGCCGGCTATTCTCGACAAGCTTATCCCACCCAGTCGCTCCTACGGCCATGAGCAAACCTGGCACGATGGCAACGGACACTCGCACTTACAGGCCACCTTGCTCGGCCCTTCTCTTACTGTGCCCGTTTCGGCTGGCAAGCTCGTCCTCGGGACGTGGCAGCAAATCTTTCATCTTGAATGCGACGTGCGCGGCCGTGAGCGCACCATCGTTGTGACCGTGATCGGCGATTAAAGACAGTCCATCCGGAACTAGAATAGAGTCTCTGCCATGGTCAAGCGTGCCCCAGCCCGCCGCCGTCCTCGCAAAGCCAAACCCGGAACGAAGGGTCTGGGCCCGGCCGAGTGCCAACTGGAACAGCCGCCGCCCGCTGCCACCGAAGCTGTGGAGGCGATCGCCAAAGCCGGCGGCTGCGTTGTTGGATCGTACAAGGAGCCGCTCGGTGGACACCCACTCTTGCTCTCGATTCTGCCGATCGATTCCGTTGAGCCCACCCCTTTTCAACGAGATCTCTCCGACGCTCATCACAAACGGCTCGCCGATGTCATCAACAAAACTGGGCGTTTTCTCGACCCGATCATCGCAGTGGTCGCACCGAAGGAAGGGTTCTGGACTCCGAATGGCCGGCATCGTCTCGAAGCCATGCGCCGACTTGGAGCGAAATCAATCACTGCGCTCGTAGTGGCTGACCGCGAGGTGGCTTGGCAGATCCTCGCGCTCAATACGGAGAAAGCTCACAATCTCAAGGAACGCTCCCTGGAGGTCATCCGCATCTACCGTGGCCTGGTGGACGAAGATGCCACACGTCCCGAGTCGCAATTCGCGTTCTACCTGGAAGAAGCCGCCCTGGTCACACTGGGCGTCTGCTATGAACGCCTGCCACCCTTCGGCGGTGGTGCTTACCATCCAATCCTACGGCGACTGGAGACTTTTACCGATGAACCACTGCGTAACGCCGTCAAGGATCACGAGAAACGGTCCATGATGGTGCTCGATCTTGAGGAGAAAGTTGCGGCAGCGGTAAAGAAGCTGAAAGAACGCGGTCTCGTCAGCCCTTACCTGCGCTCGTTCGTGGTAGCGCGCATCAATCCGCTGCGTTGGATTAAGGGCGATCCGCCTCCACTCGAAGAGGTGCTCAAGACGATGCGAGAGCGCGCGGCAAAATTCAATGTCGAGAAGATTAAGCCGCAGGATCTGGCGGGAACTGGAGGGACACCAGACGAAGGGGGCTAGGGGGAAGGCGCTACAACCTCAGATCGTTTTCGTGGAACCCCACACACACTTGCCACGCAAGATTCGTGTAAGAGCCAGCGAACTGAAGATTTCTTGACTTTAAGCGCCGAACTTCTGGCAAGATCGCTACTCGCAAATACTCGGTTACACCGCCCCAGAGTTAGCGAGAACGATTATTCCACTGCAGAAGAGGCCGTGATACGTTGTCTTGCAGCACGAATCTTCCCGCCAGAGAGAGACCAATGCAGAGACGCACATTCATGAATCTTACGGCCGGCGCGGCGACGGCGATGGCGTTCGAACCTTGGGCGCTTGCCGAGGAGCAAGAACGGAAAAATCTGGTTGTCTATCCCGATCGAGCGGTGGAAGTGCTTGATTCGCGCTTTGAAAAATACAGGGTTGGCAACGCTGCGGTCGAGCGCTTATACACGGGCATGCGGTGGGCGGAAGGACCTGTATGGTTTGGGGATGGGCGGTATCTCCTCTTTAGCGACATCCCCAATAACCGAATGCTGCGATGGTTGGAGGAGACCGGAGAGGTGAGCGTTTTTCGCAGCCCCTCGAACTACAGCAACGGCAACTATCGGGATCGACAGGGCAGGCTGCTCACCTGCGAACATGACACGCGCCGGGTAACGCGAACCGAATACGATGGCACGATCACGGTGCTGTTGGATCGTTTTCAGGACAAAAAGCTCAACGCGCCGAATGACCTGGCAGTGCATTCTGACGGGGCTATCTGGTTCAGCGATCCTGGGTACGGCATCATGTCGAACTACGAGGGACATAAAGCCCCCTTCGAGCTACCCGCCAACGTTTACCGGCTTGACCCGAAAACGCGCGAGGCGACCGTCGTCGCCACCGACATGGATAAGCCCAACGGCTTGTGTTTCTCTCCCGACGAGAAAAAGCTCTACATCGTGGATACGGGGGTTCCAAAGCACCCCGGCAACCCGCATCCGATTCGCATCTACGACGTAGTGGACGGTGTGCGACTGATGAACGGCCGGCTCTTCGTGAATATGGCGCCTGGCTCATCCGATGGTATCCGGTGCGATGTGGACGGCAACGTCTGGTCCGCCGCTGGATGGGCGGGGGAAGGTTACAACGGCGTACACGTGTTCGCGCCCGACGGCACCCTCATCGGCAAGATCCACCTTCCGGAAACCTGCGCGAACCTTTGCTTCGGCGGCGCCAAGAGAAACAGATTGTTCATGGCTGCGAGCCAGTCTCTGTACGCAATCTATGTCGAGACCCAGGGCGCCCAGATGCCTTGACCAAGGGCCCGTTTCTATTCAATCGGGATAGGCGTGGCGACCGCTCGCGCCGAGTCGGCCCGGGGAATTTCACCCCGAGCCGCTCACAGAGCCGGACGTGAATCTCTCGCTTCATCCGGCTCGTGCCACCCCTAAAAGGCTGCCGCCTTGCGGCAAGACAATGAGTTCCCCCGGTTACCCGTTGACTCAATCTCGCCGAGGATGACCTGCCCCCCTTCGCTCCACGGGAATTACCCCGCTTCCTCGCTACTACGAAGCAGTTCGCCCCTGGCTTGCGCATTGGTACTTTCGGCCTCATGGGGCTTCCGCTTGTGCCTTTTCCCTTACCATCGCAAACCAAGTTCTCAAGTTCCGTACGAAAGCCCAGACCAGAGTCACGCCCCCTGTACACCGGACAATCGCACGGCCAGTAAGTTCTATTAGCGGGAAATCGTGTTGATGTTTGGTTCGATGAGTCCCTGCTAAACGCGCAGGCAATGCGTAGTTCGCGCAAAATCCCCAATTTCTCGGCGCGGCGATCCTCTGCAATTTAAAAGCTATTCCCACGACTTGCGGGATATAGGGTCGGGACATAATCGTGGGCATTTTGGCACGACGCGTGGCTAGCTAGGGCAGGCGGGAACGGCGACGACGAGAACCCTGAACCAAAGCCATGTTGGCCGCGTTTGCCCGGGTCGGTCCAACCAAAGAATGATCGCCTGACACTCGAAGCGAATCTACGAAATATGTGGCGGTTGAAACTTCGCGCTTACACTCAATCACCGCAACCGTCAAAACATGCAATCTGGTATCAACAATTAGAATCCCTGTGCCCGCCCTTGAGACTCTTCAACATCCGAATGATCGCAATTATTGTGTTCCAATTCCGAGTCGTAGCCGGCGCGCCGAAGAGCTTGTCGATCTGGCCAAGATAACCGATTGTCTTCATGTGGCGACGGTACACTCCGAACACGAACTGCCCTTCGGACCCAATCACCCGCACCAACCACTCCCCGTCGGAGGGAAACGCGACAGGAAGCGACGCCCGGACACCCACGGCTTTTGGCAGGATACTCACGAACCGGACAACATCCGGGGGCGATTGCGGAGTTCCAAACGGGTTCTCCATCTCCAGTCGCAAAAGATCGCGGCCTTCGCACAGCACAATTTTCGCCTCGAACGGCAGCTTGCGAAGCAGTGCAGTACGGAATTTTGCACGGGATCCAGGTTTACGAACAACAAAGGTGCCCGCAGCACCCACGTTCAGGACATCATAGCCGCTCAGTTGCCGCGCGAGGATGCTTGGGCGAAACGTTCTGTGTCCGCCAACATTGACACCCCGGAGAAAGACGACATTATGAAGAAAAAAGCTGAGGTGTGCCACAGCAGGTTACCTTTGCCACTACCAAACAATTGAGCATCGTGTCTGTGGTTAGGGAAATCGCAACCAGACTCCGAATCGGAACCGGCTCCCTTCGAACTGCTATCATGTTCCCGTGGATCGACAGGAGCCGTCGTCGCACCGCTATTAATCGCATTCTTGGTGGTTTCGATCATGCCGCCTTTTTGGCCGTTCTCGCCACATTAAGGATCAATGCATTGCGTGGTATCAACGATGCTCAATCGTTCGATCCGCGGCTAGCTCGACCAAATTCGAGCATCTCATTTACGAAGCATCTCACGAGAATGGAAAGTTCCAGCCCAAGCTTAGCTGTCCGCACGGAAAGAATCTGCCGCCATTATCAGATGGGGCAGGCATTGGTGCGCGCGGTGGATGGGATCTCGATTGACATTCGGGCTGGAGAATTTGTGGCGCTGCTCGGAGCCTCGGGATCTGGTAAGTCGTCACTGCTTAATCTGGTTGCCGGGCTTGACCGGCCGACCTCCGGGGCCGTGATTATCCATGGAAATAACCTGGCTTCGCTCTCGCGCGAGCGGTTAGCGAAGTATCGCCTCCATACGGTTGGAATGGTCTTTCAGTCTTTTAATCTGATACCCCGCATGTCGCTGCTCGAAAACGTCGAGCTGCCCATGCGCTTTGCCGAGGTCGATCGCGGCGAGCGTTCGTCTCGGGCGCGGCAGGCGCTTGAGCGCGTGGGATTAAGCGGTCGGCTGGCGCATCGGCCGATGGAACTTTCGGGCGGCGAACAGCAGCGCGCTTCGTTGGCGCGGGCGCTTATCAATCGTCCGAAACTGCTTTTGGCGGACGAACCGACAGGCAATCTCGATAGCCGGACGGGCACCGAAATTATGGAGCTTATTCGCAGCTTCAATCAATCGCTCGGGATGACCGTGTTGATGGTTACGCACGAACAGGCACTGGCTGAGAGGTATGCCGGGCGGATGGTGCATCTGGCGGATGGAAGGCTGCTCGGTGACGTTTCGAGAAACGATGCTTCCGAAGATGACGCTTCTCAAGGTGAAGATGAACCGCGGATCCAGGATGAAGGGAATGAAATTGTGCCCAACATCCGGCCGGCGCAGCGGGGAGAAATACGATGAAGTTTTACGACATCACCGACCTTGCTGTCCGCAACCTGCGTGAATCGATGTTTCGCAATGCGCTGACTACGATCGGCATCTCGGTGGGTGTGGCGTCGCTAGTGGCGATGCTTTCGCTTGGCATTGGTCTGCAACAGCTGGC
>Ga0181537_10004736_pt1 | contig 11215 bp, 11 predicted proteins | sample PEATcosm2014_Bin_39_FD_119765 | JGI IMG/M metagenome (GOLD analysis project Ga0181537, IMG submission 119765) | Peatland microbial communities from MTU Mesocosm Facility, Houghton, MI, USA - PEATcosm2014_Bin23_10_metaG | ecosystem: Environmental > Terrestrial > Soil > Wetlands > Peat | place... | reverse complement strand
TTGAGTACAACTTCGAACAGACCGCGGGCGCGGTTCAGGTCATCCAGCGAGCCGGTGCGCGACATGAACGACGACAGCACCGCGCGCGCCTGCAGATAATCCTCGGACAGGCCCTGGCTCAGCGACGGAACGGTGTCGCGCGTACCTTCGCCGGAGGGAGTGGTGTGTTCTAGATCGCCATAGCCTTGCAGCGTGGAGAAGACTTCGTCGCAGATCTCGGTCTGCACGCTGATCAGGTCCATCGATGCGACGTTGATGGAGCCGCCCGCGCGCACCGACTGCGAAGGGATATCCAGCAACTGCCAGTTCAGGTCGAAGCCCGCGTCGGAGCGCATAAAGTTGCCGGCCAGCACAAATCGCACCAGCAGCTTTCTGCCGATGGAGAGCGGGTCGAGCTGCTGCGCGGGGATCGCCATCAGCGAACTGGATGGACGGACGACCAGCGAAGTCATGCGCGCCAGGCGCGCGGCGATGGCGTCCGCCAGGGCATAGCCGTAGAGCGGCGCGGGCGCCCGCTCGGCGTCGACCGCGACCGTGTTGCCGAAGTTGATGAAGGGCAGCACGACGATGGAGTTCTGCTTGGCCGCTGCGGTGGTGCCGGACTCGCGAAAGCGTTCAGCGAGCATGGAGAGGATGCCGGTGGCGCGCTTCTCCTCCGCCGGCGAGTCAAGCTCCAGCTTGCCCTGCGCCGGCAACTGCGAGATGGAGTCGCCGGGCATGCCCACTGAGTCAAGCTGCATCGCCTTCATGATGGTGCGCAGCCCCTCGCGCACGTCTGCGGCGGAGGCAAAGCGCGCCGACGGCTGCTTCTCCAGGCAGCGCAGGATGACTGACTCCAGTTCGACCGGCAGGTCGGGAACGATCTCACGAAGGTTCGGTGGTTCCGCGAACTGGATCGACCGAATGGTCTGGAACTCCGGGGCGTCGGAACGATGGAAGGGATGCCGCCCGCTGGCCAGCTCGTAGAGAATCAGCCCCAGGGCAAATACGTCCGATTGGACTGACGACCGGCCGGTAACGAACTGCTCCGGCGCCATGTAGGCGATGGTGCCGCCGCGCGCGGTGTAGGTGGCTTCGGGGTTTAGTGGTGGAGTACTGCGGCCGGGGGTAGCAGGATCGAAGTCCGCGTCCTCCAGCTTCAACTGGCGAGCCAGTCCGAAGTCGAGGATCTTGATCAGGCCGCCGTCAGTCAGCATTACGTTGGCCGGCTTCAGGTCGCGATGGAAGATGCCCAGCAGGTGCGCGGCAGAGAGACCGTCGGCGATCTGAATGCCTGCGGACAGCACCAGTTGCATGCTGGCTGGCCCTTCGTCAATCACCTTATCCAGCGACTTGCCGGGGATGTACTGCATCACGATGTAGGCTTCGTCTTCGCCGGCTGACTCGGAGGGCGCCTCGCCCACATCGTAGATGGCGCAGACGTTGGGATGATCGATGGCCGAGGCCAGGCGGGCTTCGCGGAGCTGGGTAGCGCGCACCTGTTCCAGCGATTGCGCGCCGCGCTTCAGCAGCTTCAACACCACCGGCCGCTGCAGCAGGGTGTCGGTGGCCAGGTAGACGACGCCTGACCCGCCCGCGCCTATCCTGCGCAGAATCTCGTAGTGCCCAATTGTCCGGCGCTTCATATGTCTTGATTATCGCAAGGTTATGCCGGTGGAAAGATTAACCGCTGGTATCTGGTGGGCCGGACTTGCAGCGCAGAGTATCTCCCAGGCTCATCGCGATTGGCGCGAACGGCGCTAACGGGATTCGCTCAGCCGGGCGGTCGGTTCAGGCCTGGCTCGCTCCGCAGCGGCGCGACTGCCCAGATAGGCGTCCAGCAGGCTGCGCATTTCGTCGATCTGGAGCGCCGTCATGTGCGCCTTGGGGATGGGGACGATGCCCTGGTTCCCGGTCTGGTAGAGAATGAATACGTTCTCGTTTTCCGCATACTTCTCGTAAACGCTCCAGGCGGTTCGCGCCACCCCCGCGCTGGTCGCCAGGCGCAGACCGTTCGCATCCAGGTCAAGCTGGTGGAGCAGGCGATAATGACTCAGTTTCTTGTACTCGCGCTTTTGCATGCGCCGGCGCATATACAGGAACACCACGAGGATGGGCAGCACTCCGAGCTCGAAGTACAGGTCGTCTGTTCCTCCGCCTCCGGTCCCGGTGATGCTTTCCGGCAACCAGCCGATACCGACCCAGACGATGGCAAAGAGATAGGGCCAGAAATGCTCGAGGGCAGACAGGTTCGAACGCTTGCGCTGTGCCAGCGTCATGGCGCTTGCGTACTCGCGTTCGTTCACTCGATATTCGACATGCATACTTTAGTGGGGCGCCTTGGTGGTGGCGTCGCCTTTCTCCCAGGGGCGCGGGTCTGCCGCAGTGTCCTGCCACTTCTTCCGCTTGCCGACGAACAACATGATCGCTCCGAAGAAAACCATGATGGCGCCCCACGCGAGGTTGATGTCCACGTCCAGCGAACGGGCATAGAGCGCGGCGTCGCCATGGGTGGCCAGACCAAAGATGGCCATGATGCCGCCGATGATAAGGAAGATCATGCCGAGCGGAATGCGGATATCGAGACCCATCTAAGCGGCTCCAGTCAGTAACGTTAATGTATCAATGCGGGTTGATGATTCGTCTGCAACTTTAGGCAAAGATCAGGTTCAGGACAACTGCAACCCCCAGCACGGCGACGGCCAGGGTGGAAGGCTTCTGGTACCACTCAAGATGGGTCTCGACCGGCCTGGGGGTCAGCGAGTAGACCAGGCCGACAAGCTCCGGCTCGGGCCGGGGTTTGGTGCACAGCGAGACCACTACAGTTATTACGAAGTTAATAGCGAATGCGAAGATGGCGGTCCAGAAGTTCTGAGCCATGTCGCTGGGGTATTGGTGGACGACGTGGATCCAGCCCCCGTGGATGCCAACGGCATCACCCACCGGCAGAGTGAGCCCGTGATGGATAAAAGCGCCGGCCGTGCCGATGGTCAGGCCGCAGAAGGCCCCGTGACCGGTGGTGCGCTTCCAGAACATGCCCAGCAGGAAGGTGGCGAACAGCGGCGCGTTCACCAGCGCAAAGACCAACTGCAGCGCGTCCATAATGTTGTTGAAGCTGGTGACCGCGTAGGCTGCCGCCACTGAGAGCGCAACCCCGCCTACAGTGGCCATCCGGCCCATCCACAGGTAATGCGCGTCGGAGCCTTTGCGGTTGATGTACGCCTGGTAGATGTCGTAGGTCCATACCGTATTGAACGCGGTGACGTTGCCCGCCATGCCGGACATAAAGCTGGCCAGCAGCGCAGTCAGCCCCAGGCCGAGGATTCCTGTCGGAAAGAAGCGCAGGAGCATCACCGGCACGGTCAGGTCATAGTTGTAGACCGGCTGGCCGCTGGCATCGACCACCGGCGCGCCCGTAATCGGATCGGTCTTGACCGGCACAATCCCGTGGGGCCGGTCCGCATCGGTGACCGCGGTGGCAGGCTGGCTTGCCGCTGCGGCGACGCTGGCTGGCGTTCCCGCTGCGCCGGATGCGCCCGCCATGTGCGAGCCCATCGACACCGCAATCAGTCCGGGCAGGATGACCAGGAAGGGGAAGAACATCTTGGGAATGGTGGCGATCAGCGGGACCTTGCGAGCGGATTCTTCGGAATCCGCGGCCATGGCGCGCTGCACCACCAGGAAATTGGTACACCAATAGCCGAAGCTGAGGACGAAGCCCAGGCCCATGGTCAGGCCGACCCACTCCACCCCCAGATTGTTGGTACTGGCATGCTCCATGCCGCGCCAGGAGTGGGTAAACGATGGGGGAAGCGTCTGCTTGATGCCCTGCCAGCCGCCAACATTGCGCAGCCCAATCCATACCAGCGGCAGGAAGCCGGCAACAATCAGGAAGAATTGCAGCACCTCGTTGTAGATGGCGCTGGTAAGTCCGCCCAGGAAGATATAGCCCAGCACGATCAGCGCGGAAAGAACGATCGAAACGTGGAAGATCATCGCGTCGGGAAGAATTCCCTTGAATAGGCCCAGCGTCTGGATGAGCAGCGCCATCGCGTACATCGAGATGCCGGAAGAGAGAATGGTCATAATCGCGAAGGAGAACGCGTTGACCGCCCGGGTCTTCTCATCGAAACGCATACGCAGGAACTCCGGCACGCTGCGCGCCTTCGATCCGTAGTAGAAGGGCATCATGAAGATGCCGACGAAGCACATTGCCGGGATCGCTCCAATCCAGTAGAAGTGGCTGGTGACGATGCCGTACTTGGCGCCGGACGCGCCCATCCCGATCACCTCCTGCGCGCCCAGATTGGCAGAGATGAAGGCCAGCCCGCACACCCACGCGGGAATCGACCGCCCGGCCAGGAAGAAATCGTTGGAGGTGCGCATGTAGCGCTTGAGCGCGAAGCCGATGCCCAGCACAAAGGCAAAATAGACCAGCATGATGAGCCAGTCGATATAGGTGAGGTGGGTTGCATTCACTTGGAGTATCCTTGGGAGCGGATGAAGTGCGGTTGCGGTTTGGGGTTGAAATTTCTGGGCCAACTCTAAATGTTTGCACCGGGTCAGTCCAGCGCTGAATTGGGACAATTGGCTGGACTGCAAGGCCCCAAAAAAAGCTGGCTGGCCGGGAAAACCAGAGGTAGCCGGTTAGCATCCAATCGCTGAGGCAGAGATAGAGCGGCCGGAGCTGAGGCTCAGTCCGCGCGCCGCCTTCAGCACCCAGGGCTCCGGAGCAATCGATGACCGAGACCGATCGGCAATACTCTCCACAAAACGGATATACGGTCTTGATCGTCGACGACAACCCCATCCAGACGGCGGTCCGCCAAGCCATCCTCCGGCGGGCCGGATACTTCGTTCTTGCGGCCCTCAACCCGGTTCGCGCGCTCGAAATGGTCGACGACAAGCGATTCCCCGTCCAGATCGATGCGGTCATCACCGACCACATGATGCCCGGCATGAATGGTTCGCATTTTGTCCGTGAGCTGAGGAAGTTCCGGCCCCACCTGCCGGTCTTCGTGATCAGTGGCCTCGCAGAGGCGGAAGCCGAGTACGCCGGATTGAATGCACATTTCCTGCTGAAGCCCCTGCCGCCCGACGTGCTGCTTTCCAACCTCCGCGATCTGCTTGAGGCCGCGGCAGGCAACGCCGCCTAGCCGTTGTTTCCCAGGTTCTTCCCTATGGAATCGCTTTGGGGATTTTCTCGCTTGTGACGTGTGTGCCGTCTTCGCTGTGACGCACGTCACGCGCATTCCCGGCCTGAAATCTGAGAGAATGAACCTGCGATGCAAGATCACCCCATGCCTGAATTCGGCAGCTTCTGCCTCCTCCTGGCGCTCATCCTTACCGCGTACAACCTGCTGATTGGCGGCATAGCTCTATGGGGTGAGTCCCCCCGCGGCCTGCGCATCACCGGGATTCCGCAGAAGAAATGGAACCGCCTGGGCGAGACCGCCCGCCGCGCCGGCATCGCCAGCTTCATCGCGCTGTGCTGCGCCGCGTTCGCGCTGGTGTGGGCGGCCTTTACCGACGACTTCTCCGTCGCCTACATCGCCTCGCACAGCAACCGGGCGCTGAATCCGGCGTACAAATTTGCGGCACTCTGGAGCGGGCAGGAAGGCTCGCTGTTGCTCTGGGCCTTTCTGCTCAGCGCCTACGGTTTCGTGCTGCGGGTGCGGCATCGCATCGACGTCCGCCTGACCGCGTTTGCCTCGACCATCCTGGCGGGTATCCAGTTCTTCTTCGTGCTTCTGCTGGTGGTCGCCGCGCCGCCCTTCTCCATTCTTCCCGGCGCGGCCCCGGCCGACGGCGCCGGACTGAACCCACTGCTGCAATATCCGGAGATGGTCATCCATCCGCCCATGCTGTACCTCGGCTATGTGGGATTCTCCGTGCCCTTCGCGTTCGCTCTGGGCGCACTGATGATGCGCTATCCCGGCGAAAAGTGGATCCACATCACCCGCCGCTGGACCATGGTCACCTGGATGTTCCTTACCTGCGGAATCTTTATGGGCGCGCACTGGGCCTACAGCGTGCTCGGCTGGGGCGGATACTGGGGCTGGGACCCGGTGGAGAACGCCTCGCTGATGCCCTGGCTCACCGGCACCGCCTTCCTGCATTCGGTGATGATGCAGGAGAAGCGCGGCATGATGAAGAACTGGAACGTGTGGCTGATCTTCTCCACCTTCCTGCTGACCATCCTGGGCACGCTGCTCACGCGTTCCGGCGCGGTCGCATCCGTGCATGCGTTCGCGCAGTCGCCGATAGGCCCGTGGTTCTACACCTTCATCGTGATTGCCTTCGCCGTCTGCCTGTTCACCTTCCTCTTCCAGCGCGACCACCTGAAGTCCGAGAACAAACTCGAATCGCTGGTCAGCCGCGAGTCCAGCTTCCTGTTTAACAACATGATCCTGCTCGCCGCCTGCTTCGTAGTGCTGTGGGGCACGCTCTTCCCGGTGCTCAGCCAGTACGTGCAGGGTTCCAAGGTCACCGTTGGGCCGCCGTTTTACAACCGCGTCAACATCCCCATCGGACTGTTCCTGCTCTTCCTTACCGGCATTGGCCCGCTGCTGGCATGGCGTTCCACATCGCTGCGGTCGATTCGCCGTAACTTCATTCTCCCCACCGTCGCCATGGTGGTAACCGCCATCGTGCTGATGGTCTCCGGCCTGCGCCCGTGGAATGACGGCGACGACATGCAGTCCACTCTGTTTTCGCTGGTCGCATTCACGCTGGCCGCCGGCGTGATTACCGCCATCGTCGAGGAGTTCCTGCGCGGCGCTCACGTCGTCCGCACCCAGACCGGCAAGAATCTGCTCGCGGCGACCGTTCTCCTGATTCGCCGCAACACGCGCCGCTATGGCGGCTACATCATCCACTTCGGAATTGTGGTGATGTTCATCGGCATCGCCGGCGGGGCCTTCAACCAGTCGCGCGAGATGGAGATGCCCACCGGCAGCAGCTTGGATCTCGGCCCGTACCACATCGTGAGCGCCGGCAAGACTGAAGACTCATTGCCCGAGTACGACACCCACTACGCCCGCCTGGATGTGTACCGCAATGGCAAATACGTGATGGAGCTCTCGCCGGAGAAGCGCACCTACTTCGCGGGCACAGACCACGAGCAGTCCTCGACCATTGTGGCCCTGCACTCTACCGCGCAGGCCGATCTCTACACGGTCTACGAGGGCGAAAACCCCGACACAGGAATGCCGATCATCAAGGTCTTTCTGAATCCGCTGATCGCGTGGATATGGATCGGAGTGGTGATTGTAGTCATTGGCACATTTATCGCGCTGGCGCCCAACCTGGTGCGCGCGCCGGTTGCCCGCCGCCAGGAGGACTCGGTTCCCGTCGCTCCTCCCTCGTTGCATCCTCCAGCAGTTCTGGCGAAGGTTCCCCATGCCTAGCCTCGGAAAATTCGGCCGCGGGCGATTCTGGCGCAACTGGCGAGGCCCGATCTTCTGGGCGCGGACGGTGCAGACTGCCCTGCTGTGCGTCGTCGTCATTGCGATGCTCGGCGCGGGCCAGTCGCGCTTCGACCGCCTGGGCCACGAGCTGATGTGCTCCTGCGGATGCAACCAGATCCTGCTCGAATGCAATCACGTCAGTTGCCCTGACTCACCGGTGATGATCCGCGAGTTGCACGCCCAGCTTGCGACCGGCAAGAGTGACGCGGAGGTGCTGCAGTGGTTTGCGACCAAGTATGGAGCCACGATTCTTGCCGCGCCCATCCGCGGCGGCTTCGATAACGTCGCGTGGATCGTCCCCATCGCGGTCTTCCTGCTCGCGACGATAGGGACCTTTACCGTGGTCTGGCTTTGGAAGCGTCGCGCACACGCGCTTGCCGGTGAGAGCCCAGGGTACGCCGGCGTCCTCGAATTCCCTGCCGCGGGACCGACCACGCCGCAGGAAGCGGCCCTGCGCGAACGCATTCGCCGCGAAACGGAGTACTGATGAGCATTCTGGCCGTAGCTATTCTGACGATCGCGCTGTTTGCCTTCATCTTCTGGCCGCAGCGCAATCCCTTCGTGCAGGCGGACAAGACCCGCGTCGACTACCTGCGCGAACGCAAGGATGCCATCTACGAAAACCTCCGCGACTTGAATTTCGAATATCAGGCTGGCAAGTATCCCGAGGCCGAATACGCCGAGCAGCGTCGCGCCCTGGAGGACGAAGCTGCCCAGGTCATCGCGGAGATGGAGGGCCTGACCGCCCGCGGCATGAAGCCCGGCCGTTCCCGGGCTTAGGTAGTGTATATACGGAACGTGTATACTTTCCGATAATGCCCTCGAGAGGGGCCCAAATGGCGATCGCCAAGGTTTTCAAATCCGGAAATAGCCAGGCGATCCGCCTCCCGAAGGAGTTCCGCCTGAAGGTCACCGAGGTCGAACTGGTGCGCCAGGGCGAAGACATTCTGATTCGCCAGCCCAAGAAAGTGACGCTGATGGACGCCTACAACGCGCTGGCGGGAATAGCCGACGATTTTCTGGTGGACGGCATCGAAGATCCGCCCCCTGAACCGATCGAGGGTTGGTGAAGATGCTATATCTGCTCGACACAGATACCTGCGCTTTCATAGCGAGGCAAAAACACCCAAAAGTAACGGGCCGGTTTCGAAGCCAGCGCGCAGGCGACCTTGCCATGTCCGTGGTCACTTATGGAGAGCTTCGGGTCGGCGCTGAGAAGAGCGACCGCTATCCCGCAACCATGAATGCACTCGAAGTCTTCACTCAGATGGTGCCGGTAATGCCCATGGAAATCGAAGTTGCCCGGATTTATTCACGGATTCGGCTCGATCTGGAACTGCGTGGCCAGATCATCGGCACCAACGACCTCTGGATCGCTTCCCATTGCCTTCAACTCGGCCTGACGCTCGTCACCAACAACGAACGCGAATTCAGCCGCATCCCCAATCTTGCGATTGAGAACTGGACCCACTAGCCCTTGTCTATCACGTCTATCCCGCCGATCTCAAACAAGAACCTCCGCAGAATCCTTGCGCCCGTCTGCATGCTGCTGTGCGCTGCCACTGCCCTCGCCGCAACCATTACCGGCACCGTCACCGACCGCACCTCGGGCAAGCCTTCCCCCGGCGACACCATCGCCGTCATCAACACCGCACAGGGCATGGACGAGATCGCCAAGGCGACCTCCGATGCGCAGGGCCACTACAGTGTCAGCGCGCCGGACGGCGGCCAGATTCTGCTCCACATCACGCACAAGGGCGCGGACTACTTCAAGAGCGTGCCGCCGGCCTCCACCAGCGTCGACATCGATGTCTACGACGCGGCCGCGAAGGTGGACGGCATCAGCGGCGAGGCGCTGGTGCTGCGCGCGGAGACCGATCCTGCCGGCACGACGCTCAACGTCGCCGAGAATTTCTTCGTGCAGAACACCTCTTCGCCGCCGCGCACGCAGTACGGCGCCAACACCTTCGATTTCTTCCTGCCCAAAGGCGCTGCGATATCGCTGAGCCTGGCCAGCGCTCCCGGTGGCCTGCCCACCAACACTCCCGTGAAGACGATCGACGCCGCCAGCGGCCACTATGCCTTCACCTTCCCGGTTCGGCCCGGCGAGACCCGCTTCCAGGTCTCCTATACCCTGCCTTACAGCGGCAAGCAGCCCTTTGCGCTGAAGCTCTCCGTACCCACCGGCGACGTCGCCGTGATGCTGCCCAAGAGCATGCAATTCCAGCCCACCAGCACCTTTCAGTCCATCACCCCCGACGTGAACGCGCAGAGCTACGACGACCATGAGCCGCCGGTTGCGCAGCCGGTCGAGTTCGCGGTCCTGGGCACCGGCCAACTGCCGCAGGATGACGCCCAGTCCCAAGCCCAGTCCCAGGGCAACGGCGGCGCTGACCAGTCCGGCAACGGCGCTCCGGCTGCCCAGCCCAGCTCCCGTCCCGGCGGCGGCCTTGGTCCGCCGATCGACGCCGCCGACCAGAACGACCCGTGGTCGAAGTACAAGTGGTGGATCCTCTCAGGCCTGGGCTTGGCGCTGGTCTGCGGCGCAGCCATCATGCTTAAGGGCAGTCCCGAGGCAACCGGCCCCATGCCCTTCTCTGAGACCCCCACGCTGAATCCCATCTCCGCCTCTATGGAGTATCCCGAGGCGGCGTTCCCAGTTGCCCCTCCCCCGGCGCAAAGCGCGCTGCTGGCGGCCCTGAAGGAGGAGCTCTATGCGCTGGAGAGCGAGCGCCTCCTGGGCAAGCTGACGGACGCCCAGTATGCTGAACACAAGGCAGCGCTTGACGTTGTGCTGCGCCGGGCCCTCAGCCGCATCGAACCCGCACCTCCCGCGTCTAATAGCTGATTAGGCGTACCGGCCGCAACAAACAGCCGGACGCCGGACAGGTTGAACGACCATGAACACCTTCAAATCGACGCTTCTACTGGTAACCCTGATGCTGGTCCTGCTGGCCGTGGGGGAGCGCCTTGGCGGCCAGAATGGCCTGATCCTTGCGTTCATCGTATCGGTCGCGATGAACTTTACCGCGTACTTTTTCTCCGACAAGATCGCGCTCAAAATGTATAACGCGCAGCCGGTTACGCGCGAACAATTGCCCCGCGCCTACGAGGTGGTGGAGCGGCTAGCCGCAAAAGACGGCATTCCCATGCCGAAGATCTACGTGATTCCGACGGAGTCGCCCAACGCCTTCGCTACCGGCCGCAGTCCGCAGCACGCGTCCGTCGCAGTGACCCACGGGATTCTCGGCCTGCTCGACGATGAAGAGTTGGAAGGCGTACTGGCACACGAGCTCGGCCACGTCAAGAACCGCGACATCCTCACCAGCTCCATCGCCGCCACGCTGGCGGGCGCCATCACGCTGATCGCGCGCATGGGTTACTGGGCTTCGCTGTTCGGCGGCTACGGCGGCCGCGGAGGGCGTGATCGCAACGGCGGCGGCCTGGGCGCGTTGCTCATGATCATCGTGGCGCCCATCGCCGCGGCGCTTATCCAGCTCGCCATCTCGCGCTCGCGCGAGTACGAGGCCGACGCCACCGGCGCGCATACCACCGGCAATCCCTACGCGCTGGCCCGCGCGCTGCAGAAACTCGAAGACTACTCCAAGCGCGTACCGATGCAGGCAACTCCTTCGACCGCGCACCTGTTTATCATCGCCCCGCTGCTGGGGGGCGGTGTTGGCAGCCTGTTCTCCACCCACCCGCCCACCAAAGAGCGCATTCGCCGCCTGATCGGCCGCGATCTCGTCTAGGGGTTTGCCCCATCC
>Ga0181537_10004735_pt1 | contig 11218 bp, 11 predicted proteins | sample PEATcosm2014_Bin_39_FD_119765 | JGI IMG/M metagenome (GOLD analysis project Ga0181537, IMG submission 119765) | Peatland microbial communities from MTU Mesocosm Facility, Houghton, MI, USA - PEATcosm2014_Bin23_10_metaG | ecosystem: Environmental > Terrestrial > Soil > Wetlands > Peat | place... | reverse complement strand
GATACCGTCCGTCCCGGACTTCATAGGCTCGTCGTGCCATTTAGCCGTAAGTGATACCCGGATTGCTTTGCCCAACTTCAATAATATAGCCGTCAGGATCGCGAATGTAGCAGCGCGTCTCGCCGTACTTTGGCTTTGGCTCTGTGATGAACTCCGCCCCTCGACTTTTCCAGAGTTTGTAGCAAGCCTGAATGTCCGCAACGCGGAAATTCATAAAGCTGCTGATGAAATCGGGGTCGGGCGGAACGCCCAATATGACCGTGGGTTTGTCAGGTGTCGGGCCGCCTCCAGGGTTGACGATAAGCCACGCGTTGGCAATCTGGATGTATCCCGGCGCGCCTTTGCTGTCGCCGCGGCTCTCAATGCGACCGTCGAAGACTTTTTCGTAAAATCGAAGCGATCGCTCGATGTCAGCGACGGTAATGAAGTACGCGATGGTGAACCCATCCTTCGGCGGCATCTGATACGTTTTCTGCTCGACTTGTACTTGGCTCATGACCACTCCCTCCCATTTTGGACCCGGCACAAAAGCTCCGTGACATAGAGCAAAGAACGATGACGGTAGTTATGGCGCGGCGATGCCGCATAATGAATCGATCGAATATTTCCCAGCACCGGTAATGGACAACAACAAAAAGCCTCCCATAATGCTGAGATTTTTGTAAAAGCTGTCCATATTGTCAACGTAATCCGGACCCGTGTTTGCCCAATAGCGATGCCCAATAAGCGCTGTTCCGAGCGTATAGAAAAACATTAGTAAAGCCGAAGGAGGTGTGAAAGCGCCAACGGCGACCGCAAACGCGACCGGAAGCTCCATGAAAGTCGCTATGCCGGCGGCTAATATCGGCGTCGGGACGCCAAGCTGCGTCATCTGGCTTACCGTGCCCGAAAAGTCCCGCAGTTTTCTGCAGCCAAAAATTAGAAATAGCGTCGCGAGAAGGAGGCGCGCCGCGAGAACGACCTCGTCGTTGATGCCGTTTAAAAACATGCTTTATTCAAATCGACCATCAGAAATCTCGAGGAATAGCGCGGTCCGATTCGCGACAATACATTTCGTTCGGGCCCGCAGCCCGCGCAGGTCCGGCCTTTCCTTTCAGCACTCACGCGCCGTGTTTGTCGATCAGGCCCAAGATCAAGGCATCGAGGCTGTAGGGTCCGGCGCCGGCCGAGACGACTATGATCAACATAAAGGCATAAAGCGTCTCCGGTAAATAGAGCCAATCGTCGATCCGGTCTCCTTCATCGATCGGCTTGTAGAGGTTGATTCGCTGCCGCCCGGACGTGGCGATGGCGACGATGATGATGACAAACAGGCCAAGCGCGGCGAGTGGCGCCAGGAGCCCGATAAGGACGGCGGCGCCGGTGCTGAATTCGACCAACGGCACCCACCATTGATTGAAGCTCACTGCTGGAACCCCGAGCGACTTGAGTTCATCGACGAATACGCGGTGGCGCTCTGCGTTGAACAGCTTGTGATATCCCGAATGCATAAAGAATGACCCGACCGCGATGCGATTGAGGGTGAGCGCGATGTCGGTCCATCCGACACCTTTGAACAATATCAAGTCCGATTGACTTGAGATGGTATTCTCGAAAACATCTAGAATCGCCGCGGCGTAAACGCCTGCCGGCACAGGGAGGATCGGATGGGACGACTTGCGGCGGTTTTGCTGATCGGCACCGCGTTGTTACTTTCGTCTTCCGCTGGCGCCACCGCGAAAGGCCGGATCATCGGCGTTTCTTGGTCAAACTTCCAGGAAGAGCGGTGGAATACCGATGAAGCGGCGATGAAAGCCGCGATCGCGACCGCCGGCGACAAGTACGTGGCCGCTGACGCGCAATCGTCCGCGCAGAAGCAGTTGACAGACATCGAAAGCCTGATCGCGCAGGGCGCCAAAGTACTGATCATGCTGGCGCAGGATTCCGCAGCCATTGGGCCGGCGGTGCAGAAGGCCATTGATGAAGGCGTTCCGGTGATCGGCTATGATCGGCTGATCGAGAATGCGCGGGCCTTCTACATCACTTTCGACAATAAGGAGGTCGGGCGCATGCAGGCGCGCGGCGTGCTCGCGGTTGCGCCAAGCGGAAATTACGCCTTCATCAAAGGATCATCTGCCGATCCGAACGCCGATTTTCTGTTCGCCGGCCAAATGGAAGTACTGAAGCCGGCAATCGACGCCGGCAAGATCAAGAATGCCGGTGAGGCCTATACCGATGGCTGGCTGCCGGCCAATGCTCAGCGCAACATGGAGCAGATCCTGACCAAGAATGACAACAAGGTCGATGCGGTCGTCGCCTCGAACGACGGCACCGCCGGTGGCGCAATCGCCGCGCTGGCGGCACAGGGCATGGCGGGAACCATTCCGGTCTCAGGCCAGGACGGCGATCACGCCGCGCTAAACCGCATCGCGCTCGGCACCCAGACGCTGTCCGTGTGGAAGGACGCCCGCGAGCTTGGCAAGAAGGCGGCCGAAATCGCCACCCTACTCGCCGACGGCAAGGCCGTAAGCGAGATTGAAGGTGTCATCAAGTTTTCCGGCGGTCCCAAGAAGGTGGAGATGAATTCGTTATTCCTCAGCCCGATCCCGATCACCAGGAACAATCTCGATATCGTGATCAATGCGGGTTGGATCAGGAAGGACGAGGTCTGTCAGGGCGTAAGATCTGGCGTGGTGAAGGTTTGCGACTAGCGGCAGCGAGACTATGACTCAATCAAAGCCGTTGGCAGCCCGCTTTCTTAAAGCCACGGAACTCGACACGCGCATGCTCGGCATGGTCGGCGCGCTGGCGTTGATTTGGATCGGCTTCCATCTGCTGTCGGGCGGCTTGTTTCTAACGCCGCGCAATTTGTGGAACCTGTCGGTGCAATCCTCGTCCGTCGCCATCATGGCGACCGGTATGATGCTCGTCATCGTGTCGCGGAACATCGATCTGTCGATCGGATCGATGCTCGGCTTCATCGGAATGATCATGGGTATCACCCAGACCGATCTCCTTCCGAGACTCCTGGGCTTCGAAAATCCGGCGACCTGGGCTGTGTCGTTGGGGGTGGGCTTAAGCCTCGGCGTGATCCTTGGCGGCCTCCAGGGCTTTGTGGTCGCCTATCTCGGCGTTCCGTCCTTTATTGTCACGCTGGGCGGCCTGTTGGTGTGGCGCGGGGCGGCCTGGTGGGTAACGAGCGGTCAGACGATCGCGCCGCTCGATTCGCGGTTTAGACTCATGGGCGGCGGACCGGAAGGTTCGATCGGCGCCGACTGGAGTTGGCTGATCGGCGCTCTTGCTTGTCTTGCGGTCATCCTGCTCATGGCGAACAACCGCATCCGCCGCACGAAGTTTCTGTTTCCACTGCGGCCAATGACCGCCGAAATCTTTCTTGGTGCGACAGCTTGCGCTCTCATCGTCGGCGCAATCGCAGTCGCCAATGCTTATCCATGGCCGGCCGGCAGCGTCCGTCGCTTCGCTGAAGCAAACGGCCTATCGCTTCCGCCGGGCGGCCTGTTCATCGGGCACGGTATCGCCGTCCCAGTGCTTATCGCGATTGGTGTCGGCGTTGTGATGACCTTTTTCGCGACACGAACCCGCTTCGGCCGCTACGTCTATGCCATCGGCGGCAATCCGGAAGCGGCCTTGCTTGCCGGCATCGACACCCGTTGGATCATCGTGAAAGTTTTTATGCTGATGGGATTTTTGGCCGCCGTCAGCGGCGCGATATCGATCGCCCGTCTCAACGCGGCCACGAATTCGTAAGGCACGCTCGCCGAACTCCTCGTTATCGCAGCCACCGTCATCGGCGGCACGTCGCTGGCGGGCGGTGCCGGAACTGTCGCCGGGGCGATGCTCGGTGCCGTGCTCATGCAGTCGCTGCAGTCGGGTATGGTGCTTCTTGGTGTCGATACCCCACTGCAGAGCGTCGCCGTGGGTGCCGTTTTGGTGATCGCGGCTTGGCTCGACGCCATCCATCGGCGGCGGGCCTAGAGGATTAACGATGGATCCCCCGCCCACGCCTCTCGTCGCGATGCGGGATATTGCGCTGTCATTCGGTGGAATTCACGCCGTCGATCGCGTGTCGATCGAGCTCCGCGGCGGCGAGGTGACCGCGTTGGTCGGCCATAACGGTGCCGGCAAGTCGACCTTAGTCAAAATTCTCTCCGGCGCTTACCAGCACTATGCGGGAACCATATTCATTCGCGGCGGGGAAGTAGCGATCGCCAATCCTCGCGACGCCAAGGCCTACGGTATCGAGACAATTTATCAAACGCTCGCGCTCGCCGACAATCTGGACACCGCCGCCAATCTTTTTCTTGGCCGCGAGCTACGCACACGCTGGGGGACGCTCGACGACATAGCAATGGAAGCGCAGGCGCGCAACGTCATGGGGCGCCTTAGCCCATATTTCGAGCGCTTCAAGGATCCGGTGAGGGCGTTGTCCGGCGGCCAGAGACAATCGGTGGCCATCGCGCGGGCAATCCTGTTCGATGCGCGCATCCTCATCATGGACGAGCCGACGGCCGCGCTCGGACCGCAAGAGGCGGCGCAGGTCGGGAAGATCATCCGGCAGCTCAAGGCCGACGACATCGGCATTTTCCTCGTGAGCCACGACATCCACGATGTTTTTGATCTGGCGGATCGGATCTGCGTGATGAAGAACGGGCGCATCGTCGGCACGGCGCGCGTTGCCGACGTCACCAAGGACGAGGTGCTTGGCATGATCATCCTCGGCACCTGTCCGCCGGGCGCAACGCCTGGGCCAGGCGCGATGACGCCAGCAAGTTAAAGCGCGTATGACCCGGCCGCCGACGCCATCACCCGTGCGGATGCGTCAATAGTGTCTGCTCACCCTGCGAGGTGTTGCTGATCACCGCGCCGCCCTGGCCCGCCGCGGTGACGAGACTCCCGGCGATATAATTCCCGAGCAGCGCGAGGTTTGCGCTGTGGGCGGCACCTCCCGACGGGTCGGTAATGACGGTGCCGCTGCCGACCACGCCGGCGCTGAGCGTGAAGTTCGAGGTGACATAGGAGCCGACCATGGCGATGGTCGCGACGATGGCAGCGCCACTCATGACCGTGAGCACGCCGCTTGTCGTGTCGCCGGAATAGGTCTCGCTGACCGTGCCCGACGAATAAGTGATCGCGGTCAGATCGATGTCTTCGGTACGGTCGTTGTGCGCCGAGGTCCGACGCCAAAATTGGATATTTTGCCGGTGTAGCTGCTCGCATTGTCGAGTTGCAGGGTGCCGCTGCCTTTAGACTGGAAGCTGACGTTTTCGCTGCTGGGCCCGCCGATCTCGACTGTGCCGTTGCCGACCTCGGTGATGCCGCCGTTCACCACGCCGGCGATATCGAGCAGGCTGCCGGCGCCGCTGGCGAACAGCGTGCCGGAATTGGCGACGGTGCCACTGACAACGACGGTGCCGCTACTTAGGACCTCTACGAGCGCGCCAGACCCTATCGTGCCGCCGCTTAACGTAAGCGTTGAGCCGCTGGTGGCTTCGACAACAGCGCCGCCCGCAATGGCAACGCCGGCGATGCTGTTAACGCCGCCGCTCACCGTCTCTATCGCCGCGCCGCTAGCGGACGTTTTGAGCGTGCCGCCTGAGATCGTGGCGTTGTCGAGGTCGACCTGCGCGCCGGCCCCTGACGCCAGGATCACGCCGCTAGACACATCGTCGACCGTCGTGGAATTCAGCAGCGCCGAAGCATTGCCGCCCAAGGCCTCGATCGTTCCGGAATTATTGACGGTGCCGCCGATGTCCAACGTACCGCCGCTATTCACGGCGATGGTCCCGAGATTGGCGTCGACGCCCGTGCCGCTCGTCGCCGAGAACGTGCCGCCGCTCATGACCAGGAGCGTCGCCGTCTTGTCGGCGATGCTGAGCGCCGCGACCGTCGCGCTGGCGCCGCTGGTGACCGAGACGGTGTAGGTGCCGGCGACGGCGAGTGAGGCTTCCTGGCTCGACGTCGGAGTCGAGCCCAGGGTCCACTTGGCCGCGCTGCTGAAGTTCCCACCAGCGCCTGTCTTCCAGCTATCGGCGTTGACGGTGAGTGCAAGGTCGGACGACAGGTTGGACGGCAGTCCGTTGCCGCCGGAGCCGGTGATCGTGCCACCGGTCTGATCGATACCGGTGATCTTGAGGTCGGCCGTCGTCTCGGCACCCGGCACGTAGTCGAATGTCAGCGACGTCGTGCCGCTACCGCTGACGTAGCTCGCGGCGCCGCCGTCGTTCAAATCCAGCACCGGCGTGCCGGTTACGGACTAGGCTTCAGAAATCCGCGCGGTGCTGTCCCATCGCAGCCACAACCACCCGGACGCTGTCGATACCGCCTAGCGGCCGCAGGCTGATACCGGGATCAGGGGCGGTTGACTGGCGGACGTTTGGGTTGGGCGAGCCCGAATAGCACCACCGATCCGCGGAGCGTCAGGGCAACTATCCACACTTCCGGCAGGTGTTTTCGCTGCGCGTCGATCGAGGAATCGCGTAAAGACTCGGTCGCAAAATGCGGTTAGGAACTTTCGCCTGCTGCGCAGCTCGTAGGGCGAATGGAGGGGTTATGCGGGTCGCTATGATTGGCACGGGCTATGTAGGTCTGGTCTCCGGCGCCTGCCTGGCGGATTTCGGCCATCACGTCGTGTGTGTCGACAAGGATGCCGGCAAGATCGAGAAGCTCAAGCGCGGCGAAATTCCAATCTACGAGCCGGGATTGCACGATCTGGTCGGCGCCAATGCCGGACAGGGAAGGCTTTCGTTTACCACCGATCTCACTGAAACCGTGCGCGACGCGGAAGTGGTATTCGTCGCGGTCGGCACCCCCTCGCGGCGCGGCGACGGGCACGCGGATTTGGCGTACATCCACGAGGCGGCCCGGGAGATTGCGGCAGCCCTTACAGGCTTCACCGTGGTGATCGTGAAATCGACCGTGCCCGTGGGCACCGGCGACGAAGTCGAGCGCATCATCGCGGAGGCGGCGCCGGGTAAAAACGCGGCCGTTGTGTCAAACCCGGAATTCCTGCGTGAAGGCGCCGCCGTCCACGATTTCAAGCATCCCGACCGGATCGTCGTCGGCACCACTGACAATCGCGCCCGGGAGAAAGTCGCAGAAATCTATCGCCCGCTCAGCCTCAACCAGCCGCCGATCCTTTTCACCAGCCGCCGCAATGCGGAGCTGATCAAATACGCCGCCAACGCATTCCTGGCGACCAAGATTACTTTCATCAACGAAATCGCCGATCTTTGCGAGAAGGTCGGCGGCGACGTGCAGGAGGTTGCGCGCGGAATCGGCCTCGATAACCGCATCGGCAGCAAATTTCTGCACGCCGGGCCGGGTTTTGGCGGGTCCTGCTTTCCCAAGGACGTTCGCGCCCTGATCAAAACCGCCCAAGACTACGATGTGCCCTTGCGCATCCTCGAAGCCGTTGCCTCGGTCAATGACAACAGAAAACGCGCCATGGCGCGCAAGGTGGCGGCAATGTTCACCGACGGCGTGCGCGGCAAGACCATCGTGGTGCTCGGCCTCGCGTTTAAGCCCAACACCGATGACATGCGCGACGCGCCAGCCGTGCCGCTGATTACGGCGCTTCAGGACATGGGCGCCCAGGTCCGCGCCTACGATCCTGCCAGCATTGGCCAGGCCAAAGCCGTGTTAGAGAACGTGACCTACGGCGACAACGCCTATGCCTGTGCCGACGGCGCCGACGCGCTCGTGATCGCCACCGAATGGGACGAGTTTCGCGCGCTCGATCTCGAGCGCTTGCGAAAGCTGATGAAACAGCCGGTGATCGTCGATCTGCGCAATATTTACCCGCCTGAGGAGATTAGCCGGTCCGGTTTCGATTATTCCTGTGTTGGAAGAGTCCCCGGGCAACGGTCGCGGTCGAGCACCGATCGGCGACGAAAGTAACGGGAAAGGCCCGTCACTCCGCGGCTTTGCGGACTTCAAAGAAACGATTGCCCGGGCGCGGCAGGCCGAGATTTTCGCGCAGGGTCTTGCCCTCGTATTCGCGGCGGAAAATCCCGCGCTGCTGCAACTCCGGAACGACCAGGCCAGCAAAGTCGTCCAGCCCGCCGGGCAGATACGGGAACATGATGGTGAAGCCGTCGCTCGCTCCGGTATGGAGCCACTCCTCCATTTCGTCGGCGATGGTTTTCGGCGTGCCGACCATGGCGAGACCGGAATAGCCGCCGAGCCGTTGCGCCAGCTGACGGACGGTAAGTTTTTCACGCGCCGCCATCTGCACCACCCGATCGCGCGCGCTCTTGCTAGCGTTGCTCTCGGGGATTTCCGGCAGCGGCTTATCCGGATCGAAACGTGACGCATCGTGGCCGAGTGAGATCGACAAAGAGGCGATGGCGCTGTCGTAGTGGACCAGGCTGTCGAGCTTGGCCCGCTTGGCGCGCGCCTCCTCGACGGTGTCGCCGACGATGACGAAGCAAGCCGGCATGATCTTCATATGATCGGGCGAGCGGCCGGCCTTCTGCATCCGTCCCTTCACATCGGCGTAGAATTCGCGACCGGCGGCGATGTTACTTGGCGGCGTGAACACTGCCTCCGCGGTTTCGGCCGCGAGTTGGCGGCCGGAATCCGAGGCTCCAGCCTGGACGATGACCGGCCAGCCCTGGATCGGCCGCGCGATGTTGAGCGGACCGCGCACCGACAAATGCTTGCCCTTGTGATTGAGCACGTGCAGCTTGTCCGGATCGAAGAATAGCCCGTGCTCAACGTCGCGGATGAACGCGTCATCCGCCCAGGAATCCCAAAGTCCGGTAACGACGTCGTAAAACTCGCGTGCGCGGCGGTAGCGCTCGCCGTGCTCCATGTGATCGGTCATGCCGAAATTGAGCGCCGCGTCCGGATTGGATGTAGTGACGATGTTCCAGCCGGTGCGACCGCCGCTCAAATGATCGAGCGAGGCAAAACGCCGGGCGACGTGATAGGGCTCGTCGAACGTCGTCGAACCGGTGGCGATGAGGCCGAGATGCTCGGTGACCATGGCCAGCGCCGACAGCAGCGTAAACGGTTCGAACGAGGTTACGGTATGGCTGTGCTTGAGCGCCTCTAGCGGCATGTTCAAGACAGCCAGATGATCGGCCATAAAGAATGCGTCGAACTTGGCCCGTTCCAGCGCCTGCGCGAAGCGCTTGATATGCGCCAAGTTGAAATTGGCGTCGGGGAAGGCCCCCGGATAGCGCCAAGCGCCGGTGTGAATGGTCACCGGCCGCATGAAGGCGCCGAGGTGAAGTTGCTTAGAGCCGCCCATATCGCCTCATAAGCTGGTGATGGATTATCGCCGCGTCAATCCTTTGCGCAGCGTGCGATCGAACGATATGACAAAATCGCGATTATGAAATTCGCTGCCGGATTCGTCGAGTAGGAGTATGTCCACACTGCGGATTCCCCACCGAAAGAAAAGGCTGGTTCTGGGCGCTTAAGCTGGCTGCGGTCGCCTCGGGCTTTTAAAGGGCCAATAATTGCACTAACACTAGACCTAAAGTGTAGCAGGGAGTGATGACCAACGTCCGTCATCTCAACCCGCAGACCCTGTTTGTCCCGCCCGTCTGATGTAGGGCGGGTGCGCCTGTCACGGGAGGAAATGAGGCCGCGTGTCGCTTTCAACGCAGGAAGTAAACGTCACGCGCCTCATCGACGAGGGGCCGATCACGCGCTTTCAGATCGGCGTCGTCGTTTGCTGCGCGCTGGTCAACCTGTTTGACGGGATGGACACGCAATCGATCGGCGTCGCCGCGCCATTCATCGCCGACGGGCTCGGCATCAAGATTGCCAACTTCGGACCGATTTTTTCTTCGGCGCTTGTGGGTGCGACCATCGGCGCGGCGTCGTTCGGCGCGCTAGCCGACCGTTTGGGCCGCAAGACGATGCTGATGATCGCAATCGGATTCATCGGCATCTTCACGATCCTGACCGCGCTGGCAAATTCCGTCCCCATGCTGATGAGCTTTCGCGTGCTGGCGGGGATTGGGCTGGGCGGCGCGACCCCCTGCTTCATCGCATTGACGTCTGAATACGTGCCAGCGAGGCTGCGGACGACTTTGGTGACTCTGATGTGGTCGTCATTTCCGTTCGGCGGAATGATGGGCGGGTTGTTGAACTCGTATTTGCTGACGCATGCCGGATGGCGGGCAATCTTCTATGTCGGCGGCGTGGCGCCGCTGCTGCTGGCCGTCGTCCTGATGTTCTACCTTCCGGAATCCATCAAATTCCTTTTGGCGCGGCGCATGGACTCTGAGGCGGTTCGCCGGATCGTGGCTCGTTTTCGCACGATCAAAACCGGCACCGACATACACTTTGTGGTCGAGGAGGAACGCCTGACCGGCTCGACCGTCCGGCATCTGTTCACCGAAGGACGCAGGCTTGGCACCCTCCTGTTGTGGGTGCCGTTTTTCATGGGCTTCGGGGTGCTCACGGTGGTGACGTTATGGACGCCGGCTTTGTTGCGGCTCAACGGCATCTCGCCGGCAGCCACCGCCTTTGTCATCGCGTTTAACGGGTTCGGCGCTTTTATCGGCCAATCGACCGCGGGCCGGCTGATGCAGCGCTTCGGCATCCTCGGCGTTCTCTTTCCGGCTTTTTTGCTTGGCACCGCGGCAACAGTCGGACTGGGCTATGGCGCTTCGTCGTTGACGCTGGCCGCAACTTTCATCGGGCTGGTCGGACTGTTCATGGGCCTCGGCACCGCCGGAGCGATCGCTCTGTCGGCAACGATCTATCCGACCACGATCCGATCGACCGGCATCGGCTGGGGTATGGCCATGGGCCGTTTCGGCCAAATCGTCGGTCCGCTCATTGCGGGTGCGCTGCTAAGCGCCGGTTGGACCGCCTCAGGTATCATGATCGTCATCGCCTGCGGTGGCCTTATCGCGGCGCTGTTCATCGTCCTGTTCCGCGCCTGGTTGGTCAGGCGCGGCAATGGTCGGAATGAAATGGCGGGGAGTTCTTCGGCCAGGTCGGTTTTGTCCATCTGAGCAGACCGCAGCCATCGCCGGAATACGCTGAAAATATAGATTTTCGATATCTCTTGCCATGCAGACATTAGTCGCTGGGCTTTCGCCTTTTCACGCGGGCTTGGGCCCGCTTTGCTGGGGCAACCGCGACTTGGCGATGGTGCAAAGCTGTTGTATTGATCTGAAGGGGCGGGATTTCATGAATCAAATCGCGCGTTTTAGCGACCCGGGCAGCGTTGCTTTGGCCGGCGGTAGCGTGGAAG
>Ga0181537_10004733_pt1 | contig 11224 bp, 9 predicted proteins | sample PEATcosm2014_Bin_39_FD_119765 | JGI IMG/M metagenome (GOLD analysis project Ga0181537, IMG submission 119765) | Peatland microbial communities from MTU Mesocosm Facility, Houghton, MI, USA - PEATcosm2014_Bin23_10_metaG | ecosystem: Environmental > Terrestrial > Soil > Wetlands > Peat | place... | reverse complement strand
TCCGCGATCTTTTCGTGATTGCGGTGCAGGTAGCCAAACACCGGCTTCAGGCGCACCACGCGCTCGCCGTCCAGCGCAACATCCATTCTGAATACGCCGTGCGTCGAGGGATGATGCGGTCCCATCGCCACTTCAAGCAGCTCGCCTTCGCCCTCCGGCTCAATCAGCGGCGGCCGATTCCAGCCCTCTTGCCGGGCCAGCTTGATCGAGATGTCTGTCGTGCCTGCCGTCATCGTGTCTCTAAACCTGTTCCCTATTCCCTATTCCCTGCTCAGCGCTCTTATGCGCCTGTGCTCTCTGCAGCACCTCATCGTGCGGCGTCGGTTCATACTCAAAATCGTCTGGATCTACGTAATCGCGGCGCATGGGGTGATCCTTAAACTCATCCCACATCAAAATCCGCCGCAGATCCGGGTGCCCTTTGAACACAATTCCGTAGAGATCAAAAACCTCGCGCTCTTGAAACTCCGCCGACCGCCATACCGGCGTCAGCGAAGGCAGCTCCACCTGGTCCGTCCGATTTGCCGTGCGCATCCTAAAAATCAGCGGCCCATGCTTCTTCTCGACTGAGAAGAGGTGATACACCGCTTCGAGATATCCCGGTTCCGTCCGCTTGCGCGTCTCTTCCACTGTTTCTTCGAAGGTCTGCTGCGCGCCATCTACGTCTTTCAGAACTTGACGTGTCACTTTAACTTTTTCAGCGATCTCTTTATCCAGCCAGTCCACTCCGGTCACGTTGGAGAGAAAGTCCAGGGCCAGCTCCGCGTCGTCGCGCAAAAAGGTAGCGACCGCGACTGCATGCTCAGGAGCAAGGCGCAGCGAGTGCTGCGCGCTCGGGCTGGGGTTCATCACAATCTCGACCCCCGCGCCCGGCACCGCCGCCTCAATGGCCGCCTTGATTTGTTCCACTGTCTGCAAAATCTCTCCCCTGGCCTTAGTCCTGGTCCCTAGTCCCTCAGTCCCTTAGCCCCTTGTTCCCGTCTTACTTCACCGTGATTGGCACCGGCCACACGCCCTGGTTCGAAGTCGGCTCAAGATCGTGCGCTCCCTGCTCCGGCACAGGGAACTCACCCTGCGCTTCGGCGTCCAGATGTCTCGGCCGCTCGGGGCCCGTCAGATGTTGCCCATCAATCTTTTTCTGCAGCGTCATCAGCGCCTGCAGCAGTGCCTCCGGACGCGGCGGGCATCCGGGAATATGCACGTCCACCGGAATGTAGCGATCAATCCCTTTCAGCACGTTGTACCCCTGCTTGAACGGGCCCCCTGAAATCGCGCACGCGCCCATCGCAATCACGTACTTCGGTTCGCCCATCTGGTTGTAAAGCCGCACCACCTGCGGCGCCATCTTCTTTGTCACGGTGCCGGAGATGATCATCATGTCCGCCTGCCGCGGCGACGGCCTGAAAATCTCCGCCCCAAATCGCGCCATGTCATAGCGCGCCATGGTCGTTGCAATCATCTCGATTGCGCAGCAGGCCAGCCCAAACTGCATCGGCCATACCGAACTCCGCCGCCCCCAGTTATAGAGTTCCTGGAGAGACGTAACGAAGACGCCCTGCTTGCCCATCTCGATCTTCAGTTGCTCTTCAACCGCCATTCCCGCTCCAGTCCCTGGTCCCTAGTCCCTAGTCCCTAGTCCCTAGTCCCTTAGTCCGTAGCCCCTCTGTCCCTAGTCCCTGCCGGGGCCCCAACGGACAGGTCCTCGTCCGTGGGGTGGCTACGTCCACTCCAGCACGCCCTTGGCCCACGCCCAAGCCAGGCCCTCCACCAGCAGCAGCACAAACAGAAGCATCGAAACGCACGCCGCCACGCCCAGCCCCGTGAACGCCACCGCAAACGGCAGCAGAAACACCGCTTCCACATCGAATATCAAAAAGATGATCGCGTAGAGGTAGTAGGCCGAGCGAAACTGCACCCACGCGTCGCCCTTCGACTCCAGCCCGCATTCATAAATTGCGTTCTTGATCGCGTTCGGCTTTGCTGGCGAAAATGCCCTCGCCCAGAGCCACGCCAGCGCCAGAGGGGTCAACCCAAAGGCCAGCGCGCCAAAGAACAAAACCACTAGTGAAAAATAGGGATTTGAAGCCATTTCGTGTGATGAGCCTTCCGATCAACCGTACCAGTTTCGGCCACATCTTGGCTAAGTGGATGTGAGCTTCCGCACACTGTCCAGACCCATTCTCTCCCCATTCATCCCACGTTGTGAACCGTTGGCTGCAATCGGCCTTCGCGTTTCACTCCTTCCAAAAACCGCCGCCCATCCTTGCCGTCCCACAGCCGGCCATTCCTTCCGCTCCACCGTCTCCTGCTCTCCGCCCATACCTTGCCATCCACCCTCCGATGGACTCGCCCCCATTTGTCTTTCTGCTATGGTTTTTCTGTTTGACGCTCGAGTGCTCCTGCTCCCGCGTCGCCAGCGACATGCTCTTCCCCGAGGATCGCAACAGGATGTTCAATTTCTCGCCGCGCCGCATGTTCTTGACCGTATGCTCGTCTGCCGTCTTGCTCACGGCCAACTTCGCCGTGCGCGCCGCCCGCGATCCCGCACCCCCAACTCCAGCCTCGCCCGCGAACTCTGCTCCCGCAACCGCGCCCGCGGCCACCAGCCAGCCGCTCGCCGATTACGCTACCCACATCCCCATCACCGGCCCCACCACTCCCTTCCACGACTCCGTCGCCGCTCGATACAACTATGCCTTCGGACACGACACCCCGTTTTCGCCCTCCAACGCCACCTCCGCCAACGGCCAGTTCGTCAGTCCCAAGAGCTTTTACACAGCCGAATACTGCGGCCACTGCCATCAGGAGGCCTACCACCAATGGCGTCAGACCGCTCACTCCAACAGTTTCCGCGCTCCCTGGTATCTGAAAAACGTTAATGCCCTCATCGACGAGAAAGGTGTCCAGTTCTCCCGTCACTGCGAGGGTTGCCACAACCCCGTCGCGCTCCTCTCCGGCGATCTCTCGCAGGGCATGCCCAAAAAGCGCCCCTTTGAAGACGAAGGCGTCACTTGCTCCACCTGCCACTCCATCATTGCCACTGACACCACGGGCACCGGCAGCTACATCATGGGCACGCCCGCCGTCCTCGTCGACGAAAACGGCGCGCCCATCACCACCCCTGTCTCCGACACTGAAATCCTCGCCCACCTTGACCGCCATTCCAAAGCCGTCATGCGCCCGCTCTACAAAACTGCGGAATTGTGCGCCGCCTGCCACAAGGCTGCCATTCCGCGCACCCTCGACGATTACAAATGGCTCCGCGCCATCGGCCTCTACGACGAGTGGCAGGGCGCCAGCTTCACCAAACAGTCGCCGCTGCCCTTCTATCGCAAAGATTCTGTCTCCACTTGCCAGACCTGCCACATGCCGCGCGAACCCCTCGCTCTCGGTGCCCAGGATCCCGGCGCAAAAGACAACCAGTTCGCAAGCCATCGCTGGCTTGGCGGCAACACCCTGCTCCCCGAGTACTACAAATACCCCGAACAGGCTGAAAAGGTCGCCAACTTCCTCAAGAACGCCTCAGACGGCAAAGGTGTCTTCAACGTCGACATCTTTGCGCTGGAGACGGAGGCAGAGGGGGCTGCTGCACGGAGTGCCGCACCCCTCGGAGCCGCTCCGACCTCCATCGCCCCCGGCGAAGCTCTCATCGCCGACGTCGTCATTCAGAACAAAGGCATCGGCCATTCCTTCATCCCTGAGCAGCGCGACTTCTACGAGGCATGGGTCGACTTCACCGTCAAAGACAGCTCCGGAAAAATCCTCGCCGAGAGCGGCTTCATCCAGCCCGACGGCTATCTCGATCCCTCCGCCCACTCCTTCACCAACCGCCTCGTCAACGTCAAGGGCGAGCTCAACGATCTCCACCAGATCTGGCACAATCGCGTCCTGGCCTACAACAACACCATCCAGTCCGGCCGCTCCCAGCTTGTGCGCTACCGCTTCCGGCTTCCAAAGGACATCAGCGGTCAGTTCACCCTCACCGCCACCGTGCGCTATCGCCGCTTCGATCAGCATTTCATCGACTACGCGATCACACAGACGGGCCAGAAAGAGCCCAAGCCGTATCCCGAGCCCATCATCGATATGGCCTCGCAGACCCGCACCCTCCACATCGGCGGCAACGCGCCTGCCGCGCCCATGCCGGGTGAAAATGCGATCTGGATGCGGTGGAACAACTACGGCATCGGCCTGCTCGACGCGCTCCAATATGAAGCGAGCGTGCAGGCCTTTCAACACGTCGCCGCCCTGCGCCCCGACTACGCCGACGCGTACACCAATATGGCGATCGTCGAGATCGCATGGGAGCGCTACAACGACGCCAAGCCTCACCTCGCCAAAGCGCTTGAGCTTCTCCCCGGCGATCCCCGCGCCCTCTACTACCGCGCACTCGTCGAGCGCAACGCAGGTCAGGTCAATGAAGCAATAGCCGACTTCCAGGCCATGCTGGCAAAGTATCCCCGCTCCAAAGACGGCCTGCGCGAACTGGGATTCAGCTATTTCCAACAGCACGACTATGCCGACGCCCGCACCGAATACGAAAAGCTCCAGGCCATCGATCCCGACGACCTCGCCGCCCACTACTCGCTCGCCATCATCTATCGCCGTCTCGGCGAAAAAGAAAAGTCTGCCATCGAGTCCGCAAAATATGCCGACCAGAAGGACGATCCACCCGCCAGCGTCTACGCCCTCGAGTTCCTCGGCAAACACCCCGAGGTTGCCGCCGAAAGCGTCGTCTGGCACGTCCACGACCTCACTGGCGACCCCGTCAAACGCCCTGCCAAAATCGAATACAAATACATCCCCGGCGCCGGCTTCTAGGTTCCTGTGGGCTAGTTCCCTCCGCGCTCCTTCCCGCCAGAAAATATGTTTCCGCCTCCTGCCACTCCCTGTTTATAGTGCCAACAAGCGCTTCCCCCCGCGCTCACCGGAGGTCCTCTGCGTGCCTGGTCGTAGCCGTGTGCCTCTCATCCTGCCCGTGCTCCTCCTCGCGGCCCTTCCATCGCTCGCCTTCGCTCCTCCCGCTCTTGCCGCGCCCGCACCCTCCGCTCCCGGCACCGTCATCCGTCTCGGCGATAGCGTCGTTGCCCTCAACGGACCATGGAAATTCCACATCGGTGATTCGCCCACCGATCCCGCCACCGGCAAGCCCCTGTGGGCCGAGCCCGCCTTCGACGACTCCTCCTGGGAGACCGTCGATCTCACCCCGCCCCCAGACTCCACCGATCCCATCGCCGGCACCACCGGCTACCTCCCCGGCTGGACCGCCAAGGGCCATAAGGGCTACTGGGGCTACGCCTGGTATCGCATTGCCGTCCATGTCGAGTCCCATCCCGGTATCAAGCTCGCTCTCGCCGGCCCCTCCGATGTAGACGACATCTACCAGGCCTTCGCCAATGGCACCCTCATCGGCTCCTTCGGCGACTTCTCGGGCGCACAGCCGTCCATCTTCACCACCCGCCCTGAAATGTTTGCGCTCCCTGCCGACAATACCTCCGGCATCTCTACCCAGGTGCTCACCTTCCGCGTCTTCATGGAGCCCTATACCCTGAGCCAGCTCGACGATGTCGGCGGATTTCACAATCCCCCGCTGCTCGGCGATTACTTCGCCGTGGCCGCTCAAAATCAGGTCAAGTGGGACGAGCTCTATCACTCTTATGCCGGCTCACTCGTTGAGTCCCTCGTCTTCACCCTCCTGGGCATCCTTGCCCTCAGCCTCGTCCTCTTTGACCGTACAGATCCTCTCTATCTCTGGATCGGTGCCTTGCTCCTTCTCATCGCCACCAGCGCGTGGATCGGCGTCCTCAGCACTTGGACCGAGCTGATTCCCTACGTCCTCACCGGTCCCATTCGCCTCTCCATCATTACCTCGCTCATCTATGCCGGATGGGTCATGGTCTGGCGCGTGTGGTTCCGTCTGCGTCGACCCACCTGGGTCCCTTGGCTCAACCTCGGGCTGCTTCTGCTGCTCATCCTTTCCTCCTCCATCGGTCAGAACCTGTTCTTCGTCCTCGTCTCTCCCGGCGTCGAAAACACCTTCCACATCATCTCCCTCATCGTTCGCCTCGCCATCGCCGTTCTGCTTCTCGCTACCGTCATTCAGGGCATCCGCGAACAGGGTCTCGAGGGTTGGATCGCCGTCCCTCCCGTCCTCCTCGCCGGCATCGCTGAATTCTCTGCCGAGCTTACCTACTTCCATATCGTTCCTAATTGGTTCCCCTTCGGCTTTCAGCTCTCCACCCGCCAGCTCGCCAACCTCCTCCTCGTTGTCGCGCTCTCCCTGCTTCTCCTTCGCCGCCTCGTTAAGAGCATCCGCTATCAGCGCCAGATCGCTCTCGACGTCAAACAGGCCCAGGAAGTCCAGCAGGTCATCTTGCCCGAGGCCCACACCGATCTCCCAGGTCTCGAGATCGAGAGCGAATACCGCCCTGCACTCGAGGTCGGCGGCGACTTCTTCCAGATCATTCCCGACTCCGCCGACGGCAGCCTGCTCATCGTCGCCGGCGATGTTGCTGGCAAAGGTCTCCAGGCCGGTATGCTCGTCGCCCTTCTCGTCGGAGCCATTCGCACCGTCGCCCAGTTCGATCCCGATCCGCTGGTGCTCCTTGGCGCTTTGAACAAGCGCTTGCTCGGCCGCGGCGACGCCTTCGCCACCTGCCTCGCCTTGCGCATCGCGGCAGACGGCCGCATCACTCTGGCCAACGCTGGCCACCTTGCCCCCTATCTCAACGGCAAACCGATCGAACTCGAAGGCTCCCTTCCTCTCGGCATGCTTGAGGCGCCCGAGTTTTCCATCACCCGCTTCGAGCTCGCGCCCGGCGACCGCCTCATGCTGCTCTCCGACGGCGTTGCCGAGGCGATGGACTCCGATGGACATCTCTTCGGCTTCGATCGCATTCAAGAGCTCCTCGATACCGGCATCTCCGCATCCGCCATCGCGTCTGCCGCGCAAAAATTCGGCCAGGAAGACGACATCAGCGTCATCTCCGTCACCCGCACCGGTGCATTGATCCCTGCATAACAATCCCATCGCCCCGCGTCCCATCCGCGCAATCGACCGCAAACAGTGCGGCCCTGACGGTATAGTGATCTGTTGCTGGTTAGGCCACGGCGACGCCTCCTCTGAGATTCGAGCAAATTCGACTCAGCCTGCGTCGCATACATATCCTTCCCCGAGAGGCACCCATGCTGCAGATCAACCCGCCCAAAAAGATCTACGACGTTTGCATCATCGGATCCGGCGCGGGCGGTGGCACCGCCGCCAAAATACTGACCGAGGGCGGACTCAGCGTGGTCATGATCGAGGCCGGACCCCGGCTCAATCCCGACAAGGACTTCAAAGAACATGTCTGGCCTTACGAACTCCCCCATCGCGGCGTGGGCATCGGCGGAAAACAGCGCGGACTCGGCAACGAATTCATGGCACCCAACGGCTACTGGGAGATCGAAGGCGAGCCCTACACAACCGCGCCGGGCTCCTCGTTCCTCTGGTTCCGTTCCCGCATCGAGGGCGGGCGAACCAATCATTGGGGGCGCATCGCGCTGCGTTTTGGTCCCGCAGACTTCCGCGCCCACTCCACCGACGGCATGGGCGACGACTGGCCCATCACCTACGACGAACTCGCGCCCTACTACGACAAGGTCGAGTCTTATATCGGCGTCTTCGGTTCAAAAGAAAATGTGCCTAACGCGCCCGACGGCATTTTTATGCCACCACCCCGTCCCCGTTGCACTGAAACTCTGGTCAAGAAGGCTTGCGACCAACTCCACATCACCTGCATTCCTTCCCGCCTCGCCATCCTGACCAAAGATCTGAACGGCCGCGATGCCTGCCACTACTGCGCGCAATGCGGTCGAGGCTGCAAGAGCGCTTCAAATTTCAGTTCCAGTCAGGTGATGATTCCCCCTGCCGCCGCAACCGGTCGGCTCACCATGATTGCCAATGCAATGGCTCGCGAGATTGTCCTGGGAGCCGACGGCAAAGCCGAAGCGGTTTCCTACATCGACAAAACCACCAAGAGCGAGCAGCGTGTATATGCAAAGTCTTTCGTGGTTGCGGCCAGCGCGTGCGAGTCCGCGAGATTGCTGTTGAATTCGCGCTCGCCCAGCTTTCCCAACGGCCTTGCAAACTCCTCGGGAGTCGTCGGTCGCTATCTCACCGACTCCGTCGGAAGCCATCTCTCCGGCTACTTCCCGCAGCTCGAAAACATGCCCGCGCACAACCATGATGGCGTAGGCGGCATGCATCTCTACATGCCGTGGTGGCGCTTCGGCCAGAAGAACGAGTTTCTGCGCGGATACCACATCGAGTTTGGCGGCGGTCGCAACATGCCCGGCGTCGGCGGCTTCGACAGCGTTTGCGAAGAGCACGAGGGATACGGCGTCAGCCTCAAGCAACGCTGCCGAACCTCCTATGGCACGGTCATCGGATTCAGCGGGCGCGGCGAGATGATTCCCAACGAGAACTGCTATTGCGAACCTGATCCCACCGTCAAAGATCAGTGGGGCATTCCCGTGCTCCGCTTCCACTGGAAATGGAGCGACAATGAAACCAAAATGGCTGCCGATATGCAGCAGACCTTCCGTTCCATCATCGAAACCGCAGGTGGAACGGTGGTCGGCACGCGGGCCAAGCCACGCCCCATGGGCGAGGCCCAGGAAGCGCTGGGCAGCATCTCCCAGGGCGGCGAGATTATCCACGAGCTCGGCACGGTCCGCATGGGAAGCGATCCAAAATCCTCCGCGCTCAACAGCAATTGTCAGGCGCACGATGTGAAAAATCTATTTGTGGCCGACGCCGCGCCGTTCGTAACAAATCCCGACAAGAATCCAACGCTCACCATCATGGCGCTGTCGTGGAGAACGTCCGACTATCTGCTCGATCAAGCCAAAAAAGGAGCGCTCTAGAGCACACCCTATGCCGGCAGACGCAATCACCCGACGGGCAATTTTGAAATCCCTGACCATCGGAGCCGCGGCTGGCTCGGTGATGCGCGTTATCCCGCTCCAGGCCGCCGAACTGGCCCACGACATGATCGAAGCGGAAAAAGGCGCCGCCGGCGTCTACGCTCCAAAGTTTTTCGACCCCCATTCCTACCAGACTCTGCAGGCACTCTGCGAAACCATCGTCCCCGCCGACGCAGATTCAGCGGGAGCGATCGAGGCCGGCGCTCCTGAATTCATCGATTTGCTCACCAGTGAAAATGCCGATTACCAATCCAGGCTGACGGGCGGCTTAGTATGGCTCGACTCGACATGCACCACTCGCTTCGGCAAAGCCTTTCTTGACTGCTCGCCGCAACAGCAAAAAGAAATCCTCGATCTCATCGCGTTTCGCAAAAACGCTGATCAGGATGCCGCGCTCACAAAAGGAGTCGAGTTCTTCTCGTTCCTACGGCACATGACCGCCGATGGGTTTTTCACCAGCAAGATCGGCATCAAATATCTGGGCTACAAAGGCAACACCTATCTCACTGAGTTTCCCGGATGTCCGCCGGTGCCCGGCGTATAGCGCACCGGCTGGCATCGCTCGTTCATTTCACCGGGGACTGATTCAGTGGTTTCCAATCCCGCCGCCTCGCCGCCAGCACAGCCTGCACCACATCCCAAATCAACTGCAGCACCACAATCACGCCGACCACCGTGAGCCCCCAGTGCGTGCCCTCGTTGATCGAAAACAGAGTCTTGCCGTACCGCTCCATATCCGCGCCCGGGTTCTTCAGCACAAACAGCAGGTGATCCGGTGTCGTAAGCAACAGCCCGAGCGGAATCAGCCCAAGAACCTTCGTCACGATATTGTAGGCAACCCTCGGTCCACGCCAGTTGTCAGTGACAAGGCTGATGCATTGCCAGCCAAGCTGAATGATGCAGAGCGCCAAAATGCACCAGTAAAACTCGGTCCACACCGGCGCCAACTGATACGGCAGTGCATTCACAACTGCGATGCCAGGGCCCATCAGCAAGAAAGGATGTTTTGGAATCAGCAGCAGCCACGCCAGCGCTAGAAATCCAAAAACCACCTCCGCTACCGCCGCCACATAGCTCCGGGCCTTCGTGCCTGGCGCCTGTTCCTTCTCGAGAGGTGGCAGCGTGCTCGGCTGCCAGTCCTTTGTGATCCCGTCAAATTGAGGGATCTTCCCTGGGTTGTTGCGCGCCACCAGCTCCACCACAACAAAGATCAGCGTCACCCAGGTCGCCATTGTGAGCAGCACTCCCGGCCATGCAAACACCGCCCCCACAATCCTCGTCGCATCGTGTGTCGTCAGCGGAACGATGACCGCGCTCACCAGCGCATACATCACAGATCCCCACAAAAGCACCAGCCGCAGCACATACCAGTAAATCGGAAAAATCCCCGGCCCGATCAGGTACTGCATGGGTTGATACTTCGCCGCCATCAGCATTGGATGCCCCAGCGATTTCAGCCACTCCTCGGCCTCCTGATGGTTCAGCCCGCGGCCAAGCTCTGCCTCTTTGTCTTCGAGCTGCGCTTCGAGGTTCGCCCGCAACTCGGCGATGATGTCGTCCTGCCGCTTGTTCGGCAGGTGCTTCTTCACGGCTTGCAAATAACGATCGAGTAGTTCCATGGCGTCGTCCTTCTTGTTCACAAAGTTTTTGAGTTTTCCAAAATCGTTCCGATGGATTCGTTCAGCTCTGTCCACTCCTGCAGCAACTGGCTGAGCATCTGCTCCCCATCCCGTGAGAGCCGGTAAAACCGCTTGTTGCGCTTCTCCTCCTCGCGCCACTCGCTCACCAGCAGCCCCTGCGTCTCCAGCCGCCGCAGCAGCGGATAAAGCGTGCTCTCATCAATCGCCAGTCCACGATCCGCCAGCGCCTTGCGCAGCGTGTACCCGTAGTGCTCCTGCCGCAACTGCGCCAGCACCGCCAGCGCCAGGCAGCCCCGTCGTAGCTCGAGCCGAAGGTTTTCAAACAGGTTTTCTGCAACTGTCATGCTGTACCCCGCACACTGTACTTCACATACTGTATTACACACAGTGTATGACGTCAAGTCTAAATGCAGAATTATTTCTCGATCATTAACATCATTATTTAGATTGCTTTACGCTGATGGTCTGAGAAAAGACTCGACATTTCCAAGCTCCGCTTCCGAGACCTTGGGCCAGAAGGTAGCAGCTAGGAAGCCACGATCCCGTACTTCGCATCCAGAAATTCCTGCAGTTTCCCCGGCAACACCGCCGCCAGTTCCTGCCACGTCAGCACCTTG
>Ga0181537_10004732_pt1 | contig 11225 bp, 9 predicted proteins | sample PEATcosm2014_Bin_39_FD_119765 | JGI IMG/M metagenome (GOLD analysis project Ga0181537, IMG submission 119765) | Peatland microbial communities from MTU Mesocosm Facility, Houghton, MI, USA - PEATcosm2014_Bin23_10_metaG | ecosystem: Environmental > Terrestrial > Soil > Wetlands > Peat | place... | reverse complement strand
GCGGCCTCCTGCGGAGGCACATAACGTCCCCTCCCCCTTGAGGGGGGAGGGTTAGGGTGGGGGTGATCGTTTACTAACTTGCTTCTGCGCCTACTCTTCACCCCCATCCCAACCTTCCCCCCTCAAGGGGTCCCTACGGGACCCCGCGGGGCAGGGAACGATCCACCCCCATCCCAACCTTCCCCCCTCAAGGGGGAAGGGGTTAATTGGATGACGCTTCGCGTCATTTGAACCACAACCTCAATGTATCCCAAGCCCGTCCAATCGGACCGGCGATAGCTACCGCGTCCAGCGCGAGCACGGGGATTTGCGCGATCTGTTTGCCGTCGACGCTTACTCGCATCGTCGCCACTTGCTGGCCGCGGCTGATGGGCGCCAGCAGCGGCTGCTGGCTCACCAGGTCCGCCTTCACTTTGTCTGAATCGCCTTTCGGCACGGTGAGGTATAGGTCGCGGTCGAAGCCGGCTTTCACTTCGTCGTCCGCGCCTTTCCACACTTTGAGCAGCGACAACTGCTGGCCTTTTTCATAAAGCCGCAAGGTGTCGTAATTCTGGAATCCGTGATTCAGCAGCTTCTGGCTTTCGATCGCGCGCACGCTGTCCGAAGTTGTGCCCAGCACCACCGATACCATGCGCCGGGTGCCGCGGTGCGCGGACGCGACCAGGCAATAACCCGCGGTCTCGGTGTGCCCGGTTTTTACGCCGTCCACCGTGGGGTCGACCCACAGCAATCGGTTGCGGTTGGGTTGGTTGATGTTGTTGTACTTGTATTCCCTGATCGAATAGAGCGCGTAGTAATCGGGAAAATCGCGGATCAGCGCCGCGGTGAGCGTGGCGAGGTCGGCCGCGGTGGAATAGTGCTGCGGGTCCGGCAGGCCGGTCGCGTTCACGAAATGCGTGTTCTTGAGCCCGAGGCGCTGCGCTTCGCGATTCATGTTTTGCACAAAGGCGTCTTCCGAGCCGGAAATCGCTTCGGCGAGCGCGATGCAGGCGTCGTTGCCCGACTGCACAATCATTCCGCGCAGGAGTTCGTCGACCGTCACCGGCATCCGCGGCTGGATGAACATGCGCGAGCCCTGCGCTTTCCACGCGCGATCGGAGACGGGGATGACCTGTGCCGGCGTGATGGTCTTTTGCTGCAGCGCCTGAAATGAAAGGTAAGCCGTCATCAGCTTGGTGAGCGAGGCGGGCTCGGCGCGGTCATCGGCGTTTTGCGAAGCGAGTATCTGGCCGCTCGTGTAATCGAGGAGCACCCAGGATTTCGCGGCGATGTTCGGCGCGGACGGCACTTCCGCAAACCCAAGGGCAGGCAGCGCCAACAACAGGAAAAGAAGGATTCGCATCGGGGGGAGTGGAATTATAGCAAGAGCTGAGGGGTGACCTACGACGTTACTACAATCCGTTCGCCCTGAGCCTGTCGAAGGGCATTCTGATTAGCGCCGTTGTGGTTCGACAGGCTCACCACGAACGGCGGATCACATCACTTATTTGACGACCACCGTAGGCGTCAGTTCCAGCGCTCCGCGAATCTTTGCGGCCATGCGGTCGGCATCGGCGCGGTCGCGGAATGGACCGAGGTGCACGCGGTAGAGGCCGTCGCCGCTCACCACGCGGATGGGGTCGCTCACCCAGTCGAGCTGCCTTGCAACGCGCGCGCGGAAATTCTCGGCGTTGTCGCGCACGGAAAACGCGCCGAGCTGCAGGTAGAACCCGCTGGCGTCGCTGGCAACGGGGATCGAGGCCGGCGGCGCGGGCGCAACCGTCGCGGGTGGTGCGGCGACTGCGGAGGGTGGCAACACGGTAGGCGGCGGCGCGCTGATTGCAGCCGTCGCGGCGGCGGCGACAGCGCTCGTCGCGCCCGGCGGATCGAGTAACGCAGCCTCAACTGGCGGCGGCACGGCGGCCGGCATCGCATCGACCACCGGCGCGCCGCGGCCGGAGTTCGACGGCGCGACTTCGGCGACCGGCGCGGCATGGCTGGTGGAAGCGGCAGGCGGGCCGTTGTTCTTCGCAACCGCCGCCGGCACGTACCTCGCAGGATCGATGCTCTCGACTTCGACTCTTGCGCTGCCCGCCTGCACATAGCCGAGCTTGTACGCCGCCGCGTAGGACAAATCCATGATGCGCTCGGACAGAAACGGCCCGCGGTCGTTGACGCGTACCACGACCGAGCGCGAATTGGCGAGGTTGGTGACCCTGGCGTAGCTCGGAATCGGCAGCGTGGGGTGCGCGGCCGTCATCGCGTACATGTCGTAGGGCTCGCCGCTTGACGTCTGCGCGCCCTGAAATTTTTTGCCGTACCAGCTTGCGACACCTTTCTGGCGATACGGCTTCAAAGAAGTCATCGGCACGTATTCGTGCCCGAACACGGCGTAGGGCCGGTTGGCGGCGACACGCAAAGGCTCGGCCTTCGGTACCGCGTCCGGCAACTTGTCGAGGTTAGCCGGCGGATGATCGCCGGGTCCGTCATCCTGGTAGTAGCCGCCGCTGCGTTTACCCGCAGGTGCGGGCGCGGACGAAGACGATGAGCTCGATGCGGACGGCGAGGCAGGCGCTGCACCGCCTTCGCTCTCAGGCGCGACCCGCTTATGCAGCGTGCCACAGCCCGCAATCATCAGCACGCAGAGCATTGCACACGCACCGCGTATCCACGCCTCCCGCCTCACGTATTCACCAGCTTGCGATGTTTCTGAATGCTCATCAGGATCCCGAATCCCACGCACAGGGTGACGAGCGCGGTGCCGCCGTAGCTGATGAGGGGCAGCGGCACGCCCACCACGGGCAATATTCCGCTCACCATTCCCATGTTGACGAACACGTAGGTGAAGAAGGTCAGCGTGATGGCGCCGGCGAGCAGGCGCGAGAAAAATGTTGGCGCGTTGGCGGCGATCATCATGCCGCGCACGATGATCGCGGTGTAGAGCACGAGCAGGATGCAATTGCCGATGAGGCCGAATTCCTCGGAGAACACGGCGAACACGAAATCCGTGCTGCGCTCGGGAATAAATTCGAGGTGGGCCTGGGTTCCGTGCAGCCAGCCCTTGCCGATGATGCCGCCGGAGCCCACCGCGATGGTGGCCTGGATGATGTGATAACCCGCGCCGAGCGGATCGGTCGTTGGATCGAGCAAAGTTAGGATGCGCTGGCGCTGGTAGTCGTGCAACGCCGACCACAGGAGCGGCAGGCAGGCGCCGCCGGCAGCGGCGAGCGCCACCAATACTTTCCACGACAATCCGGCGAGGAAGATAACGTACGCGCCCGAGGCGAGGATCAGCACCGCGGTGCCGAGGTCGGGTTGCTTCGCGATCAAAAACACCGGCAGCACCAGCAGGATCGCCGCCACCAGGTAATCGCGCAGCCGCAGCACGGCTTCGTGCCGGTTGAAATACCAGGCGAGCATCAGCGGCACCGCGATTTTCATGATTTCGGCGGGCTGGATGCGGGTGACGCCGATGTGCAGCCAGCGCTGCGCGCCGTTGGCTTTTTCGCCGAACAGCGGCACACAGACCAGGAGTACCAAACCGATAAAGTAGACGGGCACCGCGAAACGCATCAGCCGCTGCGGCGAAATGTTGGCGGCGAACCACAACGCAACGAGGGCGACCGCGACACTGACGAGCTGGCTCGGCAAGCGTACCGGCGCCGCGCTGAACAGCGTGAAACAACCGATGGTGATGGTCAATGCCAGCAGCGCGAGCAAGGGGCCGTCCAGTGGCTGCGTGACGCGGTTGAACAGGCGCTCGATGGTGTGCCCGAGTTGCATCAGTCCACGTGCTCCGGATCTTCCTCTTCACGCGCCGGACCCTTCGGCAGCTTGCCGAGCAGGTAATAATCGAGCACCGCGCGCGCAATCGGCGCGGCGGCGACGCCGCCGAAACCGCTGTTTTCCACCAGCACCGCGAGCGCGATTTTCGGGTCTTCGACCGGCGCGAAGGCGATGAACAGCGCATGGTCGCGGTTCCTCTCCGTCACGTGTGACTCGACGTACTTCTCGTTCTGCTTGATCTCGACCACTTGCGCGGTACCGGTCTTGCCGGCCGCGGTGTAGGGCGCGCTGGCGAATGCCTTGGCGCCGGTGCCCTCTTTCATCACGCCCTGCATCGCGCGCTTGATGAAAGCGATGTTTTCCGGTTTCAGGTTGAGCGTGCGCAATGGCTTGGGCTCGACGTAGGTGCGCTGGTTGGTTTTTGCATCTTCGATGTAGTTCACCAGGTGCGGCCGGAACATCACGCCGTCGTTGGCGAGCGTTGCCACCGCTTCCGCCAGCTGCAGCGGCGTGTAGGAGTTGTAACCCTGGCCGATGCCGATGCTGATGGTTTCGCCGGCATACCACTTCTGCTGCTCGGGCTTGTGAAAGTGCTTGCGCTTCCACTCCTGCGAGGGCAATACGCCTTCGGACTCGCCATCGATGTCGATGCCGCTGCGGCCGCCAAAACCGAATGGGCGCATGAAGTTCGAAATGTTGTCGATGCCCAGATCGTTGGCGAGCATGTAGTAATAGGTGTCGCACGACTGCACGATCGATTTGTACATGTCGACCGTGCCGTGGCCGCCTTTCTTGTCGTCGCGGAAGCGGCGGTCGCCGAAATTGAAATAGCCGGGGTCGAAAATAGTTTGCGTCGTGGTGCGCTTGCCGAGTTCGAGCGCGGCTAACGCCATGTAGGGCTTGAAGGTCGAGCCCGGCGGATAAGTGCCGTTCAACGCGCGGTTGATCATCGGCCGGTCGGGCGAGTTGTTGAGCTGATCCCAGTTTAGCGAGTCGATGCCGTCAACGAACAGGTTGGGATCGAAGCCCGGCATCGATACCAGCGCCAACACGCCGCCGGTCTTGGGGTCGATCGCGACCAGCGCGCCGCGGCGGTCGCCGAAGGCTTTCTCCACCACTTCCTGCAATTTGACGTCGAGCGTGAGGCGTAAATTATTGCCCGAAACCGGCGGCGTGCGCGCGAGCACACGGACCGCGTGGCCGCCGGCATCGACTTCGACCTGCTCGGAGCCGGTGGTGCCATGAAGGTCGCTCTCGTAGCTTTGCTCAAGGCCGGTCTTGCCGATGTGGTCGGTGCCGCGGTAATTCGGCCCCCAGCCGGCGGCGTCGATCATTTCGACGTCCTTGTCGTTGATGCGGCCGATGTAACCCAACACGTGCGAGGACGAAGTGCCGAGCGGATACTGGCGGAACAGCCGCGCGTGAATGTCGACACCGGGAAAACGATAGTGGTTGGCGGCGAACTTCGCGACTTCTTCGTCGGTCAGGCGGTTGCGGATCGGCTGGCTCTCGACGCCCTTGCTCTCGTCCAGCGTTTTGTAGAAGCGCTTGCGGTCCTGCGGCCGGATGTCGATCACTTCCGCGAGCCCGTTGATGGTCTGCTCGAGGTCGGCCACTTTGCCCGGCGTGATTTCGAGCGTGTACGCCGAGTAGCTGCGCGCCAGCACTTCGCCGTTGGCGTCGGTGATCACGCCGCGGTTGGGCACGATGGGAACGATCGAAATCCGGTTGTCCTCGGCCTTGGTCAGGTAATAGTCGTGCTGCACGATTTGCAGCCAGACGAAGCGGATCAGCAGGATCACGAACAGCGTCAGCACAAAACCAGCCGCGACCGTCAGCCGCAGCCGGAACTGCTGCAGCTCGTGTTCCTGGTTCTTGAGTTCGGTGAGACGCATCGGCGCTAGATCGGCCGGGTCTGATCGACGTTTTCCGGCTGCCGCTGGGGCAGCAACAAGAAGAAGCTCACCACCGGCCACAACAGCGCGGCGGTGAAGCTCGACAGGAAGAAGCTCCAGCCCGGGAACATGCCGTGGGCGATGTAGTTGATGCCGAGCATCAGCAACTGGGTGCCGAGCAATAGCGGCAACAAGTGCAGCGCCTGTTGCGACGCCGGGAACCATTGCAGGCGTTTCGACAGCATGGTTACAAAGTAGGCGAGCACCGCGTAGCACAGCGCGTGCTCGCCGAGAAGCGCCGCGTCGGCGATATCCATCACGATGCCGACCATCCAGGCGGTGCCGATGTTGACGCGGCGCGGCTCGCGAATGCACCAGAAGGCGAGCGCCAGCACCACCCAGTCTGGGTAGGCGATGATGCGCGCCGGCGGCACCAGGTTTAGCAGCAGCGCGATAACCAGCGACAGCCAGATGAACCAGGGCTTGACCGGCAGCAGGATGCGTTGGCGCTTATCGGATTGGAGCATCGCGGTTCGATAGGGGATGGGGGTTAAAGTTGCATTCGCGGCGAGTCAATTCTTCGCAGCGGGTGTGGCCGTAGGCGTTGCTGCCGGAGCGGCGGCAGGCGCAGCGGCAGGAGCAGCGGCTGGAACGGGAGGAGAAGAAGGCGGTGGACGGGGCCGGCGGCCTTTGATGGGCTTGTCCTTGACTTCGTCCTCCGGTGGCGGTGGCGCGATCTTGCGCTCGCTCGACAGGATCAGCACCTGCCCGTGACGGTCGATGCCGGCGGCGGGTACGCAGGAAATGCGCGCGAAAGCGTAGGCGGCGTTGCGCTCGACGGTTGCCACTTTGGCCACCGGCAGTCCGGGAAGGTAGAGGCCATCGAGCCCGGAGGTCACCAGGTCGTCGCCGCTTTTGACGTCGGCGTTGGCCGGCATGAAGCGCAAGTCCAGCGTGCCGCCGTCACCCCCGCCATAGGCGATGGCGCGGAGCCCGTTTCTCACCACCTGCACCGGGATGGTCTGTTCCTTGTCGGTAATCAGCGTGACTTCGCTCATGAAAGGATGCACGCGGGTCACCTGCCCGAGCACGCCGACTTCATCGATCACCACCTGGCCGGGCTGGATGCCGTGGTTCAACCCCTTGTCGACAATCACGCGGCGCGAGAAGGGGTCGCGCGCCGAATAGAGGATTTCCGCCAGCAGCGCGTTGACCGGCATGCGTTCGCGCGCCCCCAGGAGCTCGCGCAGGTGCGCGTTTTCGGATTCGAGTTGCTCAACTTGCATCAACGACTTGGCATCGATCAATTCCTGGCGCTTGAGCTCGGCGTTTTCCGTGCGCAGCGCCGATTGGGTAACGAAGAAATCGCCGACCTGCGACACCAGCCAGGCGGGCGCCGCGGCGAATTGCTGCACCGGTTGCAACGCGGTGCCCACACCTTCGCGCACCACTTCGAGATAATGAAAGCGCGCGTCGAGCACCATCACGAAGATGGACAGCAGGAGAAAAAAAATCAGGCGGACCAGCGGCGCCGGGCCGGTCTTGAAAAACGGTGGCGGCTCGCGCTCCATGCTTCAGCGGAGCGGATGGGGTTCGGCGCGGGCCGGTGCGGGGATAGCCGCGATTGCGGCGCGCACCGTGCGATCGATTGCTGGGCGGGCGGACGACACTTGCAGCTTCACACTCCGCCCCGGGTCGTAATTTCAGTCGTCGGTGAAAATACTTCCCAGCATGTCCATTTTCTCGAGCGCGATTCCGGAACCGCGCACGACGCAGGTCAGGGGATCTTCGGCGACGATGACAGGCAGGCCGGTCTCTTCCATCAGCAAGCGGTCGAGGTCGCGCAAGAGCGCGCCGCCGCCTGTCAGCACCATGCCTTTTTCGGCGATGTCGGCGCCGAGTTCGGGCGGGGTTTGCTCCAGCGCGGATTTCACCGCGGAGACGATGCTGTTCAGCGGATCGGTGAGGGCTTCGAGAATTTCGTTCGAGGAAATGGTGAAGCTCCGCGGGATGCCTTCGGCCAGGTTTCTGCCCTTGACTTCCATTTCGCGCACTTCGGAACCGGGGAACGCGGAGCCGATCTGTTTTTTGATGGATTCGGCGGTGGTCTCGCCGATCAGCATGCCGTAGTTGCGGCGGATGTAGTTGATGATGGCTTCGTCGAATTTATCGCCGCCGACGCGAACCGATCCCGAGTACACCATGCCGCCGAGCGAGATCACGCCGACTTCGGTGGTGCCGCCGCCGATGTCGACCACCATCGAGCCGGTGGCTTCGGCAACCGGCAGGCCGGCGCCGATTGCGGCGGCCATCGGCTCTTCGATCAGGAACACTTGCGAAGCGCCGGCGCCGATCGCGGATTCGCGGATCGCGCGGCGCTCGACCTGGGTCGAGCCGCAGGGCACGCAAATAATGATGCGCGGGCTCGGCGAAAACAGGCGCGAGTCGTGCACCTTCTTGATGAACTGTTTGAGCATCTGCTCGGTGACGGTGAAGTCGGCGATCACGCCGTCCTTCATCGGGCGGATCGCCGTGATGTTGCCCGGCGTCTTGCCCAGCATCTGCTTCGCCTCCATGCCGACGGCCTGGATGGTTTTTTTGGTGTTGGGTCCGCCTTCCTGGCGGATCGCGACTACCGAGGGTTCATTGAGCACAATGCCCTTGCCGCGCACGTAAATTAGCGTGTTCGCGGTGCCGAGGTCGATTGCGAGGTCGTTGGAAAAATAGCCGCGAAGAAATCCGAACATGTCTGCCATCAGTCTGGTTGAAAATCAGTGCGATTCAAGGGTCTAGGGCGGGAAGTCAAAGCCAAATGAAGCATTTTACACATTTTACCCTATAATTAAGGGGTTTATAACACCCTGCCCGGGTACCCGAAATGGCCCTGACCCTAGACGACGTGCGCCGCATCGCCTATTTGGCCCGCATCGACGTGACCGACGCCGAAACCGGCGCGGTATTGACCAAGCTCACGGGCATTTTCGGTTTGATCCAGGAGTTGCAGAAGGTCGATACCACGGGAGTGACGCCGATGTCGCACGCGCAGGACATTGCGCTGCGGCTGCGCGAAGATAAAGTGACTGAAACCGACCGGCGCGAGTTGTTCCAGAGCATTGCGCCGCAGGTTGAAGGCGGCTTGTACCTGGTGCCGAAGGTGATCGAGTAGATCACACCGCTCGGCGCCGCCCGCGCCACGCTGCCATGAACGCCATCCATCACGCAGGCATCGCCGAACTCGCGGCGCTGCTACGGCAAAAGAAAATTTCCAGCGTCGAATTGACGCAGAATTTTCTCGACCGCATCGGCCGCTTCGATGGTGGGCTGAAGGCGTTCATCACCGTCGATGCCGCGCGCACTCTTGAGCAGGCGCGCGCGGCGGATAAGCGAATCGCACAAGGTGAGAGCTCGCCGCTGCTCGGCATTCCGGTTGCGCAAAAAGACATTTTTTGCACCGCGGGCTGGCTCACTACCTGCGGCTCGAAAATGCTGGCGAATTTCGTGAGCCCTTACGACGCACATGTGATCGAAGCGTTTCGCGATGCCGGCGCGGTGCTGCTCGGCAAAACCAACATGGACGAGTTCGCGATGGGCTCATCCACCGAGACGTCATTTTTCGGACCAACCGGAAGTCCCTGGAACCCGGCGATGGTACCCGGCGGTTCGAGCGGCGGTTCGGCAGCGGCGGTGGCGGCAAGAATGGCGCCCGCGGCGACCGGGACTGACACCGGCGGTTCGATCCGCCAACCCGCGGCCATGACCGGTGTGTGCGGGTTCAAGCCGACTTATGGACTGGTGTCGCGCCACGGCATGATCGCGTTTGCGTCGTCGCTCGACCAGGGCGGCGCGCTTGCGAAATCCGCGCGCGATCTCGCGACGATCATCGGTGTGATGGCGGGATACGACGCGCGCGACTCGACCAGCGTTGAGCGCGCGCGCGAAGACTACACGCGCGACCTGGATAAGCCGTTGGGGGGAATGCGCATCGGCGTTCCGCGCGATTTTTTTGGCGCGGGGCTTAACGCCGAAGTCGGCAAGGCGATCCTGGCGGCGATTGACCACTACGCCAAGCTCGGTGCAACGATCGTAGATATCGCGTTGCCAAGCGCCGCGATGGCGGTGCCCGCGTATTACGTGATTGCGCCGGCTGAAGCGTCGTCAAACCTCTCGCGTTTCGACGGCGTGCGCTACGGCCACCGTGCGGCCGAGTATTCCGATCTCAACGACATGTATTGCAAGACGCGCGCCGAAGGTTTCGGCGACGAAGTGAAGCGCCGCATCCTCACCGGCACCTATGTGCTGTCGCACGGTTATTACGACGCGTATTACATTCAGGCGCAAAAAGTGCGGCGCCTCATTGCCAACGATTTTGCGCAGGCGTTGTCGAACTGCGACTTGATATGCGGTCCTACGGCGCCCACCACCGCGTTTCCGATCGGCTCCAAGGTGAGCGATCCGGTCGAGATGTACCTCAACGACATTTATACGGTGCCGGCGTCGCTCGCGGGTTTGCCGGCGATGTCGATTCCCTGTGGCTTCGACAATGCCGGCCTGCCGATCGGCCTGCAGATCACGGGAAATTATTTTGCCGAAGCCAAAATGTTGCAGGCGGCGCACCAATACCAGCTGGCGACCGACTGGCACACGAAAATCCCCGCGGGGTACGAATGACCGCCGCGCACGCAAAATGGGAGACAGTGATCGGGCTGGAAGCGCACACCCAGCTTTCGACCAAATCGAAAATATTTTCCGGCGCGTCGACCGCGTTCGGCGCGCCGCCCAACGCGCAGGCAAGCGCGATCGACCTGGCGCTGCCCGGCACGCTGCCGGTGACGAACAAACTGGCGGTGGAATACGCGATCCGCTTCGGCCTCGCTATCGGTGCGCATATCGCGCCCCACTCGGTGCTCGCGCGCAAGAATTATTTTTATCCCGATTTGCCGAAAGGCTACCAGATCAGCCAGTACGAATTGCCGATTGTCGGTAACGGGAAGCTGCCTATCATGGTAGGTGAGAAGGAAATGATCGTACGCATCACGCGCGCGCATCTGGAAGAGGACGCCGGAAAGTCAATTCATGGCGAAGCGCTAAGTGGTGTGGCGGGAATGGGTATTCCAGGTCTAATGCGTCCCGGCGTTCCGCTTGTAAACGAATACCGCGATTTATCTGAGGTCAGCGGAATTGACCTCAATCGCGCGGGCACGCCGTTACTCGAGATCGTGTCCGAGCCCGACATGCGAAGCGCCGCGGAAGCGGTCGCCTACGCCCGTGCGCTCCACGCGCTGGTGCGCTGGATCGGCATTTGCGACGGCAACATGCAGGAAGGCTCATTCCGGGTTGACGCCAACGTGTCGGTCAGACTCGCAGGATCGGAAAAACTCGGCACGCGCTGCGAAATCAAGAACCTCAATTCGTTTCGCTTCATGGAAAAAGCGATCGAGTTCGAGGTGAGAAGGCAGATCGAGCTGATCGAAGACGGCGGCGGCGTGGTGCAGGAAACGCGGCTCTACGATCCCGAGCGCGACGAGACGCGCCCGATGCGCTCGAAAGAAGACGCGCACGATTATC